>Ga0209283_10000255_pt1 | contig 26761 bp, 18 predicted proteins | sample CZO8metaG_2_FD_188354 | JGI IMG/M metagenome (GOLD analysis project Ga0209283, IMG submission 188354) | Vadose zone soil microbial communities from the Eel River Critical Zone Observatory, Northern California, USA - CZOApr15con2H1.8 metaG... | ecosystem: Environmental > Terrestrial > Soil >...
CGGCGGGTCAAAACACCACCTTCAGTGCGCAGTTTGCTCCCTCCGCGACGGGCAGCGCCAGCGGCAGCGTCTCCATCACCAGCAACGCGCCGGGCTCCCCGCTCACGATTGCTCTGAGCGGAACGGGTGTTCAGCCTGTGCTTTCAGTGACTCCGACCAGCGTTAGCTTTGGCAGCGTAGTCACGGGAAACAACACCTCGCAAACCATCACCTTGAAAAACAGTGGGACCGCCAGCCTTACGATTTCTCAGGTCACAGTATCTGGGGCCGGCTTCACCATCAGCGGTCTCACGGTCCCGGCCACGATTGTGGCGGGCGGCAGCACCACGTTCAGCACAGCTTTCGGGCCGACCACGGCCGGAAGCATGACCGGCTCGGTTTCTTTGGTGAGCAACGCGCCCGGCTCTCCCCTCACGATTGCTCTGAGCGGAACCGGAGCAGCCGCAACCTTCCTGCTGGGAGCGAATCCCACCGGTCTGAGCTTCGGCAATGTGAATGTGGGCGGCAACGGCTCTTCGAGCGTAACCTTGACGAACACGGGGAACTCGAACGTCAACATTTCGAACGTGACCGTTTCCGGCGCAGGCTTCAGTGCCAGCGGGGTCACCTCGGGCACAACTTTGACGCCCAATCAGACGGTCACTCTGAGTGTGGCCTTTGCTCCGGCTTCTGCGGGCAGTCTGACCGGCAGCGTGAGTGTGGCCAGCAATGCCACGAATTCACCCGCCACGATCACCTTGAGCGGGACCGGAGTGCAAGGTACGCTCACGGCCAATCCTTCAAGCTTCAATTTTGGAAATGTGCTGGTGGGCAGCAGCGGAACGCAAACCTTCACGTTGAGCAATTCCGGGACAGCCAGCGTGACGATTTCCGCTGCCAGCGCTTCGGGAACGGGGTTCAGCATCACGGGCATGTCCGTCCCGCTGACGCTCGCGGCGGGTCAAAACACCACCTTCAGTGCGCAGTTTGCTCCCTCCGCGACGGGCAGCGCCAGCGGCAGCGTCTCCATCACCAGCAACGCGCCGGGCTCCCCGCTCACGATTGCTCTGAGCGGAACGGGCGTTCAGCCACAACTTGCTGCGATCCCCTCCAGCGCCAGCTTTGGCAGTGTGGTCACGGGGACCAGCAACTCGCAGACCATCAAGCTGTCCAATGGCGGGACCGCCAGTGTCACGATTTCCCAGGCCACTGTGTCCGGGAGCGGCTTCAGTCTTACGGGCATCACCGTGCCGCTGACCATCGCGGCCGGGAGTAGCGCGACGTTCAACGTAGGCTTCACTCCGAGTGCCGCCGGAAGCGTCACCGGGGCGGTTTCGCTGGTGAGCAACGCTCCTAATTCTCCGCTTGCGATTGCTCTGAGCGGGACCGGGGTAACCGCAACTTTCCTGCTTACCGCGAACCCGACGAGCCTGAGTTTTGGCAGCGTGAACTTGGGGAGCAGCGCCGCGCAAACAGTTACGCTCACTGACACGGGCAACTCCAGCGTGAGCATCTCCCAGATCAGCGTTTCGGGTGCTGGCTTCGGCACCGGCGGGCTGACCCCACCGTTGACCCTGCCACCCGGTCAAACCGCAACCTTTAGCGTCGCTTTCGCTCCGACGCTCGCCGGGAGCGTAACCGGCAGCGTCAGTGTGGCGAGCAACGCCACCAACTCGCCGACCACCATTGCGTTGTCGGGAACGGGTGTGCAGCTGATTGCACATTCGGCCGCATTAACGTGGCTTCCCAGCACGTCCCTAGTGGCGGGATACAACGTGTACCGCGGAACCGTATCGGGCGGGCCGTACTCAAAGCTGAGTTCCTCGTTGATTGCACTTACCACGTTTACGGATAGCGCGGTTCAGTCGGGTCAGACATACGTCTATGTGGTCACGGCGGTCGATGCGAGCAACGTCGAGAGCGCGTACTCGAATGAGATTTCCGCCATCATTCCGTTTCCGTAGTATCTGAAAGGCGGAGGAAGGGTTAGCCTTGTTACTGGTTGCAGTTGTCAACCATACGGCAGCGAAAGTATGGGGTAGGCTGGAGATGAGAATGTGCTTTGCAGAGATTGCGAAGATGGAGTCGGCAGCTCGCAATCAAATGGGCGGTATGTCTGTTACAAGGGTTTCGATCGCATTGCTACGACGGCGCCGATTCTTTCTGTGGTGCGGCGTTTAAGGACATAAAATGAAACGCAAGAATGGGCTCCTGTTTCCCCTGATTCTCCTGTTAATGGTTCCGACTACCGCATACGCTCAGCTTTGGACCGGAATCATCGACCCGAGCCGGGCTATAGATTGGTCGAAGGCAGGCATACCTGGCGGCATTCCGAACCGCACCACCATCTGCTCCACGATTAATGCCGCGACCTACGGGAACGGCACAAGCGACGCGACAGGCGGAATTCAAACGGCCCTGAATGGCTGTCCCAGTGGTCAGGTGGTCTCGCTCTCTGCCGGCACCTTCCTAATTAACGGCAACTTGGGTGTCCCGAGCAACGTCACACTGCGCGGCCAGGGGGCGGACCAAACCATCCTAAACGCGAAAGGAAGCGGAGGAGCGGTGGTCTCGCTCGGCTCGGGTTCCGTGGGCATCACCAACTCGGTCTCGATCACGGCCGGAGCGACCGCCGGTTCGACCAGCCTCACGGTCGCTAGTGCAAGCGGGGTCTCTGTCGGCAGTTACTTGCTCATTACGGAACTCAACGACCCCGCCTTCGTTAGCATCGCCGGCAGCGAAGGGAGCTGCACCTGGTGCGACGGCGGAATGGGCTGGAACGGCACACGGGTGCTAGGCCAGATTGTAGAAGTAACGTCTGTGAACGGGACGACAGTCGGCATCTCCCCCGGACTGTATCTGGCCTATCCCAAGACCCCTCTCGCCACCCCATTCAACGCTTCCGCTAAGTACGCGGGCGTCGAGAACTTGCAAGTGTACGCAAACAACACCGGTTATGCCACGAACTTTGCGATGGGTGAGTGTGCCTACTGCTGGATCAGCGGCATTGAGAGCAATTACACGGACGGCGACCACGTGGAGGTTGACTCGTCGTACCGCAGCGAGATTGTGAATAGCTACTTCTCGAACGCATACCGGCACACACCGGGGTCGTACGATTCCGACATTACGATAAGAAACAAATCTTCGGCGATGCTCGTTCAGAATAACATCCTCGAACGACTTCACGTTTCAATCATGCTGGAATGGGGCCCAGCCGGGAACGTCATCGCATACAACTACATGTTCGGAAACTTCGATACCAACGGCTACAACGCCCTATTCCAAGGCATCAACACCCACGGCGCCCATCCCATGTTCAATCTGATGGAGGGCAACATAGACCAGCAAATTCATCTGGACAGTATCTGGGGGTCGCATAGCCACAACACTACGTTCCGCAACTGGGCCAAGGGCACCACGAAAATTTGTAATCCACTTTCCGGTCGCGGGACGGTAAGCTGTGCCGGCGCGAATGGCCACTTTGCCTTTCAAGCGAATCGGCCCATGGACATAGATTTCCTCGGCTCTTCTTACAATTTGGTCGCTGATGTGGTCGGTTCAGCGGAAATGGCTAATCTCACGATCTCCGGTGGGGGCACTCCAATGGCTCAGGTGGATAAAGTTATCGCCGTCTGCGGGCCGTCACCCTGCGGTCCAAGCAGCCGCTCGTATGACCAGGCTTCTTACGCGTATTCGCTCGGGTACGGAGAAACCAGCGATGACGGCTCGTCCGGATTCGACAGCTTGGTCCCTTATTCCACCCTCCTGCTGCACGGCGAGTACAGCAATGTAACAGGCCTCCTGACCTGGTCCGGCAGCCTTACTCGCACGCTTCCAGCTTCCTTCTACCTCAGTTCAAAGCCTGCCTGGTTCGGCAGCGTGCCATGGCCTGCAATTGGTCCTGACGTGACTGGAGGCATCGGCCCAGGCGGTCATGCGTATGCTATTCCGGCTGAGGTGTGCTATGAAAATGTCATGGGAGGAACAGACGGAACCGGCAGTCCGCTTACTTTCAATTCCACCAACTGTTATTCCTCCCTTTCAGGTAGCCGTCCCAACCCTCCGACGGGCCTCAGCGTCGTTGTCCAATAGTCCCTGAAAAGTATCAAAGAGAATTGGGCCTGGTTGCGCTCTCAGCAACAGCCACGCCGACGCGGGCATATGGGTCCGTAGGGGGGCTCCCACCAAACAGTTCAAAGGGCTTCACAGACCTTTGCAAACAAAGTCCGCGTGGCGTTCGAACCGTACAACCTAACGCCAAGAAAAGTTCCAAGTGTATTTGTGAGGAGGTCCGTCGTGCCGGAATTTCGGGTTGGAAGGTATGACTGCAGAACTTCAATCGTGAGACTGACTGCCAATCCCATAACCGTGATGGCCAAGGTTGCCCGGGTGGTAGGACATAGGGACGACCAGTAAGCGCAAATGAAAAAACCGACGGGAATGAAGCCGACAATGTTCAATAGTATGCTTGCCCAATGCCTCCAGCCGGGCTTGTATTCTCTCCACAAAGGTTCCAGGAATTCCTGGTGCAGCAGCGAGTATCTCTTCGGAATACGCAGATCGATTCCGGGCTGGACAGCGTTATGGACGACTCTGCCGGCATGCTCATTCAGCAGGTACAGTGCAATCATTCGTTCGTCACCAGAAAGCTCGGGACGCCCCTGCGTCGTCCAGCTTTGATAGTGTTGAAAAACCTGCGCCGGCGTTAGCTCTCGATGGTAAATGGCGAGCCCCCGCAACTGTCCGGACCAGCTGTCATTAATAACGGGCGAGGTGCCGATGACCAGTTGACCTGTGAAATCCTTGCCAAGCCGAAATCTTGGAAACGTACTTGCCAGCGCACCATCAACGTACATCGCTGTCTCCTGTGTGCCTGACGTTATGGTTATGAATTTCGGCTTGATCTGACGGAAGACGTCCTCAATCCCAATCACCGCGGCTCGAGGTTGGCCGTCTTGGATCTGACGCTTCAGTATTAAACTGGAAAAATATTGGTGCAGCGAGAACTGCTGAGCATTTTCAGGAGTGGAGAACGAAAGGAGACTATTTGAGGCGCTGGTAAGTCCGGATTGCAACCAGATCTCCAGACTGCAAGAAGCTTCCTCAAGCGAACCTTCCATCTGGAATGCCCCCGAGCTCAGTATGGTTGCGTCGTCGCCGAAACGAAGACCATTGCCACTCCCCAACCAGGTCACAGCATTCCATGGCCGTTGGAAGGGCCAGAGACCAACCGCCAAAACACTACACAGAACCAACGCGCAAACGGGGCCGGAGATTCTCGCTTGGATTTTTTTCATCCCTGATTCGCTGGTCATCTCCTGGAATCCATTGTACGAGTTGCAAGGCACTCGGACAGCTTCCGTCGCAGGCCCATTGACTCAACGCGCCGAGCACCCGCTGCTTCGCTGAGCTCTCTCGTTCACAATCACCGTGGCTTATAGGAGTTCGGTAGAATTTGGCCTCTCAATGTCTCACGAAAAGGACAAGCTCCTGCCGGGGGATCCCTGCATTTGTAACAGGATGATCAAAGCCCCTATCCGCTGAATACCCTCTCGTAGGCCGAAAGTAAATTCTCCACGGAATACTCCCAAGCCAGTTCTTCAGCGACCCTTCTTCGTCCAAACTCGCCCATCCTTTTTCGCTCCTCGGGATGGTCGAGTAACCAGAGGATTTTGGCGGCGAAATCAGACACTTGGTTGTGGTTGTCACTGTATAGAGATGCTTCCCCAGCGCTGAACCTACCTTCCTTCAAATCGAATTGAACGATGGGCTTAGCCAAAGCCATATATTCCATGATCTTGATCATTGTCGAGATATCGTTCATCTGGCAAGGCTTGTCCGGATTGATGCAGACATCGGCGGCGGAAAGAATAGCGAGCAATTCTTCGTCGGGAACTCTTCCGGTGAAGTTCACCATGTCCTCGAGGTCTCTGTCCTTTGTCATTTTCCGGAGTCCCGTCAAAGCTGGCCCCCCGCCGACACAGGTGAAATGAATGTCGCGACGTCCCAATTTCTTGATGAGTTCCGCCACATCGAGGAGTATATCCAGGCCTTCCTGGATACTCATGTTTCCGACATAACCGATCAGGTATGGCTTACTATGCTTCAGAGCCACCTTGGGCAGGACGGCTTTGAAAGTTTTCAAATCGGGTCCATTGCGGACAATAAATACATCCTCTGGAGCGAGGCCGCCTCTGGTTACGGCTAGGTCCCGGTAGCTGCTGTTCGTGGACATGACGACATCGCTGAAGCGATACGTCAGCCTTTCGAGCCAAAGCTGAGCCTTGTAAAAAACTCCTTTCTTGCCGTATTTCGAAAAGTACAGCTCCGGATTCGCATCGTGATGATCAAAAATGTATTTGATCCCCATAAGTTTAAACGGCAAGGCAACCAAGAATATGTCGTCCGGAGGATTGCAGCCCTGAATGACATGAAATCCGCGCCGCAGATAGATCCACCAGCTGTAGAGAAACTCCCATAACAGTGCGCAGCCGTATTCGTACAGATACCTGAGAGGACTATTCCCTTCTTTGGGCATAGGGTGTCTGTAGATATGAATCCCGTCTATCACTTCGTGCCTTTGCGTGTAGCCCCTGCCCCGGGGACACAATACGGTCACGTCGTACCCGCTTTTGTGTAGTGAAGAAGCCTCCTTCCAGACGCGCGAGTCGAAGGGAACGGGTAGGTTTTCAACGATGATGAGGACTTTTTTCTTCACGATTAGAATCTCGCCGTTCTACAACGATTTGTAGAGTCCGGCGAGCGCGCAAAGCATTGTGGCCTGACCCCAGTGCAGTGTGGGGGTTTTGTTGACCAGCCACCGCGAATACCTGCGATAATAGAAATATCCGCTGCGATCTTGCATGTGCTCGATCGTCCATATGGCGGTTTTCAGTGCCAGCGGCAAGCTTTCTGGATCGCGGTCCCTGAAGAAAACGAGCGTTTCAATTGCTTGTGAACAGCACTGAACGTCGATCGGCAGTTTTTTATGGTTATAGTATTTTGGGGTGCCATCCGGCAGGAAAAAAGTGCTCTTCCAGTATTCATATCCGCTCATTAAGTTCTTTTCGAAGCGATCATCGCCGGTGCTTTGCATGTAATGCTTGAAACTGTCCAACACATATGCTGTGTGAAAGTTGTCGACCCAGTGTAGGTTAGCAGCTTCACCGTAATACCAAGATGAATCCGGCCTCTGATGCAGCGCCGTGTATTGAATCGCTTTCTCTGCCAAATCCCGGTAAGAGTCATTGCGCGCGAAAGAATAAGTGCGCGCCAACAGGCTGGCTCCGAGAGTGTTGGCGTTGTGAACCTGCTTGTTCTCTGCTGTTATTCGGGCCGGGATGTAGCCGATACAAAGAGCCTCTCCGTCAGAAAACGTCTCGAGATCGCGCAGAATGTGCTCGCAGGAGCTGACGGCGACTCGCAAGTAGCTGTCTTTTTTGAAATGGTCATAGGCATCCAGAAAGGCGTGACCGATGAGCGCCGTCCATACTACCGTCGGCGCGCCCCGGGGCAGATAAAAACTTCGCGATTGGTAATCAAAATGGTTGCCCCAGCACGCTCCCGAATAGCCCGCAGACTGGTTTTGCATCAGCCATCCCAATGCCATCTCGGCTTTGTCTCGCCAAGCTCTCTCGCCAGTGGCTTGATGAAGACGGATAAAGCCTCTGGCCAAAAACCCCATGCCCTTGCTGGAAGAGCTCTTGGCGACTCCCAATACAGGACGCAGGTTCAGAGGAAACCGGCGTACTCCCTGTTGGAGCACCGTGCGAAGGAACTTGTTCTCGAAGGTGAGCGGACGCAACAGTTTTGCGTTCAAACCGTCGAAACTATCATAGCCGTGGTAGTTACTCTTCTCCAGCCAATCGGACACCTGTCCCATGGATTCGTAGATTTGAGCCTTCAAGTTATCCCTACAGGCCCGACTTACGAGCTGCTCACCAACAGATGCCGTCGTACTTGCCATTCTCACTCCGGCGATCGGTGATTCGAACGAAGTCCACGAGACGCTGACCATCGCGTAGCCGCTCGGGTACATTCTGGAAGGCGGGATCCTTGTTCCCAATCACCACCGTTTGAGCGTGATCCAGCACTTCATCGATATGGTTGACCATCAACTTGGATATGTGCGGTATGCGGTTGAGGATGAAGTCGCGATTGGCGCCAACCAAACTGGCTATACGCACGTTCTTGTCGTAGATACGCAGGTCTAAACCTTTACCGATCAATCTTTCAATGACTTCGATCAACGGGCTTTCCCGCAGATCATCAGTTCCTGCCTTGAAACTGAAGCCGAGAACTCCGATTCGTTTGTGTCCTTTTTCCATGATGAGTTGCAGGCCTCTGGTCACCTGCATTTCGTTGCTCGGCAAGATCGCGGTCATAATTGGCAAATTTAAGTCGTGCGTCTTGGCCTTATAAGCCAGCGCCCGGAGATCTTTGGGCAGACAGGAGCCGCCAAACGCAAAGCCAGGCAAAAGGTAAGCGGAAGAGATGTTGAGCTTATTGTCCTGACAAAAGATCTTCATGACTTCATGTGAGTCAATGGCGAGAGCCTTGCAAAGATTTCCGATCTCGTTAGCGAAACCAATCTTGAGCGCGTGCCAGCTGTTATCGACGTACTTAACCATCTCGGAGGTTTCCAAGTCCGTTCGAATCAAGGGTGCATCTATTTTTCGGTAGAGCGCAGCAAGCATGTCGCCACTGGCTTGGTCCAACTCTCCGATAACCGTTTTGGGAGGAGAATTGAAGTCCTTCACAGCTGACCCTTCACGCAAGAACTCCGGATTATGGCAGACCCCGAAGTCGGCTCCGGCTTTTTTCCCGGAGAATTCCTCCAGGATGGGAATAACGATACTGTGCATGGTTCCAGGCAAGATGGTGCTGCGGATAGCCACGGTGTGCCGCGCGTCTTTGTTTCTGAGCGCCTGCCCAATTTGTTCGCAAATGCGCCTGATATACCTCAGATCGAGGTTCCCATTGGCCTGGCTTGGGGTACCCACGCAGACCAAAGAAAGCTCCGTTTCCCTAATGGCTTGGGCCTGGTCGTCGGTGGCGCGCAACCGACCCGCACAAACATTGGATGCAATGATCTTATCGAGCTCCGCTTCGATAATCGGAGATCGGCCGTTGTTTATGAGTTCAATCTTTTTTTGAACCGGGTCAATACCGATGACTTTGTGGCCGTCATTGGCGAGACATCCCGCCGACACCGCACCGACGTAGCCCAATCCAAAAATGCTGACATTCAACATGAATTCCTTTCGCTTCTTATAGAATATAAATACAAACCAATCGAGCCTGGGTCCGGCAGCACAAGCCGCGGAAAGCGCCCCCCGAGCGTAGCACCGCGCTGCCTTTGTCCCCCCGTCTCTGTATATCCTTCATGCTTCTGGTGAAGTCGATCTAGCCGTAGCGACCATCTAATTCGCGGGAGCGATGATTGAATACAGCGAAGCAGAACCTAGCTAAGGGCCAGCCTCAAATCAGGACTTCAGCGGGGGCTTCTATGCGCCACCCTCGTCTATATGACGGAGCCGTTTGGTCTCAAACTCCATAAGTCTCGCCTTTTCTAAACGGATGGCCCTCTTCATGCATTTTCGGAATGGCCGCGACGCATGATACCTAACTTCGCGAGACGGAGCGTCACTTTGTCGCAAAACCTCACCAATGACCACTTCATGCGTGGCAAGAGCACTTGGGCGTGCCTGGCCAGACCCCAACCGAATAGCACCCTTATCCAAGAATACTTCCAGGATAATCGTGGGACGCCTAGCTGGCCTCCGAGGCCTTTGGCCATCTGGTTCAACTGCTCAACGATGTCAGGTCTGTCCGGGTAGAAGTTAATCAGCCCGGTTTGCAAGTACCTCAAACAAACGCCCCTCACCCTCGCGCTGTCTTCTAGCGACCGCAGATAACCAATATGGAACTGCATGGAGCGCCAGTGGGCCTCGAGTTTTCTGTCTGATCGGCCGAGGTAGCTCAGGCGGCTGGCTCCAGACTCACGGTAGTAGACTTTTGCTTTCGGCACGAATCGTGTGCCATCGCTCGCCAGAAGGACGCGGCAGAAGTACTCGCCATCATCATCGCCCAACAACTTCGTGTCCCACGGACCGGCGGCTTCGGTCAACTCGCGGCTGACCAGCCAGGTAGCGGTCTGCATGTAGATATTCAGTTCCATCTTACGCAGCAGCCATTCCAAGGGAGACAGATCGCTCCACAGGGCCGTCGGGAGGAATTCCGCTCGATGGTATCGGTACATGAATCGGCCCCACGCCGAGGAAAGAAGTGTTCGTTTGCTTCGACACTGTTCCAGTGCTTCCATCTGCCTGGCAACCTTGTCAGGAGCCAAGAGATCATCGGCATCCAGCCACTGAATATAATCCCCCTGGCAAAGGGAGAATGCTTTGTTTCTAGCCGCGGCAGCACCTTGATTTTTCTGCGTCACAACCCTGACGCTGTTCGATTCAAACTGCCTTGCAAGCGCCAGTGTTTGATCACTAGAACCATCATCAACGACGATTATCTCCTTGCGTTCCCACGTTTGGGCGATCGCCGAGCGAAGTGTATCCGCTATCCATTCATGTGCGTTGAACGTAGGGACAAGAATCGAGACCAAGGGTTTCATGATGCGTCGTTCGGAGCATTCTCCAAGAAACCGGCGTCCAGTTCACGAGTCATTTTGCTAATGATGCCCTGCGAATGCTGTGCAGTAGAGAATTGCAGATTCTTCTGGCACCGACTGCAGCCCCTGGAATAACTTCATTTCAAGATACCTCTGAATCGTCTCCGGTTGCCTGACGGATCACATTCCGCCGGCGAGTAATATGTTAATTAAGTTCTCTATATCTTCGGTACCCGGACGGCGAGTGGAGCCAATCTGTTCTCGTACCGCGGTAAGCGGATTGCGCCGCTTGCATTGAAGGACCTCGAACATTCTCTTGACGTACGCCCACACCTATCAGGTGGGCAGCCTGTTGCTCAGATTCAACGAGGATATCGGTGTTGCCACTGGAGGCGGATTTTCCGGAGCGGAGAGATTCGGAGCAGCCATTATCGCAAGGAGGAGGGTGATCCATACGGGGTTCAACGCCTTGATGGCTGACTCTGTGAAGTCGTAAGCCACGGCTACGACGAAATACGCCAGCATAAGCTTGCCTGTGCCTGTGTCCCGGCGGAACGCGCCGATCACTTTCCGGTAGCCCGTCACCAAGACGATGACGAACAGGGCTACTCCAATCCACCCCAGCTCCAAGAAGATCTCGATATAACCGTCGTGAGCTTCGTTCGGGTGCCACCAGTACAAGCTCCAAATCTTCTCGAGTCGTTTCCCTAACCAGAAACTCTCGAAGCCGGTTCCTAACACGGGGTTTCCCTTCATTCCAAGGACTAGACTCCAGATTTCAGTCCGTCCGGTAAGGGTTGCGTCTCTTCCCATCGTCCCCAGGAGATCCCCTCCGACATCGAGGAACACAACGGAGAGGGAAACAGAGAGTATCGCTGCGACGAGGACGTGCACAACCCAGGGCCTCCGTTCCACCGTGCGGAGGTTCGTCGCCGCCATCAAGCCGGCTGCCATGAAGAAACAGGACAGAGACGTCATCGAATTAGCCACCCACATTAGCCACAGCGACGTTGTGACAAGGACACCCTGAGCGATCAGCTGCTTCACTTTAGAACTGTTCATTTGGCTGTGGTACAATTGAAGAAAATGCCACAGGGACCCAAGTCCTAGAATGAGACTGATCATCCCCAGAGCGTTCTTGTTATCCCCGACCCCATTGAAATACTGCTTCCCCTCCCATGGGCCATATCCTCGTCCTACGCTCGGATAATACTTGATGAGTAAAACGGAAAGCGGCAAAAGCACAAAACCCGCCCTTGCCAGAACCCGCTTGATTGCGTTCAAATAATCACACTCTGTCAATACAATCAGGATCATCACGAAATCGCCCAAGAACTTGATCCACCGTTTGAACGCCACCTCCGGGTAGTCGGACCACGTGACGCTAACGGCACTGTAGGAGAGAAACAGAAGGATCGCTCCATTCGCGCGCAGGAGCGTTCCGACCTTCCGTTTTCTCGTGACCAGCACGATTACGCCGAGCGCCAGGAGTCCGATGAACACGTTTCGGTCGAGAGGGCTCCCCTCCAAGTACTGGTCCGGCGACCCCTGTGGCCAGTACCCCTCCCACCATACTGACACCGGTCGCGACCCGGCTATCCATAGCCACACGACAGGAATCCAAAGGGCCTTAGAAGTTCGGGCCTTCCAGTCCCAATTAAGCATGAAGAGACCCAAAATACCGCTGATGAAGAAGATAGTGGCAATTTGCGGAGACATTCACCGCTGCCTGGTGCCGGTTTCCAATCGGTTTCGCCGAGTCATCTCGAATCCAAGAAAAGGCGGTGCACGAGTTCCAGTGTCAGAACCTTATGGATCCCAAGCGTAAAGTTCCGGTCGCCTTTTAGGTGACCGTGCACCATGGCTTCGAGCTGTTTTCGCTCGAGGTACGGTCGAGAAACAGTCCGCGGATCGAGCAGCATTTCCCGAACGTACTCGGAGAGGGCATCTCGGTACCAGACACGGAAATGGCAGAACTTGTGTCTGCCGAGGAAAAGGCGCTCGAGATGGAAAGGCGATAGAACATGATCGATCCGTGCAACCCACTGGGGCATGCCGTAGTCGTAGGCGTATTCCGCCTTGAACGTGAACTCAAGGAACCCTCGTAAGACGGCCGCCGCGAGAGGCCCGTGGTCTCCGGTCAAGCCACGATCAGTCCGGATCCCCCGAAGGGTCGCTTTCCCGTCGCCAATCAACCGTAGGCAGATATCATTGTTCGTGAGGGCCGAGTCCGGCGCGCGGAAAACCGTCCGGATGAGATCGTTGTCCAGATACGGTGACCGAAGACAGAGCTGGGTCTGCTCCAGCGCGAGAAGGCCATAGTGGTGCCAAGGGGCTTGACGGAAAACCGCAAAGGAAAGCGGGTGCCCTCGGACCAGCCCGGTGTATGTGTCTTCGCCTGCTTGGACGTAGGAGAGGAACTCCTGACGGAAGAGCCCTGGTGTAGGCTTCTCCGCCTTGAACGCGCGTACCCGGCGGAGTACCTCACCGCCGTAGTTTCCCGTCATTCTCACAGGAGCGATCTCGCGGGCTTTTTCGTTGATATATAAATCAGCGGTATGGCTGACATTGGCGCATCCGTCGGTGAGGTACACCGTGCGCTCGGCGTAGTGGGGAAAGCGCGAGAGGAACTCACTCCCTACCGTGATCACTTCGTGGCGCTGTCCGCACGCCTTGGCCACTTGCCGCGCCATGACGATATCCTGGCAGTCGCGGAACATCCCCCCAAAGGAGTAGCAGGGAAGAGACCCCTGGGGAGGCTTTTGCCATGCCATGATCATTCGACTGTCCAATCCGCCGGTCAGCGAAATCCCGATACGCCTGGAACCGTTGAAATACCGCGGGAGGTTACGCGAGAAGACCTCCCGGATTTCCTGGTAGTAGGTTTCCGGTTTCAAGGGAGCTTGGCTCTCCCACTCTTGCGACTCGAAGTACGGGGTTTTCCGTTCCAAGGAACTGTCCCGAAAGACCCAGGCTGAAGCGGGCGGTAGCACGTGGATGCCCTCGAAGAGCGTTCGGTTCTCAAGCACACAGCCGCAGGCGACAAGTTCCCCCAAGCCACGAACGTCTGCCCTCCGAAGTTCGGGACGAACGGAGAGGATGGCCTTGGCTTCCGCCGCGAAATAGAAAGCCTCCTTTGATTCGTGATAGTAGATCCGGTGCATCCCATACCGGTCGTTGAAGAGCGTCGCAGTCCCACGCGTCCGATCAGTCAGGAGCCCGTGAAACCTTCCATTCAAACCCGCCGGAAAGGCGGGATCCTCCTCATAGAGGTGGACGAGATAGGAAGCCCCGGTCGCCTCGAGAGTATGTCCCCGCTGCTTGAGGCCGCGAACAATCCCCGGCTCGGGATACTCCTCACCGGCAAAGACGAGAACGACGTCCCCTCGCTCGTTACGAAGGGGCATTCCGTCGGAAAAAGAATTTTTCTGCACGACCCACCCGACGTAAACCCCTAAGGACTCATTAAGCCACGTTCCTGTCTCGTAGAAAGGCTCGTGACGAAGGGCCTCAACCATCCGTGCGAGTTCCCGCTCGGCCCGTTCGCGCGGCATTTTGCTGATGAGACCGACTATCCCCGGCATGCCCTATTCTCTTGGGAGGTTTCCCTAACAGACGGGAACTTGCGGTTGTACCATGCGTTCCGCAGTTCGCGGAGTCTCGCGAGTACGGGCTCGGGAAGACGCTCAGGGAACCTTCTGTGCAGGCCCAAGCGGAAGGCAACCCAACCGGTTCGAGTTAAGGGGACGTAATAGCGAGGTAGATCGATCCGCTGGAACCCGTTGCGTTCCTTAAAGTCAGTGAGGCTGTCCCGCTGCTTATTCCCGTAAGCAAAGTTCGAGTACACGAGATAGGAGATCCCTCGTTCGGCGCAGGACCGCACTGCCTGGGCGATGAGCGCATTCGTCGGCGCTTTGTCCCTGTGCCGGATCATGGAGACTATGTTCATCAGGCCGGCTTGAGTCCGACTTTCATCGCACGTCAACTTGACAAATCCGATCAGCGTGTCGCCGAGATACGCCCCGATGAAGATGCTGCTGTCGAGGAAAGTCGCCTCCTCCTTACGCACGGTCTCGACATTTTTCCCGTAATGGCGGAACGGTTTGCCCTGGCGGACTGGGCACTCGTTGTAGATCGCATAGATTCCCTGAACGAGGGCGTCGTTGAAAGGTACCTCCCGGACGGATACTCCCTTCTTCTCGGCTTGCTTGGCCTTGTTGCGGGCCTTGAAGCCGATCTGTTGCATCCACCAGTGGTCGAACGTGGATACTGGCAGCGCTGCCAAGTTGTCCCACTCCATTGGGTAATCGTATATCGGCGTCGTTTCTGGCAAGCGCTGCATGAACGTGAAGAGATCGATCCGCTCTCCGCATTTACCCAGCCCTTCGATCATCGATTCTGGATCATCGAGAAACTGGTACTTGTCCGCTTCAAGGCGAGCTACTCGAAGCAACCGCCCGTCGATCCTGATCTCTTTTCCACAAACTTTCCTCAGTGAATACATGAATGGTCTAGTTGCCTCTCTGACCCGGACCGCAGAAGAGTCCTATGGCGGTATGATCGTGATGTCCTAGGCGTTGGGACACAAAATTTCTGATAACGCGTAGTCTTGAGATACCTCGTGAAGAGTCACGGAATGAAAGGAGAATGGAGGCTGCCTATGTCCCACTGGCCCACCAAGGTGGTAGGGCAGACGGCGTGGATTCTGAAGACGATACCTGACAAGGCTGACAGGTTAAGGCGGAGGGGGAGGGGTTCGAATCGTCAGGTCGTAATACCCACCGCGGCCAGCAAGCCAGCCGCTGCCTTAGCCAACCGCGACCTCTCCGCACACTCACCTAACACCATACCCAAGTTTGATTCCGGATCAGCCGGTGCAAGCAGCTGCAAACAGAAATCTTGTATCGCGAGCACTCGACAAGCCGAGTCACTCAGTGACGTATGACCCTTTGATCGGATTAAGACCAACGAACGCAAGGAGCTTGCCTAAATGATCGCATAGTTTAACCAAAAGAGTCATGAACCTATGGTGACCCAGTAACTGCGCGACCGGTAGTGCGGTCGCGTAAGCTGGAACAGCGATTACAGATTTCAGAATACTCATCGTCCCGCAGGTCGGTTGGAGCCGGGCTGTCGCCCCCCGAAGCAATGCTTTTCTTATCATGTATCTGCGTTTCCAGCGTTTCGGGGGAACAACTTCGTACGCTACGGCATCGGCGGACCAGATAAATACGTAGCCTTTTTCGATCTTTCTTCTAAAGAAATCCTGGTCCTCTCCCATGCGAAACTCTTTTCTGAAGGGTTGGGTGTCGGCCTCAAAGACTCGCCTCTTCAGTAGGACGTTGCCGGTCCGTCCCTCCCTCCAGTCGACAACGGTGCCCGTGGATTTAATTGGCCGTACGCAGAACTTGCTCTTAACGATCCACTTTGGCGGCTCTTCGTCGAACCAGCGCTCTACAGGACCGAGAACACCGTCCACCTTGTGTTGCTCGCAGGTCTGAAACAGGGTAAGGAGCCAGTTTTTTTCTGGAAACTCATCGTCGTCGATGAAGGCCACAAAGTCTCCGTTGGCGTTCTGGACGGCCCTATTCCTGGTCAGCGCGATATTCTGCCGAGGCTCCAAGCAATACTTGATAGGAATGGTCGACGAAGTAGAGAAGTTCGACACCACAGGTTCTGCAGATCGCAAATGATCATTATCGGCGACAACGATTGAGTACGTGAATTGCCCATCTGTGTCCTGACAACCGAGTTTCGCCAATAGACGATTGAGAAAGTGCGGCCGCTTATACGTGCAGATGCATACGCTAATATGCTTCGTTTCGTTGGTAATCATGTCGAGGGAAATCGCGAAACGTTAAACGTACCGAGGGGCAAACCGGATTCAACACTATGTGTGACCAGTTGCCGGAATTGCAAAACGGGACGCGATTGGGAGGTACCTAGCCCATTGGAAAATCTTGCCTCTGGCCAGAAATCGATATTCTTCTGCTCTGACAGGATGGGTTCCCACTTCGACCACAAATTGTTGTCCAAGTGAGAAAATCCGTTCTAGGCGCGTTGCTGGTACGAGAGGTTGTAGCGGAAAAAAGTAATCAACAACGCGGTGACGACGAGCCAAGATTCGATCTATGGCTCTGCGATAGAGACGGTTGGGCAGGCTCTTCTCTCCCGGTAGGAAATGGAAGTTGCGCCGAACGATGGTTCCGCGTGGCAATAAACCCGGGAGCAGCACATTGGCGCAAAGATGCATGTGGTGATGGCCATCGAGACGTTCCGGCACTTTTTCATAAAGTCGACGGAACTCGTCGATTTGCGCGGCTACGACGTACTCGAAGGACCTCGCCAGCCAAGGGTGAAATATTATGGGGGCAAAACGGTGCTGACGTAAATAGTGGGTGAGTTGTCGTTGATGTTCCACAAGCCGCGCCGGGCAATCCGGTGCCGAAAACCGTGTCGTGAGATTGATATGCACCCCAACGTCAACATCCCGTTCTCGGGCGATCACTGCTGCCCGTTCCGAATCCTCCATGAAGACCATGGCGCTTACAGAGGAGACAGTGCCTTGAAGAATGCATTCAACGGCTCGATCGGTAGACTCGCGGTCCCTTCCCCAATCGTCGGCGTTTACAATGAGCAGACCGGCGTGAGTCGGTCCGTCAATCGTACGTGCTTGGTTCCCGGATGGGATAACATTACCTGATCCGTCTATATCCAACCCCAGCAGCGTACTGTTCGTCTGAGGCACTGTGCCCCTGCTTTCCTAACCTAAGATAGTGTCCAACGGATTAATGAACTGCCAGAACCCTACAGGGCTCTGGTGAGATGGTACGAAGCTCACGCGGGACCCGCTGAGCTGTTCCCAACTCCCCCAGCAAGAGGCTGTGATGCGTACCACCTGCCAGCAAAAAGTTGACTCAATCTCTGCATCTGCTCCCGCCTGCGGAAGTACATGACTTCGCGTGGAATTGTTCGTTCAACGTGGCAAATCAGCGACCAGATATAGCCACTTCCGAGTAGCAGGCCGCCAAGAATATATGGCCTCCTTGTCATCTGATAACAAGCTCTGAAAGCTTCCCAAAGTGGATGACATCCCAGAGCATAGTCTTTGACGCCATACTTGAAACAGGTCGAAAATGCGCTCCCTTGACCCGACCCCATCCGCCGATGGTGTAGACAGACTTTTTCCGTGAAGGTCCTTGTCTTCCATCCCTTCATCCGGCTCTTCAGGACCGCAATTAGATCGATACCGCCGCCCTCTGAAGGAAGGTAACCTCCAATTTCTTCAAAGCACCTACGCCGAAAGAGTTGGCACGCGCCGGAAACGTGTTCAATGTTTGTAAATCGATAGTCGTAAGTTTGACCTGACTCCACGAAAGGTGTCCCGACCAAGCCTAGTAAGGTGTCTTCGGCTAGCTTGTTAAGGAGATATGAAAAGTATTCGTCATCAAACGAAATATCAGCATCAAGACTGCCAATCATTTCGTATGGTACATTTTCTAGTTTGGCATAACCCGCGTTGAAGGCATGCACCTTTCTCGCAAAATTCCGTTCTCGTCGCACGGGCATCCGAACCAGCTCGATCCATGTATGCTCGGCCGCATATCTACTCACGATTTTGTTCGTGTCATCTGTCGAACCATCACTGACGATGATCCATCTGACGGGACGGACAGTCTGGGTCACTACCGACCTGAGAGTCAGTTCGATATACTCCGCCTCATTCCGGGCCGGAGTAATAAGCACATACGTAGGAGTGGGCATCAACTTGCCACACTTAAGAAGACGAAAGGGAATGGCGGAGGAGTTCGTCTAGAAATCGTCTGGCTTTGTTCATGTCCTCACCAGAGTCTAGCGATGGCTAGACGGGATAAATGTTTTGGGCCAAGCCGGTCAGGGAGTTTGGCGCATCTGCATCTCCAGCGTTTGTCCTGGCGCGCGATCGGAAAGCTTGCACCTTGTAGAAGAAAAGAGACTTTCGGCCAACGACCGCTACCGGCGCAAGTGGCGCGCAAACGCCAGACGCATTTTGGCGCACACTCTGTGAACGCGCCAGCCCTGCTTTCCGCGCTTGGCTGGGATTACACTTCACGCACCGATTTCTTCTCGAACCAATGTATGATTCCTGCGGACCACTTCCAGTGCCATAGGAAAAAGGCAAGAGTCCGACTTCGGCCATCGTCCCTCCCCTTGCTTCCTCAGGAAACACTTACCCCCCTGCCTTTCGCCTGTCTCCAGAGCTAACTTTCTCGAATATGGCATGTCCATTGCGTAAGCCAGGATTGACATCAACAAGGACATACGCTGCATTTCTGAGTAGTCCATCATAGTTTTCCTGGTTATACCGGCTATGGATATCATCAAGCACAACGACCCTTGCGCCGTACAGCTCTTTCTTTAGAGAACCATTACCAGCCAAATGATCGCTTACTTCAGAACCATCGATGAGGAGAAGATCAAAGACGTCGATTTCGTTTTCTTCCTTAATCTTTTTGACGGTCTCCTCAACTTCTTCAGGGAGATTCCCTGGAGAGGAAGATGAAAGTCCATACCACTTGACCGAAGCGGGCTTGGCAGATGTTCTCCGGAAGCCGATGAATCGGTGTCTGGAACCGCTTATGCAGAATACGGATGGCTCGTTCTTGTTCTCAAAGGCACCCGCCAACAATGCCTCCGTGCTGCCTTCCCCCCAAGCTGCGCCAATTATCAGCGCCGCCTTGATATCTTCCGCACGCATCAGGTCTTGAATCGCATGAAAGAACTCATCATTCTTCCTTTCCGATAGATGAAACGGAAGAAAGTACCGATACTTCGCTTCTAAACGATGTAAGGCATGCCTTAGGGGGCGCTTCAGCGTTAGTCGCAGGTTGCAATACAATTGTCGTCTTCTAAAGTAACCAACAGCATGTTTCCGCTCAAAAGCAAAGAACCGTTTTCTTAGCCAGCTTTTATGAAGATCTCCTTCCTCCTTTGCCAGTATGTCTCTGTCAGAGCCAGTACAGTGCTGTCCTTCTTGAAGGGATAGGGCTTCGTGGGAAATGCATCTGGTCAAGGTTTCGGCAAAATCAAACTGTCCGCATGCTCGAAGCATGACGCAAAGGTGTTGGATCCATTCCCTGAAGCTTCGGCCAGGCAATCTATGAATACTAGACCGATATTTTTGTGCGTCATCGCGTAGCAAAGGCCCAACGCTTCGACGATTCTTCAAGACATTAGTCACCCAGCGGGCGCGATCGAGCTCTGGATGGTGCAGCCATGCGAATTCGCTGGCACGCTTGGCGGAGTCATCTACCTTCCCAAGACAGAGCAGTGAAATAATGAAGTATGCCCACTCTACCGGATCAGGATCGATAGCTTTGTACTCAGCAAGAGTAAATTGGATCGGTTTGAGCATCCAGGAAAGCGCCACTTTCGCATTGCCCTTATAGAGATTGCACAAAGCCAATCTCAATTGTGGCTCAGGCATATAACGGTAATAATTTAGGCACTTGAGATACAGAGTTTCTGCTTCGTCATACTTGCCTCCCCAAAGCTTCTCGTCTCCTTGACGGAGAAGCGCGAGATGTAATCCATTGGAGGTTATATGTGAATTTGCTAGCCCAAGCGACTTATCTACTACGCGAAGAGGCTCAAAGGGACCCGTCTGAACAATCCTCTGTGTTGATTGTAAGCGCTCATTGAGTTTGAACCATTGAAAGATCTGATCACGACGCTTTAAGGTGTGACGAGAATGAGCTAGTTGATAGCCAGCGTTTATAATCGAGTTGAGCACATCTGGATTACGGAATAAGTAGTTCAGTTTATCCAGCACATCCTGCTCATCAGCGAAAACGCAATTTCGCATATCCGCGAATCCTGCGGCTTCAATTGCTGGGGATTGTTCCGTAATCAAACAAGCCCTACAGGCCGGAACCTCCAAATGCTTGCGAACAATTTCTTTCGCGACCGTGCCGCATGCTGGTACAAACCAAGAGCCATTGAGCATTCGTGCATAGGACTCACCATCTGTCACTTGCGCCATCCGCTTCGACGGACCGTAACCAGGATGTGGACAGATTAGAGAAGGATAATACTTCGAGACACGTTTAATGATTTTTTGCCGCCAAGGATATAATGCATTTGTGTTGCCAGTAAAAAGTACAGGGATGTTCTTTGATTGCCCATAGTCGCGATATAGGTCGGCATCTATGAAGTTAGGCCAGACAAACAAGTTCTCGCCAATCTCCGGCGTGTACTCAGCCGCAGCGGTGGCAATGGTAAAAAAGGTTTTAATACCCCAGTGATCGACGTCAGAAAGAAAACCTGCCCGTCCTTCGCCGAACGCATCTGCATGAAGGAAACCTAATTTGGGGATCTGGGGACAAGCCCGAACGTTTTTTACCTTCGGTCTTTGGCAAGATGGGAAGTAAACTGCGCTTTCAAGAAGTGTTAAATCTGGCTGATACTTGTCGCAGATCTGCTGATAATCGCAATCTTCATCAATCACAGCCACTTCAAAAAACTCTGATAAACACTTGACATGCTCTTGTTTGTGCCTTAGCACAAATCCAGGCAGGTGTTCATGCTTGCATGCAAAAAAGGCAAGCTTAGGCTTAAGAGGGCTGTCCATCCTATTTCCCCGGTAAATCACGGTAAATCAATAGCACTGTCGCAGAGCGAAGGCCTTGACGGTTTCTGAGCGGCCGTCGATTCTGCTGCGAGTGCGCTGTACGCCGTTATCAATAAAGCGGCGACGATCGGCATCATCAGGGACGGTTCGCATTTCATAACTGCTCGGCGGGGCACTGGTTCCTTTCCGTTTTTGCAGGTCGACGAATCCGGCGTTCTCGCGCGAGTGACTTTAGCTATCGAGGTTAGGTTGCGGTAGAGGCCGAAGGAACAAAGCCGAATCTCGAAATCAATCTTCGCATGGGGCGTGGAATATCTTCCAACGAGAGCAGTTTTCGGAGAACTCGAATCGAGTAAGCGCCACTCAGAACCACCGCCAGTGTCCCGACGCCGGTGGCCAGAGGGACTGGCAGTAAGTAAAACCCGCAGAACACGATGCCAATCAAAGAAAGGAAGAATAGGCCTGTCCCTCTGTTAGCGGTGGACCAGCGAAAACCGCTGAGCCGATGCACAATGGGGTATATCAGAAATCCGTGAAAGATGTACGATCCAAAGAATGCGACGCCGGCACCGTTCAACCCAAACGATCTCAGGCAGACCCACGCTAGGGCGACCGCGACAATAGTCCAAGCCAGTTCGCTCCCGAAAAAGAGGTCTTGCCTGCCCTTTGCCACGATAATGAAGCCCATAGGCCAGGTAATTACCTGTAGGGTGGCTCCAAGGCATATCCAGCGCAGGATTTCCACGGCCGCACTGAATTTAGCGGCATAAAAGAGGGTTATGACGAGTGGTGCAAATGTCAGGGTAGCGATCACACCCGGACCCGCCAACAACAGGCCTACCAGCGCCTGTTCGTTCACCAGGCGGTTGCACGCGACATTATCCTTAATACTAGCAGTTAAACGGGGGTAAAAGTCCGCTCCCATTGCTTGCAGAATGAAACCAAGATAGAGTCCGCCAAGAATCCAAGCAGATTGATATAACCCGGTTGCTTCAAAGCCAAATTTGCGGAGTATCATAATTCGAACCGCATAGGCGACTCCCATCGTCATCAAACCACTTGCCATGAACGCGAAGCCGAGCTTCAAAAGAGCGGCTGCCTCCCGTCCTACCTGGGAAGCCGTCATCGAAGGGGTTTGAATATGTACCTTCCGGCTGTACCACCATGAGGTGATGATCGTCATCGCGGCGAAGCCAACCAGGGATGGCACCACACCCTTTTCACGAAGGACATACACCACCGGGATGGCGATGAGCGTCCCGAAGAGCGCACCCAATGCAGCCATCTTGGCGAGATTAGAGATGCGCCGCATTCCTTGGATCAACGCCCCTTGACCGGCAGACACTAAACGAAAAAACACAGCGACCGACAGCAGGGCTACAGCGGCTGCGTGTTGATTGCTGCCAAAAGTCAAGGTGGAAAGCTGCCTGGAAAACACAACAAGCAAAAGAGCTCCCAGTAGTCCTAGGAGAATCGATGTTTGTCGCAGCACGACGGTAGTTCGCGCGATCCGCTCCGTGTCGTCCGAACCGACTGCCTCTGCAATCTGACGCACACCACTGCTGTTGATGCCCATACCGGCAAGGCTCTGAGTAAGGTCGGCAATCGATCCGTACAGGCCAAGCAATCCGACCCCCGCGGGACCGAGCAATACAGCCATAGCCTTGGTACGAACGATTCCAATTGCGATATTCAGTATTGAAGAGCCGCCGATCAATGCTGACGACTTCAGAATCTCGCCATAGCTCTGCTGCTCCTCCAAGGCTATCGGTGGCGGTTGAGGCAAAGGTTGACTAATTTGTTCAAGACACTCAATCACATAGTCGACTTCTTCCTCTGTCATGGCGTGGAAAAGAGGAAGAATAATCGTCGTGTCTGCTACTACATTTGTTTGGGGCAATCGACTGTTCCACTTCTCCTGACAGTATGGCGGTTCCCGGTGAATCGCCATGACACCTCTGCGTGTTGACACTCCGCGGTTGAGCAATTCTTGCATTAGTCGGTCGCGAGTAATTGGAGCATCACTCTTCAGCTGAACCATATAGGATTGGAAGTTGTGACGGCAATCGGCCGACTCAAGAGGGGGTATGAGCCATTCGAACTGCGATAACCCTTGTGAGTAGCGCGAGGCTAGCCGCCGCCGCCAGGCGAGCATTTCGTCCAGGCGTTCCAATTGCACTAGCCCAACCGCAGCTTGGAGGTCGGTCATCCTATAGTTGTATCCGACTTCGTCGTAGCTCTCCATGACGACCTGGCTGGAACTATGCCGAGCAAGATCCGAAACTGTCATCGCATGCTGGCGTAATTTGCGGAGACGGGCAGCCAACTGGTCGTCACCGGTGGTGATCATCCCTCCCTCTCCCGTGGTCAGGATTTTGCGGGGATGAAAGCTAAAGCAGGCCATCGATGTGTGTGGCAGACCAATACGGCGTCCTTTGTATTCGGAGCCGATAGCACACGCCGCATCTTCGATCACGATCAGACCATGAGAGGATGCAACATCGCAGATCTCAGCAAGAGGAGATGGTAGGCCGATTTGGTGAACGACTAAAATGCCCCTAGTTCGAGGCGTGATGGAGCACTCGATCAAAGCAGGATCGATGTTGTAAGTGGATCTGTCGATGTCCACAAAAACCGGCGATGCTCCCGTATAGGCTATGGCATTGGCTGTCGCTATGAAGGAAAGGCTGGGACACAATACTTCGTCGCCGGGCCGGATGCCCGCCGCCAAAAGTGCCAAGTGCAACGCAGTCGTGCACGAGGAGACTGCCACACCTTGTGCTGCACCCACGTAATCGGCAAAACGTCGCTCAAACTCTGTAACCCGCGGACCTTGACTGACCCACCCGCTCCGCAATACCTCCAGCACAGCCCCTTCCTCTTCCTTGCTTACGAAGGGGCGAGAAAGCGGGATCGTCATCTTGGCGGTTGTGATCGTACTCATGCCCTCACTCCCGCTTCCACTGGCGATCGCGACAGCGACGCGACTGGATCGGGAACACTGCCCTGCGGCACCCGGCCAACTCCAAGATAGAGCAGGCCTGATTGGCAAACTTGCTCCGGTGCCCATAGGTTGCGTCCATCAACCACCACCTTCAGACCTCCTGCCGCCAGCCGTGCAAAATCCAGCGTTCGATACATATCGTGCGCCGTGTTCAGTATTAGGACTTCCGCCAGCTCGGAATCGACCAGACTGACGGGTTGGAACTTATGCGCCCGGATCTCCGCGTCAGAGTATAGGGGGTCGTGCAGGCAAACGCTCGCGCCGCGTCGCACCAAGTCATCACGCAACTGGAATGCCGGCGAGCAAACATGTTCCTTGACCTGTGGTCGAAAGCCAAGGCCAAGGATCAGCACACGGCGCCTCTTGAGGGCGCCGCAAACCTGTTCGACACGATCTAGGACGTAGCTCGGCTGCTGATCGTTGATGCTGCGCGCCAGCTTTGTCAAACCCGTCTCGATGCCGCGCCCCTCGCTGTCCCGGATTAGGAAGTGCGGATAGACAGGCGTGCAGTGGCCTCCGACGCCGATGCCCGGCAGCAGGAGCGCTGCTTCCCGGTCGCCGTTCGCAACCCTCAATACGACCTCGAAGTCTACACCGACTTGTTCCGCATACCGGGCCAACTCGTTACTCAGGGCAATATTCACGTCGCGGTAGATCATCCCTGCCAACTTAACTAATTCCGCCGCCTCAAGGGTGTGCACGTTCTCGACGGGAGCTCCTAAATACTGAGCATAAAAGGACGCTCCGCGCTCAGCCGACCTCGAATTAATGCCGCCGACGACCTTGGCATTTTCAGTCAAGGACCGTAAGACGAAACCGCTCTTCGCTCTTTCCGGGGAAAAGACAAAATCGAAATCCACTCCTGCTTCCAGACCGCTTTCTTCCAGAGTTGCCGCAAGTTTCCGGCTTCCTCCCACGGGAAGCGTGGTCTCATAGCTGACGAGCGTGCCTGGCTTCAGACCTTTAGCTATCTGTCGGGACGCTGATTCGATCGCGGCAGTATCAGGCTGGAAGTCAGGTGTCAGCAGCACTGGCACAATCACTACGACGACGTCAGCCTCGGCGACCGCTGCCGATGTGTGCGTGGTCGCCGTTAGGCGGCCGACAGCGACCATCTCAGATAACAACTCGGGAATGCCAGGTTCGTCGATCGGAGAAATACCTCGATTGATTGCCTCAACAGTCTCAGGTTTCACATCACAGGCCACCACGCGGGCGCCCCGCCAGGCGAACTGGCAAGCTACTGGCAAACCCATCTTGCCCGCACCGATGACGACTACACGCATCTACTGGCCTCCCTCTCGAAACCACTTGAGCGTTGATTGCAACCCTTCGTTGAGATCTACTTTCGGTTCATACCCCAACATTCTGTGGGCCTTCTCGATCGAGGGTATGCGCTCGCGTACCTCAGCGTGGCCAATGGGGTGGAACTCAATCGTTGCGCCTCGCCATAACTTGCAGATTCGCTCGGCCACACCAAGTGAGGTTTCTACTTCCTGCGGATTCCCAAGGTGGAAGATCTGGCCAGCCGCATCGGGGTTACGCAAGATCGACAAGATGCCATCCACGAAATCTGAGATGTAGCACCAGGCGCGGACCGCCGACCCATCTCCGTAAACGATGAGCGGTCGTCCGTCAACAGCGGCGCGGCAAAAATTACTGATCCCACCCTCGCCGGTCTGCCGGGGACCGTAAACGTTGAAGGGACGTACGATCGTGGTCGCAAAACCGTATTCCTCGGCATAACGCAAAGAGAAATGCTCACTAGCCAATTTGCTGGTGGCATAAACCCAACGCTGGTCAGAAGCCGGCCCAATCCCGTGCAAAGATGTTTCCTGCATCCCCTTCGCCTCGGGTCCGAAGACTTCGCTTGTTGAAAAATCGATGAACTTCTTCACCTTGTGTTTTACCGCCGCATCAAGCACGTTGACAGTACCAAGAATGTTCACCCGCAGAGTGCGTAATGGCTCGTTGTAGTAACTTGAAACGCCGGCGATAGCCGCCAGGTGGATTACGGTATCGACTCCTTGGAAAGCCTCGTCAAGCGACGCAGGGTCAAGCACATCCCCAGAGATCTGTTTGACGTTCCGATCTTGTATCAGGGATGGCACCCAGCGAAGCGAGTTGCGACGAAAATTGTCAAAGAGAACAATTGGGGCGTCTGATCGCAAACGCTCAGCCAAATGGGTGCCGATGAAGCCAGCGCCACCGGTCAGCAGTATCCGACCTCCGTTCGCTTCAGTCATCGGTCCGTTCTCCTCCGCCTTGCTACGTGCAGACGCCGCGCGGCCCTGGTTTTACCGATCTCGCCGGGAACGCAACACCCGCCGCACGGTGACACGGCCTTGCCTCGGCCTCGCACCACCCTGCTCTGCTCCCCTCATTCGCAGTTATCTACCGCTAGACCCAAACGCACAGACTCGGCCCGTGCGAATAGTGTCGAGTGTTAGGTAATTGCCTCTTCACCCACTTCACTAGTGAGCGCTGAGACCTCGCTATTCGGTCGTGACTGACCGCCTACGTAACTGTGCTTCAACTCTTC
>Ga0209283_10000262_pt1 | contig 26480 bp, 27 predicted proteins | sample CZO8metaG_2_FD_188354 | JGI IMG/M metagenome (GOLD analysis project Ga0209283, IMG submission 188354) | Vadose zone soil microbial communities from the Eel River Critical Zone Observatory, Northern California, USA - CZOApr15con2H1.8 metaG... | ecosystem: Environmental > Terrestrial > Soil >...
CGATCTTGGCGATCTGAGCCGGCGTGAGCGTGGTGGTCGGCGTTGTCGGCGGCGGCGCCGTCGAGGTCCCCACGAGCTGGTCGATCGCCTGCTGGAGCGTGTCGGTGTAAACGACCTGGGTCTGGTCGGCCAGGATCACCTTCTTCAGCTCGGGAATGCTCGACCCAGACGTGGCCTTGAGGTAGATCGGCTCGAAGTACAGGAACGAGTCGCCGATCGGCACCACCAGCAGATTGCCCTGCTGCACGTTCGATCCGTTGCTGTGGAAGAGCGTGAAGTCGCGGGATATGACCGGGTCCTGGTTGATGAGGTTGGCCACCTGCTGCGGGCCGAATATCACCTTGTCCTTGGGCAGGACGTACGACACGTACTGACCGTACTGAGCCCCGTCGCTGCGGGCCGCCATCCACGACACGAGGTTGTTCTTGCCGTGCGGAGTGAAAGGCATGATGAGCAGGAACTCGGGGTTCTGCTCGCCCGGCAGGCGGAAGAGCACGTAATAAGGAGACACAGGCGTAGGCAGGGCGCCGGGCGACGCCTGCGCCGTCGGGATGTCCCAGACGTCCTCGCGAGCGAAGAACACCTTCGGGTCGGTGATGTGATAGGTGGCGTAGATGCCGACCTGGGTGTTGAACAGGTCCACGGGCACGCGGATGTGAGCCCGCAGCCCGGGGGGCATCGCGTCGATCGATGTGAAGAGGGTCGGGAAGGTGGCCTGGTAGGCGCTGATGATCGGGTCCTTGGGATCGACCACATAGAAGACCGCGGTGCCTTCGTATGCATCGATCACGACCTTGACCGAGTTGCGTATGTAGTTGATCCTGCCGTTTTGGAAGGGCACGGCTTGCGAATACGGATACGTGGCCCCCGTCGTATACGCGTCGACGATCCAGTAGATGCGCCCATCGACGACGACCGCATATGGCTGGGAGTCGAAGCTGAGAAACGGCGCCAGCTCGCCCACACGGTCGATGATCTGCCGCCGGTAGAGCATCAGCGTCTTGTCGGTGACCTGACCCGAGACGAGCAGGTTGAAATCGCCCAGCTTGAGCGACCAGAGGGCACGGTTCGCCGCAGTCATCGGCACCCCATGCGTGCCCGTGTACGACGTGTAGACGTCGGGAGACGACGGATAGTCGAACTCACGATTGGTGTTGGGCGCGAGCGCGTACCCGGTAGTGACCTCGCCGAAGTAGATGGCCGGCTGGCTGATCGTCAGCTGGCCATGAGGCGGGATGTCGCCGACCACGTAAACGGGCAGGCCCTGGCTGTCGACCGCGTTCACGGGGCTGGCGGCGACCCCATATCCGTGTGTGTACTGCAAGTGCTGGTTGACCCAGTTCTTGGCGGCGTCGGGCAGCTTGTTGAAATCGAACTCCCGCGCGCTGATCTCCAGAGACGTGGGCTGGTTGTTGATCGTGTATCGATCGATGCCGATGTCGTAGAACGTGTAGTAGGTCCGGATGGTCTGCTGCTGCTCGTAGGTGTCTTTGAGCGGAGGAAAATCCCACAGCCGGAGGTTGTTGACCGTGACCTGGTCGTTCTGCACGTTGGCCAGCGTCAGCGGCTGGTCGCCTGTGAAGTTGCTCACGGTCACGTTCGACAGCCCGTACGCCGCGCGGGTGCCGGCGATCTCACGGTTGATGTAGGGCAGCTCGTATGTCTGCGCGTTCGGCGTCGTGAAGGCGGTCTGGACGACCGCGGGATAGATCTGGCCGATCAGCAGGAGCGCCACCCAGACCAGCGCCGCCGTGACCGGGAGCCAGAGCCGCCGCAGCCAGACGTTGACTAGGAGGGCCCCGGCCAGAACCACCCCGGCGCCCGACAGGAAGGTGACGATGGGCAGCCTGGCGTTGACATCCGTGTAGGCGGCGCCCCAGACGACGTCGCTGTTGTGCGCATACAGGAGGTCGTAACGGCCGAGCCACATCCATGCCGCCAGCACGAGGGCGAACACGGCGAGCAGCGCCGACAGATGCGCGATCGCCGGCGGCGTCAGGTTGAGGTCGAAGGCCTCGCCACGCCAGGCGTACACGAAGCCGACCAGAAGCGCGGTCAAAAATCCGAGTCCGAGCGCCCAGTTGACGACCGAGTGCAGGAACGGCAGCGTCAGCAGATAGAAGGAGACGTCCTGCCCGAGCACCGGGTCGGTGATGCCGGTCGGCCTGGCGTGCTGGAACATGGCCAGGTTCTGCCACTGGGTGCCGGCCCCGCCTGACAGGACCAACGCCACCAGTGCCGCTCCACCGAGGGCGGCGCCCGCGGTGGCGCCGCGAATGCTCGAGCGCCGGATCCCGACGGATCGCAGGCTCGGTCCGGCGCGCACGCGCAGCGCGATGATCACGTTGACGACCAGGTAGATGAAAGCGAGCGCGAACCCGCCGATGAGCAGGGCGACCTGCAAGGAAAAGCGAGTCGTGAAAACGTCTTTGAAGCCGAGCGAGTCGTACCACTGCAGTTCGGTGAAGAACCACACGATCGGGCTCGCGATGAAAAAGATCACAAGCGCCAGGCCGAAAAGCCCAAGACCCACCCAGAAGCGCCGCGGCGGGCGCGGGATCCGGATCTCTCGCGGCTCGAACGGGCCGCCGCGCTCGAACGGATCAAACGGCCGGTACCGGCGGGTCATCTGCCTTCGAAGCTTAGACGGAAGCCAGAGCGCGGTCGTCCGAGCCGAAATCCGAGTCCGCGTCCGAGGGCGGGTGGGCGAGGTGCCAGCTCACGGTGGCGCGCAGCGTCTGGACGGGGTCGGACGTGGTCCAGCCGAGGAGCGCGCGAGCGCGCCGCGCGCTGGCGGCGATGTGCTGCGACATCGTGCCCGTCTGTTTCAGGTCTTCGGGCAGCATCTCATCCGCCACCCTCACCAGCTCGGCCCGGGAGCCGGCCGCCTCGAGGATCATGCGAGACCACATCGTCATCGAGTAAGTGCGGTCTTCGCAGAGGTTGAGCGCCATGCCGGCGGTCGAAGCTGATTCCAACGCCAGGCGGGCCCCGCGTGCGATGTCGGCGATATAGCCGCGGCATGCAAGCCATGTGCCGGCGCCAAAGGGGATGCGCGGACGACCGGCGCGTACACGCCGCAGGATGAACTCCTCGCGCAGCTGATAGTCCCTCGGTCCGTAGACCATCGGCAGGCGCAGCGAGGTGGCGCCGTGTGGCAGGTAAATGTCTTCGACGTCGAGCTTGTCGTAGTCATAGCGGTCGGGACTCTTGTCCCGGTAGGGGTACCGCTCCGAGCGCACCGGCGAGTCCTCGTCGATCGGCACAGGGTCTGTCTCCTGCCCTTCGATGACGGCGCCGAACGCCCGATACACGTCCATGCTCGAGATCACGGCCAGCCGGATGCCGGCCGGCAGCGCGGCCAGCGCGGTCTCGGCGTCGGCGCGGGTGAGCGCCCTGCAGTCGATCGCGGCGTCCGGCTCGAATGCGGCCAGCTCCTGGCTGTGGGCGGTCAGCTCCGAGCGGTCGCAATGCAGATGTGAAACGGACGGCATGTCATCCGGCTCGAGGTTGCCGCGATGAACCACGAGGACGTCGTGGCCGGCTTGGACCAGCTCCTCAACGATGGCGCGACCGATGAATCGGGTGCCGCCTAAAACGACAATCCTCACGCGACGGGTTTGGCCGCGGCCGGGTTCTTCTCCACGATCAGGTCGATGAGCCCCCATTCCTTGGCCTGGTCCGGCGTCATGAAGAAGTCACGCTCCATCGCGCGCTCGACATCCTCCAGCTCCCGGTGGCAGTGCTTGGCATAGATGCGGGCCACCTGCTCCCGCTGGCGAAGAAGCTCCTGGGCGTGGATCTGGATGTCGGTCGCCTGACCTTGAATACCTTGAATGAAGGGTTGGTGGACGAGGATCTGGGCGTGTGGCAACGACATACGCATCCCAGGGTCTCCGCCGGCGAGCAGGATCGATCCCCCGCTCGCGGCCATCCCGGTGCAGAGCGTGGCGACCTTGGGTCCCACGTACTGCATCGCGTCGTAGATCGAAAGCGCGGCGGTCAGCGAGCCGCCGGGGCTGTTGATGTACAGCTGGATGTCGCGGTCAGGCGTTTCGTTTTCGAGAAACAGCAACTGTGCCGTGACCGTGGTCGCCATGTCGTCGTCGATGACGCCGCGCACGAAAACCACTCCGTCCTTGAGCAGCCGCGAGTAGATGTCGTAGGCGCGCTCGCCGCGCCCGTCGTTGGTGATCACGGTCGGGATCAGGTGCATTCGATTACCTCCGGGGTTCAAATCCGATGCGTGGCCGCGCCTTGGGCGGCGGGTTGGCCATCGCGAGATACGCGCTGAAGTCGGCGACGCTGCGCAGCGCCTCGAGCGGCATGCCCGCGGTCGCGAGCCGGAGCTTCGCCGGCGGGTCCTCGGGCCAGGCCGGGCGTCCGGAGTCGGCCCCGAGCAGCCGGGCGAGCTCTGCGTAAAGGTCGGCCGGCCGCACGCCGAGCGCGTGGGCCACCGCCAGCAGCCGTTCGGTGGAGACCTCCTTGCGGCCCCTTTCCACCTCGGACAGGTGCGCCGGCGAGAGACCGGCTTCGCCGGCCACCTCGGTCAGGGTCCGATGGACGGCCTCGCGGCGCTGGCGCAACACCGAGCCGAGGGCGGCTCTGACGACGTCGGCAGATTCGCTGTAGGCGAACGGCATTCTTCTGTGGCGAAGCATACGCTCCAAAGCCAACGTTTTGTGCTCGGCAATGGTTTGGCCGCCGCAAATCGGCGAGCAGCAAGAGGCCAGGGTCAGGCATCGTTAGATTCGATCAGAGGTGGCACGGCTGATACCCGTGGATTACCGGGGCTACTTGCGAGGCCTCTCGAGGCTGGCGCTCGTGGCGGTCACGTACTGGATCGCCGCTCGCCTGAGCTTGACGCTGGCCCTCGTGCACGGCCAGGTGACGCCCATCTGGCCGCCGACGGGGATCGCCCTCGTGGCCATCCTTGTCTTGGGCCGATCGGTCTGGCCCGCCATTTTTGTAGGCGCGTTGGCGGTCAACCTACCGATCGGGCCGTCCCCGCTGGGGGCCGTTCTCATCGCCTCCGGCAACACGCTCGCGCCGCTGGTCGCGGCGGAGCTCCTGAAGCGGGTCGGCTTTCGACTCGAGCTCGACCGCTTGCGGGACGCGGCAGCGATCATCGGCCTCGGCGCCCTGGTGAGCATGTCCATCAGCGCGTCAGTGGGCACTTCCGTGCTGGTGCTTTCCGGGACAGTGTCGCCATCTGACTTCTGGCCCACGTGGGCCGTCTGGTGGACCGGAGACGCGATGGGGGTGCTTCTCGTCGCTCCGTTTCTTCTGAGCCTGCTGCCAGGCTCATCCGGTCCAGCGTTGACGTTCCGCAGCGGGGCGGTGTTCGCCGGCCTGCTGGGTGGAATCGCCCTGGCCACGTGGGCGCTCTTTCAGACTCGGCTGAATCTGGAATACCTGGTCTTCCCGTTGATCATGGTGGCGGCCTGGCGTTACCGCCTGCGAGGCGCGGCTCCAGCGGCCCTGATGGCCTCGGGAGTTGCGATCTGGTCGGCGGTCCACGGAACCGGTCCCTTCGCCACTGGGACGCTGGCCCAGAAGATGATCACGCTGCAGGTCTTCAACGTCTGCGTGGCTCTCACTTCTTTTGTGCTCGCCACCTTCGTCACCACACGTGAGCGTCAAGAAGAGATGACGCGACTCTACGCGGCCAGCAAGGCAGCCGGCGAGGCGAAGAGCGCGTTTCTGAACATGGCCGCGCACGAGCTCCGAACGCCGATCACCGTGTTGGCCGGATACCTGTCGATGATGGGTGACGGATCGCTTGGCCGTGCGCCCGATTCGTGGGCCGTGCCGCTACAAATTCTGAAAACAAAGACCGGCGAGCTGAACAGAATCATGGAGAGTCTGGTCAAGGCGTCGCAGATCGACGGCAAGGTCACGCCGCTGAAGGGCCAGGTCATCGACCTTCGCAATATCGTCGAAGACGCTGTGGCGCGCGCACGCCCGCGGGCGGACCTGCTGCACGCCGATATCTCTACCAAGTTGGCCATCGGTGTGCTGGCGGTGAATGCCGACAAGGAAGAGCTGGGTCGAGTGCTCGACAACTTGATCAACAACAGCCTTTCGTATTCAGCCCCGCCGGCTCGCCTTTTCATCGACGTGTCGAGGGACTCTGAGCGGGCTGTGGTCCGTGTGAAGGACGACGGCGTCGGCATCCCCGAGGATCAGCGCGACCAGGTCTTCGCCCGTTTTTATCGGGGCGCGAACCCCGCGGTCGCCAAGGTCCCAGGCGTCGGGCTCGGCCTTTACATCAGCCGCCAGCTGGCGGAACATCACCGCGGGAGCCTCGTGCTCGAGAGCAGCACGCCCGAAGAAGGAACTGTCTTCACACTGGCAATCCCCCTCGCCGGCTCGGCGGCAGCCGGACCTCGTGAACCCGCCGGCGACTAGTCCTTTCTAGCGCGGGCCGATTGCGCTCACACCTGGTTTGCGACTTCGAGTGCTTGGCCTTTCGAGAATGTTCCAAGCACGTCGATGAGGAGCCCGTGATCGAGCCACATGATGCTGGGCACCCTCCCAACCGAGAGGGCCGCCTTGGTTCCAGATTGGAGCGTGGTCACGGTGTCCTCAGAGCAGCCAGTGGGGTTGTTGCGCCTCGAGTCAATCCAGGCCTGCGTTACCTCGGTGATTGATTCCCTGACCCAGAAAGTCCCGTACACAGGCTGCTCATACACCCAAAGCAGGCTCTTCGCACTCAGGTCCGGCTTGTTCGCGTCGACGAGGAGCTTTGCGGCTGGGCCGAGGGCTCTGGGGACCACTGGCGTGAAGGCCAGATAGGGGGCCGCCTCCTTCATGTCGGCCACCTCGACTCCGCCCGGGTTGTCCCAGTTTGGACTCGGTCCCTCGCAGTTACGAGGCAGATGAACGATGCCCGTGAAGAATGCAGCCCCTCCGGCGAGCGCCAAGAAAAGCACCAAACCGCCGGCGATCAGGCTGCCACGAGCGCCCATCCTCGTAGCCCCAATTGTTATCCGAGTGGGAGCTACGCGTCCTTCAGGTTGTTCGGGTCCAGGAGCTCCTGCTTCGGCCGCTCGATCCGCTGCCGGGACCGCATGATCTCGATGAGCTTCTTGCGGCCCTTGGGCGGCCCGATCATGATCGCACCCACCAGGCGCTCGTCCTTGAAGAAGAGTTTGCGGTAGAACTTCTCCTCGAGGCTGTACGTGCGCACCGATTCGAGGCCGGGCTGCACGTCTGGCGTCACGCCCATGACCGCCAGCGTCGATCCGAACATCGTGGTCGTGTAGGTCGGCACGTCGAAGAAGTCCTCGTCCCCGCCCGCCATGTTGCGGGCGGCCACCTTGCCGTGCGCCTCTGCGTTGTCCCACGTCCCCATCTGGTTGTGGCGCTCGACCATGAGGTCGTAGAAGACCGCGATGTCGCCCGCCGCATAGACGTCCGGCGCCGACGCGCGCAGCTTGGCGTCGGTGACGATGCCTTTGTCGAGCTTGACCACCGAGTCGCGCACCGGCTCTGTGTAGTAGTCGAGCCCTACGCCATAGGTGAGCACGTCGAACTCCACTCGCTTACCGTTGACGGTCTCCGCGAGGAAGCGTCCGTTCACGCGGCTGAACTTTTGCACCTCGTCCGAACATATGAACTCCACGCCCTGCGCCTCTCCGAGCTGGCGGCAGAGCTGGCCGCCCTCCTCATCGAGGACGTAGCGGAGGAACCACGGCCCGCGCATGATCCAGGTCAGCTGGGCCTTCTTGCGAAAGCTCACTCCTTCGGCCAGCTCGTACCCGATGAAGCTGCCGCCCATCACCAGCACTCGCCCGGCCGCATCGGCCTTCTCGATGATGGCGTCGGTGTCGTCCAGCGTCTGGAAGCCGATGGTCTGTGAGACCTCATCCGAGCCGGGCCAGGGCGGCGGCTTGGGACGGCCGCCGGTGGCGATGAGAAGCGCGTCGTACTCAAACTCCTGGTCTCGGTTCGTGCGTACGACCTTGCGCGCGAAATCGACCTCTGTGGCCCACGTCTCGAAATGGATGTCGAGGTTCTGCCTGGTGTAGTCCTCGGGCGTGCGCATGAAAACCTTTTCTCGGCGCACCTGGCCGCGCAGGTATCGGGGCAGGGCGACGCGGTTGTAGAGAGGGTGGCGCTCGGCGGCGATCATCACGATCGATGCTTCGGCGTCGAGCTTGCGCAGCTCTTCGGCGGCCGTCTGTCCGGCGATGCCGTTGCCAAGTACGACGTAACGGCGGCTCAACTACAGCGTGAGCGAGTAGATGTAGCTGTGGTCGTCGTCATTCGCGAAATCGTATCCGGAAGCCCTCATGTCATCGGCGGCAGGGTGGTCGCGGGGCAAGCTGACGACCACATCGTCGAGCCCGTCCGCGTCAGCCTCGAAACGGAGAGCCAGCAGCAGCTCGCGAAGCGCGCCGCCGGCGCCCGCGAGGAAGCCGACGGCGAGGTTGTCCCCCCACGGCCTGCGCAACCCCGCGACCGCGCGGCCGCCCGGCCCGACCCTGAGCATCCCCATGTCGGCGAGCCTCGCCAGCTCCGCGCCGCCCAGGTCGCGCGCGCCGTTGAAGTCGGCCATCACCCCGTGATAGAGCTCGATTCCCGGGCTCTTGGCGATCACCGGCCAGAGCTTCTCGGCCTCAGCCGCCGCGGGGATCCTCGCCGACTCGCCGCCCTCGACGCGCGGCCCCCTCCACCAGCGCAGGTCGAGGAGCCTCTGGAAGTCGACGGATTCGAACAGGCGCACCGCATCCGGATTGCCGGTTGCGAGCCGCATCTCTCCATGGCCCTGCTCCCGCGCCTCGGCGATCGCAGAGGTCAGCATCGCGCGCGCCAGGCCCTGGCGCCTGTGGCTCGTCGCCACCCGCAGGCCTTCGTACCAAACCAGCCCCGGCGCATACGGCCGCAGCCTCTGCAGCCCCACGACCTGGCCGTCGACTTCGACCGCCTGGAAGGCCGAAGCCGCGTCGGCGACCCAGCTGTCGAAGACCGCGTTGATGTAATCGTGGCCGCCCCACACATCCTTGGTGAGCTCGGCGACGCGGTCGCGATCGGAAGACCTGACCGGCCGAATTACTAAGTCGCGGGTTGCCAATGCGCGATCCCGGACAGCGCGACGCCGCTGTCGAACACGAGCTCGTCCCCGTCTTTGGTCAGCATCTCCTCCAGCAAGGTACGAGCCCTGGCCTCGTCCCAACCCGAGCCGACGAGCATGCGGCAGTCGGTCAGCGCCTCGTCCATGTCCGTATAGCGATTGACGACCGGGTACCGCACGAACGCGACGTCGGGTGCGATTTCCAACTGCATGAGCAGCATGAACAGGTCGCTGAACTGAGGCACCGGCCGCCCAGGCCCTTCGGTCAACCGCTCCCGGAGCCGGGTGGCGGGATGAGGGATCGGGCCCTCGCGCAGCATGATGAACACGCGGTCGCGCGCCGACGCCTGAAGCTTGGCGATGAAGGGAACGGGCTCCTCGATTCCGTAGAGGACATGACAGCAGATCACCAGGTCGGCCTTCGCTACCTCGGCGTCCTGCCAGGTGCTTGCGATCACGGTCATGTTGTCGCGGGGCGGGATTTGCGCGCGCATGCCCTCGGACGGCTCGACAGCAGTCACCCACTCCAATCGTTCCGCGAGCGCCACGACGTGGCGGCCTGCCCCGGCACCGGCGTCGATGAGGGTCTTCCGGGGCGACGTGTAAGGCTCGACCACACGCAGAAAGTCGTCCCTGCGGTCACGGGTGATCCGGGCGTAGGAGGGCGCGCGCCGGTCCCAATAGGTCGGGTCGGGCTGGGCCGATCCGGTACGTTGGCGGACGATGGCGCGCCACCGTTCCGCCCAGTCGATGTCCTCGATTCGGCCGGTTATCCCCACCTCCAACATGAGTTTGAGGCTAGCTTGTTAACACCATTGGGGACAACTGGGGGACAAGTTTCGGGCCGTTCACCCAGATGCTGGGGTCGGCCGACTCGCACCCACCAGATGTTGTGTCGGGTCTAGGATAGGCACGCTCCATGGCAGTCAAACCGTCGTGGGAGTTCAACCCCGCCGAGGCCGGACTCCTCGCCCGCTATTTCACCAACCTCGACCGTCCTGTGTTCGCGCTACGGAATCTCCCGGAGGTGGTCAAGGGAGCCCTTTTCTCACGCTACTCGCGCACCGAGAAGAGCCTTCGCCGCGTGCTGCTGGACGAGTTCATCAACGAGCCCGACTCCGGCTTCGACTCGCTGACAACCACGGCGGCCGAAGCGGACGACATGGTGGCGGTCCGGCGCGCCGAAGAGTTCTATGAGCGGGTCCTGGTCGGCTACGGGGACGATTCAGTCGCCGAGCTCGCGGGCGCCCACGTCGCCGTCGAGCGCACCTCGACGCTCGCCGCCAAGGCGCTCGAAGACAGCCGCATCGGGATCTCGCCGCTCGAGAAGTCGACCCGATATGTGAGGTTCGACCGGCCCGGCCCCGACGGCCGCTTCCTTTATCACCGCGGGCCCGAGCTCGCCCACCCCGATTACGAGCCCGCCGCCGACCTCCTGTTCGAGACCTATAGCGCCCTGATCGAGCCGCTCACGCGGGCGATTCGCGAACGCTTTCCGATCGAGGAGGACGAGACCGATCGCGCGTGGAAAGCCGCGACGAGGGCCAAGGCGCTGGACATGTTGAGGGGACTCCTGCCGGCGGGGACCCTGACGAACCTCGGCCTGTTCGGAAATGGACGGGCTTTCGAATACCTCATCACCAAGCTTGCCGCGCATGAGCTCCCCGAGTGCAAGGCGCTGGCCACCGACCTTCACAGGGAGCTCTCGCTGGTTATCCCGGCGTTCGTCAAACGGGCGCTGGACGAGCGCTATGGCGCGCCGAGCGCCGAAAGGCTGGTGCGGATGCGGCAGGCCGCGGCCAGGCTGGCGCCGAAGACCGGGGCCAGGGAGTCCGCGCCTTCGGTCCGGCTCATCGAGCATGACGCCGATGCCGAACGGAAGGTGGTCGCCGCGGCGCTGTTCCCGTATTCGGATGCGCGCTGGGAGGATCTACAGGGCGACCCGGGCCAGGTGCTGGACGCCCTGCTGTCGGATCGCGCCAACCGCCGCCATCGACCTCCGCGGGCGCTCGAGCACGCGCAGTACACGTTCGAGATCGTCGCCAACTTCGCCGCTTACCGCGACCTGCACCGCCACCGCATGCTGACCCAGGACCGACAGCTGCTCGGCACGGCGCTTGGATTCGATGTGCCTTCCGGGCTGGCGGAGCTCGGCATGAAGGAACGATTCGTGGCTGCCGTGGAGGGCACGGCCAGAGCCCATGCGAATATGGAGCGCGACCGTGGAGCGGCGTTGGCGCAGTACGTCGTCCCGCTCGCCTACCGCGTGCGGTGGTACTTCCGCATCAACCTGCGCGAGATCTATCACCTCTGCGAGCTGCGGACCACGCCGCAAGGCCACCCCGACTACCGGTGGGTCGCCCAGGAGATGTTCCGGCGCGTCAGCGAGGTCCATCCCCGGCTGGCGAAATACGCGGCGTTCGTCGACATGGGGCCGGGCGACGAGCTGGAGCGGAGACGGTCGGAGCGCCGCCTGGACGAAAAGCTGTCGGCAATGAAGCCAATAGTGCCGTAGCATCGTCCCCCTGATCAAGAGGGAGGGTGGCATGGAATCCAATGAGACCCACGTGGAGCGTGGCGTCGAGAGACGCATGACGGCAAGACGGGTGAACCCCGACCGGCGGTTCGGCGAAAGGCGGTCGATCGACCGCACCAGCGCCGGCCGGCGTGTCGAGTTCGTCCCCGACCGGCGGGAACAGGAACGGCGCGGTCTGGACCGTCGGATCTTTTCGCCGGCCTGAAGAGAAGCCCTGGCTCCTCCGGCGCTCATCGTCCACGGCGGCGCGGGACCCGTTCCGGCCGCCGAGCGTTCATTGCGCCAGGCCGCGGTCGAGCGCGCGCTCGCACTCGGTTGGGCACGCATCGGTGACGGCGCCCTGGCCGCTGCCGTCGCCGCGGTCCGTCATATGGAAGACGAACCACTTCTCAACGCGGGCGTCGGTGCGTGCCTTAACGCCGATGGTGAGGTGGAGCTGGACGCGGGTGTCATGGAGGGCGCGGCGCTGCGTGCCGGCGGCGTCGCCTGCCTGAAAGACGTCCGCCACCCGATCGAACTCGCGGTCGCGGTGATGAATGACGGTCGCCATGTACTGCTGTCCGGGTCGGGCGCTTCCCGCTTCGCTCGCGACCACGGGATCGAGATGACCGAGCCATCTGTCTTCATCAACAACCGCAAGCGGCAGCAGCGGCAGCCGGGCGCGGACACGGTCGGCGCCGTGGCGCGCGATTCGGAGGGACGGCTGGTGGTGGCGGTCTCGACCGGCGGCATCAGCGGCAAGCTGCCGGGGCGGATCGGCGACTCGCCCATCCCGGGCGCCGGCATCTACGCCGACGACCGGTTCGGCGCCGTGTGCGGGACCGGCCAAGGGGAGGCATTCATCCGGTTGGGTCTGGCGCGGCTGATGGTCGTCGAGCTGCAGCATGGGATGGATCCGCGGGCGGTGGCGCAGGGCGCCGTCGACTTCCTGGCCAAGGCCTTGCAGGCGCCGGGAGGAGTCATTCTCATCGGCCACGAAGGGCCCCCGCACGCGGCCTTCAATACGCCCGCCATGCCCTTCGCCATCGCCCAGTGAGCGACTCGGCCAATGCCGGCGAGCTGATCGCGCTCGCCTTGAAGCGCTCAGGGGTCAGCCATCTGTTCACACTCAACGGCGCCCACATCTGGCCGATCCTCACAGGCGCCGCCGAGCACGGCCTCCGCATCGTCGACGTCCGCCACGAGCAGTCGGCGGCTTTTGCCGCCGAGGGGTGGGCCAAGGTCACCCGGGAGTGCGGGGTCGCCGCGGTCACCGCCGGCCCGGGCGTCACCAACTCGATCTCCGCGCTTGCGCAGGCACAGGCGGGCGACAGCCCGATGTTCCTGATCGGCGGCCGCGCTCCGGAGGCGCGATGGGGCATGGGCTCCCTGCAGGAGATGGACCACGTGGCGGTCGTGCAGAGCCTGACCAAAAAGGCGGTCACGCTGCGGTCGGCTGAGCAGTCCTACCCAATCGCCGCCGACTGCATTCGGACTGCATTGAGCCGCCGCACCGGTCCGGTGTTCATGGACGTCCCGCTCGACGTGTTCTTCGGCTCGGACGACATACCCGAGGCGACCGAGCACCTCATGGCTGACCACGGGCCGCTACCCGATCCCGATGCCATCGAGCAGGCCGCCCGTCTCGTTCGCGAAGCGAAACGGCCCGCAGTGATGGCGGGCGGCGGCGTCTGGTGGGCGCACGCAGAGGAGGACCTGAAGCGGCTGGTCGAGGTCGCGCACCTGCCGCTGAACGTCAACGGCATGGCCCGTGGAGTCCTGCCGCCCGGGCACCCGCTTTTCTTCCCGCGAGCGCGCGGCCCAGCCCTCGGTGAGGCCGACCTCATCCTCGTCATCGGCGTGCCTCTCGACTTCCGGCTCAACTGGGGCCAATCTCCGGTCTTCGCGGATGAAGCCCGCCTGGTCTTCCTCGACGTCGATGACCTGCGCAAGCACAAGGCCCCTGAAGTCGCTGTCTACGGGGATCTGAAGGCCTCGCTGGCTGCCCTGGCCGCCGCCGCCGAGACGCCCGAGAGAACCGAATGGCTGGCCCACCTTCGCGAAGCCGAGGCGGCAGCTCGCGCCCGCGATACCGCAATGACGAGCTCGGATTCCTCTCCTGTGCACCCGGCCCGGCTCATCGCGGAGGTCAATGGATACGGCGATCCCGACGCGATCTACGTAGGCGACGGGGGCGACTTTGTTTCGTTTGCCGGACGCCTCATCGAGCGGCCCAAACCAGGTCTGTGGATCGACCCGGGACCGTTCGGCTGCCTCGGCTCGGGCCCGGCTTACGCCATGGCCGCCAAGCTTGCGCACCCGGATCGGCAGGTCATCCTGCTGTCGGGAGACGGCGCGTTCGGCTTCTCGGCGATGGAGTTCGACACGATGGTGCGCCACCGGATCCCGGTGGTGTGCGTGGTCGGCAACAACGGGATCTGGGCGCTGGAGAAGCACCCCATGGAGAGCATGTTGGGCATGAGCGTGGCCGCGGACCTGGGGCCGCGCACCCGGTACGACAAGGTCGTGGAAGCGCTGGGTGGGTACGGGGAGATGGTCGAGCGCCCAGACCAGATCCGGCCGGCTCTGGACCGTGCCTTTGCCTCCGGCCTGCCTGCCTGCATCAACGTTATTTGTGATCCGAAGGCGGAATATCCGCGATCATCCGTGTTGATGTGAGCACAACAGAGCTGCACCCGGTCGTCGAGGCCGACGAATGGCGCACCGCCCAGTCGCAGTTCGACACCGCGGCCGAGATCATCAAGCTCGAGCCGTGGCTGCGCGAGGTGCTGCGCGAGGTCCAGCGCGAGTTCACCTGCCACTTCCCCGTCCAGATGGACGACCACCACCTGCGCGTGTTCACGGGCTATCGCGTGCAGCACAACATCAATCGCGGGCCGGCGAAGGGGGGCATCCGCTACCACCCAGACGTCTCCTTGAACGAGGTCAAGGCCCTGGCGATGTGGATGACGTGGAAGTGCGCGGTCGTGAACATCCCCTTCGGAGGCGCCAAGGGCGGCATCATCGTCAACCCGAAAGAGCTTTCGCTCAACGAGCTCGAGCACATGACCCGCCGGTTCGCGACCGAGATCTCGATTCTCATCGGCGCCGACCGCGACATCCCGGCGCCCGACGTCAACACCGACGGGCAGACTATGGCGTGGATCATGGACACGCTCTCCATGCACCTCGGCTACTCGGTGCCGGCGTCGGTGACCGGCAAGCCGATCGAGGTGGGCGGGTCGCTCGGTCGCATAGAGGCCACCGGCCGCGGTGTGACGATCTGCTCGATGGCTGCGCTCGAACACCTCAACCGCCTTCCGCACCAGACACGCGTCTCGGTGCAGGGGTTCGGCAACGTCGGCAGCATCAGCGCGCGGCTGCTCGAAGAGGCAGGCTGCACGATCGTCGCGGTCAGCGAGGACTACGGCGGCATCTACAACCCTCTCGGCCTCTCCATCAAGCGCGTGCAGGAATATCGGGCGCGCGAGAAGACGCTGCGCGGGTTTCCGGGCGCCCAGGAGATCGGAAATCAGGATGTGCTGACGGTGGACTGCGACCTGCTCGTACCTGCTGCAATCGGCAATCAGCTGACGTCTCGCAACGCGCGCGACGTGAAAGCGAAGCTGATCGTCGAAGGAGCCAACGGTCCCACCACCCCTGAGGCCGATGCCATCTTCCGCGAGCGCGGCATCTTCCTGGTGCCGGACATCCTTGCCAACGCCGGCGGTGTGACCGTGTCGTACTTCGAATGGGTGCAAGACCTGCAGTCCTTTTTCTGGTCCGAGCACGAGGTCAACCAGAAGCTGAAGGCGATCCTGTCGCGCGCGTTCTCCGAAGTGCTGAAGACCAAGCTCGAGCTCAAGCTGGACATGCGGATGGCCGCGTACGTGCGGGCGGTGTCGCGCGTGGCCGGAGCCACACGAGAACGCGGCCTGTATCCCTGATCGATTCGTTCGGCCCCTAGATCTCGCGGGTGCGGAAGCTCCAGATGCTCAAGGTCAGCATCAGCCCAAACCACACGACCACCCACGCTAGAAAGGCGGTGGGCGGGGGATCGACGGCGCTGAACGGGTTGGCGCGCCCGGCTGTTCCGGCCGCACGGAGCGCAGCCAGGATCACATCCGGCTCCATCGCGTAGACCGCGCCACGCCACAGCCCGTCGGTGGGCAGGAGCAGGTGGCTGATAGTGCCGACGTTTTGCAAGGCGGAGTTCTGCAGCCCGGTCCCGATGTCGCCCACCACACCCGCGATCCAGGCCATGAGCCACGCCACCAGTGCGATCACGCCTCCGGTGATTCCGGACAGGCGCGTCGACAGGACGAGCCCGAGCGAGAGCAGCGCGAGCCCTTCGGCGGCGACGTAGAGCACGAGCTCGACCGGGTGAGGAGGCTCGTAGCCGGTGGCCCAGTTCACCGCCGTCAGCTCCAGAAGAGCAGACCCGGCGGCATAGATCGTCACGAGGATCGCCAGCCCAAGCCACTTGCCGATCACGACCTCGCTGCGCCGGACGGGACGCGCGAGCATCGAGAGCAAAAGTCCGCTTTCCACCTCGCTCGAGATGAGTGGGCCGGCGACCACGGCCGCGCTGAGTGCAAGCACACCGCTGTACATAAAGGTGATGACGATCAGCAGCTGCGACGTGATCAGGCTGACCTGGTCATGCGGCAGGACCGTGCCGTCGCTTCGCGTCACAGTCGTGATCTTGTTGAAGCCCCATGCGGAGAACCCCACCACCAGCAGCGTGAGGATCACGAGCGCCAGGAGCAGTCGGCGGCGCGATGACTCCTGCACGGTGAGCCTCGCGAACACCAAAACGGGGGGCACTACTTTTCGTCCTCATGGAGCAGCTGCAGGAAGCGGTCCTCCAGCGTCTGATGCCGCGGCGACACCTCGTAAACGCGGCCGCCCAGCGCGACGATCGTCGACACCAGCTCGGGGACCCGCTCGATGTCGAGCTTCGTGAACGTCAGGTGCTCGCCTTCATCGTCCAGCGGGCCGAACGCCGCCAGCTTGGTCCGAGCCGAATCGTCGAGGCCGCTCACGCGCACCTTCACCGCCGTGCCGCTGAGCAGCTCATCCATCGTCCCGGATGCGATCACCCGACCGTGGTCGACGACCGCGACGCGGTCGCAGACCTGCTCGACCTCGCTCAGGAGATGCGAGTTGAGGAACACCGCGGTGCCTCGGTCGGAGAGGCCGCGAATGATCTCGCGCACGTCATGCCTACCGACTGGGTCGAGCGCCGACGTGGGTTCGTCGAGGAAGACCAGCTCGGGCTTGCCGACCAGCGCGGCCGCCAGGCCGAGACGCTGCTGCATGCCTTTCGAGAACGTGCTCACGCGATCGTCGGCGCGGTCGGTGAGGCCGACTGTGTCCAGCGCCGCCGCAATCTCCTCCTTCCAGGTCGAGCGGGGCAGCGGCGCCAGCTCGCAGTGGAGGGCGAGCACCTCGCGCGCGTCGAGCCAGCCTTGGTATCGGAAGAGCTCCGGCAGGTAGCCGATGCGCCGGCGCGTGCCGAGGTCACCGATGGGCTCGCCGAGCAGCCACGCTTCGCCTGAACTGGGTTTGAGGAGGCCCAGCAGCAGCTTGACCGACGTCGTCTTGCCCGCGCCGTTGGGACCGAGGAAGCCGAAGATCTCGCCGCGCGGCACCGTCATTGACAAGCCCGTAAGCGCGACCGTGCCGCCGAATCGTTTGGTCAGGTCGACGGTATGTATGGCAGGAGCGGCAGCGGCCACTCCCATCGGAGTGGCCGCCACTGTACGTGCGGGTTCAGCCACCTGTGCAGGCTAGCTGAGCGACCTACTTCAAATTGCGCGCGATGTCCACCGCGGCCGATTGCTTGAGAGAGCCGGCGACCACGAAGACGTTTGTCTTGTGGATCCAGATCACTCCGGAGCCGAGGCCGGTGTTGTCCCCGAGCGCGACGCCCGGGTCGCCGTTGATGCTCACCTTGCTCGAGGTCGCATATTCGACGGGCACCGGGATGGGCAGCGTGGTCGCGGGGTCACCGATGGAGCGGATGGCCGCCGCGAGCTCCGGCGACAGGCCGGGCACGGACAGGATGTAGGCCTCGAGCTGCTTGGCCGTCACCTGGGTCGACGTGACCATCGGCACGGCCGACTTGGCGACGATCAGCTGCGGCAGGTTGATGTTCTGCGAGCTCGCATCGGTGCCAGAGGCGGCACTCATGTCGCCGAACACCTCTACGACCGCGGGTCCGACGGTCACGGTGAGCTTGGCTCCATCCATGCCGCTGGGCAGCTTGGGCAGCGACTTGCCGGTCGCGGCTGCGGCATCCGCCGCCTTCTTGGCGTCGAACGTGAACACCGCTACTGCTCCAGGCATGGCCGCGTAAGTGACGGTGGAGGACACGCCGGCGGGCAGCTTGGAGACGACCGGGACGTCCAGCCCCGAAATCGCCTTGGCGTCGGCCGCGGTCAGGACGATCTGCGGCTTGGGCTGGGTCGACCAGGTCAATGTTCCGTAGGCGCTCAGCTGCTCCAGCGCCTGCAGGTCGGCGAACGTCACAGGCACCGGTTGCACCGTCTTCGGTTGGAAGAGCGGCAGGATGTTGGCGAACGCGGTGATGGCCAGCGCCACGACGATGGCCGCCGCGCCGAAGGCGAACATCGGCTGCGTGGACGGTCGCAGGATCGGAAGGCTGAAGCCGAAGCGTGGCTTCGCGGCCGGCGCGGTCTGCACACGCTTGAATGCCGTCGCCACGTCGAGCTTCAGCTCTGGCGCGGAAAGCAAGGTCGCGGCCGCCTGCGCGTCGTCGGCCATGCCTCGGTTGCGGGCCTGGCAGGCGGCGCAGTCCATGTAGTGCCGGCGGTCCGAGCCGGTCAGTGCGTCCGGATCGTCGACCAGCCTGCGCAAAGTTCCTTCAGATAGATGTGCCACGAGTGACCTCCTTGCGCAGTGCGGCTTCTGCGCGCCTCAACAAAGTTCCGATCTGTCCGGTTCCAACTCCGATCGCCTGAGCGACCTCTGCGTAGCTGAGGCCGCTGGCGCGTAGAACGAGCACTGCTGCGGGCTTCGGCGCCAAACGAGCGAGCGCGGCCCGCACCATCCGCCGATCCTCGCCGACCTCGAGCATCCGCTGAGGATCGACCGTGCGGGAGCCTTCTTCTGGGGCCTGAGCCAGCTCGCGACGCTCGCGGCGCTTGCGGCCTCGCACCCGGTTCAGCGCGGTGTGCGCCGCAGCGCGGTGCAGCCACGCGGGCGCGAACTGCGCGCTGGCCGAGTGCAGCCGGTGGAAGCTGATGAAAACCTCCTGAGCCACGTCCTCGGCCTCCTGCGGATCGGCCAGGACCCGGTTGGCGATGCCGGCCACCCGCGAGTATTCGCTTTTGAACAGCGCTTCGAAGGCCTCGTCGCGAGACTTCACCACATGCCTTGAGGCTTCAGCGAGGTTTACGCCCATTGAAGAACAAGCCCCACTGGGGCGGCATTTGTGACACCTACGCCGCTTTTGCTTTCGGTCGGAAGACTTTGATCAGCTCGCCTGCCACCGCCCGAAGAAACGGATGTCCCCAGATCCCCACCGAGAGCAGTGAGCCAAAGATGACCACGGCGTCCACGCTCGCGCGGCCGGCCTGCTCCCAGTACACGTCCCGCAGGTTGAGCCACAAAGCGAACTCGTCCAGCGTGAGAGCCGCTCCGACTCCGTAAGCGATGGCGGTGAAGCTCGCCAGCCAGCTCGAGCCCACGGCCTTTTCGACGAGCCACACGTAGCCGACCACCAGCAGGATGAGGATTCCCCACACGAGGTGGTGAATGTGAAGGCCGCCGCTGGTCGTGATGTTGTGAAACGGGCCGACGCCCGAACGGATCGCGTACGTAATGATGCGAACGACGCCGAATGTGACCAGGAAAGCGACAGAGGCCAGGAACAGGCGCTCGCGGGCCTCGTGCTTGAAATGGAAGCGATAGAGCTCGGTGAGAACTTTGATCACGGGCTAACCCGCGAGGGATCGCTTCTGGCGCGCGCTGCGCGCGATCTCGTCCTCGACGATGCCGAAGTCCGTCCGCGGCAGGGCGTGGATGTGGCCCTGGAACGCAAGTGTCCAGTGCTCTGGCGGCCACTTGCGGACGTAGTCGAGGCGGTAGGCGAGCTCTTTCGCGGGCACCCAATCCGGGTCCTCCAGGATGAGGTCCGGGCGGATGTGCACTCGCCACGGGTAATCCTCGTCGCGGCGCGCTGTGCGCCACGTCGGGGTGTGGTCCTCATACATGGGTGAGGCGACGGTCACGGTCGCGGCGAATGCCATGCGCCCGGTGACGTAGTAGAGGACGCGATCGCCGACGCGCATCGTCTCCACGCGGCGGCGGTGGCGACTCTTCAAGCCCTGGATGGTGAAGCCGAGCTCGCGTGTCTTGCGGAAGTTGTCGGGCGATGTGACCACCATCCAGTACTGGAGCGACCGACCCTCCGAGCGCCCGGACTTGCGCCTTCGTCGCGAGCGGCTGCTCTTCGCCGGCCGGTCCGCGGCCGGTGCGGGGCCTGGAGCTGTCTGTTCTTCAGCCAACGACGGGATCCTGGTTCGCGACGGGATCTGCGGGCCGGATCGGACCCAGGTCCTGAGCCTCGGGCAGAAGCACCGTGAGGTTGCGGATCTGGGAGATGTGCGCCATCTCGTGGCGCGTCACCATGCGGCACACCTCGAGGAGGGTGACGACGCCGCCACGAGGATCGACCACTGACCGGTCCCACTCGCTCTTGCCCCAGCCATGGAGCAGGTCGACCGTCCGCCGGCGCACCCGCGCGAAGTCCTCGAGCGCCTCCTGCAGGGGGCGGTCGAGCTCGTGGTCGTGGGTGGGGTCGATGGTGCCCCGCACATCGGCCTTGGCGAGTCCGTCGAGGTGGGCGTGCCGGATGAGCCCATCCACCTTCGAGCCCGAGTCGACCAGGTGCCCGATCAGACCGCCGAGCGTCGGGAACGCGGGCCCGTGGCGATAGCGCAGCCGCGCCTCGTCCAGCCCGTAGACGAGATCGGCGATCCGCTCCGGCACCGAGCTCATGAGCAGCACGGCGTCCGCCGGCGAGAGCTCCTCCTCGAGGTCCACAGCCCAACGATAACGAGTGGCCAACCGGGGCACCGATGCCTCACCATGAGCCGACCATGGCAGCCGAGGTCGGGCCGGACGGGCAGCCACCGCGATTCGATGGCGCGGCCTGGGTCTCCCAGGACGGGAAGTATTTCTGGAACGGCGCCGCGTGGCAGAAGATCAAAAGGCAGCGCTTCCGGCCGCCGATCGCGGTGACAGTCATCATCGTGGTGGTTTTGGTGGTCGTGGGGTACGTTGTCAAGAGCATCCCCCAGCCGGCTCCCCCGCCGTATGGGGTGACGAACGGGAAGATCGACAACTCAACGCAGTTCGAGTTCGACTACCGGCGCTCCACAACCTGCAACAACCTGACCTTCGACTACGTGTTCTTCGACCAGGGCGGCTCCCAGGTCAGTACCTTCGCCGGTCAACAGACGAACAAGGTGCTTGCCAACAGCAACTACCACTTCACCATCAATCTCTTTTTCGGGTTGGCGATCGATCCGAAAGCGGTTCGTTTCACCGCCAGCGCGACCTGCCACGACTGAGGACTGCGGTCGGGCCGTCTAAGCTGGAGAAATGCAGCAGGTTCAGGTCGCGTGCGACTCCTGCGGCGCGGAGCTGGTCCCGAACGCCGCCTACTGCGAGCGCTGCGGCACCCGAACCCGGAGGGCGCGGCGCCTCGTGCGGCTGGCGATCAGGGTCGAGCTCCTGTTCTTCTTGCTGGTGGTGGGGCTGGTGATCGCCTTTACGTGGATCTACTCGGTGCAGCGCTGATCACGGGATCCCGCCATTCGGGCCCAAATGGTCGTGGTTAACGACCCGCGGCGCTTGCAAACCGTTCGGACAATCTGGTCAGGCGCGCCAGCAGCTCGGGCGGCTCGGTGACGGTGAACTCGGCGTCCAGCATGCCCAGGTAGAGGGCAAGCATCTCAATCGTGTTCGCGGTCGCGTGGACAACGCAGGTGTCATCGTCGATCGGCTCGACCACGAGTCCGCGGGGCACACGTTCTGTGATTACCGCCGCAGGAGCCTGCACCACCACTCGCGCGCGATGCGCCATGGGTGCCGCGCGTACGTTTCGCGTCACGTACTCCCCGATGTCCTCGGCCGGCGCCTCGCGTGGTGTGAAACGAGGGCCGTTCGGACTGCGGAGCTGGAGGCGGTCGACGCGGAAGGTGCGCCAGGCCCGCCGGTCTCTGTCCCAGGCCACCAGGTACCACCGGCGGCCCCAGTGGACCAACCTGTACGGCTCGACAGACCGCGTGCTCTCCGTGCCGTCGTGTTTTCGATAGTCCATGCGCAGCACCTCGGCGTCGCGACATGCGGCGGCGATCGTCGAGAGAATGTGCGGCTCGACGGTGGGTCCTGAGAAGACAACGGGGACCGTATAGGCCGACAGCGTGTTGACCCTACGGCGCAGGCGCGCAGGGAGCACCTGCTCGAGCTTGACCAGCGCGCGGACCGACGTTTCCTCGATCCCCGCCACCCCGCCCCCGGTCGACGACCGCAGCGCCACCGCCACGGCCACCGCCTCATCGTCGTCAAGCAAGAGTGGCGGCAGCGCGGCGCCGGCGCCAAGGCGGTAGCCGCCGGCAACCCCCGAGGCCGCGCCCACCGGATAGCCCAGCGTGCGAAGGCGAACCATGTCGTTGCGGATGGTTCGCGTGCTGACCTCCAGCCGCTCCGCCAGGTCGGCTCCGGACCACTCTCGGCGGGACTCGAGAAGGGTCAGAACCCGGAGCAGGCGCTCGGAGGTGCTCAGCATCCTGGTTTCGATATTCAATCCTATTTAGGAAGCTATCGTTCCGCAATAGCCAATAGCCTGAGCCATGCCAAAAAAGCAGGATGAAAGGAGAAAAGACATGACTCAAGGCTCGACTCGTTTCCAGGTGATTCTGGCCACGCTGGGAGTGGCCATGGCGCTGCTGTTGGCGGCGCTCGACCAGACCGTGGTGGGCGTCGCGATGCCCCGGATCGTCTCGGACCTGCATGGCATCGAGCTCTATGCCTGGGTCACCACGGCGTACCTGATCACCTCGACCGCGCTGGTTCCGGTCGCGGGCAAACTCGGTGACATGTTCGGCCGCAAGCCTTTCATGCTCGCCGGAATGGTCGGATTCATCGCCGCCTCGGCGCTTTGCGGCCTGTCTCAAAACATGATCGAGCTCGTGCTGTTCCGCGGCCTGCAGGGGGTCTTTGGTGGCGTCTTGTTCGCCTCGACCTTCGCGGTCATGACAGATCTGTTTCCGCCGGAGCAGCGAGCGCGGATGAGTGGGGTCTTCGGTGCCATCTTCGGTCTCTCGTCGGTCATCGGACCGTCGCTCGGCGGATTCCTCACGGATGGGCCCGGCTGGCGATGGGTCTTCTACGTCAACATTCCGCTCGGGGTCGCGGCCACGATCCTGGTCGCGACGCAGCTCCCGCGCGTGCGCTCGCAAGCCAGGCTTCGGGACATCGACTTCGCCGGCACGGCTCTGCTCTTAGCCGGTCTCACGCCGCTGCTGATCTCGCTTTCGATGCTGCGCGACCACTCCTGGCTTTCCGTACAGGTGCTGGGGCTGCTCGGTCTGGCGGGTGTCCTCCTGGTGGCCTTCTTCATCACCGAGCGCCGCGTCGAGCACCCGATCGTGCCTTTTCGCCTGTTCCGTCTCAACGTCTTCGCCGTCCCGGCGCTGATCTCTTTTTTCAGCGCGGTCGGAATGTTCGGCGCGATCGTGTTCGTTCCCCTCGTCTATCAGGGCGTGCTTGGAGTGAGCGCGTCCAACTCCGGTCAGCTCTTGACACCGATGCAGCTGGCGGTCGTGGTGACGGCGACCTCGACGGGTGTTCTCCTCGCCCGCGTCCCGCGCTATCGATTCGTCGGCACCGCCGCGCTGGGGGCGATGATCCTAGGCCTGGTCCTGCTGGCTCAGATCGGCCCGCACTCGAGTCCGTGGGAAGTGGCGCGCGACATCATCATCATCGGAGCCGGGCTGGGGGTGACGTTCCCGCTCACGCTCGTCGTGGTGCAGGCCGGGCTGCCTCATCAGCTGGTCGGCGTCGCCACGAGCCAGATCACCTTCTGGCGAAGCCTCGGCGGCACGATCGGCACGGCAGTCCTCGGCGCGATCCTCACCAACCACCTGCCGCACCAACCCAGCCGAGCCGCACTGGCCGGCACCTTGCACGACTTGTTCCTGCTGGCCGCGCTGGTCGCGGTGGTGTCGTTGATCGTCAGCGTCTTCCTGCGCGAGGTGCCGCTGGCCAAACAGGCGCAGGCTACCCCCGAGGCAATTGAAGTTGCGGCCTGACGCCGTCGGCACAGAGAAAGACAAGGGGCGGCCCGGTGGCCGCCCCGCCGACTACTACCTGGTCGAGCGCGCGAACGGGCCCGCCTGGGATTACTCGAGGGGCCGGCGCGAGCAAGCCGGATGGGACGAACACGCGGCGTTCATGGATGCGCTCGCGGACGAGGCCTTCGTCGTCCTCGGCGGCCCGGTGGGCGAGGGCGACGGTGACTACAACCTGCTCGTCATCAGGGCGGGTAGTGAGGCGCAGATCCGTACCCGCCTCGCCGACGATCCCTGGGAAGGCAGCATCCTGACGATCTCGACCGTGAAGCCGTGGTCGGTCTGGCTGCGCGCACCCGTCCGGCCTTAGGCCGCGGCTAACCGGCGGCTTCGAGCCAGAGGTCAGCATCAACGGCGGGCTTGGCGACGTGGATTTGCCAGCAACCCGAGTGCGGGAACTTGAATCCAGTTCCCACTTCGTTGCCCGGATGATTCCAGCTGGACGAGACGTGACCTTCAGGGCCCCATACGAGCGGAACCGTCTTACCCTGCGCATCTGAAACCTGGAAAGCGAAATCCCCGGCCCCCGTCATTCGCCAGACAACCTTGATTTCCTGATTGGCGGTCGGCGGAACGGAAGTAAAGAAGAGCGCCCAGACGCTGCCTCGGCTGTTATCGATGCCGGCTTCAGCAGCACCGCCCAAGTAGTGAAAAGTCGCCGCCGGCTTGCAGCCCGTGGTGCCAATGCTGCCCAGATAGCCACCGCTCGGGCTGGGCGATGCGACGCTCTTGCCAGCGGTTGATGTTGGCGTGCAGGCGAGCGTGATAACGACAGCGATCACCAATGCAGCCGCACGACCGGTCATGGTCCTCATACACCGCACGTGCAATGCACGTTCCCGCCCCGCCTAACCCTCACCCCGCAGGGGAGAGGGGACGTTAGCGGCGGTAGACCGCTCTCCCGTCGACCTCGTCTTTGTTGAGTCGTTTGTTCAGGTGTAGGCCCTCGAGCAGGAACTCGATCACCGACGCGCGCACCTCGGGGCGATCGGGCAGCGAGAGCTTCTTGAGCGCGGTCGCCACCTCCGGCAGCTCGCCGATCGCACGCGTGTACGTGCGTGCGTTGATCCCCTCGCCGACCTCGAGCATCTGGCCGTCCTCGAAGCGCGCGACGATGCCGTCGAACTGCGCCGCCGAGAAATGCCGGCTGAACACCGCGCTGATGGCGCCGCGCTCCAGCCGCGAAAGCACCTGCTCCTCCTTGCCTTCGTCGAGCGCCTCGATCTCCACCCGACCCGCAGTGGATGAGGTGAGGTAGGCGAGGTCGGTGATGCGTGGCACGGCGAGGGTCTCTCCCACCCGCGCGGCTCGGCGCACCGCGTTGCTCGCGAGGTTCTCGAAGTTGGCGATGGACATGCGCACCGAGACGCCCGACGACTGAGAGATGTGCGGGCTGCGACGGGCGAGGTGCGTCAGCTCGGCGACGATTTCCTTCATGAAGGTCGGAAAGATGAGCTCGAAGTCCTCGGGTACCGGATGCCGCTCCGCCTCCATGATCTGCATCTCTTCGCCGATGCTCAACGGGTAGTGAGTGCGGACCTGCGATCCGAATCGGTCCTTCAACGGAGTGATGATGCGACCGCGTGACGTGTAGTCCTCGGGGTTGGCGCTGGCGATGACGAACAGGTCCAACGGAAGGCGCACACGGTACCCGCGGATCTGCACGTCCTTCTCTTCCATGATGTTGAGCAGGCCGACCTGGATGCGCTCCGCGAGGTCGGGGAGCTCGTTGATGCCGAAGATCCCGCGGTTGGTGCGTGGCAGCAAACCGTAATGGATGGTCATCTCGTCCGCGAGGTATCGCCCTTCCGCGACCTTGATCGGGTCGACCTCGCCGATGAGGTCGGCGATCGAGATGTCCGGGGTCGCGAGCTTCTCACCGTAGCGCTGGTCGCGATCAATCCACGCTATCTCGACCTTGTCGCCGTCCTTGGCGATGAGGTCGAGGCATCGACGGCAGATGGGCCCGTACGGGTGGTCGTTGACCTCGCAGCCCGCGATCACAGGGACCTGCTGATCGAGGAAGGCGATGAGCGAGCGCATGATGCGGCTCTTCGCCTGGCCTCGCTCACCGAGCAAGATCACATCGTGGCCGGAGATCACCGCGTTCGCGAGCTGAGGAAGCACCGTCTCGTCATAACCGACGATGCCGGGGAGAAGCGGCTCGCCACTGCGCAGTCGCGCCAGCAGGTTGCGGCGCATCTCCTGCTTGACGTTCTCGCGGATGTGGCCCGACGAGCGAAGCTCGCCGATGGTCCGAGCGGCGGCGGTCATTCATCAGCACTATAGACAAGCGGGCCAACAGAAAAACGGTGGCCGCGCGGTTAGACTTTCCGGCGCCTTGACCGAATCAATCCGGGACCGCTACGAGGCCGCTCACGATGAAGGCCACCCACTCCTGGGCGGGCACCGCGGCAACCCCGCCCACAACCCCGAAAACACCATCCGGTCGTTCCGGTCCGCGATCACTGCAGGCTGCGACTTGATCGAATGCGATGTG
>Ga0209283_10000264_pt1 | contig 26418 bp, 22 predicted proteins | sample CZO8metaG_2_FD_188354 | JGI IMG/M metagenome (GOLD analysis project Ga0209283, IMG submission 188354) | Vadose zone soil microbial communities from the Eel River Critical Zone Observatory, Northern California, USA - CZOApr15con2H1.8 metaG... | ecosystem: Environmental > Terrestrial > Soil >...
AGCCAGTCGATGAGGAACACCGTGAGGATGTTCCGCATCCCGTAGAAGCTGAACCGCTCGCACGCCTCGTTCCCGATGATGAACGGGATCTGCGGCGGCATCCTCGTCGCGCGTGCTGGGGTGGACACGGCGACGATTTCTACCCCGCGACGGGTGGCCGGTGGAAGTCAGTGCCGGCGCAACCCCCAGGCGGCGAAGCCGGCCGGTTGCGGGCCTTGATAGGGTGGCGCATCCAGGAGGCCTCTACATGGCCCTGCAAATCCCCCGGGAGGTTCAACCCGCTGGACCACGCCGTCTTCCAGGTGGTGTTCGGCGGGATCCTGACGGTCCTGATCGCGCTGGAGTTCGGTCACGCGCTCCAGTACTTCTTCAGCCGCGGTCGGGGCATCATCCAGGCCAAGATCGTGATCGTGATCGCGCTGCTGGCGATTGCCAGGAAGGTGATCGTCACCGACCCCTTCGAGGCCGCGCCCGCCTCGGTCCTCGCGCTCGCCGCGCTCACGCTCGCCCTGGGCGTCACCTACTGGCTGATGCGCGAGCGAGACGACCGGCGGCGCACGGTCGCAGCAGGGGTCAAGGGCGCGGCCCCCGGACCGAAGGCCGCCTGACGAACCGCTACCGCGCGGCCGGGGCGTCCTTCCCCACCTGCGCCACCACCGCCCGGCTCTCCTTCTCGATGTGCGAGAGCAGGAGGGCGACCTCGTCCGGCGTCAAGCTGAGGTTCGGCATGCGGACGTTCTTGTACTTCGCGAACAGCTCCACTGCGACCGGGTCGCGCTCGGCGAGCATCTTGTCCGGTTCGGCGATGTAACGGCCCACCCAGCAGTGGTCGCGCCGCGCGGTGACGTTCACCAGGTCGGGGCCGATGCCGTCGCCCTTGCCGACGGTGTGGCAGGCGGCGCACCGGGTCTTGAACAGGTACGCGCCCTGGTCGACCTTGGGAGGCTCGTGCAGGTCCGCGTAGCTCCGCGCCGGCGCGGTGCTCTTCCATCCGAGGAAGTTGCCGATCGTGGTGGCGAGGAAGCGGGGATTGTCGACCGCCGAGTTCCGCATCCACCTTCCGCTCGGCTCGTTGCCGATCATGAGGCTCGGCATGTGTCCGTCGCGGTTGGACAGGTCGGTCAGCGAGGACAGCCCGAGCTTCTTGCTGATCAGCTTGATGTCCTCCTCCTTGCCGGTCAGGAAGAGCCAGCCCGGTCCGATGTGGTACTTCTGCATGTACGCCTTCAGCACCTCCGGCGTGTCGTTCTTCGGATCGATGCTGATCGAATAGAAGAAGATGTCCTTGCCGACGCGATCGCCCAGGATGCGCTGCACCTGGGTCATCTTCGCCGTCTCCAGCGGACAGCTGGCGCTACAGCGGGTATAGATGAGGTTGATCGCGACCGACTTGCCCTTGAGCAGGTCGTCATAGAAACGGACGACCTTCCCCTCCTGGGTGGTCAGCTCGACGTTGGGAAAGTAATCGGCGCCCCAGGGGCCGCCGGCGGTCGCCGGCCGAGGACCGAGAAGGCCCCCGGCCGCGACCAGCAGCGCCAACCCCCCGACCTTGCTCAGATGCCGTGCTCGCATGGCGTCGCTCCCGACCCGGCCGTCAGAGCGTGCCGACGCTGGCCGTCACGTTCGTCAGCGCCATCGTGGTGGTGTTGTAGGTCAGGTTCAACGTGAGGAGGCCCGTCTTCGAATTCATGTACCCGCCGGCCGTGTTCTGGAAGAAGGCGAACGTGGTCTGGACCTGGTCCGTCGGCCCGAACGGGCGCGTGAGATTCGCCTGGCAGGAGTTGATGTAGGTCGTCTTGGTCTTGTTCCCCGTGCCGATCACTCCGCGGCCATCGACCGAGACCACCGCGATGGGCCCCAGCGCGGGATCGGTCACCACGGTCGCGGTGACCACCACCGGACCCGAGAACGTCACCGTCTCCGGCAGTCCCGTCTTCACGGCTGCGGCGGTGCCCGAGACCTGGATCGTGAAGGTGGAGACGGCACTGGTCTGCGCGTAGGCAGGGCGCGCCGCCACGAAGAGCGCTGCGAGCGCCCCGCCAAACAACGAAACGAACAGGGTTGTGGACTGCCGCCGATGCGTGCTCATCGTTCGCTCCCTCGCGGTTCGGAAGAATCGGATCGCTGCAAAGAATGTCGTGGACATGCGTTCGCTCCGGTCCGCGTCAGAAGGCGGTGGGAAGGATGTCGTCGGGAGGAACGAAGGTGACGCCCTGCGGAGTGGCGATCGGCGTGGGGAGCGGCCGCAGGAACGGGGCCCCGTTGTTGTCGATCTCCCAGCGCATCAGCATGGCGTTGTCTTCGTGCACGGTGTTGTGGCAGTGCTCCATGAACATCCCGCCGAAGTCGCGGAACTGCATGGTGATTGTGACGCTTCCTCCGGGGCGGAGCCGGTAGACGTCCTTGCGGCCCTTCTCCCAGGCGGGGACGGCGTTCGGATCTCCGTCGCGATTGAGGATCTGCCCCTCCTCGAAATGAATGTGGATCGGGTGGTCCCAGCCCCCGCCGCCGTTTTTCAGGGTCCAGACTTCACGGGTGCCGTATCCGGGCGCCGCCGTGATGCGGCCATAGTCCGCGTCGAGCATCGGACCCTGGTCGTCCGTCTTGATGCCCCACGGTCCGACGAACGCGGTGATGTCGCTCTGGCTCCCCGGAGCCGCTGGAAGGGTGGTCTGCGAGCCCCCGCTGCCGAACTCGAAGGTGCGCGTCCGCGCGATGGGAACGGCGGAGAGATCGGGATTCGGGATCATCGGGTCGGGGACCTGGCTCTGATCGGCCACGGCCGGCGTGCGGACGATGCGGAACTCGAGGAACTTCCCGACCACCGGATCGTTGCCGCTGCCCTGGAGCGCCTCCGACAGCGAGAGGTCCTTGTCGGGCCTCTTGCCGTTGGTCTGCTGGGTCAGGTTCACCCACCAGACCTTCGATCCAACCGCGTAGCGCGAGAAGTCGATCACGACGTCGTAGCGCTCCGCGATGCCCAGCTCGTCCAGCTCGGTGAGGGGCACCGGGTGGGGGAGGAGGTTTCCGTCATTCGCGATCTGGATCATCGGCGAGCCGTCGCTCAGGGCGAGCTTGAAGAAGCGGGAGACGGCGGCGTTGAGGATGCGGAAGCGGTACTTGCGGGCCTCCACCTCGAAGAACGGATTGTCGACCAGGTTCACCGTCATCCGGTCGCCCAGGAAGCCGTCGAAGTCGAAGATGTTGAAGGCGAGCTGGCCGGCCGCGTCCCACGCCTTGTCCGCCAGCATGATGTTGACGTCGTAGTCGAGGTTGGCGAACGACTTGCTGGTGCCGCTGGGCAACCGGAGGTTCACGCCGTCGTTGATCGCCTCGTTGCCGCGGTCGAGGGCGCTGTAGATGTTGAACATCCCCGCCATGCCCTTGTACACGTTCTGCGAGGTGAAGCTGAACATGTGGTCGTGGAACCAGTGCGTGCTCATGGTCTCGTGCCAGTCGCCGGCGACGTTGGTCTTGCCGCCGGTATCGTTCGGGGTCGCGGCCTTCGGATCCGTCGCGCCGGTGTTGATGCTCCTCCATCCGGCGAGCACGATGGGCCAGTGGTAGTCGTAGAACTGGTTGGGGAAGAAGTACGCGCCGGTGAACCCGTCGTTCTCGGCCCCGTGGTGGCCGTTGTGCTCGTGGGTCGAGATCGAGTGCAGGCCGAACCCGCCGTTCTGGTTCTTGTCTGCCGGGAGGTTGTTGTGCTCGCGGAAGAGGATCGGCTCCGCGTAGCGGCCGATGACCAGCTTGGGCGGAAGCGTCCCGTTGAACGTCCACATCGCGAGCGGTCCCTGGTCGGGGAGGCCCGGGTGGAAGCGGGGGTGGAAGGGAAGCGCCGGGTTGATGTTGGAGTTCAGGCTGGGCGGGACTCCCGGGTTGTAGGTGTTGTTGACCTTGGCGCCCTCCTGCGAGACCTCGACGGCGATCTGGGGCGGGAAGCGGGTGAACTCCTGGTGCGCCCAGATGGGCCCCGGAGGACGCCCCTCGATCGGGCCGCTGCCGCCGCCCAGCGCGGGGTCCACCGGCTGCTGCGTCTGGTTGGACTGCGCCGTCGGCGCGGGTACGAGCGTCGAGACCGCGTTCCGCGGCAACACGTCGAAGCGCGGCATGGGTTGCGAGAACTTCGTGATGTTGAACGTCGGGCTCGGGGGTAGACCAGTCGGAACGCTGTCCGCGACCGCGTCCTGCGCGAAGGCGCACAGTCCAGCTGCGATGACCAGCATCGCGTTGAGTGGCTTCCAGGGCAGATGCACGGTGTTCCTCCTTGTGTTGCTCCGGGCGAATCGACCACGGCGCGCAGGGACACTGCGTCCTGCGCGATCACAGCATCGTCCGTGCCGTTTTTGCTCGAGCGCGCGCGGCGGACCTATTTCCCAGCCGGGTCGCGACGATCGGCCGGTGGTCGGAAGCGCTGCCCGGACTGATCGACCGTGCCGTTCCGGAACAGGCGTGTTCCGTTCCGGGGCAGAAGAGCGATCACGGGTCTTGCCGCGCGCGACTTCCGGACCTCTTGCGGCCCCGCCCACGCCGTGTTCCGATGGACGAAAGTCGGAAGCCTCGGCGACGACGTTCAACGACGAAAAGCACGAGAGGAGAACACATGCCGAAGTCGATCCCCAAGGCGCGCCTTCTTGCAACCGGGGCGTGCGCACTGCTGCTGATCGCGGCCGGGAGCGCCGCCGCCAAGGTCGAAGGCGACACGGTCGTCCTCGGCGCGGCCGTCTCGCTCACCGGGAAGTACTCGGTCAACGGCAAGAACACCAAGGACGGCTACGACCTCGCCGTGAAGCGCATCAACGAGATGGGCGGCGTGAAGGTCGGTGGGAAAGCCTACAAGCTGAAGGTGCTCTACTATGACGACGAGTCCACCCCCGCCCGCGGCGCGCAACTGGCCGAGCGGCTCATCAACCAGGACGGCGTGAAGTTCGTCCTGGGCGCCTACAGCTCCGGGCTGACCAAGGCGATCGCCCCGGTGACCGAGAAGTACAAGATCCCGCACGTGGAGGGGAACGGCGCGGCGCGCGAGCTCTTCACCGAAGGCTACAAGTACCTGTTCGCGGTGCTGTCCACCTCGGACTACTACCTGCGCGACGCGGTGAACCTGGCCGCCGAGGTGGCCAAGGAGAAGGGCCGCGACCCGAAGACGCTGAAGATCGCCATGGCCTTCGAGAACGACCCCTTCAGCCTCGACGTGCGCCAGGGCATCGTGGAGGCCGCGCAGAAGCACGGGATGAAGATCATTGTCGACGACAAGCTGCCGCCCGAGATCAACGACATGGCGGCTACGCTCACCAAGGTGAAGGCGGTGAAGCCCGATCTGCTGCTCGTCTCCGGCCACGAGAAGGGCGCCACGCTGGTGGTGAAGCAGACCGCCGAGATGAGGGTGGACGTGCCGATCGTCGGCACCACCCACTGCGACTCGGCCAAGATCGCCGAGACCCTGGGGAAGATCGCCGAGGGCGTCCTGTGCGCCTCGCAGTGGGACCGCAAGCTGAGCTACAAGGACAAGTGGTTCGGCAGCGCGGACGACTACGCGAAGCTGTTCGAGAAGGAGTTCAACTATCCGGCGCCCTACCAGGCGGCGGAGTCGACGGCGTCGGTGCTGGTGTTCGCCGACGCGTTCGCGCGCGCCGGGTCGTTCGAGACGGAGAAGGTACGCGACGCCATCTCCGCGACCGACATGATGACTTTCTACGGCCCGATCAAGTTCGACGAGACAGGGAAGAACACCGCGAAACCGATGGTGCTCTACCAGGTGCTCGGCGGCGACTACAAGGTCGTGGCCCCCACGAAGTGGGCGGAGACGAAGCTGGTCTTTCCGCGCAAGATGCCGCAATAAAGGAGTCTCGAATCGTCTCCCGGCCCTGCGAGCGCAGGGCCGGGAACGCCCGGCCCGATGGACAACCTCAGGCTGCTCTTCGCCGCGCCCCCGCTGTCGCTCCAGCTCTTGCTGGACGGGATCCTGATCGGCGCCATCTTCGCGCTCGCCGCCTACGGGATGGCGCTGGTGTGGGGCGTGATGGGGCTCATCAACGTCGCGCAGGGCGAGCTGGTGATGCTCGGCGGGTACGCGGCGTACTTCCTCTACCGCGCCGGCATCCATCCGCTGCTCGGCGTGCCGGTGGCCGCTGTCCTGCTCTTCTTTCTCGGTTGGGCCCTCTATCGCAGCGTGATCTTCCGCGTCGTCGACAAGGACCTCTTCATCTCCATCCTGGCGACGTACGGGCTCAGCATCCTGCTGCAGCAACTCGCCAACGGCCTCTTCGGCGCGAACGTCCGCACCGCCGAGTCCGGCTTCGGCACGCTGGTGCTGCTCGGCGGAGAGGTGACCATCGCCGAGATCAAGCTGATCTCGTTCGGGGCCGCGCTCCTCACTGGCGCGGCCCTGCTCGTGTTCCTGAGGCGCTCCCGGATGGGACAGGCGATCCGCGCCACCGCGCAGAACGCGCGGGCGGCTCGCGTGATGGGCATCGACACCGACCGGGTCTATGCGTGGACCTTCGGAATCAACGCGGCCATCTGCGGGGCGTCGGGCGCTCTGGTCGCGATGACCTGGATCGTGCACCCGTACCTCGGCCTGCCGTACACGGTCCGCTCGTTCATGATCGTGATCCTCGCCGGCCTTGGGAACGTGCTCGGCGTGCTCGCGGCGGCGCTGGGCCTGGGCGTGGCGGAGAACTTCGCCGGGTTCATCCTGGGGGCCGAGTACCAGGCGGCGTTCATCTTCGGCCTCCTGGTCGTGATCCTCGTCTGGCGCAGGTTCTCGCTGGCCCGCCAGCGGAGATACCTGACATGAAGCTGCCGCCCGCGCGCGAGCTGGCGATCCCCGCCGTGGTCCTGGCCTTCGGCCTGGTGGCGCCGGTGCTGGCGCCGGCCTACCGCAGCCAGATGGCCTTCCTCTGGGTGATGGTCGTCTTCGCGCTCACCTGGGACCTGCTCGGCGGCCAGATGGGCTACAACTCCTTCGGCAACATCCTCTTCTTCGGCGTCGGCATGTATGCCTGCGTGGTCGTGCAGCGCGACCTGCACCTCGGCTATTACTCGGCGCTGTTCCTTGGGATGGGCGTGGGCGCGGTGCTCGCGGTGGCGGTGGCGGCCGTGATCGGCTCCGGCCTTCTGGGGCTGCGCGGCCATTACTTCGCCATCGGCACGCTCGGCATCGGCATCGCGGCCGGCGAGCTGGCCTCTGGATGGGACTTCGTCGGCGGCGGCGGGGGGATGGTCCCGCCGCTCTTCCCGGGAGCGGTCGGCGGCCGCGAGACGTTCTTCTACTACCTCTCTTTCGCGCTCGCGGTGATCACCTTCCCCGTGCTGCGCTGGCTGTACTCGGGCCGCTTCGGACTCGCCATCAACGCCATCCGCGACGACGAGGACAAGGCCGAGGCCATGGGCCTGCGCACCACGCAGTACAAGACCACCGCCTGGTGCGTCTCGGCCTTCTTCCTCGGCCTGATGGGCGGCGTGGTCGGCAACCTGGTGGGCTTCATCGACCCGCGCGAGGTCGCCTTCGCCGGCTCGACCTTCGGCGTGTGGATGGTGCTGATGGCCATCCTGGGCGGGAAGGGGACGCTCTGGGGACCGGTGCTGGGCGCGGTCATCTTCCACGTCACCAAGGAGCTGTTCTGGACCTACCTGCTCGGCTGGCAGCGGGTGGCGCTCGGGCTGCTCATCGTCGTCATCGTGGTCTTCTTCCCCCGCGGCATCCTGGGCTGGGCGCGCGAGCGCTGGCCGGAGCGGTTCGGCCACGGCGTCGACGAGGCCGCCTCCGAGGGCGGCAGGTGACGCCGATCCTGGAGGTTCATGAGATCAGCAAGTCGTTCGGGGGCGTGGTCGCCAACAAGGACGTGAGCCTCGCCGTCCCGCCCGGGAAGATCTACGGGCTGATCGGCCCCAACGGATCCGGCAAGACCACGCTGTTCAACTCCATCGTCGGCCAGCACCCGGTGGACGCGGGCTCGATCCGCTTCGAAGGGCGCGAGATCACCAGGCTGCGCGTGCCGCAGATCGCGCGCCTGGGCCTGCTCCGCACCTTCCAGCAGACGCGCATCTACCGCGGGATGACCTGCGTGCAGAACATGCTCATCAGCATTCCGCCCTCCCAGCTGGGGTGGCGCTCCGTGTACCGGCGCAGCTCGCCCGCCGAGGAGCGCAAGGCGGAGGACCTGCTCCACTTCGTCGGGCTGCACGCCAAGCGGCACCTGCCCGGAGGCGACCTGTCGTTCGGGCAGCAGAAGCTGCTCGAGTTCGCCATGGCGTTGATGAGCGAGCCGAAGATGCTGCTCCTGGACGAGCCGACCGCGGGCATCAACCCGACGCTCATCAACGGTCTGTTGCAGCGGCTCCGGCAGGCGAACCAGGAGTTCGGCATCACGCTCTTGGTCATCGAGCACAACATGCGCGTGATCATGCAGCTGGCCGAGTACATCTACTGCCTCGCCCACGGCGAGCTGCTCGCCCAGGGGAAGCCGGAAGAGGTGCAGAAGGACCAGCGCGTCCTCGACGCCTACCTGGGAGCGACCTGATGGAGCGGTTCGCCGGGGAGCCGCCGACGCGCGAGCGCATCGCGCAGCTCGCCGGCGGCGACCCGCTCTTGTCGCTTTCGGACCTGCACGCGGGCTACGGGAAGATGGAGATCCTGCACGGCGTCGATCTCCAGCTCGGGTCCGGTCGCGCGCTCTGCATGATCGGGCCGAACGGCGCGGGGAAGTCGACCGTGCTGCATTCGATCTACGGCTTCACGCGCATCACCTCGGGCAGCGTCCGCGTGGGCGGGAAGGACATCACCCGCCTGTCCCCGAACCAGAAGCTGAAGGAATCCGGCGTCGCCTACATTCTGCAGGACAACTCGGTCTTCCCCGACATGACCGTCGAGGAGAACCTCTGGATGGGCGGGTATCTCATGTCCCGCCCCGACGCGGCGAAAGAGGCGGCCGAGCGCATCTTCCAGAAGTACGACCGGCTGGCGAAGCGCCGCGGCCAGCCGGCGCGCGTGCTCTCCGGCGGCGAGAGGCGCCTCCTGGAGATCTCCCGGGCGCTGGTGATGAACCCGCGGGTGCTGCTCGTCGACGAGCCGTCGATCGGCCTCGAGCCGCGCTACATCGACATGGTGTTCGAGATTCTCTCCGAGCTGCGGCGCAACGAGGGAAAGGCGATCTTGATGGTCGAGCAGAACGCGAAGAAGGGCCTCGAGTTCGCCGACATCGGCTACGTCCTCGTCTCCGGCTCGCTCGCGATGGTCGGCACCGGCGCCGAGCTGCTGCACGACCCCCAGGTCGGGCGCTTGTTCCTCGGCGGCTAGAGCGCATCCCATGACGTCCGCGGTCTGAAAAGCGCAGCGCCGGCGTTCCGGCGGGATCGCCTTGCGAGCGCGCAGCTCGACCAGCCGTTCGAGCAGCTCGTCGATCTCCTCCTGCCCGCGCAGGTAGTAGCGCGCGGCGGACGCCCCCGAGCTGCCCACGCGGACCCCAAGGTAGCAGACGTGTCGTTGGTGCTCAAAGCACTTCCGCACCGACCGTTGCCCGGTCGACTGCCGTGCGGCGCAGGCTCAGGAAGGGGCAAGGCGTGGCCGCCCGGCCCCTCGGAGTGGCGCGATCAGATCGAGAAGCCGAGGCTCATGTACATCCAGGGCAAGACGCCGATCTGGTCCGGGTTGCGCCCGGTCTCGCTGAGCGAGAGGCCCTTGCCGACCAGCGCCTCGAGGCCGATGCGGAACTGGAACCCGCCGGTGGGCGGCTGGCGGCGGTAGCCGAGAATGGCCGTCCCGAGCACCAGGGTCCCCGATCCGGAGGTCGCCAGCCCCACGCTGCTCGACGCGCCGCTCAGGCCCACGATCGTGGCCCCGCCGCCCAGTTCCAGCGAGTGGTTGCCCGAGCTGAGGCCCAGGTAGTTCGCCAGCACCGGGACCGTCCACATCGTGGCGGACCCGCTACTGCTGCCCGCGGTGGCCGAGACCGACAGATAGCTGAAGCCGACGCGCAGGCCGAAGTCGTTCTCGAAGATGCGCTCGTAGTTCAGCGAGTAGGCGAGGCCGGGGCCGCCGCCCTCGAGGAAGACCGAGTTGCTCGCGCTCCGGTCCTGCTCGGCCAGGGCCGGTGTGGCGCAGACCGCGAGGAACAGCGCGATCGCTGCAGTGCGAATGCGGTTCATGGATTCCCCCTCCGTTCGAATGGTTGCGCCCCACCGTACGAAGGGAACCAGCTGAGGAATCAAGCGCAGCGCGTGCGACCCGCGCCCCGCGCGGCGCACCCGGGGCCTACGCCGCGGTCCGGCTGGGAAGGATCGCCTCGATCGCCTCGACCAGCTGATCGGTCGTGCAGGGCTTCACCAGGTAGAGATCGCAGCCCGCCTCCGCGGCGCGCGCGCGGTAGTCCTCCCCGGCGTGTCCGGACAAGGCGATGATGGCGACGCGCTCGCCGCCGTTGCGGGCGCGCAGCTCGCGCGCCACCTCCAGGCCGGAGCTGCCCGCGAGGAACAGATCGACGACGACCACGTCGGGCGACTGCTCCGTAGCCACCGCGATCGCTTCCGCGGCGTCGCCGGCCTCGCAGGTATCCACGCCGTAGCTGGCCAGCCCGGTGGTGAACATCCGGCGCGCGATGGGGTAGTCGTCGACGATCAGGACGCGCAGGCGGCGATTCTCGCGCGGCTTCAGCATTGCCATCACACTGCGATGCTCCGGCGGGTCGGAGACAAGGCTCCGTCCCTGATCTCGGGTGCGCGCCGCGCCACCTTTCCGCACCTGCGCCGCCGCGCTGTGGGGTAGATTCCCCCAGATGCGCGTGGTGGTCACGGGAGGGGCGGGGTTCATCGGGGCGCACAGCTGCCGGGCGCTGCTCGAAGCGGGCCATGCCGTCACGGCGCTGGACGATCTCAGCCACGGCAAGCGCGAGGCGGTGCCCCCGGGAGCCGACCTCCTGGTGATGGACGTGCGATCGCCGCAGCTCGCGGCGGGGCTCCTGCGGCTGCGCCCCGACGCGGTGCTGCACCTGGCCGCCCAGATGGACGTGCGCCGCTCGGTCGCCGACCCCCTGCACGACGCCTCCGTGAACGTGCTCGGCACCGTGAACGCGCTGGCGGCGGCGCGGCGGGCCGGCGCCCGCCGGTTCGTCTTCGCTTCCTCGGGCGGCGCCGTGTACGGCGAGCAGGACGCGTTCCCCGCTTCCGAGCAGCACGCCCGCCGGCCCGCGAGCCCCTACGGCGTCTCGAAGCTGTGCGGCGAGGAGTACGCCGAGCTGGCGCGGCGGGACGGGCTGCCGACGATGTCCCTGCGCTACGCGAACGTGTACGGGCCCGGCCAGGATCCACTGGGGGAAGCCGGTGTGGTGGCGATCTTCCTGCACAAGATGCTGCAGGGGGGCGATCCGGTCATCAACGGCGACGGCGGGCAGACGCGCGACTTCGTCTACGTGGAGGACGTGGCGCGCGCGAACCTGCTCGCGCTGACCTCGGAAGCGCAAGGCGCGCTCAACGTCGGAACGGGAGTGGAGACGTCGGTCAACGAGCTGGCGCGCATCCTCGCGGGCGCCGCTGGCTACCGCAAACCCATCGCGCACGGGCCCGCCGCGCCAGGCGAGCAGCGGCGCAGCTCGGTCGATCCGCGCGCCGCGCGCGCGCAGCTGGGCTGGGAGCCGCGCGTGGCCCTCGACGAGGGGCTGCGCCGGACGGCCGCCTGGTTCCGCTCCCGCTGAGGCCCGTGCCGCGCCGCCCGGGTCTAGCTTGCGTGGGAGATGGAATCGAGATATGCGAATGCGTTGATATGGAGGCCCTGTCCCAGGCCTATCGCGCGCTAGGCGACGCGACCCGGCTCCGCATCCTGCGGCTCATCGCGCAGACGCCCTTGAACGTCAGCGAGCTGGTCTCGCTGGTGGGCATCGCCCAGCCCAGCGTCTCGCACCACCTCGGCAAGCTCAAGGCGATGAAGCTCCTCGTCGAGGAGCGGCAGAACGGGTTCACGTACTACGCGCTCGACCTGGACAAGGACGACGCCCGCTGGCCGCTGGTCAAGGTGGCGATCGAGGACAGGACCGACGGCGACGGCGACCTCTCGCGCCTGACGGAGCTGCTCCGGCGGCGGGAGGACCGCCAGGCGTTGAACGAGCGGCTGCTCGAGCCGGGGCAGTCCTTCCAGCTCTGGTCGCGCGCCCTGGGGCGGCTCTTGCCCCGCCTCGACGTGGCAGACCTGGGCTGCGGCACGGGCGCGCTGAGCGTCGAGATGGCGCGCTGGGCCCGCTCGGTGCTCGCCATCGACAAGAGCCGCGACGCGCTGGAGGCGGCGCGGGCGCGCGCCGGGCGCGAAGGCGCCCGCAACGTCGAGTTCGTCTCCGGCGACCTGCACAAGCTCGACCTGCGCCGCCGCTTCGATCTGGTGGTCGCCTCGCAGAGCCTGCATTTCGTCGACGATCCGCCGCGGGTCCTGTCGCAAGCGCGCAAGCTGCTCAAGAAGGGCGGCCGCCTGCTGGTGCTGGAGCTCTTGCCCCACGGCGAGGAGTGGGTGCGCGACCGGCTCGGCCACCGCTGGCTCGGGTTCGAGCCGGCGCAGCTGGCCGCCGCACTGGAGGCGGAGGGGTTCGGCAGCATCAACACCGAGATGCTGCCCGGAGGCGCGGCGGCGTTCCGGCCGTTCCTGCTCTGCGCCGAGGTGCCGGAATGACGCGCGCCGGGCGGGTGGCGAGGCTCCGGGCGGAGCTCGACCGGCGCGTGCTGGTCCTCGACGGCGCGATGGGCACCGCTCTTCAAGATTTGCGTCTGTCGGCGCAGGACTTCGGCGGGCCGGAGCTGGAGGGGTGCAACGAGTCCTTGAACCTCACCCGGCCGGACGTGGTCCGCGGCGTCCACCGCGGATACCTCGAGGCCGGCGCGGACGTCCTGGAGACGAATACGTTCGGCGGGACGCCGCTGGTGCTCGCCGAGTACGGGCTCCAGGAGAAGGCGGTGGAGATCAACCGCGCCGCCGCGGCCCTGGCCCGCGCGGAGGCCGACGCCTTCTCGACGGACGAGCGGCCGCGCTTCGTCGCCGGGTCGATGGGGCCCACCACCAAGGCGATCTCGGTGACGGGCGGGGTGACCTTCGAGCAGCTGATCGAGCACTACCAGGCGCAGGCGCGCGGGCTGCACGAAGGCGGCGTCGACTACTTCCTCCTCGAGACGTCGCAGGACACGCGCAACGTCAAGGCGGGCCTGATCGGGATCGATCGCTTCCAGGAATCGCTTCCGCCCGAGGAGCGGCTTCCGGTGGCGGTGAGCGGCACCATCGAGGCGATGGGCACCATGCTGGCCGGCCAGTCCGTCGACGCCCTCGCCATCTCCCTGGAGCACAGGGACCTCCTCTACCTGGGGCTGAACTGCGCCACCGGGCCGGAGTTCATGACCGACCACGTCCGCACCCTCGCCCAGCTCGCCCGGACGCGCGTCGCCTGCGTGCCCAACGCAGGCCTGCCCGACGAGAACGGCCGGTACCTGGAGACGCCGGAGATGCTGGCGAGGACGCTCTCGCGCTTCGGCGAGAACGGGTGGCTGAACCTGATGGGCGGATGCTGCGGCACCCATCGCGGGCACATCGCCAGGCTGGCGGAAGTCGCGCCGCGCCTTGCGCCGCGGGTCATCCCCACCCGGCGCCGCAGCGCCCTGTCCGGCGTGGATCCGCTGGAGATCGGCGACGACGTGCGGCCGGTCATCGTCGGCGAGCGCACCAACGTCCTGGGCTCGAAGAAGTTCCGCGACCTGATCGCTCTGGAGAAGTGGGACGACGCCGCGGAGATCGCGCGTGCGCAGGTGAAGCGGGGCGCGCACCTGGTGGACGTCTCGACCCAGCAGACCGACCGGGAGGAGCTGGCCGATCTGCGCCGCTTCCTCGAGGTGCTGATCAAGAAAGTCCGCGTGCCGCTGATGATCGACTCGACCAACGAGAAGGCCGTCGAGGTGGGCCTGACCTACTCGCAGGGAAAGGCGATCATCAACTCCGTCAACCTCGAGGACGGGGAGAAGCGCTTCGAAAAGATCGTGCCGCTCGCGCGAAAGTATGGCGCGGCGCTGGTGGTCGGCTGCATCGACGAGCGCGGGCAGGCGATCAAGGCCGGGGACAAGCTGGAGGTGGCGCGCCGGAGCCACGAGCTGCTCACGCGCAAGTACGGCCTCGCCGAGGAGGACCTGTACTTCGATCCGCTGGTGTTCCCCTGCGCCTCCGGCGACGCGGCGTACACCGGGAGCGCGGTGGAGACCATCGAGGCGGTCCGGGCCATCAAGTCCGCCCTGCCGGCCTGCAAGACGGTGCTCGGCATCTCCAACGTGTCGTTCGGCCTGCCCGCCGCCGGCCGCGAGGTGGTGAACTCGGTCTTCCTGTACCAGTGCGTGCAGGCCGGCCTCGACCTGGCGCTGGTGAACGCGGAGAAGCTGGAACGGTACCCGTCCATCCCCGAGCACGAGCGCAAGCTCGCCGAGGGAGTGCTCTTCTGCCGCGAGCAGTCGGGGCTGCAGGAGGTCGTGGCGGCCTTCGTCGCCCACTTCCGCGAGAAGAAGCCCGCGGGTCCCGCACGCAGCGAGCTGCCGCTCGACGAGCGCCTCGCGCGCTACATCGTGGAGGGATCGCGCGACGGCCTGTTCGACGACCTGGCCGAGAAGCTTCGCCAGGGCGCGAAGCCGCTGGACGTGATCAACGGTCCGCTGATGCGCGGCATGGACGAGGTGGGCCGGCTCTTCAACGCCAACCAGCTGATCGTCGCCGAGGTCCTGCAGAGCGCCGAGTCGATGAAGGCGGCTGTCTCCTTCCTCGAGCCGCACATGGACAAGGTGAGCAGCGCCGCGCGCGGGAAGGTGCTGCTCGCCACGGTGAAGGGCGACGTCCACGACATCGGCAAGAACCTGGTGGACATCATCCTCTCCAACAATGGCTTCGAGGTGGTGAACCTCGGCATCAAGGTTCCCCCGGAGAAGCTCATCGAGGCGGTGCGCGAGCACCGGCCCGACGTGGTGGGTCTCTCGGGCCTCCTGGTCAAGTCGGCGCAGCAGATGGTCGCGACCGCCACCGATCTCAAGGCCGCGGGCGTGGACCTGCCCCTGCTGGTCGGAGGCGCGGCCCTGTCCCGGAACTTCGTCGACCGGCAGATCGCGCCCGCGTACGGCGGCACCGTCGCCTACGCGCAGGACGCGATGAGCGGGCTGGACCTCGCCAAGCGGGTGACGGAGACGGACAAGCACGAGCACCTCCGCCGCGAGCTGCAAGATCGGCGCACCCAGCTCGCCGCGGTCGACTCGGCGCGGCCGGCGCCGGTGCGCGCGGGCACCGTCCGGCGCTTGCGCAAGGTGACGCAGGTGGCCGATCCGCCGCGCCCGCCCGATCTCGAGCGGCACGCGCTCGCCAACACGCCGCTCGACCACATCTGGAGGTTCATCAACCCGGTGATGATCTACGGCCGCCACATGGGGCTGAAGAGCAGCGTGGTGAAGGAGGTGGAGGCGGGGAACCGCGCCGAGTTGGAGAAGAGCGAGGCGGGGCGCAAGGCGCTGCAGCTCAAGGCGGCGCTCGACGATCTGAAGGCCGAATGCCGCGGCGGCGCGATGCAGGCGCGCGCCGTCTACCAGTTCTTCCGCGCGCGCGGAGAGGGCGACGACCTGGCCCTGCTCGACCCGCGCGGCGCGGAGGTGGCCCGCTTCACCTTCCCCCGGCAGGAGGGCGCGGACGGTCTCTGCCTCTCCGACTACGTGGGCGCGGACGACGCGGTGGCGCTGTTCCTGACCACCGCCGGCGCCGGCATCCGGGGGCGCGCCGAGGCGTACAAGAAGAACGGCGACTTCCTCAAGAGCCACCTCCTCCAGGCGCTCGCGCTGGAGACGGCGGAGGGCTATGCGGAGCTCCTGCACGCGAAGCTGCGCAGCCAGTGGGGGTTCCCGGATCCGCTCGAGACGACGATGATCGATCGCTTCAAGGCGAACTACCGGGGCAAGCGGTTCTCGTTCGGCTATCCCGCGTGTCCGCGCCTCGAGGACCAGCAGATCCTCTTCCGCGTGCTGCGCCCCGAGGACATCGGGGTCGAGCTGACCGACGGCTGCATGATGGATCCGGAGGCGAGCGTCTCCGCGGTCGTCTTCCACCACCCGGACGCGACCTACTTCAGCGTCGCGGGCGGGGCGGGTTGCTGATCCGGTGCTCCCGGCGCTCGCCACCAGCGGCATCGGCAGCCTGCCGCACACGCAGCTGGAGCTGGCGCTGCAGCAGGCGCTGCTCCTCGACATCCCGGCCGCGCCGCAGCTGCCGCGCCGCGACGCCGCCGAGTACATGGTGCCGCAGGCCCTCGAGGGGCTGCACGGGCTGCGCGCGGACGCCGAGGGCAACGCCGACCTCGATCTGGGCGACTGGCGCCGCGGCGCGGCCACGCTCGATGCGCGCCTCGATCGCGCTCTCGAGCACGACGACGGCGTGCAGCGCTTCCTGCCCTCCGCCGGCGCCTGGCAGGCGTTGCGGCCGTTCCTGTGGGAGGTGGAGCAGCGGAGGCCGCCCTTCGCCAAGGTGCAGATCGCCGGGCCGTTCACCTTGCGGTGGGCGCTGCGCACCACCCAGGGAGAGCCTCTCGCCGCGGCCCCCGAGGGGAAAGCGATCGAGCGGCAGATCTTCCGCCTGGTGCTGGCGCGCGCGCTGGCCCTGGCGCGGCGGCTGCGCGAGACCGGTGCCCGGCCGGTGGTGTTCCTCGACGAGCCCGGCCTCTACGCCTTCGACCGGCGCGACCCGCAGCACCTGGTCAGTCTTCAAGAATTGCGCGTGGTGGTGCTGGCGCTCCGGCGCGAGGGCGCCGTCGTCGGCGTCCACTGCTGCGGCAACACCGAGTGGGCGCCGCTCCTCGGCCTGGGATGGGACGTGGTGTCGATCGACGCGCGGCTCTCCCTGGAGGCCGTGCTGGCCACCGGCGGGGCGTTCGAGAGGTTCCAGGCGGCCGGCGGCATACTCTCGCTCGGGGTGGTGCCGACGGACCTCAGCGCGCCGGACGACCTGGACCCCGTCCTGCGGCACGCGCGGGAACGGCTCCCCCGCGAGGCGCTGGCGCGCTGCCTGCTCACGCCGGCCTGCGGCCTGGCGATGCGCAGCGTGCCGGACGCGGAGCGGATCTTCGCCGAGCTGCGCCGCGCGCAGCAGGAGCTGCGCGGCACTTCCGGGCAGCCATGATCGAGGCGCTCGTCCTCGGCGCAGGCGCCGCGGGCCTCCGCGCGGGCGCCGAGCTGTTGCGCAAGCGCGTCAAGGTCCTGGTGGTGGAGGCGCGCGACCGCATCGGCGGCCGCGTGCACAGCATCGAGGACCGCGAGCTGGGGCGCGTGGTCGAGCTGGGGGCCGAGTTCGTGCACGGGCGGCCGTACCGCGAGATCAAGCGGGCGAAGCTGAAGCTGGAGGAGATGGACGGGCGGCAGGTGGCTTTGCTCGGCGGCGAGCTGCGCGACGTCACGCGCCAGTTCCGCTCCATGCTGCGCAAGCTGGCGGAGGCGCGCGGCGCCGGAACGGCGCTGAGCTGGCTGGCGACCGCGCGGCTCGATCGCGCCGAGCGCGAGCTGGCGCGGCACTATATCGAGGGCTTCTTCGCGGCGCCCGCGGCGTTCGTGGGGATCGAGGGCGTAGCCAACGACCAGGGGATGCGCACGCGCCGCGTGATCGGCGGGTACGACCGGGCACTGCGCGGCCACGCGGATGCGCTTCGCAGGGGCGACGCGCTGCGCCTCGGGCTCACGGTGGAGACAGTGCGCTGGCGAAAAGGGCGGGTGGAAGTCCGGGCCCGGACCCTGACCGGCGCCGCCGAGGAGCTCGAGGCGGAACGGCTGGTGGTCGCGCTGCCGGTGAGCGTGCTCGCCGCGCTCGACGGGGTGCGCTTCGACCCGCCGCTTCGGCGCAAGCGCGAGGCGCTGGCCTGGGTGCGGACGGGCGCCGTGGTCAAGGCCCTGCTGCGCTTCCGCGAGCCGTTCTGGCTGACGCGCGCGCTTCGCAAGGTGGACTTCTTCCATGCCCCGGGCGCGCCGTTTCCCACCTGGTGGCGCGGCTCGCCGCGAGAGGTGCCGCTGTTGACCGGTTGGGCAGGCGGACCTGCCGCGGAGCGCCTGGGGCGCGAGGATCGGCTGGCGCTGGCGGTGGACTCGGTCTCGCGCCTGTTCGGCCGCTCGCGCCGCGAGGTCGATTCGTCGCTCGACGGCGCTCGCATCATCGACTGGAGCGAGGACCCGTTCGCCCGCGGCGCGTACGCCTACGAGCTCGCCGGTGCCCCGCCCGACCTCCTTCCGCGCCTCGCCGCCCCCGAGGAGGGCACGCTCTTCTTCGCCGGCGAAGCGTTCAGCCTCACCGGCCGTGGCGGCACTGTCGACGGCGCGCTCGAAACCGGCGCCCGCGCCGCGCGCGAGCTCCTGAGAGCGCTCTGAAACTCGAAGTCAGGCGGAGGCGATCACGTTCAAGAGCGTGTCGCGGTACGTGCGTCCAAGGACGCCGCAGAGGGTGCCGAGGAACTTGAAGGCGACGGTGAAGTTCACGTGGAGGGCCTTGTCCAGCGCGTCGGCCTCGACGCGCGCCAGGTGCGAGGGTGTCACGCTCACCACCGACGCCGAGCGGGGCTTGCCGTCCACGAACGCCATGAAACCGAACAGATCGCGAGGGCCCAGGTGCGCGAGCGTGCGGTCCTCGCCGGGGCCCAGGTGCCTGCGCACGTCCAGCTCTCCCCGCTGGACCACGTAGAAGCTGCGGGTCTTCTCGCCTTCCTTGACCACCGTCTCGCCCTGCGCCACTTCCAGCTCCTGGCCCAGCACCGCGAGCCACGCCGCCTCCTCCTGCGACAGGTGCGGCGCGCGGCCCGCGCCCGGTGGAGGAGGGCGGCTGATCCCGGGCCGCGGAGCGAGGCGGACGGCGACGTCGTTGGCGGCGCGCAGCTTCTCGCTCATCGACCGCGCGTAGACCGCGAGCAGCGCGGTGGCCAGCTCGCGGTGGGCCAGGAGCTCGTGCCGCAGCGGGTTCTTCTGGATGGCGCGCACGATCGTGTCCGCCCGGGCGACGTGGCGGACGCCTTCGGGCATCTCCGCGAACGGCTCCACCTCCCCGAACAGGTCGCCCGGTCCGAGCTGGGCGACCGTCACGTCGCCGGACTTCGTCTTGGCCCGGAGGTCCACGCCTCCCGAGGCGATCAAATAGAGGCACTCGGAATGGTGTCCGGCGACGAGGATCTCGTCGCCCTGGGAGAACTGGTCGAGCTTGGACAGCGCCTCGAGGCGGTCGCGCTCCTTGCGATCGAGCTTCTCGAAGCGCTCGCTGGTCGCGAAGGCGAACATGGACCCCCCGGTCGCCTCACAAGCTGCCCCATCCGGCAACGCGCCGCAAGCCGTCACCGGGCCAGACGGAGGCCGATGTTCGAGTAGCGTGCGTCGGGCGGCCAGGCGTTGCGGTTGGCGCAGCGGAGCTGCGGAGGATGCGCGTTCCAGGCGCCGCCGCGCGCGACGCGGAGCCCGGGCGCGGGGGCCGGCTGGCGAGCGGAAAGCCCCCGCAGCTTGCGATGGAGATCGGGATCGAAGGGATCCGCGACCCATTCCCACACGTTCCCTGCCGCATCGAGCAGCCCGTGCGGGCTCCGTCCCGAGGGAAAGCAGCCGACCGGCAGCGTGTGCCGGGGACCCCCGCGCGCGGCGGCGCGAGCCGGATCCCAGTCCTCCCCCCACGGATACCGGCGCCCGTCCTCGCCGCGCGCCGCGCGCTCCCACTCCGCTTCGGTGGGGAGCCGCGCGCCGGCGAACCGGGCGTACGCATCGGCCTCGTACCAGCTCGCGCCGACCAGCGGCTGGTTCGGGGCCAGGTACGCTTGCCAGGCTTCGTCCTCCCAGAAGCGCGGCCGGTCGACGCGGCTCCGCTCCCGCCAATCCCAGCCCGCCTCGCTCCACACCGCCCGGTCGAGGTATCCGCGCCTCACGAAGTCCGCGAACTCGCCCACCGTGACCGGCACCAGCCCGATCTCGAACGCGGCGGTGCGGGCCCGCAGCCGCGGCTGCTCGGGCGGCTCTCCTTCCGGCGGATCGCTGCCGCGCCAGAACTCCCCCGCGGGCACGCGCAGGAAGGTGCCGGGGCGCGGATCGCGGTCGCCGAGCGCGCGGGCAGCGGCGACGCGCTCCTCGAGCGGCGCTGCGGGGTCCTCCAGCACCGGGGGAACGGAGCTCACGCCCTCGCAAATACCAGAGGGCGCCCCGCTCGCGCAGGGCGCCCCCCGACTGCCGCGCCTGACGATCCCTACGGGAAGGGTAGAGGGTCGTCCGACGTGAAGTCGACCTTGCTGAAATTGTAGTCGTTGGTGGCGTCGTCGATCGAGGGCACCGGACCGAAGGCCGGGTCGCAGGCCGCCGCCGTGGCGACGGTGTTCTGCGACGAGCGCGCGCTGACCGTCATCCCGGTGGTGGTGTCCTCGAGCTTCATCATCCAGAAGGTCTCGCGGGGATCCCGGCCCTGCGCGCAGGTGACGCCTTCCCACTTCCGGTTGGCGGGGATCTGCCCGCCCGTCGCTCCCGCATCCCCGCGGAAGTGAATGCCGTCGGTCGTCACCAGCCAGCGCGCCACGGTGGTCACCGGCGTGGTGCCCGAGGCCGGCGGCGTCTCGCCGGTGCAGCGCAGCACCATGTCGTCGATGAACTTCAGGCTCCCGCCCTTGCCGGTCTCCTTGAAGAACACGAAGTGGCCGTTGCGCGGCAGGTCCGAGTTCACCTTGAAGTTCGCCATCGTCACCACGACCTTCTTCTCCGCGGGCGTCACGTTGAAATCGAGCGTGAGCTGCCCGGACACGTTCTCACCGGTGACGGAGGCGAGCTTGTCGAGATCGAGCGTCGCGGTCCCCGAGCCGTCGTGATTGGACGGGTCACGCTGCACGCTCGCGTCGTAGACGGTGACGAACGAGGTGTCCGGGTCGGCCACCTTCTTGACCTCCAGTTTCGCGGTGAAGGAGTGATCGCCGGTCTTCACGATCGAGTACTTGTAGTCGAACCCGTCGACCACCCTCTCCCAGACGTGCGTTCCGCCGTCGCGCCGCCGGGGCGAGAAGGGGATGATCTTGCGGATGGGCCGCAGCACCCGCCAGATGCCGCCATTGGTGGCCGCGACCACCGCGTGGGTGCGCAGGAAGAGATGCGGATGGCATGGGTCGTCGACGGCCGCCTGCGCGTCGACGGCCGCTGCGAGCGCTTGCGAGCTGCTTGCCGAAGCGTCGAAGTTCTCCGGGACCGCGTCGGCGGCGCTGATGTCCAGGGCCACGGCATCGAACGCGGGAGTGGCCTTGGCGAAGTCATCCTGCGCCGGCCCGCCGCACGCCGCCGCCGCAACCACCGCCGCCAGGGATAGGATCCTCTTCATGACTTCGCTCCTCCAGGTGGGAACCCGTTGCGTCCGGCCGGCGGACCCGGCAGGGGCGCGCCGGGTTAATCCCCCGCCGGACGTCCAGGAGCCGACATGCCGCTGAAAGCGGTCGTGTACGATCTCGACGGGACGCTGGTGGACTCGCGGGGCGACCTCGCCGACTCGGTGAACGCCATGCTGCAGGCCCTGGGGCTGCCCCGCCGGCCGGATGAAATCATCTGGACTTTCATAGGCGAAGGAGCGGAACGGCTGGTGCGCCGGTCGCTCGGCCCGGAGCACGAGGACAGGCTCGCGGACGGCCTGAAGAGCTGGCGAGCCGAATACGCCCGGCGCCTGCTGGTGAAGACGGTGCCCTATCCGGGCATCGCGGAGCTGCTTGCCGTGCCTCCGGAAGCGCGGGGCGTCCTGACCAACAAGCCCGGCGGATTCGCGCGGGAGATCCTGCAGGGGCTGGGGATGCTCGGCTCGTTCCGGGCAGTCGTCGGCGGCGACGAGGCGCCGCGCAAGCCCGCGCCCGAAGGCCTGCTGGCGCTCTGCCGGACGCTCGAGGCCGCCCCGGCCGAGACGCTCCTGGTGGGCGACAGCACGGTGGACGTTGCCACCGGCCGTGCGGCGGGCGTGAGGGTTTGCGCGGTCACCTGGGGTCTGGGCAGCCAGGAGGCGCTGTCGGCTGCCTCGCCGGACCATCTGTGCGAAACGGCCGCTGACGTCGCGGCGTTGCTCCGGAAGGCGTAGCCGCGGACGACTCGGGCCGATCAGCGCCCGCCTGCCTGCAGGACGGCCACCGCCCGAGCGGCGCCCTTTTTGCGTGGCGCGCGCTTCGAGGCCCGGCGACACTTCGGGCACGGGTCTTGACTCTTTCGCCGCTGCGGGCGAGAGAGGGGCGCGCTTTCGCGGGATCGGGAGGCAAACGGCCGTGGGAGAGAACGCTCGCATCACCGTCGACGGCAAGGAGCTCGAGTTCCCGGTCGTCACCGGCACCGAGGGCGAGAAGGGCATCGACATCCAGAACCTCCGCGCGAAGACCGGCGTGGTGACGCTCGATCCCGCGTTCATGAACACGGCTTCCACGGAGAGCGCGGTCACCTTCCTCGACGGCGAGAAAGGGATCCTGCGCTACCGCGGCATCCCCATCGAGGAGCTGGGCGAGCGGAGCAGCTTCGTCGAGACGGCCTACCTGCTCATCTACGGCAACCTGCCCAACCGCTCCGAGCTGGAGAAGTTCTCCCAGCAGCTCACCCGGCACTCGATGATCCACGAGGACATGCGCCGGTTCTTCGACGGGTACCCGATCACGGCGCACCCGATGGCGATCCTCTCGGCGATGGTGACCTCGCTCTCGTCCTACTACCCGTACGCGCTCAACGCGAAGTCCGACGAGTACCGCGACATCACCATCGCGCGCCTGATGGGCAAGCTGCCCACCATCGCCGCGTTCTCCTACAAGAAGAACATCGGGCACCCGTTCATCTACCCGCGCAACGACCTCGAGTACTGCGCGAACTTCCTGCACATGATGTTCGCGGTTCCGGCCGAGCCCTACCGTCCGGATCCGGTGGCGGTGCGCGCGCTCAACCTGCTCCTCATCCTGCACGCCGACCACGAGCAGAACTGTTCCACCAGCACGGTTCGCATGGTGGGGAGCGCGCAGACCAACCTGTTCGCATCCATCAGCGCGGGGATCTGCGCCCTGTGGGGGCCGCTGCACGGCGGCGCGAACCAGGAAGTGGTCGAGATGCTGGAGGACATCCGCAAGAGGGGGCTCACCGCCCGCCAGTTCATCGACCAGGTAAAGGACAAGAAGAGCGGGCTCCGGCTGATGGGCTTCGGCCACCGCGTGTACAAGAACTTCGATCCGCGCGCGAAGATCATCAAGAAGTCGTGCGACGAGGTGCTGCAGAAGCTCGGGATCCGCGATCCGATGCTCGACCTCGCCAAGGAGCTGGAGGACGCGGCGCTGCGCGATCCGTACTTCGTGGAACGCAAGCTGTACCCCAACGTCGACTTCTACTCGGGCATCATCTATCGGGCGCTGGGCATCCCCACGCAGATGTTCACGGTGATGTTCGCCCTCGGCCGCCTTCCGGGCTGGATCGCGCACTGGAAGGAGATGATCGAGGACCCGAACACCAAGATCGCTCGGCCCCGGCAGGTCTACACGGGGCCCACCGAGACGCACTACGTGCCCCTGGAGAAGCGGGCCTGAAGGGGATCCCATACGTCCGCGCTGTGAAAGCGCAGCGCCGCCCGACGGGCGGCGCCTGATTACTCGCGCGCGTTTGCGGCGGCGCCGCGCGTGATGGTCGCCGGCTGCGGGACGACGGGCGGGGGAACGCGCTTCATCACCCGTCGCGAACAGCAGCATGGCCGCGCAGGCGGCGGCGCCGTAGAGCAGCGGGCGCGACGGTCGCGCACGCCACGCCCAGCGCCGCTCGATGCGCCGCTGGTAGGGAAGCGCGGTGTCGTACTCCTCCCATGCGCGCCGGCGCGCCCGCTCGGCGCCCTCCGCGTCGCCCGAGCGGCGCAAAGCGCGCGACAGCAGGTAGTGCCCTTCGACGCGGTGCGGATGCGCGGCCACGTATTCCGAGAGGGGCCCGACGGCGCCCTTGGCGTCGCCCCGGCGCAGCCGGTCCGCTCCGATCTCCAGCGGCGCGCGGCCGAGGCGGAACTCCGGACCCGCGCCGTGCAGCTCGCGCAGGAACAGCTCGCCTTCCTCGAAACGGCCGCTCCGGAGGCAGGCGATGCCCAGCGGGTACAGCGCCGACAGGTCATGCGGATCGTGCTGCGCGGCCGGGCGCAGCACGTCGATGGCGCGGGCGAACCGGCCCTGCTCGACCAGGATCTCCCCCAGCTCGACGCGCGCGCGGCGGTCGTGGGGGTTCACCGCGATCTGGCGGGCGAGGCGGGGGGCCCGGCGCAGGTTGCGCAGCGCGCGCGCCAGGCCGCGGAGGAGTCCAAAAGAATACCAGTCCGCCACCGCGTAACCGAGGAGCAGCAGGGCCGCGGCGGCCAGCGGATTGCCGGTGATCCACCACAGGAGCGAGAACTGCATCCACCCCGCCATTCCGGCACGGTAGCAGCGAGCGCGATGTGGGCCGCAACCGGGCCGGGGCCCACCCGCGCCTACTCGGGCTTGATGGCCGCCACGACTCCGGTGGTGATGGCCGGCACGTAGGTGATGAGCAGCACGCCGACCGCCATGATGATGAGGAACGGCAGCGCCTTCCGATAGACGAGAGGGAGCGGCTTGCCGAAGCGGCTGGCGCTGAGGAACAGGTTGAGCCCCATCGGCGGGAAGAGGAACCCCAGCTCCAGGTTGGCGAGGAACACCACGCCCAGGTGCACCGGATCGACGCCGAAGGCGATGCCGAGGGGCGCGACGAGCGGGGCGAGCACCACGATGGCCGAATAGATCTCCAGCACGCTGCCCAGGACCAGCAGGAGGAGGTTGAGCGTGAGGAGGAACGCCCACTGGGAATGGATGTGGGCCTGCACCCAGGCGAGCAGCCGGGTGGGCACCTCGGCGTCGACGAAGTAGCTGGTGAGGCCCAGCGCGACGCCCAGCAAGATGACCACGCTGCCGACCAGCGTCGAGGCGTGCACCAGCACGCGCGGAAGATCGCGGGTCGGGTGCACGTCGCGGAACACCGTCACCTCGACGATGATCGCGTACGCGGCGCCCAGCGCGGCGGATTCCACGATGGTGGCGAACCCGGTGCTGACCGCGACGATGATGAGGAGCGGCAGGCCGATGTCCCACTTGGCGCCCCAGACGGCGCGGGCCGCCTCGCGCGGCTCGAACCGCGGCCGCGGCGCCTTGCTGCGCACCCCGACCAGGACGCCGTAGGCGGCGACCAGCACGATCATCAAGAGCCCCGGCACCAGCCCGCCGATGTAGAGGTGGTCGATGGCGACGCCCGCCACGACTCCGTAGAGGATCACCGGGAGCGACGGCGGGAAGAGGAGGCCCAGGCTGCCGGAGGCGGTGACCAGCCCGAGCGAGAAGCCTTCCGGGTAGCCTTCCCGGATCAGGGCCGGGAGGATGATCCCGCCGAGCGCCAGGATGGTCACCCCCGATGCGCCGGTGAAGGTGGTGAAGAGCGCGCAGACCGAGGCGGCCATCACCGCCAGCCCGCCGGGCATCCAGCCGAAGAGCGACTGCGCCGCGCGCACCAGCCGCGCGGAGGCGCCGCCTTCCGCCAGGACGAAACCTGCAACCGTGAGCAGGGGGATGGCGGGCAAGGTGGGCTGGATCACCAGCCGGAACGTCTCCGCCGGGACGGCGGCCACCGGCGTGCCGGCGAGGAAGAAGAGCAGGAGCGCGTAGCCGGCCATCACCACGAACACAGGCGTGCCGAGAAGGAAGGCGACGAAGAGGGCCAGTGCGGCGGGCCACCCGACCGCGGCGGTGTGCCCGTGCAGCAGCGTGGGTCCGTCCGGCGCGGCGAGGAAGCCGTGCCCGCGCATGGCGAGGATCTCCGAGGCGATGAACGGCACCACCGCCGCGCAGAGCAGGTAGCCGGCGATCCGCGCGCGCAGCGTCGGCGCCTTCGCCGCGGAGCGCAGCGCCATCACCGCGAACCCCACCGGCATGATGGTCTCGAACCACCACTCCGGAACGCCGCCTGCCAGCGTGTCCACCCGGCCGTGGTCGGCCACGATCATCTTCACCGAGGCATAGGCGAGCACCGCCATCACCAGGGCCCCGACCACGTGGCCGTAGCTGCGCGCCGCGGTGCGCAGTCGCTGCGGGAGCATCTCCACCGTCGAAAGCGCCAGATGCCGCTCGGTCGCGGTGGCGAGCATCGCACCCACGAAACCGACCCAGAGCGTCAGGTGCGTGGTGTACGGGATCGCGTCGGGAAGACCCCCGCCGATCGCGCGGCGCAGCACCGCCTCGAGGGTGGGGAGGAGGATCATGGTGAGGACGATCGCGACCAGCAGCCACCGCTCGACGCGCGTGCCGCCCGCCTGCTCCGCGCCGCCTTCCCGCGGCCCCGCCACCGCGGTCTGCTCCTGCAGCACTCGGCCTCCCTCCGGCGCGGCGGCCGGTTCCCGGCCTGGCCGCGAGAGGA
>Ga0209283_10000265_pt1 | contig 26336 bp, 27 predicted proteins | sample CZO8metaG_2_FD_188354 | JGI IMG/M metagenome (GOLD analysis project Ga0209283, IMG submission 188354) | Vadose zone soil microbial communities from the Eel River Critical Zone Observatory, Northern California, USA - CZOApr15con2H1.8 metaG... | ecosystem: Environmental > Terrestrial > Soil >...
TCGGAAAAATCCGTGAACCTGGCCTGCTAAAGGTAAATAGCAGACGAAAGGATCAATCAAAGGAATGCTTCTATCAAATAAACAGGAGGCTCCGCTGAGGTATGTACAGAGTCTCTGGGCCTTGCGTGGCATGCGCAGAGCCAAGAGATAAACTGGAGAGTATTGTGAAGAAATGTTTCTAGAGCAATTTCGCGCAGTGAGAACAGTGCTCTTCCGGTGGGTGAAGACGAACCGCGTTATGTTGACCAATACCGCGTCTTTAGTCTGCACAAATCTCATCACATCAGCCCTGGGTTTCGTGTACTGGTGGTTGGCCGCCCGCCTGTTTTCACCGGAAGCTGTAGGCCTTGCTTCAGCAGCGATCTCGGCTATGGCGCTGCTGGCAACAATCTCCCTGTTGGGGTTCGGCTCCCTGTTGATTGGTGAGCTGCCCCGACGACCTGGCAAAGAACGACCGCTTATAAGTACGGCTATGCTCCTGGTTGGGGGAGCGGGAGGCCTCGCTGGCATTGTGTTTGCTATGTTTGCACCCCTGGTATCGAAGGACTTACAAAGTCTCAGAGCAAGTCCTGGAGGTGTTGCTCTTTTCGCGTCTGGTGTCAGCCTCGCTGCTGTCACTTTCGTCCTTGACCAGGCATTGATCGGATTATTGCGAGGTGGACTGCAGTTATGGCGCAACGCCCTCTTCGCAGCGACAAAACTCGTGGCGCTTCTAGCTGTCGGCCTCTATTTAGCTAACAGAGTAGGGCTGACCATCTATGCTACGTGGGCGCTAGGAAATCTTCTCTCATTAATAGCACTATTCGGATACGCTCTTGTAAAGGGGAGGTGGTCACTGAAGGCCTGTTTGCCACAGTGGGGATTGTTGCGCCGGCTCAGATCTGCGGCGCTGCAGCATCATGCGCTCAACCTGACCATTATGGTCCCGAGCCTGATCCTGCCGGTGCTGGTTACGATCATGCTCTCTGCGAGAGTGAACGCGTGGTTCTATGTTTCCTTTACATTGACAAATTTTGTGTCCATTGTTCTGTTTGCGCTCACAACCGTGCTCTATGCCATGAGCGCTGCGAGACCTGCCGGAATCGCCCGGCGGATCCGCCTGACGTTGAGTCTTTCAATCGCAATCAGTATTCTGGCAAATTGCGTGTTGTTTTTTGGCGCCAGGCAGATCCTGGGCCTGTTTGGTCCAGCTTATGCCCAGCAGGCTGCGTGGAGCCTGCGTATCCTGGGACTCAGCGCGTTTCCGATGATCATCAAGGACCACTATATAGCTATCTCCCGTATTCATAACAGGATGACCTACGCTATAAAACCCATCGCAATCGGCGCCTTGCTTGAACTGGCCGGTCCTATCATAGGGGCTCACCTGGGCAATTTAGCTGGGCTTAGCCTGGGCTGGGTTCTGGCACAGACGATCGAGGCGATCTATATGTCGGCCACAGTGTACCGGACGATGCGTTCTCGGCAGGACAGGAGCATGGTCGGGGTGCAAAGCGGGCTTCTCCGCCGTTCCAGATACCATATGCCGTCAAAGTTCAAGGTCGACGAAAGAGATGAGCTTGGTAAAGATCCTGACACTAGCTCGTTCAATGCAAGAGGTATATGATGCTTGTTAAACAGGAGAAAAAACAAATACCTATCCTCATGTACCACAGCATCGCACAGTCCACCAATCCGAAATTCAAGCAGTTCGCTGTGCCTCCCGCATTATTTGCTGAGCATATGACTTATCTACGTCAGCACTCATATACTCCCATCAATGTCACACAGCTAGTATGTATGCTCTCGCAAGGGAAATTTGCTCTGCCTGAACGACCTGTGGTTTTAACGTTTGATGACGGTTTCGCTGATTTTTATACAAACGCTCTTCCGGTACTCCAGCAGTGCGGCTTTACGGCGACCCTGTATATTGCCACCGGCTTTATTGGCAACATGAGCCGGTGGCTGGCGCGTGAAGGGGAGGCTACACGCCCAATGCTTACCTGGGCCCAGGTAAACGAGATTGGTGCATGCGGCATAGAGTGCGGCGGGCATACTCATTGGCATCCCCAACTCGATACACTTCCTCTAGCCGAAGCGCGAGACGAAATTGTGCGCTGCAAAGCGCTCTTAGAAGATCACCTGGGTCAAAAGGTTTCGAGTTTCGCCTACCCTCACGGTTACCATAGCGCTGCTATTAAGCGACTGGTTCGGGAGGCGGGATACACATCGGCCTGCGCCGTCGGTTATACCATGAGTTCGACGACAACTGATCCCTTCGGTTTAGCGCGCCTTCGCATGGGAGCGGATACGAGCCTCGATGCTTTAGCCGCATTGCTTGCTCAACCTGTCCCGCCGACTGGAACAATGATGTACAAACGTTTCCGGACTTTGGGATGGCGGCTTGTCCGTCGTTGCTCAGCCTCAGTGACCCGGCAGCTACGCGGGAGGCCGGAGGGTTGCTAGAACAAAGTGTCTTTCTCGATGTTAACCAGGTGCCAGGGCGATTAGAACCCTCGAACGGCTTTCGCATATATCGATGTACGTGAAGGCAGGCATTACACTGAAAGGATAGGTCAAAAAGATAAATGGATAGGCATACGCTAACGAGAAAACTGGAGGTTTCCGCAGCCCACATACCAGATCTTGCGCCCGTTCGCATCCTCGAAATCGAAGTGGGGCAGCCCTTGCCGGATGTGCCAGCCATAGATGAGAAGACCGGTCAACGCTATCAGCGCGCTCTGTGCCTGGTGCGTTTGCATACCCAGCCCCTGGGTCTGATGGAATTATGGCTAGGCGAGCACGGGGTGAGCCCGGGGGAGTGCGCCTCCCATATCTGGCACACTTTTAGCGAGAGGATCAATGAACATCTGCGGCGGGATGGCTTGCCCGTTGTGACCGGGCTTGATGCGATGGGCCTGGCCAGTCCTGCTACCCCTGCCTGTCTTGAGGAGCGCGAGCAGTTTTTAGCTCATGCACCCTTTGTGAGCGTTATCGTTCCCACGCGTGATCGTCCAGAGCAGATACGACGCTGCTTACAGTCGCTGATGACCCTGCACTACTCGCAGTATGAGATCATTGTTGTAGACAACGCCCCCAGTACAAGTGCGACGGCAGATTTTATTCGGCAGACCTACGGTGGTATACCTCGAGTGCGCTACATCTGCGAAGACCGTCCGGGCCGTAGCCTGGCGCTCAACTGCGGGGCGATGGCAGCCCGGGGAGAGCTCCTCGCGTTTATCGATGATGATGTCGCCATCGATCGCTACTGGTTGGTTGAGTTGGTCAGGGGGTTCAGCCGTGCTGATGAAGTGGCATGCGTGACGGGTCTCGTCTTGCCACTAGAGCTTGAGACACCTTCACAGTTCTGGCTCGAGGAGTGGGGTGGGTTTTGCAAGGGTTTCGCCCTGCGGCTCTTCGATATGAGGGAGAACCATCCGAAGACTCCCCTGCATCCCTACACCGCTGGACACTTTGGCACTGGTGCGAGTATGGCCTTTAGAGCGGCATTCTTACAAAGCGTCGGTGGTTTTGACCCCGCCCTCGGAACTGGCAGCCCTGCACAGGGTGGGGAAGACCTGGCGATATTCTTCCAGGTAATCACACGAGGCTACAAGCTAGCGTATGCACCGGCAGCGATAGTCTATCATCCCCATTACCACGACTACATGGTCCTGCGGAGACAAATGTACCGCAATGGAGTTGGTTTGACAGCCTACCTGACGAAGATTTTGCTCGATAACCCTCGCCTGCTCTTCGATTTCATCTCCAAGCTGCCCTATGGCCTGGTTTTTACTTTGAGCCCGCGCTCGTCAAAGAACGGCAAGAAGTCGCCACATTATCCAAAAGAGCTGACCATCCTTGAACTGAAAGGGATGCTGTATGGGCCATTTGCCTATTTGTATAGCCGGTGGACCATGCGTAACGTTCGCAAGGACTTTGCGCCAGTTGAAACTATGCCCGTCTCTAGCGGTGCAAAGGCAGCTTCAGCGTTAGGCCACCATATGCATGAACGTGAAGATGGGGTATATTCCTAAAGTTTGATAAGGTGGGTTACTGGATGCGCTATTTGAGAGGAGATTTAGCGCAACAATAGGAGCAGCGCTGCAGCGTAGTAGACCAGGAGCGAACCACCGGCCCAGCAATACTTGACTTCTGCACTTCCTTCTTCGTTCCTAAATAAGGTATGATTCTTTTGATTGGAAGGATCCTCTTCCAGCTTGGGCAGCGACCGTAGATTTTGCTCGTTACGTGTCGCATCTGATCGGAAAGTGCCTTTCAATGAAGAGAATCACGTATTTATCCTCAGATCGCAAAGGTGGACGAGCGTTTCGGCCTTGCCATTAATGATTTGGGATTTTAGATTGCTCAATGTATTATTAAGAGGTAAAGGCTATGAATGTAGGACTGTCAGGTGCTCAGTTGCGCCACCGAAAGCGATTAGCGAGGGTTATAACTATCTTGGCCGGAATTGTGACACTGATAGCTTTTTTCCCTCTCACGGGGTGTGCCAGTTTAGAGAACGCGCCTGGTGCAAGAACAACAGCAACGCCCAAAAATCAGGCTTCTCCCTGGAAGCTTGTCTGGGACGACGAGTTTAATGGGCCGGCGGGAGCTCCCCCCGATCAGGGCAAGTGGAGCCCTGATGTTGGTGGCAACGGCTGGGGCAATGAGCAGTTGGAGTACGATACGGACAATCAGAATGTCTATCAGGATGGCCAGGGCAACCTGGTGTTAGAGGCCCGCAAGAGCAACCCTGAGGGGCTTCAATGCTGGTATGGGCCCTGCGACTACACTTCCGCCCGCATAACTACCAGCGGCCATTTTAGCTTTACCTACGGACGGCTCGAAGCCCGCATCAAAATCCCTTACGGTCAGGGGCTCTGGTCGGGTTTGTGGTTGCTCGGCAGCAATGTCGCAACAGTTGGCTGGCCTCTCTGCGGCGAAGTTGACATAATGGAGAATATTGGCATGGAGCCGGCTAGTATTCACGGATCGGTACACGGGCCGGGGAACCTTGATGACACCTACACCCTTTTCTCGAACCCCTACACGCTGCCGCACGGCGCTTTTGCTGATGGCTTTCACACCTTCGCGCTGCAGTGGGACCCCGGCCACCTCTCCTTCTTCGTGGACGGGATGAACTACGCGACCTTTGATAGAACGAGCCTCACGGACCAGCGGAGCTGGGTTTTTAACCATCCTTTCAACATCATCCTGGATGTCGCGGTTGGTGGCGGGTTTCCTGGAAAGCCCGATTCCACCACCGTTTTCCCCCAGAAGATGTACGTCTCTTATGTGAGACTCTACCAGAAAAAATGAGCGCTAATTTATGCGAAAGTTTCCCTTTTCGCAACAACTAAATAGAGCGGCTAGATCGCTCATCGGTACAGTCAAGGCAGGTATAGATACGGTAATGGACGCTGCTGGTGCGCTGCGTGGTTTCAAACGGCCTGTTGTAGCGGATATACTCCTGCTTCTGCTCCCTCTGCTCGCCCTCTTTTTGTGGTCCATTTCATTGCAGACTGTGACGCTCAATGATATGAACGATCTGGGCCTGATTTCGGCACTCTCGCCCAGAATTATTGCTGGGCTTGCGATCCTGGTGGTGAGTTTTGCTGTCACCTTGCAGCGCCAGGAGGTTCGGGTATCGCTTCTCGCGTTCCAACTCATTTGCATTATCCTGATACTGTACGCCACCCCGAACCTGATTGAAGAGGCGCCTCGCTTCGCCCCCGTCTATCGGCATGCGGGGTACACTGATTACATTATGCAAAATGGAGCCCTGGCAGCCTCTCTGGATATCTACTTTAATTACCCGGGGTTTTTCGCGCTGAGCGCCCTTTTCACAAGGGTTGCTGGTTACTCTACCATTCTAACCTATGCAGGCTGGGCACCGGTTTTCTTTAACCTGATTTACCTCGGTCCAATGTACGCGATCTTTACATCGATCACCACGAATAAACGTCTTGTCTGGCTCAGTCTCCTCTTCTTTCAACTCACCAACTGGGTCGGACAGGATTATTTTTCCCCACAGGGCTTTAATTTCTTTCTCTACCTCGTTATTATCGCGATACTCTTGAAGTGGTTTAGAATGCCTCCGAAGAAGCAGGTTCAATTGGGGAAAGACGCCTCGTTGGTGCAAAAGTTTTGTGCGTGGCTCAAAGCGCCTGATACCCAGTCTGCATATATTGGGCACTGGCAGCGACGAGGCCTACTGTGCTGCCTGATACTGGTCTTTGGGCTGATCGTATTTAGCCACCCACTGACGCCTTTCTTTACGCTGCTAAGTGTGTCTGCCCTGGTGGTATTCCGCCGCTGCTACCCATTCTGGCTGCCAATCCTCATGGTCGCGATGATGGCGTTCTGGGATATCGTTGTGGCGGGACCGTATCTGTCTCAGCACTACAACTTGCTCGTTTCCATAGGGAACCTCTTTGATAATCTACCAACGACTATTACTTCTGGGAAGTTATCGGGCGATCTACTCTACCATATTATTGCCACCATACGCCTCTCTATGGCGGTTCTACTCTGGCTGCTGGCATTTCTTGGCGGCCTCAGGCGCCTGAGGCAGGGGAATCGGGACATCACCCCCATTCTCCTGGCTCTGGCGGGATTCCCTTTGCTAGCCGCCCAGAGTTACGGCGGAGAGCTACTCATGCGCATCTATCTCTTTGCAGAGCCGTTTATGTGCTTCTTTGCAGCATCGCTGTTTTTTGACAACTCGGCGGCAATAGCCCGTAAACCCACGCGCGCGCGCGCAGCTTTTCCATGGAGGACTGCTACGATCACAGTGTCCAGCTTGATCTTGCTCGGTGTCTTCTTCTTTACCCGCTACGGGGACGAGCGCGTGAATTATATCTCCTACGATGAGTGGAATGCGGTGCAGTATCTCTATCAAATTGCCCCAGCCAAAACCTACATTGTCGAAGCCTGGAGCGATGCTCCCATACCTTTTGAGAACTACGCAAAATACACCATTGATACGCTCACTTACGATCTCCCGGAAGCAGTTATTCATCCAAATATCGATGAAATTGTTCAGTTCTTTGAGAATGATGGCTATCGCAACTCATATATTTTTTTCTCGCAGGAGGAGCAGGTGCAAGCAACCTCATACGGCGGGATGCCAAGCGACACTCTGCAACGATTAGAAACAGGGCTACTTCGTACAGGGAAGTTTAAATTAATATACCGCAACTCTGATGCGCAGATACTGCAGTTTATCGGATAAGCAGGAAAAGGTGCGTCTTGATTTAGGAGGTACTTGACATTGGTATTGGCGAAAGGAGTAAGGAATACCCATGAGTACACCGCAACAAGCAAATGAACGTATTCCTTCTAGGATTCTACATTGCCCTCGCTGCCATACTCAATTACCACTAAATGCAGCATTCTGTAGTTCCTGTGGGGAGCAAGTCGAGAAAAATGGGGAATGGGAAAATGGAGACGATGATACGCAACCACAACTTGAAGTTCCGCTTCGAAGCAAGGTATTGCAATCCTTGCCAGCTACACCTATTCCATCAACATCAGAGGCATGGCAACAGGTTCCCGAAGCAGAAGTACCGGCATTTCTCTCAGAAGACTCGACCGCACCATCAATTCCTGTGCCTGGCGTTGATACGAAAAAACAACCATTTTCTCAGCAGGTGAGGCAGCGAGTTACTAGATCGCTCTCGGCTGTTTCGTCTATACCCCAACGAAAAGCAGTATCGAACCCTTCTCGATCAGATTGGTTGTGGCCTACGATTATCATTCTTTCTGCTGTCGCTGCTGGCCTCGTAAACTTTGCGTTCACAGATACAGCGCTACGCCCGATCGTCGTATTCTGGTTTCTCTTCGTCTGTCCAGGCATGGTGCTCGTGCGCTTCTTACGTCTTAACGAGCCTATAGTAGAATGGACGCTCGCCCTTGCCCTGAGCTTTGCCATTGATGCAATTGTAGCAGGCATACTATTGTATGCTGGAAGGTGGTCGCCTACAGGAATCCTCAGTATATTGATAGGTCTCAGTCTTTGTGGCGCTATCGTGCAACTTGCGACCAGTACTCTATTTGTACCAAAACTGCTGCATACGGTACGTTCAAGGAAACCTAGTGAATGGGACTTGACAGGCTGATTGGACTGCACCCCTCTGAACCGGGGCTTCGGCAGAGGCCAACATTGCACAATTCATCGGAGATGTGTACAATACGAAACGGTTACATTTCAGCCCCGGCTATGCGCCCCCTATTGAATTTGAGGTTTGAATACTGTGAACTATCAAGAAGCCTTAGCATATCTCTATAGTCTGAGCGATTATGAGCGCGGCGGGCCTTACACGCGCAATCGCGAAGAAAATTTAGCACGCGAAGCGCGGCTCCTCGAAGCGCTTGGTGATCCCCAACTCAGTTATACCAGCACACTGCTTGCGGGCACGAAAGGCAAAGGCTCAACAGCAGCATTTATTGAACGAGTTTTGCGCGAGGCTGGCCTGCGTACCGGCCTCTATACGCAGCCCGATCTCCATACCTTTCGTGAGCGCATGCGTGTTAATGGGCGGCTCATCGGCGAGGAGGAGGTTGCAGAGCTGGTGCCGCAGGTGCGTGCTGCTGCCGAGGAGATAGGGCAGAGACGGGAGTTTGACCCATTCATAACCTACGAGCTGGCAACCGCCCTTGCTCTGCTCTATTTTCAGCGCCAGCATGTAGAACATGCCGTGCTGGAGGTTGGTTTAGGTGGTCGCCTGGATGCTACCAATGTCACACAGCCTCTTGTCTCGGTGATTGCCTCTATTAGTTATGATCATACGCAGATTTTAGGTGATACCCTGGCGAAGATTGCGACTGAAAAGGCCGGCATCATTAAACCAAACGGCGTGGTAGTGACCTCGGCACGACCGCCAGAGGCTTTGCTCGCTATTGCCGCCGTGTGCAGGAGGCAACATGCCGAACTGATACGCGTCGGGGCTGCAGGCAGCGACCCTGCGCAGGCCGAAGTCGAAACGGGGCAATTACCCGCGTTAAGTTACCATTATCAACTGGAAGACCGCACAGAGGACCGCCAGCATTTTACCGCCTGGACACCAGAACGCGTGTATGCGGGTCTGGAAATACCCTTAGCAGGTCAGCATCAACTTGAAAATGCCACGCTTGCCCTGGCTACCCTCGATATGCTGCGCAAAATCGGCACTAATCCATCCCGCCAACGCCGACAAGTCGATAAATCGACTTTCTACAGTAGACCCCGATTTATCGAGGGGCGAGCGCAGCGAGGCGGGATGCAAGGAGAAGGCATTTCCTGGGATGAGCGGGCGCTACGTGAAGGCTTGCGTAAAATGCGCTGGCCAGCACGCATCGACGTTGTAGAGCATCATCCTACCATTGTGGTCGATGGCGCTCACAATGCCGATTCCATGGAGAAGCTGATGCAGGCTCTGCGAGATTCATTTGCGTTTCACCGGTTGATTGTGGTGCTGAGCCTGTTTCGTGACAAAGACCTCGTGGGCATAGCACGCGCATTACAGCATGCGGATATTGTGGTGCTTACACGAATGGTAAGCCCACGCGCTGCTACTGTCGAGCAGATGCAAGAAATATTTGCCAAACACGCACCACATGCAGAGATACACACTGCTGATGATAGCCGCGCTGCCATGGGGCTTGCTGTCGGCCTGGCAGGAGGCAACGACTTGATCTGCGCGACAGGTTCGCTTTATTTTGCCGGCGAAGTGCTACGCTGGGCAGCAGCTCGTGGCGATGAGGTCGCAGCGGCGGCTATCGAGGGTGTAGATCACTGAGCCATTCCACCCATTTCCGCCCTTCTCAGTGCATAGCGCGCACTGCCTTTCTTGCCAGCCGCCGAGGCTTCCTCTGCTGTCCATTGATGAGCTGTTCCTCGGGCTTGCGAAGTGCGTCCGCCCTTACTCGCTATCTCCCGGCGCCGCTCTGGGCTCATTGCGGCGAGGCCACGTGCACGCCTGTCGTTAGAATGTAAGACCATTTTATCTTCCTCCCTTACCTGTCTATGCAGGTCTTCTAGGGTTTGTGCTTTCGTCATTGTTTTTGTAGATTTTATCCACTATATAGTAACACGGCTCAGCAGCAGAAATGGTTTCAGCACAGCTGAGTGTCCTCAGACAGGATAACAGATAATTAGCTGAACAGCAATAGTTACATATTTATCAGGAGAGGCCTAAACGCCTTTATCCTTGCGCCATGGCGTATCCGATCTCCTCATCCAGCGCCCACCATAGAATAAATAGGTGTCCTCGCGATTGAAGAACGAATCTGTCAGGTCGCACTCTTCCCATGTGCCGGCGGAGCCCGCTTCTTGATTTACTTTCTGTACCAGGAAGTCGATAACGGCAGGGCCGTCGTTCAGATCGATGCCAGGGAAGCTCTCTTCGTCGAGGTCTCCCTCTAACTCGACTGGGTTTCCACCTTGTGTGCCGCGCAAGACGTAGTAAATGTACATAATAACCTCGCTGCTTTGTAGTGTTTTAGCGTACCTTGCTATGCTCTATGATACTACCCAAATGTCCTACCTGTACGTTGTGTTTTGAACCGGATGGAAGTTCGATTTGTTGTGCCTGGCTCGTTGCCGCCGGCAGCTTTTGTGCAATCGCTTACAGGCTAGCGGCGAAAGGGTATAAATTTAACGTTGAAACAGGCGAAATGTTGTGGTATACTTTGCTACAGGTACACTTTAGAAAAGCTGTACTAGTTTTGCGCCCATATTTCCTACAAATTAAATGTTGCCCGCTACTAGCCAGGAGCATTTATTTATGACCTTCCTTATGGTCACGCTATTCGCCTTTGCCATCGGCATCATGCTGACTGGCTTTTATTTTACCACCAAGTCATACCTGCGCAATCAGCGTGCTGAATACCCTGTAGCGCGTCGCCGGGTTGTCGAATCTATTCCATTGCAAAGGCAACGGCCTGTTGATTCTGTACCTGTAGCGCGAAGGCGTACAATTGTAGAATCAGCGCCGGTGCGCTCATACCGCTTGCGAGGCGGGACGTATTATCGCCCTGCACGAGCGATTTCAGTATCCACGCTGTGGGAACGCATCAATAGGCGGCAGACCGGCGAGCCAATTCCCTGGTCTGTGATTATTATCGGCCTTCTCTCCATTATTCTACTTGGCTTTTACACGCTAAACTTCTTGCTTCCTCATCGCGCTCTCTTAGCCTTTGTCCTGTTCAACCCGCCGATTACCTCTGCTCCCTCGGCACCGGCGCCGCAACAGCCGCTAACCTATCATGCAGCACAAGATTTAGCACGCATTGGACAGCTTGATCCGGCGCAATATAACTCGTCACAGGAGTATAATCTCTGGGCATATTCGACGTGCTCTACCGCTGCAATGACCGAGGTGATAAATGCTTATGGGCACCATTATCGCGTTACGGATATTTTGAAAGTCGAGGCGCAAATAGGCGAAATTACCCCCCAACTCGGATTGCTAGAAGATGTTGGAATACAGCGAACGGTAGCCCATTTTGGATTCAAGACGACCTGGGGTCACAACCTGTCACTTGACCAGGTCATCACTATCGCCAATCATGGCAGACCTGTAATTGTAAGTTTCCCTCCGGCTAGATATGCTGGCGGTCACCTTGTCGTGGTGGTTGGTGGAGACAGCAATTATGTACTTGTTGCCGATTCATCCCTCTGGAACCGTCACGCAATTACCCGTGCGCAATTTCTCTCCTGGTGGGAAGGCTTTTATGCAATTGTGACGCCCAATTAGCTATCTTGCTCTTCTTTGGGTACATAGAGCTTTATTCTGCGAAAAGCTTCAGCGTACTGCATATCCAGGCCCTTCTTCTCCTTTGCCTGTTTTGCCGTTTCAGCTCCCCATTCGCGGATTCTGTCGAGCATTTTTGCCTCCGGCCCAAATTGAGTGACATGGCACTGGAGTCCCCTGGTCTTTAGCTCGATTGTCTCGCCGATATCGATGTAGGTGTTCTGGTCCCCATTGAAGAAGAGATAGAGTTCGTGTACCTGGTAGGGTAGCAATCCCTCGGCAAGCAATTCACGGTAGGAACGTGGGTTGCCCACTGCCGGGAAGATTGCATCCAGAACGATATTGCCTGTTGTCCGGTGGTCGGAATGATTGAGGTACGCTGTCTGATCTGGTTTTTCATCGGGATCGGGCGCAAAAATGTGCTGGTTTGGATCATGCGTGATTACCACACGCGGGCGATATTTGCGAATGAGCCGGACGATAGCCTTGCGGGCAGTTTCGCTGTTGGTAAGATGGCCGTCGGGAAAGCGCAAGAATTCGACGGCTTGAACCCCCAGCACTTCACAGGACATACGCTGTTCCTGTTCGCGTGTGAGCATTAAATCTGTGTCGATCAAGCTGGGAACTTCGCTGCCCTCGGCTCCATCGGTCATTATCACCCAGACAATCTTCTTTCCTTGCTTCGCCCACAAGGCGCTGGTACCGGCTGCCGCAAAGTCGTTGTCGTCGGGATGTGCACCGATAACCATAGCCTCGCAATCAGGAGTTTTAATAACCTGCAACGCTCCCGGAGCATTTCTGTCTGCCATGTGTCTGAAAACCTTTCAATGTGTTAGGCAATATGGAGTCTCCTGGCTTTAGACCAGGGAAGGAAATATCGCCGCTCTAAGGTGTATATGTAGAGTATATCAGACTGTTGAAAAATGTGAAAGCAGGATGGTAGCTCGACATTCTGTCCATATCTCGAGTTCCTCCTTGTTGATTCAATTTCATGACGAAGGATCCATTGAACTGCATGCACTGACATGGAATGGCTATCCTCCACCGGCGCTCTGACTGAATCGCTCAATGAGGCGTGCCGCTTGAGCTGCTCCGCCATACGCTCGCATCCTTTCGCCCGCACGAGCGGCGTTGTCGGCGAAGGACGGATCCGTGAGCACGTGCCTGACCGTCGCCCGCAACGCTTCCACGCGCACACGTTTCTTCCCGCGATCATGCTCGACCGGCACCATAACTCCCGCACCTAACGCCGCAATCCGCCGCGCGTTGCTCTCGCGTTCTGCGTAGGTCGGGATGATGACGGCAGGTTTACCCATGCAGAGTCCGGTCTGGCAAGAGCCATAGCCCCCGTGGTGGATCAGCAAATCGCTCCTCTCTGCCATCGCCAATCCTGGAACGTAGGGTTCGTGGCGGAAGTTGGCTGGCAAAGGGAGCACTTCCTTCGGCAGAGGAAACCTCGCCACGACCTGCTTCACATATACCTTTCCTATCCATTGGACTAAAAATCTTGCCAGGACACCCTCAACCGGGTAAGATGCGCATAAGGAGAGACTTATGTTCTGCTGGAAAGAAGAGCTGTGTGGATCTTACCTGGCCCTGTATCAGGTAGATAGGGGTCTTGTGTCGTTTGTCGAATAAAAAATACCGTCTGCCAAATAATATGCGACGCTGCCAGGCGCTTTCAGCAGATGGCCTCCGCCTCATAAGCTGGCGTGACATCATTTTCTTCCTTTGCGTCTTTCAATCACTCGTCTTTTTGGCTCTATTTCTTGGCCCAATGCCCCTCTATGTGGCGGAAGTGCCATGTTACCTGACAGAGAATGAAGCCGCCTCTCGCCTCCGGGAAGTTCGACCAAAGAGTTGCGAACGCCAGGATTACGCGGGCAACTTTGATGCATGTGCTGGCGTTGGATCAAACGGTCTTTTTCGTGAATGCTGCCAAAAAGAGATGAGCTATGATGACATGGCACTGATCTCGGGCAGAAACGTTCAGTAATAATCGTCTCGACGCGCATCTGCCGCCGATCGTTGGCAATGTAGCAGACAGAAACGCGTCAGGATAGCAAACCGATGACAGCATTTCCCGTTCATGACGAGGCTCATGACGCTTTCATGACACTTCCTCCTTATACTGGTACCAGAGAGGGCATGGGTTCGTCAATTGGAGGGGGTGGCCCAAACCACGGCTTTGGGGCCTTTGCATGATGAAATGCTCTCAAGAGGAGAAACAGCTTGACCAAGCTTGAAGGAAAAGTCGCGGTCATCACGGGTGGCAGCAGCGGCATCGGCCTGGCCACGGCCCGGCGCTTCATCTCAGAGGGCGCCTACGTCTACATCACCGGCCGCCGTCAACGCGAACTGGATGCAGCCGAACGACAAATCGGGAAGAATGTGACCGCGGTTCAGGGGGATGTCTCGAACCTCGCGGATCTTGATCGCCTGTATGCCACGGTGCAGCAGCAGCATGGCCGCATCGATATCGTCTTCGCCAACGCCGGTGTTGTGGAAGTCGCTTCATTGGGGGAAATTTCTGAAGCCCACTTTGACAAAACGTTCAACATCAACGTCAAAGGGTTGCTTTTCACAGTGCAAAAGGCGCTGCCGCTCTTGCAGGACGGCGGGTCGATCATTCTGAACGCAGGGGCTGGCTCGATCAAAGGGGCACCAGCCTTCAGTGTGTCCTGTGCGCAGGCGGCGGCGATCCGCTCCTTCGCGCGCAGTTGGACGCTGGACCTGCAAGCCCGCAAGATCCGCGTCAACGCCGTCAGCCCTGGTCCGACCAACACCCCGGGCCTCAAGAACCTGGGGCAGACGGAGGAACAGGGGAAGCAGATCGTGACGTCACTCGTGACCACCAACCCGCTGGGGCGGATGGGCGATCCTGACGAAATCGCTAAAGCGGTCGTGTTCCTCGCCTCGGATGACAGCAGTTTTATCACCGGCATCGAACTGTTCGTCGATGGGGGTGAGGCACAGGTTTAAGTGATCCTGGTCGTGGGCGCCTCATCGAGATGCCCACGATACCTTTCACACGGAGCGCCTCGCCGACAAGCGGGGACTGGCTTCTCCTAAAGGAAGGCTCGTACGACGAGCGAGAGGAGAAAAAATAAGGAGCAAAGCTGATGAGATGCTGACGTGTCATTTTTCAGATAAAAAAGAGGGTCTGCCAAGTGTAAATTTTGTCTGAAACCACCACAAAGCAAGAGAGCGAGGCCGGGGTTTCATGCTGGGTGGTTCGCCTGCGGCGCATGACTTCTTGAGGGTCGGAAGTATTCTCCAAGTCGAATCATCGCCCTGGTTGCAGTATGAGTAGAACTGCCGATCTTCCTGCTGGAGAATCGGAAGGACGCGGCGCTCGCTTGCAAAGTTTGACTGTAATTTTTCGGTGGATTATCCTATGAGCGTAGAGTGATCCTCGGTATGTGCTGTATCGCCCCAGCGGGGGTACAGGAAAGGAGAAGTGCAATGGCCACTGGCGCACTTGTGATCGGATTTGGCCCTGCTGTGCGGGGCCGGGAACAAAAAGCCCTGCAGGTCTTCAACGAGGCTATCCAGTACTACACCCAGTTGCAGCAGCAGGGCGTGATCGAGAGCTTCGAGCCCGTCGCCCTGGAGCCACATGGCGGCGATCTCGCAGGCTTCCTGCTCATCCGCGGCGACCGTGAGAAGCTGAACGCGCTGCGCACCAACGAGGAGTTTCTTCGCCTCAATAACCGCGCCGCCCAGGTGGTCGACGACCTGGGCATCATCACGGCGTTTATTGGGGAGGAGCTACAGCGCCAGTTCGCAGACTTCCAGACTCAGGCGTCCGAGTTGAGCTAGACGACCCGGTGCGGGGTATGCCAGACAGCCTCATTCCCGTACAGAGCCAGGACACGAAGAGGGCAGCGGTGTACTGCCATACTCTTCGTGTCCTGGCTCTTGTCGCTTCCGGTACCCCTGTTTCCTCTAATCCCCTCTTTCTCACTATGCTTGTTAGTAGGGATTAGTTCCGACCCTCCCTTCTTTGGAATGAAACTGGTCATGTTTGTCTCATGATCCTGGCGAATGAGAGCCCTTTCTTTTCTGTAAAGGAAAGGTGTCTATTGGCTTTGTATGGGCTTCGAGGGGTGAGCCTGGGAAAGCAACAGAGGGAGAAATCACCAGGATCATGCTACAGATTCTACTCGTTTAAAAAGTTTGCATTTACAGCCAAGCGCCTTCAGCAGATGGCCTCTGCCACCATAACTTGGCATGGCCTTTTCGCAAAGACCATTTTAGTTTGGCCTGTCTTTGATCTCATCTTTTTCGTCGTGCGCCATTTTATGGTGACAAAATTGGCCGTTGCATTCTTTCTGAAGAGTACCAGATAGATGAGCTAAGATGACAAGCCACGTTATGGGTCAGAGGCTCTTTTTGGGTCAGATGAGGCTGGGACTGCTTCTAAGCTCTCCAGACTGCGGATTGGACTTGAATTTGGCGCTTTCGGGACGTAGGTTTGGCGCGAGTTTGAAAATCCATGTGAATGCTCCTGAGAAGCACGCTTGTTGACTCTAGCTTTACTTTTGGCGATAACCGCTGTAATCAGACGCAATTCTAGTTGCGGTCGCCTGAGAAGGGCTTGCAAGATGTTCCTCCCATCGACGCCAAACTTACAACCCGATTGCGCCAAATTCAAGTCCAATCCGCACAGACGCCACCGCTTGAGAAACCCCGCCAGGACCCTGGTAACAACTACGTGCAGTAGTGTTTGCAAAAAAGGTCGTGACCCTCAACCCCGCCCTGGACCGGGCATCCGGGAACAATCTACGTGGTGCGGGGCTGAGATCGAAGGAAGAAGCCCCTTTTTACGAGGAGCTGGGGAACAAACCAGCAGCAAAGGTGAGATGCCAACTCCCACCTGGAAAGGCTGGCTGAAAGTTCGTAACGTCCCGTCCCTGGCACGGTTAAGCCGCCTGATTTCAGCAGTTGAACGCATAAAACAGGCATGCTCTGACGCCTATCTTTCTGCATCTTTTCTCACCGTTTACGTCAGATTCGTTCGAAGACGGCCTGGATCACAGCGATCCGCTGCTCTTCCAGGTTGCGTCTCGCGTTGCGTACCATCTCACCGAATTTGGCACCTAAGAGCAAGTGTTCGCCGAGTGAAGGCAGCGCCGGAGCAGAGCTTGCCTGCGGTGCAGGGCGTTCGCGAGACCCGGCGGCTGACCTCGCGCTCATATCCACCCAGGCCACTTCTTTGAACCCGGTCTCGACCAGCAGGGCACGAACCGCTTCTGGTGGAAGCAGAAAGCTGATGGTTTGGTCGGCTGCCCAGGGGACGGGGAAGTGGAGGGGCTGCACTGGACCAGCCATGATCTCATAGAGCGCCAGTCGTCCTGCCGGTCGGAGCACCCGGGAGATCTCTGCGTAGAGCCGGGCTTTGTCAGCAATGTTCATCGAACTGTGCAGCGTCCACACTGCATCGAAGCGTGCATCGGGAAACGGCATCTCCAGGGCACTGCCCTGCTGGAAGCTGACGCGATCAAGGAGCCCCGTGCGTGCGGTGAGCATGGCCCCGACGCGACAATACTCCTGGGTCACGTCGAGTACGGTCACGCGGCATGCTTGCTCCGCGGCAAGCAGACGGGCAGGTCCTCCCAGTCCTCCCCCGACATCGAGCACCTCCATCCCTGCCTGCAGCCCAGCCAGGCGGACAAGTTCAAGGGTGGCCTGCTTGCCTCGGAGGTGGAATTGATCCACCGGGGCCAGATCATCGGGACTGAGTCGCTCAAGGTCCTTGCCTGCTGCCTCGAGTGCAGCCAGGATGGCCGCGCCTAGATCTCCTCGTCCATAGTGCTGATTGATCGCCTGATTGTCGTTCTTCATCGTCATGATCGCCAACTCCCTTCAAATCGGTGCTTGGGCATGAGCCTCCCTCTCTCCAAAACAAACACAAAGGCCGCACTACAAAACAACCAGGTCACATGTCTTTCTGGCTCTATCTTATGCGATTTTGCTCGATGGGGGCAAGATTTTTTTGCAAGCAGTACTGCACGTAGTTGTTACCAGGGTCCTAGCGAGGTTTCTGCTTGACTTCCAGAAACGCGCCAAGATATTCAACAAATGACAGAGAGGAACACGATGAGTTCAAAACTGTTTTTCATTACGGGAGCAACTGGAAACACCGGCAGTAAAGCCGTCGAATTTCTTCTTGAGCGAGGCCATAAAGTGAGGGCTTTCGTTCATAAGAAAGACGAACAAAGTGCACAATTACAAAAACGAGGTGCAGAGATCGCCGTGGGTGATCTTCTCGATTTCATGACGATTCGGCCCGCACTTGAAGGCGTTTCAGGAGCCTATTTCGTCTATCCAATTGCTCCGGGCCTCATAGAGGCAACAGCCTACTTCGCTCAAGCCGCGAAAGAGGCTACTGTTTCAACGGTCGTGAATATGTCGCAAATCTCCGCGAGGCGCGAAGCGAAGAGTCACGCGGCGTTCAATCACTGGACGGCGGAACGAGTGTTTGATTGGTCTGGCCTTGCCGTCACCCATCTGCACCCGACCTTTTTTGCCGAATGGTTTCTTTCCTACGCGCAAAGCATCAAAGACGGTCTTGTGCGAATGCCGTTTGGCGAAAGCAAGCATACGCCCATCGCGGCGGAGGATCAAGCTCGTCTCATCGCGAGCATTCTCGAGAATCCATCAGCCCATACAGGGAAAACATACCAACTGTTTGGTCCCAAAGAGTACACCTACGCCGAGGCGTTTGCGAAGATTTCGGATATCTTAGAACGGAAAATCATCTACGAAAGAATACCGCTTGAAGCGTTCCGCAAGCAATGGGTGAAGCGGGACTCACCTTTCGTGGCACAGCACCTCTTTGAAGTCGCGCAAGATCACGCGGCAGGCGTTTTCTCCGGCACGAATGGAGTGATCGAGAACATCACGGGTCACAAGCCAATGGGCCTTGAGGAATTTATCAGGAAACATCGGGAGGCGTTTGGATGAGCAGCTCACGTGTCCCCAAAGCATGATGGCCCTGTCGGCCAAAGCAGAGAATGAACAACTGGAGCCCCTGGCTCGTCGACGCCCTCATGCTAGGTTGCTGCACCACTCTGACTGGGGTCACTAGATTACAGATGGACGTTGACAATGCAGATTGTCACCATTCCCATAAATTCGCCGTGACTTCCGCATACAGTCGCCGATTAGCCTTGTGTTCCATCGATCAACAAAGGCGGCTGCATCAGCAAGATCCGAGCTGCACGTTTGCGTCGTGGACGTGATCCATAGGGAGCAGCCTGGATAATCACAAACCATTCAACCTGATCTGGCAACCAGAGTTCTAATTGCGGGCTTTGATAGGGATGATCATAGAGGCGCGGATTGCCCACCCGCAGCAGATGTTTATCGTCTGGTTGCCATTCGACCGAATATTTGGGGAGGGGATGCTCTCCGTATTCCAGGGCGAGTGTGTCTTGAAAGATATTGATCAGCGCCTTTTTGCCCGAAAGATGGCGTTCCCCATAGAGCAAGAAATCCCGAAAGCGTGCGTACCCTGCCTTCGAAAGCCGCCGTGTCTCGCAAATCGCAGAAAAGGCACGATACATGTAGTCCGGTTCAAATTGCTTTCCAGTGACCCAGCCGAGGACTTCCGCTGGCGAATGACGGCCATCCTCACGCTTCTCATGGGCGAGGTGGTAGAGTAGGACGCCGACGAGGTACATGAAATGCCCTTTTTCGACGCCCCCTCTCCGAACCGGACTTACGAGTTTCCAGGTATCCGGCTCTCCAGTGACACCGCGTTTCTGTGCTTGGCGTCTTTGCGTGGTCGTCCATGCTGAATACTCATATGGCACGGCCAGCAGACCACCAGCGTTTTTCGCCGTCGAGAGGCCATGATTTGCATCCATCGTGGCTTTTCCCGTTTCCCTTTCTGATGCAGGTCTTTCAGTGCTCGAATATGGTGGACTGAAATTCTGTCGTGTGAACCACAGAGTTCGCAGGTATCTGCGAGCAGTCGTTTTTCGAGTTCCGTTCGTCCCGTCCAGACCGTGTATGGCTGGTCATTGAGGATTGCGCGTGGTTTTCTCCTGAGAGGAATGTTTCCCCATTTGGCTACCAGTGGCTCCTTCCCTTCACGCTGTACCACGACTTGAAGCCCTTTGTAGGGTTTCTCATCTACCATGTGGGTGGTCTGGAATTTGTCGTACACCTTCGGCACTGTCAGCTTGAGTTTGGCCGCCAGTGTTTTCGTGAGCGACACTTCCATAATCCATCGCAGGCGATTGAGCTTGTTGAGGTCATTTGCCATCTGGTAGTACTCAACGAGTCCTCGATATTCCGCCTGGTAACGTGACATGATCGAGTACGCTGTCTCGGTCTCTAACTCCTTACGGTGTATCGGTTTCCCGTTTTTGAGGTAGCGTTCGCATTTCTTCTTCAGGATGTCCAACGGAAGTCGTAGTTCAACTTTGCCATTCACATATCGCTTTCCGTGTGGACGATAGGTGTCTGCTTGCATCGTTGAGATGTGGTAGCCGAGGAAGCGAGCGGCTTCCGTTCTTGCATGAGTGACTAGTGTCTTTTCCTCAGAGAGTTCAAGCTTCAGTTCCTCGTGCAAGAATGTTCCAATCTGCCGCTTGATGTCCTCTACTTCCGTCTTGGGGCCGATGAACCCAACCAACCAATCATCCGCGTATCTCGCATACTTCAGTCGTCGGTAATCGGGGTCGTTTGGGTTTACCGAGGGCAATTGTTGCGCGTGTTTACGCACTTCCATTGCCTCCTGGTGTTTCCCTTTTCGCCTGAGCCGTGCGGCTTCGTTCAAGAGCGCGTTGTAAGCTGGATTAGGCTGACGGCGTGTTCCTCTGGTATAGGCTGGTATGAGTGTTTCTTCAATGTATTTGTCCAGCTTGTTCAGGTAGATATTACTCAAAATTGGACTGACTATCCCGCCTTGGGGTGCGCCGCTCAATGTGGCGTTGTATTTCCAATCTTCGAGGTATCCTGCTTGAAGGAGTTCACGAATGAGGCGAAGAAATCGTCCGTCGTGTATCTTTTCTGCCAGTGTATCGAGCAGGATTTGATGATCCAGACTGTCAAAACAGGCTTTGATGTCTCCCTCAAGGAACCAGGTGGTTCCAAGCCAGGTGCGATCAATATCTTGTAAGGCGGTATGGCATCCTCTTCCTGGTCGAAAGCCATGTGAGCAATCACTCATTTGTGGCTCGTAGTAGCTTTCTAAAATCAAGCGAATGACTTCTTGTAGCAGTTTGTCGGACCACGTCGGCATGCTCAAGGGTCGCTTCTTCGTCGAGTTCTTCTTCTCGATGTAGACGCGCCGCGTCGGAGTCCATCGATACCGTTCATGTCGTACGGCTTCAATGATGGCATCGATTTTCTTCCAAGACATGTTATCGGCGGTTTCCGCTGTGCTACCAGGAGTTAAAGCTCCTGCGTTGCGGTAGATTTTGCCATAGGCCATCAGATACAGATCACGGTTGAACAAGTGCCGATACACCCGTTCCAGCGGCAATCCTTTCTTGCCTCGTTCAGAAATGATAGCTAAAACCGTTCGGCCTTCCTGCATTTCGCATACCTTTCTGTTTCTGCTATCGGTGTCACCTACTGCCCTTCGCCATGTAAACGGCTTTCCCGTTCTCGGACTACTACGGCAGTTCCGTTGTCAAGCGGCTCGCGCCGTGTAGACAATCCCATGTTTACGCAGGTAGAACGTGGTAGCGTGACGTAGGCACTCGTTCGTTCCCTTCAATGAGATCACTTCTCATCACTCACCGGATAGAGCCTTCCCTCGTACCCAAAAACACAGTAGAGGTATTCCGGTGTCTCTGCACTGATACGCTGTTGCGGCAGAGGGCCAACTTACAAACCGTTGGAAACTTGAGTTCAGCAAACGCAGCTTTGCCCTATCACGCGGGTCTTGCATCGCCAGAGGCGTAAGCGTCTTCTTCCTCTTCGATGCGTTCGTGACATGCTGTTGTCCCCTTCTGGTTTCCCGTCCAGGTTAGTCCCGTGACCCAGAGGTAGTGCTCCAACCTCTCCTTTCTATGAAAGGGATTCTACAAACGCCGACATGGCGCACCTTTTGGAAGTTGTAATCCAACACCCATTTTTCGTGTGCTGCAACGAGGTCTTCCCAAGACTGAGCCGTTTCAAAATACCAATCCCCCATACGTCTTTGCACATTAAACGCCGTTTCTATTAGATTTTGCCAGCTTTGCCGCTTCTCAATCTCTTTCTTTTGAATCCCCAGAGCAGTATACATCTGCATGGCTCGATGATCTCGAAAAACGCCGCCGTGGTCGCTGACCAGTGCCACCGGACATCCGTGCTTGCGGATCGCAGCGTAGAGCACCGCAATGTACTCCTCAAAGTTTTGTCGGTGGGTCACAGCTGAGGCCAGGATCGCCCGCGAATAACCTTCTAGAATACTTATGCAGTAAATCATCTCTCCACCTAGTTTGTGCATGTCAAGGTATCTGATATCCACAAACCAATAGTGATGGCGATATTCTGATTGAAAGGGCAACTCCTTTTTTGTGTGCTCGCCGCTCTTTGGCATCTGGAGATGATAGAGTTGCCGGTTCAGCGCGAGAATGCGACCACAGGTGCGAGGGGACAACTTGATCCCCAGTTGTTCCAACGCTGCGCTGACGCGATATTCTCCGAGCTCAGGATTGACCTGCAACTTCTTCACTTCCTGCATCGCTCTCAGCGTCGTTTTCATCGCAGGAAGGTTCGGCCGACTCGACTTGTCAGGAAGCCCGGCGAACTGCTCTTCGATCCATCGCTTGAGGGTCGTATGGACGGTCCGCCGCGACGTACCTAGATAGCCTGCGATTGAGGTGGGGGTCCACCCCTCTGCATGCAGTTTAATGATTGCTAGTCTGCGCTCTCGTGGATCAGTCATCTCCGAGAACGGCGGGAAGCGGTGTGTAGTGCGAGAGGGTTTGGGGCCATTGGCAAGGGTCAACTTAATGGTTTGCGCAGAGGGTCTTCGACCAAACTGGGCATAGATGATCCGAGCAATCTCATCAACATGATGCTCTGGATACTCCGCATGCAGATCCACAATAGTTTGGCGGAGAGGAGGAGGAAGGGTTCGTTTATCGAGCTTAGGAACGAGCGGTGGTGGCTCTGGGGGTAGAAGACTTGCCATTCCTGCCTGGTCAAAGAGATTAGCCTGGTAGTAAATCGTACTCCGTGGCTCTCCCGTTTCAGCCGCCCGCTCCTTCACATTGACGCCCCATAAAATCACGGGTCTGATCAGCTCATACTTGATTTGAGCAGAATCTTGGAGCAGTGGACGAATCTGTGCCCACTCCTGCGTCGGCTCGCGGCGCTCGTATCTGCGTTTGGGCATAGTTCTCCTTTCAGGGCAGCGATCCAGAGTAAGGCTACTGAGATGCGGAATATAAGTTTCCCCTTATGAACATCCTACTCGGTTTCGGTTGTCCTGACAAGGTTTGGGAGGTTTTTAGTCCAATGGATAGGAAAGGTATATGTGAAGCAGGTCGTGGCGAGGTTTCGGCAGAGGGTGATGCCCTGTGGTCAAGACGACGTGCACATCTTCGTTGGCCAGCGCAGCAATGCAGGCATGCACGACGACCATCGAGTCGAGCGTTTCACTCTTCGACGAATAGCGCGGATTGCCCGAATACACCCAAATCAGGGGCTTGTCCCTCCCGAGATTGGCGATCCACTCCGGCAAGGTCGCTCCCGGCTTTTGCCACAGGATCGGACCAATGTAGGTGACATCAGCAGTTGCGGGAAGCGGATCGGTCTCCGGCATTCCTACCACTAAGGTCAGATCACCCACACACAACTCCCCTAACCTGCTGACTGCTGGAAGCGCATGCTCGGCAAGCACCTTGTTCATCACTGGGACCGGCGTGGGCAGATGCGAAGGGTGCGTCTTCCACCAGATGAACCCCTGGCTGGCTGGATGGGCATCGGCCTGAATGACTGTGATCACGGGAATGTTCTGCGCCCGAGCGGCCATCACCGCTAGGGGATTCCAGAAGTCGACGACCACGTCCGCCCCACAGTCGACCATCGTGGCTTGTAAGGCCGAACAACTGGCGCGAACGAAGCCTTCGTTCAACAGACCCATCAGCGCCCCAGCATGATCCACATTCCAGACTTCTAAGGTGTTGGGTGCCGACTTGATGGGCAAGGCCGTGATGAGCTGACCGAGGAAACGGAAGAGATTGTCATAGCGCTGCCTCCAGTGGCCCGAGGTGATGAAACGAACAAGCCCTTGCAGACTCTGATCCCCCGCCATGAGATCGTAGATTGGGTGCCTGGGGAGAAGGTTGTCAAAACCAGCTTCAGCAATCAAGCGACTGGGGGCTTTAGCTGGGCTACAGAAAAAGATCGTGTGCCCCTGCTCTGCCAGTTCACGGGCAATCGGCAAGGACCGCGTCAGCAAGCCGAGATCATTGGTAGGCAGGGTCGTGAAAAGAAACGTTGTCATGATCAATCAGTCTCCCATTCGCGTCGAAGCGCGCATCAAGGTGCTTCCCATTCCAACTGGTCGTGTTGGCACCTCATCTCTGGAGGAAACGAGGAAGCCATCGTGGAACGGTGTGCAGGTAGGTTTCATAGCTCTCCCCAAACTGGTGGCGTAGAGAGGGTTCCTCCACAAAAACCACGAACAGATGAACCACTCCCCACACCAGCAGAACATACCCAAGAAGCAGGAATGAACGAAAGAGGATGGCCTGCCCGATCACTATCGCAAGAACAGCCAGATACATCGGATTGCGAACCCAATGATAAGGCCCCGCTTTGACAAGGAAGATCGGCGCATCGATAGGCGCTGGCGTGCCTTTTCCAATGAAGGTGAATGCTGCCGCGCACCAGAGATAGAGCCCCACTCCGATGAGGAGAGGGAGGAACCCGAGGAGCCAGAGGGATGGAAACAGGAGTCCCAGTGAAGAGGGCTGCCCAAGGAGAAGCCAGGGGACGACGAAAGCCACTGTTCCAGGGACCAGGATCGTGAAAATGAGCGTTTTCAGCGCAATCATACATTCCCTCCTGAAAAATTCGTCCCTGCTCAGAGACCTTCCTCGTTCAAGCGAGCTCTCGCAGATAAGCTGTTTCTCCTGGAGAAGATGAGAGGTCTCAGATCTGCCTCAAGGAAAAGCCATGTGCGTGATGCAAGGTGGTCTCTTACGCTGGACTGTCAGTGAACAAGCCATGATACAAAAGACTTGCCAAACTGGCGACGACGGCATCAGGTTCTTCTAAGGGAGTCTCCGCAAGCTGCAAAAGCAGGAGAGCGAATGCCCATGCCAAGGTCTCTCTATCGACCTCCTGCCGCGCTCCCGGTACAAAGGACAGCGTCCGAAAGAGCAGCATGAGTTGGGAGGCTGTCCAGGCTTCGATCTGTTGATGCAGCTCCAGCAGTTCCCGATCCCCCACCGTGGCCTCACGCCAGGCGCGGGAGGCTCCTGCATAGGCCCAATCCACCTGAAGTGCCTGGCGAACCAGGCGCGCGATGCCGTCACGAATATCGGGGAGAGCAGCGCTTTTCGCCTCCAACGTGAGCATGGAAGCCTCTTGTAAGAGACGATCCATCAGCACCAGCAAGATCTGCCGTTTCGACGCAAAGTGCTGATAGAAACTCCCCACAGCGACGCCTGCATGATGAGCAATGTCCTCAATCGAGGTCTGCTCATAGCCCCGCTCAGCAAAGAGTGCCAGTGCCGACTGCAGCAGCGCATCCCGTTTCCGCCGGCTTCGCTCTTGCTGTGGCGGCGGAGGAAGGTGTTGCCCGGCTAACAGATCAGGACGCGCACTCGGGCTCCATCCCTTCGCCGGCTCAGGCATCGACGGCTGCATGCACAAACTCCGTAATCTGTTGGGCAAAGACCTCCGGTTGGTCCAACTGAACAAAGGCGCGCGAGTGCGGGAGAAACTGCAGCGTCGCGTCAGGAAAGGCCTGTTGGAGACGAACGGCAAGGCGCGAGGAGAAGAAGGGATCATCCTTTCCCCACACAAGCAGCACCGGATGGTGGAAGCCGGAGAAACTCCGAGCAGCTTCCAGGGTGTAGCGGTTGGAGACAGCCCGCAAGAAGCGCGTCATATCGCTTCGCACCCCAGGCAGATGAAGCAGGGGATGGAAGGCAGCGTCGAGTTCCGCCGGATCTGGGCGACGATGGGAAAGGGCCGCAACAAACAGGCGCTGAGCGGAACGCGCGCGGAGCACCCACGCCAGGAAATTGGCGAATTGGATGCCAAAGACACGTGCCCCATAATAGAAAGGACTGACCAGCGGTGGGAAAAATTGTTCAAAGGCATCGCAATTGGTGAGAACGAGACGGCTGATCCGTTCTGGATGGTGGGCAATTACCAGTTGACAAATGGCTCCCCCTGTATCATTGCCGATCAAGGTCACCTCGTGGAGATCGAGTGCCTCCAGAAAATCAGCCACGAGTTGAGCCACCCCAAGTGGACTCAGGTCTGCATCTGGATGCAAGGGATGTGCATGGGCGCCCAGAGGAAGTTCGGGAGCAATGCAGCGAAATTGCGAGACGAGACGAGGGATCACACGACTCCACACCCAGCTGTTCGCCAGTAAGCCGTGAATGAAGACGAGTGTTGGCCCGGTTCCCTGGTCACAATAGCGGA
>Ga0209283_10000266_pt1 | contig 26261 bp, 22 predicted proteins | sample CZO8metaG_2_FD_188354 | JGI IMG/M metagenome (GOLD analysis project Ga0209283, IMG submission 188354) | Vadose zone soil microbial communities from the Eel River Critical Zone Observatory, Northern California, USA - CZOApr15con2H1.8 metaG... | ecosystem: Environmental > Terrestrial > Soil >...
TGCCATCGCGCAGCTCGAGCGCGAGGGCGGCGGCTGCGTTGGCTTCCGCCTTGATCGCCTTGTAGACCGTCATGCACTGGTCGCCGGCGATGACGTTCTGGACGCCCTGAGCGGTGGCGTCCTGGCCTGTCACCGGGATATGGCCGTTCAGGTGCCGGGTCTTGAGCGCCGAGATGACCGCGTTGCCCAGGCCGTCGTTGGCGGCGAGCACGCCGTCAATTTTCGGGTGAGAGGTGATCATCTGCTCGAAGATCGTCAGCGCCTGCTGGTTGTCCCACGCGGGGACCGACTGGTCGGGACCCTTCACGTAGGTTCCGTTGTCGTAGAGGGGCTGCAGCACCGAGTCGTAGCCCTGCTTGAAGAGCGTGGCGTTGTTGTCGGTGGGTGAGCCGTTGAGCTCCGCGACCGTTGGCTTCGTAGCGTTCATGGTCGTAAGGCACTTGACGAGCCCTGCGCCCTGCAGCTTGCCCACGGACACGTTGTCAAAGCTGACGTAGTAGTCGGCCTTGCCGTTGAGGGTGAGCCGGTCGTAGTCGATCGTCTTCACGCCCTTGGAGGCGGCGTTGGCTTCGATCGTCGCGCCCGAGCCGCTGTCCAGGTTCACGAGCAAGATCACGGTCGCGCCGTTGGTGATCGCTGCGTCCGCCTGGGTCTGCTGCGTGCTTGCCGAACCGCCCGCGTTCACAATCGAGTAATCGCCCGTGCCCAGGCCGGCGGCCTTGAACGCAGCCTCGAAGAACTTGCGGTCGTCATTCTCCCATCGAGACGATGACTGGCTGTCGGGGAGAAGCACCGCGATCTTCCCCTTGGCCGGCGTCCCACCGCCACCACCGCATGCCATCACGACGAACCCGACGAGCAAAAGCGTCGGGACGAGTTTCGCGAACCTCATGGTCTCTCCTCTCAAAGGGGTTCACCTGTTGCCTTCTTCCCGGCGGTTCCGGGGCGAGAGTGCGCCGGCAGACAGGTCCTACTCAGCAGCCGTGGCTAACCGCCACCCGTGCAGAGCATTGCTCATGGCAGGCAGTTTGTCAAGATTTTGTTAAGGGTCGGCCCGATGTTGTCCGGACTCTTGACAAACTCGCCGAGGCGCCCATGATTGCCTGCGGGGGTGGCAAGGAGAACTACGACCAGACGCGGCGACGGCACGCTCGCCTGGCTGCGCGAGCGTAACCGCGAGCGGGTGGTCGGCGTGCTGCGCACGCTCGGCCGCACCAGCCAGGCGGACATCGCCAGGTCGACCGGTTTGTCACGGACGACAGTCTCCACCCTGGTCGCGGAGCTGAAGGGTTCGGGCCTGGTGTTCGAGGTCGACGGCAAAACGTCAGGCCAGCGCGGCGGGCGGCCCGGCGTGCAGCTGGTGCTCCAGGACTCGACCAGGGCTGTGGTCGGCATCGACTTCGGACACAGCCACGTGCAGGTCGCGGTCGCGGACCTCGCCCACAACGTGCTGGCCGAGCGCCGAACCGAGCTGGACGTCGACCACCGAGCCGCCGATGCGCTCGATGCCTCGGCCCGGATGATCGAGCAGGTGCTCGGCGAAGCCGGCGTCCAACGCGCCGCCGTCATCTGCGCCGGCATCGGCATCCCGGGCCCGGTCGACCGGGCGCGAGGAACTGTCGGGTCGGCGAACATCTTGCCGAGCTGGCGCGGCCTTCACATCGCCACCGAGATGGAGGCCCGCCTCGCAATGCCGGTCGAGATCGAGAACGACGCCAACTGTGGCGCGCTCGCGGAGCTGACCTGGGGCGCCGGCCGCGACTGCTCGAACTTCGCGTACATCAAAGCCGCGACGGGCATCGGCGCCGGGCTCGTGGTCGACGGCAAGCTCCTGCGTGGCGCGTCTGGGACGGCCGGCGAGATCGGGCACACGACCCTCGACGAGAGCGGCCTCCTTTGCTACTGCGGGAACCGGGGATGTCTCGAGACGGTGGCATCGGGCCCGGCGATCCTCCAGCTCGTGGGCCAGGGCCGCGAGGAGATTTTGACCCTCGGCCGGGTCATCGAGCTCGCGATCGAAGGCGACGTCCGCTGCCGCCGCGCCATCTCCGACGCGGGTCTCCAGATCGGGGTGGCGGTCGCCGGCCTGTGCAACCTCGTCAACCCGGAGCGCGTGATCGTCGGCGGCCTCCTGAGCCGAGCTGGTGACCTGCTGCTGCGGCCGATCCGTGAGTCGATCCGGCGCCATGCGGTGCTCGCTGCGGCCGAACGCGTGGTGGTCGTGCCGGCCGCCTTCGTCGAACGGGCCGAGCTGCTGGGCGCGCTCGCGCTGGCGTTCAGCGCCTGGAACCCCGCCCTCGCCGCTCGGGTCTAGGCAGAATTTCCGGCGTAGTGGCAGGGTTGTTCTGACGATGCATCTCACCGCCGCGCTGGTCGGCCTGGTCATGGTGTTCGTTATCTTGCGCGACGCCTTCGAGACCATCGTCCTGCCCCGACGCGTCTCAGGTCGATTGCGCGTGTCGAAGGTCTTCTACCAGGCGACCTGGAAGCCCTGGGCGGCGATCGGCCGCCGGATGCCGCCTTCGGAGCGACGCGAGAGCTACCTCAGCACCTACGGGCCGATCTCCCTGCTCATCCTGATCGGCCTTTGGGGAGTCATCCTCATCACTGGCTTTGCGCTGCTGCTGTGGGCAGCCGGGTTCGACTTCGCGACTCCGATCACCGCGCTGTATGTGAGCGGCTGGACGTTCACGACGCTGGGCATCGGCGACTTCGCGCCCAAGACCGACCTCGCGCGCCTCATCACCGTGGCTGAGGCCGGCATGGGCTTCGGCTTTCTCGCCATCGTGATCTCGTATCTGCCCGTCCTCTATCAGGGCTTCTCGCGCCGGGAGACGAGGATCTCGATGCTGGACGAGTGGGCCGGTTCGCCGCCGAGCGCCGGGGACCTGCTGCGCCGAGCCAGCGCCGCCGGCGAGATCGAGGAGCTGATACCGCTGATGGAAACGTGGGAGCTGTGGACCGCGGAGCTGCTCGAGAGCCACCTGTCGTACCAGGTCCTGTGCTATTTCCGCTCGCAGCACGAAAACCAGTCGTGGGTGGCCGCGCTGACCGCGATCCTCGACTTCTCGGCGGTTTGGCAGGCGGCCAAGGCGACAGGCCATACGTGGCAGGCGCGCCGCGTGTACGCGATGGGCCGCCATGCGCTGGGCGACCTCAGCCAGGTCATGCGAGCGGCGCCGCAGTTCGACATGCCCGACCGTCTATCCGAGCCAGAGCTCGCGGCCTTGATCCAGGTCCTGTTGGAGGCCGGGGTGGCGGTCGATGCGGTCGCGTTCCGCGACCGGCTGAAGAAGCTGCGGAAGGGTTACGAGCCGTACGCGATGGCGCTGGCGCACGAGCTGCTGATGGAGCTTCCGCCGTGGATGCCTCTGAAGGCCCGCCAGGACAACTGGGAGACCACGGCCTGGGAGGGCGCGGCCCCCGGGGAATCTCTGCACTAGATTCCCCTCTCCCCGCAGGGAAGAGAGTTGGTGAGGGCCTTAGATCCCCCTCTCCCCGCAGGGGAGAGGCTTGGGGAGAGGGGCGCGAAGATGAACAGCGCTTGCCTCCAGCGCATAGAAGATCGCCTCCATTACGTCGTCGGTGGCTTCGAGCACGTCGTGGTTCCAGAAACGCACCACGCGAAAACCCTGAGTTTCAAGCCAAGTGCTACGAGCCGCGTCCAACGCGTCGGCCCGATCGTCGCCATGTGAGTCGCCGTCGACTTCGATCACCAGATTTGCGCCGAGGCAGACGAAGGCGACGACGTACCTGCCAATCGGGTGCTGACGTCTGAACTTGAAGCCTAGGAATCGATGTCCGCGCAGTCGTGACCACATGCGCTCCTCGGCTGCTGTCTCGTTTCGGCGCAACTCGCGTGCTCGATCGACCGTGACTGGATCCCGTCTCATCCAACCAATCGTGTTTGAGAGTTGGCTGTTCGCCAATGTTCTTAACAGGCAAATTGGGCAACCGCGCCCCTCTCCCCGACCCTCCCCCCGATGGGGGAAGGGGGTCTGCTCGCGTTAGGCTGCGTAAGTGCCCTGGCTCGTCATCACCGATCCCTTCCCGCCGAGCTTCTACCTCGGGCCTGTGCCGATTCGGTTCTACGGACTCGCCTACGCGATCGCCTTCATCGCGGGCACGGCCGTCGCCGGCCGACACCTGGCCCGGCGAGGAGTGCCGGCGAGCGTCACCAACGACATCGCGTTCTGGGCCATCGTCTTCGGCCTGATCGGGGCGCGCCTCTACTTCGACGTCCAGTCGGGCTGGTGGTTCTACCTCACGCACCCGCAGCACATCCTCGCGTTCTGGGAGGGCGGGATGGCGTTCTTCGGCGCGATCTTCGCCGCCGTCACCGTCCTGGTGGTGATGGCATGGCGCCGCCACCTCAACTTCTGGGACCTTCTCGATGCCGGCGTGCTGTTCGCAGCCGTCGGCCAGCCGATTGGCAGGCTCGGCAATGTCATGAACGGCGAGATCCTCGGCCCGCCCTCGGACCTGCCCTGGGCGATTCGCTACACGAACCCGGCCTCCATGGCTCCGCACCTCGGTGTCGCCTACCAGCCGGCGAACCTGTACGAAGCGGTCGGCGTCTTGTTGATCCTTGGCGTCCTGCTCTATCTGCGCCGTCGCGGCGTGCCGCCCGGCATTCTCGGACTGACGTATCTGACCCTGTATCCGGTGAGCCAGCTGATCCTCTTCTACTGGCGCACCGACTCCGAGACACCAGCCATCCTTTGGGGTCTGAAGCAGGGGCAGCTCACCGCGATCGTGATGCTGCTGACGATCGTCCCCATCTTCACGCTCATCTGGCTCCGGTCTCGGCGCGCGGGCGCGGCGCTTCTTACGCCGGCCACATGAGAGCCTCTTATGATCGACAGCCATGACCGGTAGGCGGATGGCGTTCGCAGTCCTCGGGTTGGGCCTGATCGGGTCGCAAGCGGGGCATCTGCTCGCTTACCTGGTCCGGTTCGGGGCGGCCGCCCAGCAGATCCAGAGCTCTGGCGCTCACGCTTACTTCCCGCTGGTGGCGAAGACCGCCCTTGGGGCGGCAGCCGCAGCGCTGATCGGCGCCCTCCTGCTAGTGGGCCTCGCCCGCATCCTTAGCGGCCGGCGCATCAGATCCACAGCTGAGCCCTCTTACGTGAGCCTCCTGGCCTTTCTTTTCAGCCTCCAGCTGGCGATCTTTGTGGCCCAGGAGGTCGCTGAGGGGCTCATCGCCGGCTCGAGCGTGGGGTCGGCTCCGGGCCTGATGCTCTGGGGCACACTGGGCCAGCTCCCGATTGCCGCCATCGGGGCGCTTGCGCTCCGCTGGCTCTCAGCCCGCGTCGTGATCGCCGCGGGACTGATCCGAGACGTCGTCGGCGCAACGGTGACTTTGCGGCCGGCGCCACTGGTGCCGATTCCGGTTTACGCGGCGTCCGATCAAGCGGTGCTCATGTCACGCGTCGTTGGCTCGTCGCTGGCCAAGCGCGCGCCGCCGTCCTCCTCGCGCATCAGCCGGATCTGATTCGCCGCGCGCACACGCGCGCCACATGCAAGGAGGAATTTTCCATGAGCCGGTATCGCATACCCATCGTCGTCGCCCTCCTCGCGATCTTTGTTGTAGCGGGCGGGATCCTGATCTTCGCCCACCAGAATCCCCCGGGCAAGAACGTGACCATCGACGTGACCATCACGAAGGCCTCGTCGATGACACCCAGCGACCTCAAGGCCAATCACAACGACACCGTGACCATCAACGTCACCAGCGACACCGACGGCGAGGTCCACCTCCACGGCTACGACATCCATTTCGACACCAAGGCGGGCCAGGTGGTGTCGCAAACCTTCAAGGCCGTCAGCACCGGCGACTTTCCGATCGAGTGGGAATCGACGAGCACTCCACTCGGACACCTCGTGGTGTCTTGATGCTCGCCGCGGGGATCCTCCTCCACGGATTCGGAGCGCGCTACGACCTGCCCGCCTCGCTCGCCCTCTATCTGTTTGCGGCCGGTGGGGTCGTCGTCATCTCTTTCGTCCTGGTCGTCCTCTTCGCCGGCGAGCAGGTCGGCGCGAAGGCGATCCAGTACCCCCGGCGCGCGTTGCCGTTCCTGCTGACCATCGCGCGCTCGCCGTGGCCGCGAGCCGTGGGCGGCGTGATCGGGGTGCTCGGCCTGGCCGCGATCATCATCACCGGACTCTTCGGTTCCACCGACGCGACCCGGAATCCCACCGAGTACCTGACCTGGATCTATTTCTGGGCGGCGACCGTGATCCTGTCCGGGCTCGTCGGCAACCTGTGGTACCTGCTCAACCCCTGGGCGGCGCTATATGACTTGGTCAGCGGAATGACCTCCCCACGCAGTGGGGAGGTGGGCTCGCTCGCGAAGCGAGCCAGCCCGGTGGGGAGGTTCAATCTCCAAAAGCTGGGCATATGGCCGGCGGTCGTCGCCTTTTTCCTGTTCGCCTGCCTCGAGCTCACCACCGGGATGGCCAACCGGCCCTGGCTCGTCGGCAGCCTCGCCCTTCTCTACTCGGCCGTGACCCTGGCCGGGATGTATTGCTTCGGGCGAGACGAGTGGCTCGAGCATGGCGAGGCCTTCACGGTCCTGTTCGGGATCGTCGGGAGGTTCAGCCCAATCGAAGCCGAGCGCGACCAGCAGGGCCGCATCACCGCGGTTTATGTGCGGCCATGGGGCGTCGGACTGGTCCAGCCCAGCCCATCAGGCTGGGATCGCGTGGTGTTCGTGATCCTCATGCTGAGCACGCTCGCCTTCGACGGCATCGAGGGAACGAAGGCGTGGAGCGACTTCACAATCGCAACCGAGCCATACTGGCAGCCGAGCGGGGCATTCGGTTTCTTCGTCCTGAAGACGCTGAGCATGACCCTGCTCACGGGCGCCTTCCTGCTCATCTTCATCGCCTTCATGGAGATGGTCGTCTACTTCGGCAATCGCAAACTGGACCTCAAGGCGACGGTCAGCGCCTTCGCTCTGACGCTGGTTCCCATCGCCCTCGTCTACAACGCCGCCCACAACTACAGCTACGTGGTGGTCCAGTCGCAGGGCCTGATTCCATTGCTGAGCGACCCGTTGGCGAAGGGATGGCATCTGCTGCCGGCGCTCGCCGCCTACAAACCGAGCTTTGCGCTCGCGCAGGCGTCGACGGTCTGGTTCGCTCAGATCATCCTGATCGTCGTCGGGCACGTCATCGCTGTTTACCTGTCGCACCTCAAGGCAGGCGAGAAGTTCCGCACCGCCCAGCGCGCGTTGTTGAGCCAGTACCCGATGCTGCTGCTGATGGTCATGTACACGATGACCAGCCTGTGGATCCTCGCCCAACCCATCACGTCCGGGGGTTAGGCTCGTGGAGTGAGCTGGCCGCTGGACCCGACCGTCTACGCCGGCCTAGCCGCGCTTTTTCTTGGACACGCATGGCTCGCCCGCCGCGCCGACGACGCCCAGCGCAAGCACACGTTCTACTTCGGCCTCGGGCTGGTGACCCTCTGGGCGGCGCTCGAGACCCCGATCGACACCATCAGCGACCACTACCTCGACAGCGTCCACATGCTTCAGCACGTCCTGCTCGGCTTCGTCGCGCCGCCCCTGATGCTCCTCGGCCTGTCGCCGAAGATGGCCGGCCTGCTCTCACGCATCCCGTTCGTGAGGGCGATCACCGAGCCGATCCCGGCCCAGGTCGTCGCCGCCGGCGTGATGATCGCCTGGCACCTGCCCCCGCTCTACGACGCGGCCCTTCGCTCCGAATCGCTGCACGTCGCGGAGCACCTCATGTTCATCGGCGCGGGCCTGGTCCTGTATTGGCCGATGCTGGAAGCGACGTCGGCTCACGCCCGGTGGCAGATGTCGCCCGCCATCAAGCTCCTGTACATGCTCGTTGCGACGCTGCCGCAGGACGGGGTCGCCCTCGTCCTTCTCTTCTCGCGCGTGCCGTTCTACGACTTTTACGTGCAGGCGCCGAGGCTGGTGCCATCGCTGACCCCGCTCATCGACCAGACCCTCGCGGGCGCGACGTTGATGATCCTGGGCAAGGCCGCGATGGCGATTGCCGCCATGGCGGTGTTCTTCCGCTGGTTTGGCGGCGAGCATCTCGAGGACCGGGCTCGGCTGACCTGGTTAAGGTAGGCCCAGCGTGGCGGCTCGCTGCGCCGAATGGCGTTTGCGAAACCATGCCCATGTCGCCGCAAGCCCTGCGTTGATCGAAATCTTTGCCTTCCAGCTCAGGTATCGATGCGCACGGGCAGGGTCGAGGCAGACGCGTCGAACCTCGAACTCGCGCGCGGGCAGAAACTCGGTCTTCGCGTGCCGGCCCGACTCTTCGAGCAGGCGCTTGACGATCGCGTTGACATTGGTCTCGCGCCCAGTCCCGAGGTTCATCACGCCCGAGACGCGACCGAGCACTGCGGCCACGTTGGCGGCCGCCACATCGCTCACGTAGACGAAATCGCGTGTCTGCCCGCCGTCCCCATAAATGCGCAGTGCGGCGCGTTCGAGCATCCGGTAGCAGATGATCGCGACGATGCCCGTGTCGCCCGTGCCGTCCTGGCGTGGACCGTAGACGTTGCCGTAGCGCAGCGCGAGCGTAGAGATCCCGTGCCGCAACCCGAGCGCGGCCATGTAGACCTCTTCCGATCGCTTGGCCGCACCATGCGCGGAGAGCGGGTTCGGCTTGTAGATCTCCCGGGCGGGCAACTTCGCGCCCTCGCCGTAGATGGTGCCGCCCGACGATGCCATCACCAGGCGGCGCGCGCCGGCCTTGACCGCCGCGTCGAAGAGGCCCACCGAGCTGGCGAGGCTGGTCTTGACGTGCTCACCCGGATCGCGGGCCGCTCTCTGGACGCCGCCCTTGGAGGCGAGGTGTAGGACCACTTCCGGCTTGAAGGCGGCCAATGCCTTTGCGACCCCCTCCGATCCGCAGTCAGCCGAAACCAACTCGACCTCGCCAGGGAGGGGCTCGCCGCAAGGGTGACTGTGGTCGTCGATGACGAGCACGCCGGCATGGGCCGCCACCAGCATCTCGACGGTGTGCGATCCGATGAAGCCTGCTCCACCGGTCACGGCCACACGCATGCTCCTGGGGTCAGGCATGACCCGTCAGCTTACTTGACGGGGTGCGTACCGCCTCCCTAGAGTGTCCGCTGCGTCGTACTAGCACATGTCCCGACAGCGAATCCGCCACTTCGCCGTCGCTCTCTTCTTGAGCGTCATCGTGACCGCAGCCAGTGCCATGCCGGCAGTGGCCGGAACCGCGACGCCCGCGAAAGGCTCGTCATTGAGCTCCACGGGCGCGCCGGCACAACGCGTGGTAGGTATGGTGGCGGCACATACAAGCCGAGAGGTCTTCGGCTTTGCGCTCGCGAGCAGCCTTTCCGACCCGACCGTCGGGTACCCGAGCTGGAACTTCGATTTGCTCTCGACGGTCGCCTTCTTCGGCGTGCACGTGGACACCGCGGGCCACTTCGTGGGCGACAACGGCTGGACGGTCTGGAACTCATCCGCGATCCCGGCCCTCATTTCCATCGCACATCAACATGGCGCGAAGGTCCTGCTGACGATCATTCTCCAGGACTTCAGCCCGGGCACTCCCAACATGTGCGCGGGCCTGGCCAATGCCGACGCCACCGTGGCGCAAACGTTGGCGGAGGTCAAGGCGAAGGCTGTCGACGGGGTCAACATCGACTACGAGGGGCTCGACGGGGCCTGCGGAAGCGGCGACCCATATTGGGCGCAGCACGCAATGACGAGCTTGACCCAGAAGCTGCGCGCGGCGCTTGGCTCTTCCTTATATCTGTCTATCGACACGTACGCGGGCGCGGCCGCCGACCCGTATGGATTCTTCGACGTGGTCGGCATCGCCGCCTACGTCGACTCGATGTTTGTCATGGCATATGACATGGAGTACTCGAACTACTCAGGAGCGCCTCTCTACTGCAGCTCGTTCTGTCTCGGCCCGACTTCACCTCTCACCTCGTACCGTTACAACGACTCCGCCGTGATGGCGGCGTACATCGCCGCCGCGCCGGCAAGCAAGGTGATCCTGGGAGTGCCGTATTACGGACGCAAAGCGTGCGTCGGCGGCCTGGGTCCCAACCAGTACCCGACCTCGAGCGTGGTCGCCGACTCCTACCTCGACGCTTCGGGCGAGGCCGCCTACTACGAGGTCCAGCCGGGAAGTTACGCCGTTCATCGCGAAGCCAACTCATCGGGCATGGAGCGCTGGGACACGTGGTTCAACACCACGCTCAACTGCACGCGCGAGCTGTACTGGGACGACGCGGTCTCGCTGGGCAAGAAGTACGACCTGGTCAACGCCGACGGCCTGCGCGGAGTCGGGATCTGGAACCTGAACTATGGCGGAGGCGCTCCCGAGCTGTGGGCAGCTCTGCAGAGCCACTTCGCCGGCTGCAGCCACGTATCGGCCACCGTCAGCCCGGCGTCGCCGCAGTCGCCTGGCGCGCAGGTCCAGTTCGCGGCCACTTCGACCGGCTGCCCCAACCCGCTCTACCAGTTCTGGGTCATGGCCCCAGGGTCGAGCACCTGGACGGTGGCCCAGGCCTACTCCAGCAGCACGACGTTGACCTGGAACACCAGCGGCAAGCTCGCGGGCACGTACCGCTTCTCGGTCTGGGTCCGCGACTCGAGCAGTCCCGGCGCCGTCAACACCAGCCTGGGCAACTTCGACGCCTTCGTCGCCATCAACTACACGCTGACCTCCACGCCCTGCACGTCGGTGACCGCCTCCGCGTCGCCGCCCTCTCCTTCTCTGCCGGGGACCGCGGTCACATTCACCGGCAGCGCGGCCGGCTGCCCCAACCCGCTCTACCAGTTCTGGTTCATGGCCCCTGGCTCGAGCACCTGGTCGGTGGCCCAGGCCTACTCCGGCAGCGCCACATTCGCCTGGAACACCACCGGCAGGGCGGCGGGCACCTACCGCTTCTCGGTCTGGGTCCGCGACTCCAGCAGCCCCGGCGCCATCGACACCAGCTTGGGCCGGCTCGACGCTTTCGTCGGCATCGCGTACACGGTCTACACGCAGTGCACCTCGGTGAGCGCTCAGACCTCGCCGCCTTCGACGGCGGCGGCGGGTACCTCCGTCACCTTCACCGGGACAGCCTCCGGCTGCTCCAACCCGCTGTACGAGTTCTGGATCCTGCCTCCCGGCTCGACCACCTGGACGGTGGTCCAGGCTTACTCCACCACCGCCACATTCACGTGGAACACCACCGGGAAACCCGCCGGCAGCTACCGGTTCTCGGTCTGGGTGCGCGACGCCGGCAGCGCCGGCGCCGTCAACACCAGCCTGGGGAACTTCGACGCTTTCGTCGGCACCTCATACATGCTGACCTGACGGGGGCCTGTATCACCTAGACCAATAGACTCTGGGCGTGCGGCTCGCCGCCGTCCAGCGATGGTTCCTTCGCGCCGGCGCGTTCGCGCTGCCGCTCGGATTCGCGTGGAACACATTCGACCAGTACGTCCTGCCCAAGCTGCTGGTCGCGCGGATCCTTTTGCTGGGCGTGCTCATCCTTTTTGTGGCGCGAGCCGCGCTTGGCGGTGGACTGATGATCAAGCGCACTCCGCTCGACCTGCCGCTGCTGGCACTGCTGGCGTCGGCCGCCTTCTCGACCGTCCTTGCGGAGAACCAGAACGTCGCGATCTTCGGGACATACTCGCGCTATGACGGCCTGCTGACCCTGGTCACGTACGCCGGTTTGTTCTGGCTGTCCGTGCAATCAATTTCCGGGCCGGACGAGGCGCGCGCGGTGCTCCGTGTCCTCCTCGCGAGCGGGTACCTGGTGGCCGTCATCGCAATCGTGCAGTCGGCCGGCGACTCGCTCCGGCTGGGCTACTTCGAATACGCGTTCGGCACGATGGGTAACTCCAACGTGCTTGGCGCTTTTCTCGCGATGGTCATTGCACTCGGTCTGGGCGAGCTTGTGGCCGCGGCGTCGGCCACCGCCCGGGTGCTGGTTGTCAACCTCTTGATCGTGGCGGGGCTGGCGCTCGTGCTGTCGGGTAGCCGTAGCGCGTGGCTTGGGGCGGCGCTCGGAGCGGCGATCGTGGTGGCGGACGCTCGCAGAGCTGCCCAGCGGTTGCGCGTCGCCGTCGTCCTGGCCGGTTTCGTCGGTGCGCTGTTGGTGGTGGCGCTGGTCGCCGGCCTCAGCCTCGGCGGGGGATTCGGGCTCGAGCGGCAGCTTCTCGCACGCGGGCTGACGGTATTCAATCCCAGCGAGTGGGGCTCTTCGAGGCTGCACATCTGGTCGGACAGCCTGCATCTCATCGCAAGCCGTCCGGTGGCCGGCTACGGGCCCGACAACTTCGGGTTGGTGTATCCGCGATTCGAGAGCGGCGACTGGGGATTGACCAATGTCGGCTTCCACCAGCAGATCGACAAGGCCCACGCCGAGACGCTGCAGGTCGCCGCGACCCAGGGTCTGCTCGGCCTGGCGGCCTACATCTGGATGCTGGTTGCGTTCGTTCGCGCGTTCTGGACCGGTCGTCGCTCCCCTGGGGCAATCGGAGCGTTCGCCGCGTTCGTCGCCTACCAGGCCACCATCCAGCTGAACTTCACCGCCTTGGCTTCCGCGTTCCCGTTCTGGATCGTCGTCGCCGCCGGGGTGGTGACCTTTGGCGCCGTCAAGCCAACGCGACTCGTTGTCCTTCCCTGGCGGGCACCCCTGCTGACGGCCGCAGTTTTGGTGGCCGCGACACTCGTCGTGCTGGCGGTGCCCGCGGTCGCGCTTCCATATGCTGCCGACGTTCAACTGCGGCAGGCGCTGGACGCGGGATCGCCGGCTGACGCGCAGACCGCGGCGACACTCGCGGCGAACCTTGCGCCTGAAGAAAGCGTCTATCAGGTCGAGCTGGCCAACATCGCGATCGAACGCCACGACCTGAATGCGGCGCGTGCGGCCTACCTCGAGGCGATCCGGCTGGGTACGTACAACCCGTTCGTCTACATGAACCTGGCGTTGGTCGACATCCAGCTCGGTCGGCGAGTCGAGGCGCTTGCGGCGGCCAAGAGGGCCGTTGAGCTCAACCCTTTCGACCCCGCGAGCCAGGCGCTGGTCGCCCAATTAGAAGGGTCGTCTCCGTAACCAACCCGCCCGAGCGCCCCTTTGTCTAGCATGTGCGCGCACAGAGGTAGGCAAGGGGCGAGATGATCCTCGGATCGCAGGTCCAGCGGATCGTGGCCGCGGCGTCGGTCACCGTGCTTACGCTCGCGGTCATCGGCGTCGTGCTGGTCGCGTCGACACCTCTCGGTTGTGGACCTGCCAGGGCTCTGCACATCAAGCTTTCGCCCACCCGGTGTGCCAACGTGGCGTCGACGATCCCCAATTCTTCGCCGTCCCCCAAGGGCGTCCCAAGTCTCAGCCCCTTCCCTCAGGCCACAGCGAACCCCAATCCCGAACCTGCCTCGAACCCGTTTCCCGAGCCTGCTTCCAATCCGGGCCCGTTCCCTGGGCCCGCGTCCAACCCCTACCCCGACAATTCCTCCGGCATATTTCCACCATTCGCGCCTCCGGCCTCTGGCTCTGCGGGACCGGGCCTGGCGCTCAACTGCCGCCTCCCGATCTACGCCGGGGGGCCTGGAAGCGGGGGCTTCATCGTGTTCCCGAACGCCAGTTTCATCCCGGACCCCAGGAGCGCGGTCTCGGTGCCGTCGCCCAGTCCAGGTTCAGCGTCGCCTCCGCCACAGTACGGCTACGGATATCAAGGCTGGTATGGCACCGCGTACGACCAGGCCTACTCGCGCTGGCTTCCGGTTCCCTACCGCTGGGTGTCGCCGGACGGGACGCGCTACGCGTACCTGGGTCAGCCCAACGGGATCTACGTCCAGAACGTCGCCAGCGGGACGCAGGTCGAGCTCGGCGAGGGCAAGTCGTGGCAGATCCTCGACGTGCAAGCCACCGCCGTCTACGCAGTCACCGGACAGACCGGCGGCCTCTGGCGCCTGCCTTTCTCGGGGACCGAGACCCAGATCGCGAGCAGCGGCTACTGGCAGGCGGTCAGCCCCACTGGCTTTGCTTACGGAACCGCGACTTCATCCGTCCCGCAAGGGGCGGGCAACACAATCCTGCAGCTCAACCTGGCGACCGGCGCAACCACTGACTTCTTCAGCGTGCCTGCCCACCTGAGCTCGGTGGCGGGCTTTGACAGCGCCGGCGATCCCATCATCTACGTCTCGGGGCCGCAGGCCTTACGGATCTATATCGGGCACAGTGCCAGCAGCTCCACCCCGATCGCGGACCTCTCCGGCACCAATTTCTATCCGAATGGCGCTCTGATCTCGGACCGCCACGGCATCTGGCTCGGCGGCGGGAATGGCATCGCCCTTTATGTCCAGGGTGGGGGCTGGTACATGATGAGCGGAATCGGCGGCCAGCTGGCCGGGGGCTGTAACTAGGTCCGGACCCCGACCGCATACAGGTTCTTGAAACCTCGATGCGGCCCCCGCGCAGGATCGAGGTCCACGGGTTCAGAGTAGGCACCCATCCCGTCGTGCACCGCGCCCAGCGTCGGCAGCCGTCCATAAAGGACGCGCTTGACCAGCGCCTTGGCGCGCATCGAGTTCGGGATCAGGTGGTAGCGGACGGCGAAATGGCGGACGGGGGCGAGGAAGCGGTCGCGCCCCGACTCGGCCTCGACCGGGAAAGCGCCCGACACCCTGGTCTCGAAACCGTGACGCGCGTACAGCGCGGCGAGCTCGGCGGTGTTCGGGTAGCGCGTGCTGAAGGGGCTCGGATTGAAGTCGGGTCGCTCAGGGTTGGGGACACAGACCATCAGCGAGCCGCCAGGCTTGAGCACACGCCGGCACTCCGCAAAGGCGGCGTCCTGGTCGGCAACGTAATAGATCATCTCCAGCATCAGGACGACGTCGAGGCTGGCGTCCCGGAATGGGAGATGCTGCGCGTCCATCCGCACGAGCGGAGCCTTGGGGAGCTGGGCTCGCCCTTCACGGAGCAGGCCCATCGTGTAGTCGCCGCCCACGACCATGCGCGCGCGTTCGCCGAGGTACGGCAAGCCCATTCCGCTGCCACAGCCGATCTCCAGCACGTCGCGGCCGATGCTCAGGCCCGCGGCCATGCGGTACCGGAAGTACTGCATCGCCAGCTGCTCGGGCGAGGCGGGAAGGCCCCACGTCTCCGACACAGTTGTGAAATCCGTGGAAGTGGAGGTGGAGGTCATTTCTTGAATGGAAGTAGGGCGGTCTTCGTGAGGATGTCGATGTCGTCGCGAAAGGTCCCGCGGTGCACGTACTCGAGGCCGAGCCGCATCTTCTCGGGGCGGATCAGCTCCGCGTAGGCGCGGTCGGGGTCGTCGTGCCCCTTCAGGATCTCGCCCTCGTTGGAGAACCTCAGCGAGGCCCAGTCAGTGATCCCCGGGCGCACCTTGAGCAGATCGCGCTCCTCGTCCGTGTACCCCGCCACCTCGCCCAGGACCTGCGGGCGCGGCCCGACAAAGCTCATCTCGCCCTTCAGCACGTTGAAGAGCTGCGGCAGCTCGTCCAGCTTGTAGCGGCGTAGAAATTTCCCAGTCTTCGTCAGCCGGGGATCGTCGTCGGGAGTGTTCGGCCCGCCGACCCGGTCGGCGTTGGGGACCAGGGTTCGAAACTTGTACATCCAGAACTCACGGCCGCCGAGGCCGGCGCGGCGGCCTGCATAGATGACCGGGCCGTCGCGATCCAGCTTGATGCGGGCCCAGATGATCAGCAGCGCCGGCGAGCCGACGACCAGTCCGAGTGTCGAGAACGCGATGTCGAACGCGCGCTTGGCGGCCCGCGAACGCCTCAGGAGTAGAAGTCCTTGATCGCCCCCGCCACCTCGAGCACCTGCTCCTCGCCGAGCTCGTTGTTGAGCGGCAGCGAAAGGACGCTCGCACAAAGCGCCTCCGTTCTGGGCAGGTTGAAGTGGTCGAGCCCCACCGGCTGCTTGTGGTTGGGCACCGGTCCGGGGGAGATCAGCGTCTCGATGCCGCGCGACGCCAGGTGCGCCTGCAGACCATCGCGATTCTTCGCCTCGATCACGTAGTTCTGGTAGATGTCGAAGAAGGGACCGCCATCCGGTCCAGGCGGGCGCTTGACCGTGCTCACGTCGGCCAGCTCCTCGTCGTAGATCGCGGCCAACCGGCGGCGCTGGCCGATCCACTCCGGCACCTTCCTCAATTTGAGGTCGAGGATGGCGGCCTGCAGGTTGTCGAGCCGGCAGTTCCAGCCCCAGCCGGAGAATCCGGTCTTCGAGACGCGGCCGTGGTCGCGAAGCTCGCGCAGCTTCTCGGCGAGGGCCGCATCGCTCGTCACCACCGCGCCCCCGTCGCCGTACGCCCCCAGCAGCTTGGCGGGGTAGAAGCTGAACGCCCCGGCGATGCCCCAGGCGCCTCCGCGCACGCCCATGTAAGACGCACCCAACGCCTGGGCGCTGTCTTCGATCACGAGCAGGTTGTGGGCCTTGGCCACTTCCATCACGCGGTCCATGCGCACCATCCGTCCGTTCAGGTCGACCGGAATGATCGCCTTGGTCCGCGATGTCACCGCCGCCTCGAGCTTGTCGGTGTCCATGTTGTGGTCTTCGCCGACGTCGACCAGAACCGGCGTCGCGCCGACCTGGTGGATGACCGCCATCGTGGCCATGAACGTGTGCGACACCGTGATGACCTCGTCGCCTGCGCCGATCCCGACCGCTTCCAGCAGCAGCCTGAGCCCATCCGTGCAGTTGCTCACGCCGACCGCGTCGGTGGTGCCGACGAACGACGCCAGGCTGTGCTCGAAGTCGATCATCTGCTGCCGCATGATCAGGTCGCCCGCGACGAGCACCTTGCGCATTGTGCTCATCACCTCTTCCTCGATGCGCAAGAACTCCTTGCCCGGCTCCCAGAACCTAACCGACAAGTCGATAGCTCCCAGCGATGATCGGCTGGATCGTCTTCATCACTCCCTCCTCGTCAAGACCGTGCAGCGATTTCAAGTATTTCTGATCGCCGACCACCGCGTTGAACTGCGGCCGCAGCCCGATGCGCTTCAACAGCGCGCGGGATCCGTCGAGCTCGGCCATCACCTCGGCGACGGCGCCGCCGAGCCCGCCTTCGATGCTGTGCTCCTCGAGCGTGAACACGAAACGGGTTTCGGTGGCTGCGCGCACGATAGCTTCGCGGTCGAGCGGCTTGATGGTATGCATGCTCAACAGCCGGACGCTCAAGCCTTTCTCAGCCAGCTGGGCGGCGATGCGATCGGCCGTCGCGAGCATGCTGCCGCTGGCGATGAGCGTGAGGTCCGAACCCTCCCGCATCGTAATCGCGCGCCCCAAGACAAAGGCAGGCTCGTCCGCATGCACAACCGGCTCGCCGGCCCTGCCCAGCCGCAGATAGGCCGGTCCGTCGAGCGCGACCACGGCCCTGGTCCCCAGCCGCGCCTCGATGGGATCGCCGGGCGCGACCACCGTCATGTTCGGCAGCGCCCGCATGATGGCGACATCCTCAGAGGCGTGATGGGTGACGCCGAGGTTGCCATACGCGAGGCCGCAGCCGACCGCGACCACCTTCACGTTCGCCCGGTGATAGCAGACGTCGTTGCGGATCTGCTCCAGGCACCGCAGCGTGCCGAAGTTGGCGATCGAGTACGTGAAGACGACCTTGCCGCTCAGCGCCATCCCGACTGCGAGCCCGATCATGTTCTGCTCGGCGACGCCGGCGTTGACGAACTGGTCGGGGTGCTTGTCCGCGAACTCCTCGATCACCGAGTAGCCGAGGTCGCCGACGACAAGGCACACCCGAGGGTCCTTGTCGGCGAGCTCGTTGAGGGCTTCGATGAACGCGGTCCTCAAGAGGCAGCCACCTCCGCCAGCGCTTTGGCGAGCTCATCCTCGGCAGGCGGACGGTAGTGCCACAGGACCTTGTTCTCCATCCAGCTCACGCCCTTGCCCTTGATGGTGTGGGCGATGACCGCGCTGGGCTTCCCGGGCTCGATCGGCACCGATTCCAGCGTGCGCCGCAGTGCGCTGACGTCGTGACCGTCCACCTCGCACACGCCCCAGCCAAACGCCGTGAATTTGTCGGCGAAGGGCTCGAGACCGATGGTCTTGGCGACGAAGTCCAGGCTCTGGATCTTGTTGTAGTCGATGACGATCGTGAGGTTGTCGAGCTTGTGGTGGCCGGCGAACATGATCGCCTCCCAGTTGGAGCCCTCGTCGCATTCGCCGTCGCTCATCAACACGAATACGCGCCAGGACCGGCGGTCGCGCTTGCCCGCCAGCGCCATCCCGGTGCCCACAGGCAGACCGTGGCCCAGCGACCCGTTGGACATCTCCACGCCCGGGACGCCCGCGTGCGTCACGTGGCCGTAGAGCTGCCCACCGTTGCGTGCGTACTCGCCCAGGCGCTCGAGCGGCATGAAGCCGGCTTCCGCGACCGCCGCGTACGTGACCGCCGCCGCGTGGCCCTTGGACACGATGAGGCGGTCTCGATCCGGCCATTCGGGCAGCGCAGGGTCGACCCTGAGGACGCTGCCGTAGAGGACGGCCAGGATGTCGGCCAGGGACAGGCACGAGCCGATGTGGGAGGTCTTGGCCGAGCTGATCATCCGCAGCGAGTGCGTACGCAGCCTGCGAGCAAAAGCGCGCAACTGATCGTCTTCCTCCCCACTATGTGGGGAGGTCGGCCTGGCCTCCCCACCACGAGGGGAGGTCGGCCCTGGGCGCATCGCGCCCACGGCCGGAAGGGGACGTGGATCTTTCGACGACGCCACTCAGGAAATTCTCGCAAAAGCGATGTACGGGTCGAACTCCAGCCGCTCCAGATGCAGCTTGCCCATTCCGATGGTATCGATGAGCGCGTTCGTCTCGCCTGGCCACAGCGGATTGTCCAGCTCATCGAAGGCGACGATCGCACCCTTCGGCATCCTCGGCACGAAATTCTCCAGCGCCACCTTGGTCGGCTCGTACAGGTCGAAGTCCAGAAAGAGGAGGCTCACGACCAGGTGGGGATGATCCGCGACGAAAGCGGGAATCGTCTTGGTGGCATCGCCTTTGATGAGCTCGATCTTGGGGATGTGACCGAGGAATCGGTCCTTGTCGTTCAGCTCGATCAAGGTCTTCAGCTCGGCGTACGAATCCGCGCGAAGGGCTCCTGGCGCGGCGGTCTCCCAGGCCGGTCCCGTCTTGTCCTTCTCGGTGACCGATGGGAATCCGGCGAAGCTGTCGAAGCCGTAGATGCGGCGGGTCAGGTTGACAGGCTCGAGCACGGCGCTGAGCTTCGCCCACGCCATGAGGCCGAAGCCGCGGTTGACGCCGCACTCCACCACCGAACCCTTGACTGGGAGCGCCCGCTTGAAGACCTCGTAAAGGGCGAGAAAGCGAGTGAGGTGCTGGCGGCGGACGTACTTGGTGAAGTTCTCGAGCCGGATCCCGACCGGGTCGGTGCTCGCCTGGAAGATCTTCTCCAGCTCATCGGCCACCATCCGCTCCTCTGGGGTGCGCAAGGGCTTCACGTCTCGGTTTTCGGTGTTACGCGTCATCGCCGGCCTTCTGGCTCTCCCGCCGGCGCTCGATGCGCGGCTCCTCGGTGCGCTGCGACGGCGGGCTGCCGGCAGCGGTCTTCAGCGCGCGCACGAGCTCATTCGCGCGCCCTTCGTGTGCGAGCTTCTCGAGACGGGTGACCGTCCAATCGAGGTCAGCGGGGCTGAACGTGTTCGGCGAGACGACTTCCATGATCGCCGGGTGGTCGGTCGGCCGCGATCCCTCGTCGGGGCCGAGCAGCTCCTCGTGCAATCGCTCCCCGGGGCGCAGTCCGGTGTAGACGATCTCGATGTCCGCGCCCGGACGCAGTCCGCGCGCGCGCACCAAAGCTTCGGCGAGGCTGACGATCTTGATCGGTTCGCCCATATCGAGCATGTAGACGTGGCGAGGCTTGGCCACCGTGAGTGTCCGGATGACCAGGGCGACCGCCTCGCGGATGGTCATCATGTAGCGCGTCATCTCAGGGTGGGTGATGGTCACCGGCCCGCCCTGCATGATCTGCCGCTCGAACAGCGGCACCACGCTGCCCCGGCTGCCCACGACATTGCCGAAGCGCACGGCCCAGCACGTCATCTGGCCCTGCCAGCCGAGGATCATCTGCTCGCACACACGCTTGGTGCAACCCATGACCGATTGCCGTCCGACAGCTTTGTCGGTGGAGATGAGCACGAACCTCTTCACGCCGGCAGCCTCGGCGCAGTGGAGCGTGTTCCGCGTCCCGACCACGTTCGTGATCACTGCTTGCTCCGGATGGGCTTCGAGCATCGGCACGTGCTTGTAGGCGGCCGCATGAAAGACCATGTCTGGCCGCTCGTCCGCGAACAGCTGCAGCAGAGGCTCGCGGTCGGCGACCGAGAGGAGCGCTTCCCGGATGTCAATCGACATGTCCATACGCAGCTCCTCGGCGATGTCGAAGAGGCCGCTTTCGTTGTTGTCGACGAGAACCAGGCGGCGCGGCTGCAGGCCGGCCAGCATGCGGCTGAGCTCAGAGCCGATCGAGCCCGCGGCCCCTGTCACCAGGACCGTCATGCCGGTCACATCGGCGCGCGCCTGCTCGACCTCCAGCTCGCGGTGGGTGCGGCCGACCAGGTCATCGGCGGACAGCTGCCGCAGCCGGGTCCCATGCTGGCGGTGGAACCACGCCTCGGTGCCGGGAAGGATGAAGAGCGGGAGGCCCGCCTCCAGGCAGACGTTGAAGAGCTTTCTGTCCTCCGGGGTGGAATCGGTTTCGAAGACGAATGCAACTCCACCCGCGTCCGTCGATTTCAGGTGGTGCGCCAGCTCGTAGGCCGACCCGACCACCGGCACGCCCAGAACGGTGTGGTGGATCTGAGAGGAATCCTTGGTGAGGATCGCGACCGCCTGCCACTCGGGGCTTGGCGACTGGACGAGCTCTTTGACGGACGGGTTCGAGGCCGAGTCGGCGACGATGAGGAGGCGGCTGCCGCTCGCGGGCGCCCGGGAGAGCAAGCGAGGGAGGAGGCGGAACAGGCCGATGCCCATCAGGACGGCGGGCATGGCCAGCAACGGCACGCCGAGGCGCCAGATGCGGTAATCGCTCGGCAAGACCCAGTTGGCCAGCGTGATGAGGAGCGACGCCTCGGCCACAGCCAGCCCGGTCGCGATGGCGTCGTGGATGCCCGCCACCTTCCAGATGCGGCGGTAAAGGCCGAAATGGGCCTCACCCGCGCCCATCGCCAGCACGACGAAAGCGATCGAGAGCAGCAGTGTGGCTCGCGACTGCGGCGTCGTGATGATGCGGCCGCCGTAGTTGAGCTGCTGGAATGTTTCGAGCCCAACCCAGAAGATCACCACCTCGGCCAGGAAGGACGGCGTGTAGCGCACCAATGCGCGCAGCCTTCGGCCGGTGGCAGACGGTGCGCCTGCTCGCGGCTCGGGCCCGGTCGTCCGTGGGGTGGTGATGCTCATGCGGTCAGGTCTAGAAGTGTGTGCTAAAGGGCGCCCTGCCCGGGCGCCAGACGGAGGACAGCCGCAGCTTACGAAACGGGCACGGGCACGTCAACTCGATCGGGGGCGGCGCGGCGGGCGGCCTCCGGGCGGCGTTGCCAGGCGTCGATGCCCAGCTTGAGCGCCACGATTCCGAAGATCCACATGCCTCGATCGCTCGGGATGTCGCCGCTCAGGTTGGCGACGGCAAAGAAGACGGCCACGATCATCATCAGGCCGGCGACCGCCGGCGCCCCGCGTTGGATGCCGCCCCACATGAAAGCCAACCACCCCAAGAGCAGCGGCACGATGATCAGCAAGAAGCCGATCAGCCCGGTCTCGCTCGCAACCTCCAGGGGCACGTTGTGCGGGTACTGGTAGAAGTCTCCAGGCTTGGCGGTCCCGATGGTGCTCGTGTTCTTGAGGACGCCGGCGAAAGAACCGAGGCCGGTACCCAGGATCGGGTCCTGCCCAAGCAGCGTCACCCCTCGAAGCAGGAGCTTGTCGCGATCGCCCGAGCTGCCTTCGAGGGCGATGAGGCGGTCGGTGACGCAGTGACAGTAGTTGTGAGGGTCGTACGTGACCGCGATCGCGACGCCGGTCAATATCACCAACACCAAAGGCAGGGCCACGTACCGGTTGTACAGCGCTTTTCGATACGGGTTCGGCGTGCCTCGAGTTTCACGCCAGTACTTGGAGGCGGCCCAAAAGACGGCTGAGAGCACGAGCGCAAGCGCGAACGCAACCAGGGACTGGCGCGCGCTCGCGAACATGATCCCGCCCACGCCCAGCACGCCGATGGCGGCCGAGGCCCAGAAGTTCTTGATCAACCAGGGCTGGACCGCGACCAGCGTGCCCAGGGCGATCAGGTTGCCCTGCCAGGTGTAGCGGTCGACTCCGAGGATGCGATCGCCCAGCAGCGCGATCGTGATGAGGCCGATCGCGACGCCGATCGCGAGCTGGGTTGCGGCCGCGGGCCAAGCGTCCTCCGCGCGGTCGATCATCATCGCGACCGCAGCCGACATCGGCAGAACGATGAAAACGAAATAGGTCAGCTTCGAGGTGCCGTAGCTGAGCTGGTCTGGCGTCAGGTGGAGCAGGTACCTGGAGCGCAGCCAGGACAGGATCATCCACGCGGCGACCACCCCGACGTAGGCGAGCATGAGCCGGTTCGGGCGGCCGAGCTTGAAGAAGAAGAGGGCGACCACGACGTAGCCGAGCGCGATCGCCGCCGACAGCGTCACACGTTGTGGCGAGCTGACGAGGACCGCCACAGGAAGGGCGGCGAGCATCGCGATCCGAGCGAGCGCGATCGGCCTGCGCTCGAGCTGCCGGCCGGTGATGTCGCCGATCCGGTTCACCTCCAGCATTGTGAGACTTGCCAGCACGTAGAGGGCCAGCACAAACGCGAGCACGGCGCTGGTCGTGGTATCCGCGAAGCGTGGAAGCACCAGAGCCAGGAGCACGAACAGGGCGAAGGAGATGACCACGGGGACTGCGAAAACCTCGAGGGCGACCGTGAGCAGGAGGGTGGCCGCCAGCACGATCCCGCGCAGCGTGCCTCGCCTGATCACCGGAGCTTGCTCGGCTTCGAAGACCTCGAGCAGCCGGTCGGCGAGGCGCGGGATGTTGTGCTGCTCGAGCACGAAACGGCGGCCCCGCTCGCCCATCTCCATCCTTTCTTGTGGCGTCAGGTCGACGAGCTGCTCGACAGCGTCCGCCAGGACCTCGGGGTCGCCAGGCGGCACGCTGAACCCGGCGTTGGCATCGCGCACGGGGTCGTACGTCGATTTCCCGAAGAAGACGATCGGCCTGCTCGCCGCCAGGTAGTCGGTGAGCTTGTTGAGGCTGATGCCGAATCGATAAAGGGCGAGGTCGCGGAGGCCGTAGATGAACGCGTCCGCCTCGCCCATGATCCGCCCCACGTCTTTTTTCGGCACCGCGGCCCTGAAGTCGACGTTCTTCAGCCCCATCGACTTCGCCTGTTTGATGAGCCCTTCTCGTTCCTGCCCGGAGCCGACCAGGATGAACTCGACATCCTTGCGCCCCCGCTTTTCCAATACGGCGGCGGCTTCGAGGATGCTGTCCAGCGAGTTGGACGCGACGAAGCCGCCCAGGAACATGATCCGGAATGGGCGATGGCGGCCTCCGTCATAGGGCGTCAGCTCCTCGTATCGGGCGAGCTCCACGCCGTGGGGCAGCCATAGGATCTTCGACGGTGATACGCCCTGCGACTCAACGTAGGCGTCGGTATGCCGCCACAGCATGATGATCCGCTCCGCCTGCTCGAACAGGTGGCGCTCCAGCGTTCGCATCCCGCGAGCCGCTCTTCCATCGGGTCGGAGCCGGCCGAAGTCGATGAGAGTTTCCGGCCATAGATCGGTGACCTCGAAGAAGAACCTGGCGCCCTTGGTGAGGGCAAGGAAATAACCGCTGAGCGCGGCCAGCGGATGGACCGAAACGCCCACCACCACCTGCGGGCGCTCACGCCGGAGGGATCCGGATACGAATGCGAGAGCGCTGAACACAAGCATGTTCAGGACACGACGCCAGTCGTTCCTGTGGTAAGCGGGCGCGGCGATCCAGACGTACCTGACGCCCTCGATGTCCTCATCGCGCCACAGCCTCCAGCCCAGCTCTCGTACCGGCTTGAGGTGGTAGTGGCTGAAGGCGCAGACGAAGATCGTCGTCGGGTTCCCCTTCTCCACGAGCCTGCGCGCAAGGTCGAACGTCCGCGTGGCCAGGCCGTCGGGCGGGTCGGCGTAGTGGTTGACGATCCAGATCCGCATGGACCCGAGCCCCCGGCCCCTACTTACGCGTCGAGATCGACTCGGTCACCTCGACGGCGCCACGAACCAGGTCGAGGAGGATGGGGCTCAGCTTCCGGAGCGCAGCCATGTCGGTGTCCCGGTGCTTGAGCGCGATCACCACCGCGTCGAAACGCGCCGTTGGAACTTCGCGGACGAGCTCGATCTCGCGCGGGAAATTGTTGGCCTCGACGATCGGGTCGTACACCACCACCTGATGGTGCGCCGCCAGGCCGCGCGCGAATGCAAGCGCGGCCGAGGCCCGGGCGTCGGGATAGTTGGGCTTGTAGGTCGCGCCCACCACCAGGACGTGGCCGCGCGTTATCCCGCTCCCCGCAAGCAGGTCGCGCAGGTGGTCCGCGACGCGCTGAATGATCATCTCGTTCGTGGTGATCGCGTCTCGCAGGATCGGCATCGCGAGCCCGATCTCCTCGGCCGCCTCGAGCAGGTATCGAGGCACGGTGGGGATGCAGGTGCCGCCCGCACCGACACCGGGCTGATGGGGCATGAAGGCGAAGGGCTTGGTGGCGGCTGCGTCGATCACGTCGGCGGCGGTGATGCCGATCCGGCGGCAGAGCTCCGCGAACTCGTTGATGAACGAGATGTTGACGAGGCGGAACGAGTTCTCCAGCAGCTTGGACGCTTCGGCGACCTCCACGGGTTCGACCGCGTGGGTGGGGACGCCGGCTCGCTTGTACAGCTCGACGGTCAGGTTGAGCGCTTCGGCGCTCGTCGCGCCAACGACCCGAGGGATCTCACCCAGCGCCGTGCCCCGACCTGGGTCGAAACGCTCCGGCGCGTGCGAGATCAGCCGGCCATGACGCCCGAACCGGGCAGCCAGGTCGCGCGTGAACCCTATCGGCACGGTGCTCGCGACCACGATCAGCCTTTCCCTGTCCGAAAGGCCCTGGACATCGGCGACGAATTGATCGAACGCATCCATGGTGTTCTCAGCGGCCGGGGTCAGGTTGGGGAGGCACAGGATGAGGGCGTCGCAGCCGCCCAGGTCTTCGACGCGGGCGGTCAGCCGCGCATCGGGTTGTGAGGCGGAACCCGCTGCCAGCGCCCGCACGCGCGATTCGGAGATGTCGTAGCCCACGGTCTGGTGGCCGGAGCGCTGCCAGAGGGCGAGCTCCTGCGATCCGATTGTGCCCAGGCCGACCACGCCGACTCGTGAGATCGCGTTCAAATGACCAGCCATACGGTATCAGCACGTCCACACAGGGGTAGGGAGCCCGCGTTGCCCTGCCCAGCGCGCCCCACGTATCATTGGCCGACCATGAGGCGATCTGGGCTTCGCCGGTCGGATTCGGTGTCCGGGTGAGCGGGAGCGAATGGACAGTCGAGTCAACCACGAGCCTGCTGCGCCGGGATCCATGGGTCGAAGTGCTTGAAGAGCACATCAAGCTTCCGGACGGACGGCGCGTCGACGACTTCTACACCATCCGGCTCCGCGACTTCGTCGTGGTCGCCGCCCTCACCCACGACGGCAGCGTCGTAACCGTCAAGCACTACAGGCACGGGTCGCGCAGCGAGACCCAGGGCCTGCCGTCCGGCTTCATCGACGACGGCGAGAGCCCAATTGACGCGGCCCGCCGCGAGCTTCGCGAAGAGGCCGGGTACGAGGCCTCGGACTGGTTGGACCTCGGTCACTACGTGGTCGACGGCAACCGTGGCTGCGGCACCGAGCATGTTTTCCTGGCCCGCGGCGCCCAGCGGGTGACCGACCCGGTCCATGTGGACCTGGCCCCGACGACTGTGGACGTGGTGGCGCTCGAGCGGGCAGTCGACTCGATGTGGAATGGCGAGATGCGCGAGCTGGCTTGCGTGGCTGCGCTCGCGCTGGCTGTGATAAGAATCGATGCGGAGACCGTGTCCGCCGGGAGCGCCTGAATAGATTGCAACCGAACCAACCTCGCGAAAGCGATCGCATCCGCGACTGGAAGAACCGAAGTGTTCTGGTGACAGGCGGCGCTTCATTCATCGGCTCGCATGTAATCGACAAGCTGGTCGAG
>Ga0209283_10000268_pt1 | contig 26241 bp, 22 predicted proteins | sample CZO8metaG_2_FD_188354 | JGI IMG/M metagenome (GOLD analysis project Ga0209283, IMG submission 188354) | Vadose zone soil microbial communities from the Eel River Critical Zone Observatory, Northern California, USA - CZOApr15con2H1.8 metaG... | ecosystem: Environmental > Terrestrial > Soil >...
CGAGAGGGACTGGATGACTTTCGCGACCTGCAGTCGCTGATAGATGTCGAGATACGACGACGGCTCGTCGAAGAAGTAGATGTCCGCATCCTTCAACATCGTCGCGGCAATCGCCATGCGCTGGAGCTCGCCGCCCGAGAGTTGCGCGATGTCCCGATCAAGGAATGATGTGAGGTCGAGGGATACGATGAGCTCGGCGAGCCGGCCTCGCTTGTCGGCTTTCGTCAGGAGATTCCGGACGCGGCCTGTGTAGATCTTGCTCAACTTGTCGACGTACTGCGGCTTGATCGCCGTGGTCAATTTCTTGTTGGCAATCTTCGCCAGATAATCGTGGAGTTCCGTCCCCGCGAAGTAGTCGAGCACCTCTTCCCAATACGCTTTCTTGCGGCGATAGTGGCCGAGATTCGGGGCCACCTCTCCGCTGAGGAGGCTGACACACGTGGTCTTGCCGATTCCGTTCGGACCGAGCAGGCCGATGACCTCTCCCTGCTTCGGGACCGGGAGACGAAAGAGCCGGAACGCATTCTTTCCGTATTGGTGCACTAGATCTTCCTTCAACGCTTCTGGAAGACCGATGATCCGAATTGCGTCGAACGGACACTTCTTGACGCAGTTGTGAACTACTTCCCCAGCCGCGGTATAGGTCTGGTCTTCCTCGACTTCGAGATTGAAGACCTGCAAACCTTCGGCGCGGCTAACCTCAATGGCGCGAATCGAGGCGTAAGCAAAATCGTCGTCTACGAGATAGTGACTCGCCTTTCGATTGCGCGTATCCGAGAAATCTACCTGCAACAGCGTCGCCATCTGTTGCGAAAATTCAGCAGTGACGTGAAGATAGTACGCGCGACGCTTGCCGGAAGGAGACCTCGCTGTCACGCCTGCAGCAATCCCGATTCCGGCGAGAATCTCCTGCATCTGGTAGGCCAGATGAGGGGAGGTCGTGACGATCCCGAAATAGTTGCGATGGAACTCCCGATGGCCGTCGCCTCTCCACAGCCCGCGAACTAGCTCTTCCCGGACGGCCTTCGGCGCCGTCATGAACACCGGAGGAACGTGCTTCTTGTCGCACTTTTTCCCAAGAGAGCCGAACACGCGGGCCAACACGGCCGAATCGTATCGAACGTTCCGGCCTAGACCAGTGTTCTTTGTTTCGTACCCTCGAAGGCCGAATACTTTGCGAATAGAATGGCGCACATCATTTCGATAGTTCTGCTCCTTCTCATGGAACGAGAACACGAGGCGCCGATCATCGGCGGAACCTTCGGCAAGATAATATCCGACCAGTCTCCCCAAATCCGGCGTCAACGGCAGGGAAATCAACTGCTCCGACCACTGCGGATAGCGACCCCGACTCAGCACCATCGGAATCGGGACATCCCACGAGTCTTGGGCCGTTTCGTGAGTCCTGGGTTTCACGAGATAATCGCCGGTCTTCAGCTCGGCGGGCCGAACCCAGCGAAGGACTCCGGTCGACTTTTCGAGCCTTCGTCCACCTTTGATCGGCCGTCGGATCACCGCAAGAATTGGATGCTCTTCGGTGACCTCAAGCGGGTCCGGTTGGCCGGTAACCCGAATCCGATACAGGGGCCCGTCGTACATCCGGGTCTGGACGCTCGTCACAGGTCGATAGCGTCCCTGATGGGTGAGGGCGCGGGTGCCGACAGTAATCTTGTCGATGGGGACAATCCCGGAATCGGTCGAGATAGGCACCCCCGCGGGCAAACAGATTCCGCAAGAGATGCATGTCTCCTCGCTGATCGCGGCTTTCGTTGTCTCCGGATCAATCCAGATGACTTCGGTTCCGGTCCTCTGCGGTGGGCAGAAGGCGATGCATTCGAGATGGCAACGCTTGGGCTGACATCGATCCTTAAACACGACGGCGACGCGCACTACGAATTCGATGAGCCCTGAGCTATTTAAACATATGACGGAGCGGTCGGACGCAGAGAACCTTTATCCGAGTCCCGACCATCCATTCCGATGTGATGTGATGATTCCGGGCGGACGCGTGAACCCGCGGCAGATGCGCCAGGCCATGAAGCGGATGGGCATCGAGCAGGAAGAACTCGAGGGCGTCGAGGAGGTCGTCATCCGAACCGCGAGCAAGGAATACGTGATCCGGGACCCGAACGTCACCGCAATGACCGCGCAGGGTCAGAAAATTTGGACCGTCGTCGGAGAGCCGATTGTCCGGGATCGGGCGGATGCGAAGAAGCCGGAAGCGGGTCACGGACCGACGATTCCGGAAGAGGACGTCCAGCTCGTCGCCGAGAAGGCCGGCGTCTCCGAGGCGGAGGCGCGCAAGGCCCTTGAAGAGTGCGGCGGGGAACCCGCGGAAGCAATCATCCGCCTGATGAGCCGATGAACATTGAGCGGGTCCGATCAATCCTCGGCGTATGGGCGCCGATGGCGATCGGCGTCTTCATCATCGTGACGTCGATCAACTTCTACTTCACCGCGAATCTCACGAACGGACTCTTCCTCGGGAACCTGGAGTCGTGGCGGCTCGTGTGTTCGGCGGGCGCCTTCTTCGTTGGCGGAGTCCTGCTCCTGTCTACGTTCGGCCGGTACCGGAAGACGAAGGCCGCGAGGCTCGAGCGGCGGACGAGCCCGCCGAAGTGAGAGCCCCGGCGCGGATCACTCCTTCTTGCGGCGCGATCGGGCGACCACGAGGGCGATCACAATCGCGACGACGATCACCACGACGATGAGACTGTACGTGATCGTCGGGCCGCCCAGGATTCCCACGGACGCCCAGTTCGCGTGCACCACGAGCGGACCGTTCACGGTCACGGAGACCTGCGTCGAGGTGGAGGTCGCATCGCCCGTCCAGCCCGCGAAGCGGTATGTCTGACCGTTGTACGTCACCTCTTGTGGCGCGGTGAGTGTGGCCTGCGTCCCCTTGGCGAACCAGCCGCCCGCCTCGATTGGGATGGTGCTGTCGACGCGCACGAGGTATTCGACATGCCATGTCGCCGTCGCGGTCTTCGGTCCGTCCATCGGAACCGGATTCGACAAGGCCGCGGACGATCCGGACGCGTCGCCGGTCCAGGCGTCGAACGCTTCGCGTTCGGTCCCGCTCACCGGAACGATGGATGCGTTCACCGATACGACGCCGAACGACCCGTTCGCGTACCAGCCACTCCCCGACGCGCTCCCGTACGGGGTGTTGACGGTCAGGTAGAACTGCACCTGCCAGACGGCCACGACGAGGTGGGGCCGATCCATGAGGATCGACGAGGACGCGGATGAGTCCGTTCCCGTGGCATCTCCAAACCAGCCCTGGAACATTGCACGAGCGCCGGCTCCGAGAGAGACGGTCCCGACATCGAGACGTGCTGCCGTCTGCGTGCCGTTATCGTACCAGCCGGCGGACACCGCCGAGCCGTAGGTCGTGGTAATCTGGAGACGGTACTGCAACTTCCAGTTCGCGATCGCGACCTTCGGCCCGTCCATCACGATCGGGGCCGACGTCGTGCCGGACCCCGAGGCGTCCCCGCCCCATCCGTTGAACGCTTGCCGCGACCCAGACGATATCGCCACCGTTGCCGGAGCGGTCGCGCTTGCGGTCACACCCGACGAGTACCAACCGGTCCCAGCGACCGGGCCGTAGGCGGACTGAACTTCCAAGTAGTACTCCGTCCCAAACAACGCGTTCGCGGTCTTCGGACCGTTCATCACGATGGGATCCGACGTGGTACCGGTACCGGTCGCGTCACCGCCCCATCCGTGGAACGCAAGGCGCTCGCCCGGACCGACAGACTGAACCGGGTTCGTGACCGTCGCATAGGCCGTCAAACCGCTGAGGTACCAACCTTGCCCCGTGGACAAGGGATCTGCGGAGTTGACCGTCAAGTAGAATTCCGTCTTGAAGCGGGCCGTCAGCGTCATTCCCGCGGTGATCGTAATCGCATGGGACGGACCGCCACCGTCGCTCCAGTCGAGGTACCGATACCGGACACCCGGACCGCCGGATTGCAACGTCCCCACCGCGATCGTGTGCGTCGAGTTGAGGGCGAACCAGAATGTCCCCGGGCTCGCCTGCGGTCCCCCGCCATCGAGTGTGAAATTCAACCCCTCGGGATCGGTCTGAATGAGTAGCGTGCGTTGGGGCTGGAACGTCGCGGTGGCATCGACCGCCGTGTTCGCCGTGACGCCGTGGGCCCGCGCCCCCGAATCGCTCCAAGAAACGAAAACGAAACGCTGGTCGGGAGCGATGAGCTGCGGGGTTGGAGCGTCGAGCCAATGCGAGGATCCCTGATCCCACCACAGGGTCACCGGCCCGGACTGGGAGACGTTGTCCACGCTGTAAGTCGGTCCCGTCGGGGTGACGCCGAATGTTGCCCGCCACTGCTTGTGGAACGAAGCGGTGAGAGTCATGTCTCCATTGGCGACGATATTGTGCGCCAACGCGCCCCCGTCGCTCCACGAGGACCAGACGTACCGGGAGACGGGGCCGATCGGCTGCGGAGACGGCGTGCTGATGTTGTGCGTCGTGCCCAGGAGGAACACCGCTTGCGTTGGAGTCGTCGACGTCTTCCCGTCGACCGTCACTTGGAGCCCAACCGGGTTTGTCGACAGACTTACGACCGCAGCTGGGAAGCCCGGGTTGCGGGCATAGTAGATGTCCCAATCCGGACCACGGCCGTCCGTCCAAACGACGTGGACGGAATTGTCCGGCGCGGCTCGGATCGCGAAATAGTCTCCCGGACGGGCGAGGGAGGAGGACGTCTCCTCTGTGGTCACGCGAACGTTCGTTCCCCAGGTCTGACCGCCGTCGGTCGAGTTCGCGTACTCGATGTTGTAGTTGCCGGTGCGCAGGTCATACCATGCCGCGTGGAGCTTCCCCGTGCTGTCCTGTGTGAGGTCCGGCATTCGCTGGACGTTGGTGGTCTGGTCATTCACGATCTTGTTCGCGCCCCAGGTTTGCCCGCCGTCCGTCGACCGGGACATGTAGATGTCCATCGATCCACCGCGGCTGTCGGTCCAGATATTGTACAGCGTGCTGCCAGAGGTCCGGTCGACGACCAGCTGGGGCATCGCGTCGTCCCATCCGGAACCCTGCGCCGAGCCTTGGACATCATTCACGCGCACGGTCGGCGACCACGTTTGGCCATGATCAGTCGAGCGAGTGAAGAGGATGTTCGACGATCCGAAGTTCCACCAAGTCAGGTACACGACGCCGCTGGGCGAGGTCTTGATGATGCCACCGAGGACGGTTGCTTCGTTGTTCGGAAAGTGGATGGGTGCCCAGTGGGCGCCGCCATCGTCGCTCCAGGAGACCATGAGGCTGTTTCCTTCGTCCCACGCGGAATAAATCCGGCCGGAGGCATCCACCGTGATCGAGTCTTTGTCGGTGAGGCCACCACCCCCTTGCATGAAGTGGGGCGGACTCGTCCACGATGTCCCGTCGGTGGTGTTCGCAACGTTCAACCCCGTCGGAGAACAATCGTACTCCAGGTAGGCATAGTGAACGACGTCGTTCAGTCCGAGGGCCATCCACGGATCCGAGTTGTGACAATTCTGGTTTGGATGGGACTGGTTCATCAGGATGTTCGGCGCCCAAGTCGCTCCGTTATCGGCGGAATATGAGGCTCCGACCCGGAGGCCCGCTGCCGTCGCGCCGTTCGTTTCCTTCCAACCAAGGAAAATTCTCCCGGAGGAATTAATCGCCATGGTCGGCTCGACTTGGTCGGTGTACGGGGACGAACCATCCGTGATCTTGATGTTCGGGAAGAAAGGCTGCGACGACGACGGGACCGCGGCGGCTCCCACCGATTCATGCGACCTCGATGACGGGCCGAGCGAGGATGCGGTCGCACTTGGCGACAATCCCGTCACCATGAAACTCATGCACAGCGCAATCACTAGCAAGAACAACGCAAACCTCGACGTTGGACTCCTCCTCCCCTAGAACAGGAGCGGCCGACACGGAAATAACCTTTTCTTTCACCGGGCGGAGGGTCGGGAGACGTCCGAAATTCACAGGCGGCCCGGACGCTTGCCTTCGCATCGGACCCTGGCGCGCCAAGCATTATATAGCGAGAACTTGTTGAGAACGACGCTAGGCTCGACCGGGGGGTTGGGCGTCCCCTTGTAGACCCAAATCGTCCTCATGGGGCGGTGACAGTCGGGGGCGGTGCTCCCAGTCTGGCGCTGGTCCGGATGCCGACGTTGAGGTTCTGTCCCGCGGGGCTGGAGGCGACAGGGAACGCAGCTGGAGAGCGGCGATCCCCGTCCCGATCGTGGGGAACGGGTCAGGCACGGAAGTGAGCAGCCTCACCGCGGACTACCAACGCTCGCGGGGGTGCGGGACCGAGGACGCATCCGGGTCACCCGGCGTCGGAGCTGAGCATCCACCTCGATGGCCTAGCTTCGCGGTCAGCGTTCGGTCAGCTTCATCTGTTTGGTCCCGAGGACGAGCGCGCCCATCCCGAATCGCTTGACGACCAAATCGTAGAGGATCTCATCGCGAACCTCGTTGCGGCGCTCCGGCATTCCGTACGCGGGTTCGTTCGTCGGGACCGGGAGGCCGAGTTTCACGAGGCCGCGACGGGCATCCTCCCGCTCTTCCCGCGGAGCCTGCGGCGCGTCCACTGCACCGCCGAAGCCGCACTCGCGAAGTTCTCGAAGAAAAATCGGACGGCGAAAGAGCTTTTGCAGGACCGAAACCGCGAGCCGGATTTGGTCCGCCTCCTCGCGGGTCGCTTCCCGACACCGGGCGCCCACGAGCTCGTACAGGTTTGGCTCTCGGTGCGCGGACGTGCTGTACACCTTCGCCGGCGGGATGTCCTTCTCCCGGAGGATGCCCGCATCGGCGAGGGCCTTCAGGTACCCGGTCACGAACAGCCGGTGGAACGGATAGCCATCCGCGCGGAGCTGCTTCGTGAGGGAGCTGATCGAGCGTTCCTGTTCCCGGAGGTACGAGACCACGAGGTCCTTGAGGTTGCGCTCAGGGACAAACAACGGCTCCCGACCCGGACCTGGTAACAAACCGGATAACAAATAAACGTTTCCAGCCGAAGTGTTGCTCACAGACCGAGTGCAAAAATCATCTTATCCTCGGCCCCCTGTCGTCTTCCAGTTCGCTCTTACTCCCCCTTTCTTTTTTGTTTTCCTCCATACGCGCGCGGCTAGCACCCGGTGATAACGGCCTCGGAACGGTTATTACGCGCTCGGTCCAATGGAATGCCTTGCTATGGGCCAAGGAGACCGTATCCGGACGTTCATCCACGGTTTTGATGACAAGCTGGGCGGCGGCATCCCGGAGGGCCACGTCGTGCTCCTCGCCGGAGAGCCGGGGACGATGAAGTCCACGATCGCGTTCAACATGATGTACCAGAACGCGCTCCGCGACGGGAGACCGGGCACCTACATCTCGTTGGAACAGGGTCGAGACAACCTGACGCGCCACCTGGATCAGATGAGCCTCAGCCCGCGGGATGTGGAGTCGAAGGTCAGCATCGTCGACCTCGGAATGATCCGCCGCAATCTCGACGGGATGGCGGACCGCACGTGGCTCGAGATTTTCAAGATGTACGCGATGAACTTGAAGCGGTCCCTGAACTACGACATCCTCGTCGTCGATTCGCTGCCGGTCCTCGAGGTCATGTCGCGATTCGAAAACCCGCGTGAGGATCTCTTCCAGCTCTTCGAGTGGATCCGCGATCTGAAGGCGACGACGATCCTGATCAGCGAGATGAAACCGGACAGCGAGGACTTCGGGAAGAACGGTGAGGAGTATCTGAGCGATGGAATCATCCACACGAAGATGGAGCGCATCGACGACGCGAACATCCAGCGGCGGATCCGATGTGTGAAGTTGCGCGGAACGAATCATTCGCCGAACTACTACACGCTCATCTTCCAAAGTGGGATTCTTCAAGCGACGCGCATCATCGCCGAGTAGCCAGGAAACGGATCTTGGCTCGATTCCGAATTTGGGCCAAAAGCCTAATGTGCGCGCCGTAGCATCCCGCGAATCCGAGGCACAGGTCAAGCCGCCTGCGCTTCCGAAAAGGAGGCACGGCCACACGGCCCTTCTCGTCGTGCGTATTCTCGTGACCCTCGCGCTCGCCCTCGTCCTCCTCATCCAAGTGCCCTCGATCGGCCCGCGATCCGCTCCGCTCGCGGCCGGCCCGATCGGAGGCCCCGTGACGTTCCGCACGGACGCGACCGAGACGGAGATCACGGCGGCCGGTGCCCGAATCGTCGCATCCTACGACGCGTTCTCGGTCGCGCGCGGCCCCGAGGGAACCCTCGCGGTCCTCCGAGCCCAAGGGCGCTACGCAGAACCGTTCGCGCGGGCATCAGAACTTCAGTTTGCGGCCGGGACCGTCGACGTCGCGGCGCTCTCCGCTCAATCGATCCCATGGTCCCTCGATTCGGACGGGATGGCCGTCGGCGTGATCCATCTCGTCGCCCCGATCAAGTCCGCGTGGCAAGCCGAGCTCGCGTCTCGGGGAATCTCGCTCCTTCGATATGTCCCGCAAGATGGGTTCGTCGTCCGCGGTCGACTTTCAGACCTACTCGATGCGTCGGCGGTCCCCTACGTGGATTGGGTCGGGCCGTACGAACCAACGTGGAAAATCCGACCGGGAACACCGGCCGTCGGTGTCGTGGATGTGCGCATGGTCGTCCTTCCGGGAGAAAGTCCCTCGATGATCGAGGCGTGGCTCGGGCATGCGGGGATTCTGGCGGACACGCACGGGCGAATCGGCCCAGCCCTCCTGGGAGCCTTCGGAAGCGGGGACTTCCGGTGGGTCCGTGCCCGAGTCCCGGCAGGCCTCGTGCCCTCGCTGGCGGCCCTCCCCGCGGTCGAGTTCATCGATCCGGTCGTGCCCGTCCATCCGTTGAATCAGGAAACCGACTGGGTGATCCAGACGAACCTCACCGCGAACGACCGCTACTGGACGTTCGGCCTCGACGGGACGGGACAAGTGATCGGCATGGCCGACACCGGCCTCGACTATGACGGCGAACAGTTCCGGCAAGCACCGACGACCGTCACCCTCGGAGACATCTACAACACGACGGACCTGGCTCGCCGCAAGGTCGTCCGGTACGTGAACATGGGTGTGCTCACGGGACAACTCACGTGGCCGGGAGGGGGCGGCCCCTGGGATCCGTTCTCGATCAAGGACTGCGCGAACGGGCACGGGACCGGCGTCGCCTCGACCCTCGCCGGGAACGACAACGGAATCGGCTCCTCGCCGAACGACGGGAACGCGTTGGGCGCGAAGATCTACCTCGAGGACATCGGCGGCTTCCAAGGCCTCGCGATCTGTCCGAACGAGGGATTGATCTACATTCCCGAGAACTACGACGACCTATTCGGCCCGGCGGGCCTCGTGTACAACGATCCGACGGCTCCGGTTCGGATCCAGAGCGACAGCTGGGGGGCGGACACGAACGTGTACGATGTCCAAGCGCGGATGGTCGACGCGTTCGTCTGGGCCCATCCCGACATGACGATCCTCTTCGCCGCGGGGAACGCGGGCAGCAACGCGGGGACGATCGGGACGCCCGCGACCGCGAAGGACGTCGTCTCGGTCGGCGGCGCGTACAACCCGGATACCGGCGGCGGGCTCGGTCAGAACGACTTGGCGCCGCAGGCGAGCCGCGGCCCGACCACGGACGGCCGGATCAAACCGACGATCGTCACGATCTTCGATGGCGACTCCGCAATGTCGGACGGCGACCCGTTGAGCCTGGCCCACGTCTCCGACGCGCACTGGGGCGGGACGAGTTACTCGACTCCCGCGGCGGCCGCCGCGGCGGCCATCATCCGCCAGTACTTCGTGGACGGCTGGTATCCGTCGGGCGCCCCGATCGGGAACAACTCGATGAACCCGAGCGCCGCGCTCATCCGCGCGATCCTCATCGCGTCCGGACAACAGGTCACGGGCACCGGGACGGCGGCCCGGTCGGCGACGGATACCTGGCCGAACAACGAGCAGGGATTCGGGCGCGTCCTCCTGTCGAAGGTACTACCAATCGCGGCCGCCGGGGACACATTCCGAACGCAGGTCGTCGATGGGAAGGCCGGGCTTTTGACTGGGGACGAAGCCACATACTCCTTCCACGTCGGAATTTCCGGCCCCGCGAAGTTCGTCTTGACATGGAGCGACTACCCCGGGACGATCGGAGCAACGAAAGCACTCGTGAACGATTTGGACCTCGAGGTGACCGCGCCGGACGGGACGGTGTACCGAGGGAACCATTTCGCGCCGTTCGCGCAAGGGCAATCCCTGGCCGGCGGGACCTTCGACACCACGAACGTCGAGGAGGCCGTGATCCTGAAGAGCGCGATGACGGGGGACTGGTCGGTCCGGGTGATCGGATCGAACGTACCGGTGGGCACGCAACCGTTCGCGCTCGTCGCGACGGGCAACCTCGACCCCTCCTATGGTCGGCTGACCTTGGACCGCTTCGTCTACTCGGAATCGGACACGATCCACATCTCGGTCGACGACCCCGACGCGACGTCGGTCGTCGTGCATGTCGCATCGAGACTCGAGCCGGCGGGGGAGAACGTCACAATGACTCGGGGCGGCCCAGACGAAACCTGGCACGGCTCGATTGCCACCGCGTTCGGGACCGCGACGCCGGACAACGTGCTCCAAGTGCGCGAAAGAGATGTCGTCACCGCGGCGTATCGGGACCTCTCGCCTCCGCACACGGCGACGGCGGAAGCGAATATTCTCGCGAGCGGCCCGACGATTCACGACGTGACCGTGAGGTCGATCGGCTCGACGACGGCAACGGTCGAGTGGATCACGAACGAACCTGCGACGACGGAAGTGAGATACGGCACGAGCGTCGGCGCGCTCGCGTTTGGTGCGAACGCCTCCGACCTACGAACGGCACATACGATCAGACTGACGCGTCTCCGCCCAGAGACGCACTACTACCTCGAGGTCACCTCCCGTGGACGGCTTGCGAATGGGACCACGGATACGAATGACGGGACAGACTACCAATTCCAGACATCGGCTCTCGGCGATGTCCTACTCGTCGTGGGCGGAAGTTCGTTCCCTCCCGAGCGGGAAGCCTCGTACGCGGCCGCGCTCGGCGATGGCGGATGGACATGGTCCGTGTGGCGTGTCGCGGAGCTCGGGCTCCCTCCCCTCGGAGTCCTGCAAGCGCGCCGCGCCGTGATCTGGCAAGTCGGATTGGAGCAATACCCGCCGTTCAATGCGTCCGCACGAGCGTTGGTGCACAGCTACCTCGATGGTGGCGGGCGCCTGATCGTCTCCTCTCACGACACCGGGTGGGCGCTCGGGAGCCCCTCATCGCCATTCGCGACCGCAGAAACAGAGTCGTGGGTCCGGGCCGTGCTCAAGGCGACGTTTGTGTGCGACCCCCTGACGATCGGCCAAGTGAAAGGCGTTTCGTCGGACCCGATCAGCGGTGCGTACGCGGGGGGAGGCGTCGTCTACACGCCGCACCGGGATGGTGGGGCGGACGACCAGATCGCTCCGAGCGCGACGGACGGGACCGCCTCGACGGATTGGACGGACGGCTTGGTTGTGAGTCCGTCCGGAGGGCCGTTGTGCGCCCAAAACCAGCCGATCGGACTGCGTTGGGTCTCCTCGTCGACGAACGGCACCGCGGGCCAAGGCGCGTGGGGCGGGACTCCATCGCGCCTCGCATACTTCGCCTTCGAGATCACCGGGATCGACTCGACGGCCACGAACCTGAACCCGACGAGCTCGACGCGGGCGGCGATCCTCGATGCCGCTCTCCGATGGCTCGTGAGCACCTCGACGGCCGGACTGGACCGGGACCATCCGGATGTGAACGTCACCGCGCCGAACGGAGGTGTCTTCTCGGGCCTATCGATCCCGATTACATGGACGGCGACCGCAAATGGGTCGGGCGTGGCCATCGCAAATTTCACGTTGTCCTTCAGCGTGGATGGCGGCGTGACTTGGAATCCAATCACCTCGTTGTTGGGCTCCGCGCGATCGTACACATGGGATGTGAGCGCCTTGCCGAACGGGCCGCGCTATCTCGTGCGCATCGCGACCCAAGACGACGGGATTCCATCGCTCGGCGGCTCCGACGTTTCCGATGGGACGTTCGGAATCGCGCGCCCGGGGGGAGACACACAGGGCCCAATCTTGTGGGCCGGAAGTGTTCGCGTGAGCCCGAGGCCCCCGGGAACCGGGTACCTCGCGACATTCCGGGCAACGGCGGACGACCGGACCCGAGGCGGAAGCACGGTCGCGGCGGCCGAACTGTTCCTGCAAATCGCGCCGCCCAATCCAACAAACTCGGGGATGGGACTTCCGATGGTTGCCGCGGACGGCCGCTTCGATGGCTCCGTCGAGAACGTGTCATGGCTATCGCGGCTGACCTCGCCCGTAGGCAATACGTGCGCGTGGGTTCACGCGAAGGACGGTCCCGGGAATTGGGGTCCGTTCGTGTCCACATGCTTCGTCGTGATCAATGCGACGAACCAGCCTCCAATCGTTTCGATCGGAACTCCCGCAGAAGCCCAGGCGTTCCCGGCGGCATCGACGATCACGTTCACCTGGACGATGTCGGATGACCTGCTCGAGTCGGCTCAACTGCCCGTGTGGGCCAACCTGACGATGAACAACGTCACGACCGCGCTGCTCGTCGCGTCCGTGGGTGCGACGTCCGTCGCGTGGACTGCGCCAGATGTCGCCATGAACCGGGCTGTGTTCCATGTGGATGTCGTCAATCCGGCCGGGTTACGGGGGTCGGCCGAACGTACGTTCAGGCTGACCCGCGAGTCTCCGCCACCACCGCCGCCGCCACGGTCCCCGCTCGTGTTCATTGTTGCGACACTGATTGTGGTGGTCCCGGTAGTGTTCCTCCTCGTTGTCTTCCTGGTCGCTCGCCGGAGGAGGACGGAGCAACCGTCACGGACTGCGCCGCCGCCACCCCTCCCAGTGCCACCCGTCGGTAGCGCCTCGGCATCCGCCTCCGTCACAAAGGTGTGTCCGCGATGCCACACGACGGTCAACGCGATGGACGTGTCGTGTTTCTTCTGCGGCTACCGATTCCCCGATGAAGGCCGACCACCTTTGGGGGGAGGATGAGGGCTTCCGACTAGCCTTCGCGAATTTCGAACACATCGGATTCCGGGATCGCGTAATAGAACAACGACTGTTCGATCTCTTTCTCCTTCGACATCTCCCGGTCGATCCGCTCCCTCCATCCGGGCCTCAGTGCGACTCGCAGGCGTCGCCCCTCTTTCTCGAACGTGACCGCGGGGTCCGTCGCGGACTCGAGACCGATGTTCCCCTTCCCCATCGTGCAGCCGCTTGAGAATTGGATCCCGTCGAGGACGCAGCGCATCGGTGGCTCGGGCTGGCTCTCCACGCGCGCACGAAGGCCCTTGTAGTGTCCGAACCGGCGCTTCCCGATCGCGCCCATCCGGAGGCCCAACGTCACATAGACCCCGAGGTGTCCGTGAAACCGTTGGAGTGACTCGAGCTCCGCGGAGAGTTGCATGTGCGATAGATGGCGACACCGCCGCAATAACCTTCGCGCGGCCGTGCACTTTCGGCCACCTCTCCCCGTTCCGCCTTTCAAGTGCTCGTCCTATCCAAGAACCCGTGAGAAGCCATGGGCGCCCTCCCATTCGATCCAGAAGCATCGGTCGTGTCTCCGCGAAGCGTCCCGGACGGATGCCCGGAATGCGGCGCGCTCCTCCAGCACGTCGGCGGTTGCGTTCAATGTGCCGAATGCGGGTATTCGAAATGCGGATGAACGCCGACGGCCCGCGTCCGTTCCAGTGGAAACGGCTTGAGCTAAACTCACGCGTGAGAGACGGACCAGTGGAAGGAGGACTCAAAGAAATATGAGCATTCCCGATGCTGCGCCGCCTCCGAGCCGGGGGAAGGATGTGCTCGTCGAGTTTCCGCAAGATGAGCTGATCGCGAAGTGGGAGGAGTTCTTCGAGGAGATGGGCTACCTCTCGAAGATCATCGCGGTAGCCGACCGCTACCCGGAGTCGAGGAGCCTCGAAGCGTCGTTCCTCGACCTGAATCGCTTCGACACGGACATGGCGATCTATCTCCTGCGACACCCGCTGAACGTCCTGATGGCGGGCGAAGAGGCGATCCGTCGGCTGGCGCCGCCCGGGGAAGAGGCTCCCCAAATTCATCTCCGGATCAACGGCCTTCCGCGGGACCGCCGGATCCAGATTCGGGACCTGCGCGCGAAGCATCTCGGGCAATACATCTCCGTCGAAGGGCTCGTCCGAAAGAGCACGGAGGTCCGTCCCAAGGTCGTCGGGGCGTTGTTCCAGTGCCTCCGGTGCGGGACGATCATCAAGGAAGAGCAAGACGGGCAGACGTTCCGAGAGCCGCTGGAATGCTACGAGGAGCAAGGCGGATGCAAGCGGTCCGCGAGCGCGACGAAGTTCAAACTCCTCACGGAGACATCGTTGTACCTGGACACGCAGAAGATCGAAGTCCAGGAGGCGCCGGAGGGGCTCCGCGGCGGGGAGGAACCGCAGCGCCTGAGCGCCTATGTGGAAGATGATCTGACGGGCCGGATCACACCGGGGCAACGGGTGATCCTGAACGGAGTCCTCCGAAGCGTGCAACGGGGACGGCCGGGACAGCGCTCCACCCTGTTCGATATTTTCGTCGACGTCAACTCGGTCGAGATGGAACGGGTCGAGTTTGAAGAGATCGAGGTCACGGAGGAAGATGCGCACCGGATCCGGGAGATCGGATCGAGCCCCGACATTTTCCGCCTGATCACCGCATCGATCGCGCCCTCGATCTACGGAATGCACGTGGAGAAGGAAGCCCTCGCCCTCCAGTTGTTCGGCGGCGTCGCGAAGGTCATGCCCGACGGCCGCCGGATCCGCGGGGATATCCACCTGATCCTCGTGGGCGATCCAGGGACGGGCAAGAGCGAGCTCCTATCCTACATGATTCGGCTCTCGCCGCGCGGGATCTATGCGACCGGCAAGGCCGCCTCGGCGGCGGGTCTGACGGCAGCTGCGGTCCGAGACGAATTCGGCGAGGGACGCTGGACGCTCGAGGCGGGCGCCCTCGTCCTCGCGGATCTCGGGCTCGCCGCCATCGACGAAATCGAGAAGATGAATCCGCAAGACCGGTCGGCGATCCACGAAGCGATGGAGCAACAGCGGATCAGCGTCGCGAAGGCGGGCATCACTGCGGTCCTGCAATCCCGATGCGCGATCCTCGCCGCGGCGAACCCCAAGTTCGGCCGTTTCGACGAGCACAAGTACATCTCCGAGCAAATCGACTTGCCGCCCGCGCTCCTCAGCAGGTTCGACATCATCTTCTCGATCATCGATCGCCCGCAGGCGGATCGCGACCGCGAGCTCGCGGAACACATCCTCAAGGGACACAAGGTCGGCGAGATCCGTCGGCGCCGCGAGGCGGGCTTCGCCGTTCAGGAGGCGATGGCCCTCGAGGAGCCGTTCACGCCCCATTTCGATCCGGACTTCTTCCGCAAGTACGTGGCCTACGCGAAGCGGATCTATCCCGTGATGACGGACGAGGCCATGGAGATCATCGAGAAGAAATATCTGGAGATCCGGAAGACCGGCGAGGCCGCGGGCTCCAGCGTCCCGATCACCCCGCGGCAGCTCGAGGCGATCATCCGGCTTTCCGAGGCCGGCGCCCGGCTCCGGCTGAGCGAGACGGTCGGGGCGGAGGACGCGGAGCGCGCCGTGCGAATCGTCGAGTACTGGATGGGCAAGGTGGCCGGCGAGGAAGGCCGCTTCGACATCGACATCATCCAGACCGGGATCAGTCAGTCGCAGCGCGAACAGATCATCTCGATCCGCGACATCATCAACGAGCTCGCGGGCCCCGAAGGCGTCGCGGACTACGAAGACATCGTCCGGATCGCGCAGGACCGCGGCATCCCGCCGGCGAAAGTGGACGCGTGGTTGAAGCGCTGGGCCCAAGAAGGGGAGATTTACAGCCCCGCGAAAAACAAGTATAAGCTCGTCGAACGGTTGTAGCCGAGACCCGGCCGATGCCCATCCGCATGAAGGTGTATCACCAGGGGAAAGAGACCCTTGTCGCGGCGGCGGACGCGGACCTGATCGGCAAGACGTTCCGCGAGGGCAAGTTCAAGATCGAGGTCGGTCGCTTTTACGAGGGCGACGTCGTCAGCGAGGAGCGCTTCATCGCGGAGCTCCGACAGGCGACGATTGGAAACTTCGTCGGCCGCGAGACGATCGAGGCCGCGAAGGCCGCGGGCTTCGTCTCGGACGACGGGATCCTCTGGATCAGCGGCGTGCCCCACGCGCAGTTCGTCTTGATGATGTAGAGGGGCGCCCGCGAGGCGTGTCATCGGCTTCCGGCTGCGCCTTTCGCCAACGTCGCCATACGCGCTTGGCGTGCTTCTTCAGCAAGATGGCGTATTGAGCCATCAGGGTATGGCTCACGAACCCGCACAGGATCCCCAGTCCGGTTAGCGAAGTCGTATAGGGGACGATGGCGGCCAGGGGAGTGCCGACTACCAAGACCGCCTGGGCGAGACGGCTCAGCAGTCCGATGAGGCTGACTCCGATCCCGAGGCCGACCAAGAAACGCCCTCGGCTCACCCGGCCCCACGAGAAGTGAAGGCCGCCGAGGAGAACGAAGACTCCGCCGAAATACGTCGTGAAACCGAGAATGACCAGAGCGACGACGAGAATCAGTAAGCCGGGATTGTTCAGGGCGCCCGACGGCACGATGTATTGGTGGTACACGCCCTGGATGTCCTGATTCGCTAGTTCTCCGGCGAGAAGAAGCGAGGCGGACAGGACGGCGAGTGCGACGGCGTCACGATGGCGAATCTGCCGCATCCGCCACCACGAACGGGGCTTCGCCTTCGCCATCGACCAAAGCGACGCGCCGACGGATACTTATGGCCTTCCCCTCCGGTATCGGGCCCGATGCCGCCACGCCAGTTCTTAAGTAGCGCCGCGCCGTTCGAAACCGACGGAGATGTTTTGCGTCGAGTGCGGAGCGGAAGGCCCCACTTACCAAGGCCTCTGCGCCCGGGACTTCCTGAAGAAGCATCCGGTCGTGGCGCCTCCGGACGTCCTCGACCTCGATCGATGCACCTCGTGCGGCTCGTTCCGGCTGGCGTCGGGCTGGTCCAAGATCGACCGCGAGCTGGCGCTCACGGGGCTCCTTCGCGAGAGCATCCGGAAGATCCCGCCGTGGGAGCGCGTGACCTTCACCCATGTCGCCCGCGATGAGGACGCGAACAACCTCTCGCTGACCGTCAAGGGGCTCGGGCGATTCGAGGCACTCCAGTCGGTCCAGGACTTCCGGGTCCGCGTGCGGATCAAACCGACCCTCTGCGATTCGTGTCAGAAGCAGCGGAGCCGGTATTTCGAAGGGGTCCTCCAGGTCCGCGGGGATGGCCGCGAACTCACGCCGCAGGAAGTCCGCGGGGTGCGGACCTTCGTCCTCGCGCGCGTGGACCGCTCCGGGGATGCGGGGGCCTTCGTCTCGCGCATCGACGACGTCCATGGGGGCCTCGACTTCTATCTGAGCACGAACGCCCTCGGCAAGACGCTCGCCCGTGAGGTCTCGGAGTCCTTCGGCGGGAGCGTGTCCTCGTCCCCAAAGCTGTTCGGCCAGAAAGAGGGCCGCGAGGTGTACCGGGTGACGTCCCTCGTCCGCCTCGGCGCGTTCCACGTCGGAGACGTCGTGCGACACAAGGGCGCCCTCGCCGAGGTGACGTCGGTCCGACCGTTCGTGGTCCTTCGCGACCTCGTGACCGGCGAAGCGCGACGCTTCAAACCGAAAGACGTTCGGACTGCCCGACGCGTCGAGTCGGAGCGGTTTGAGGCGAAGATCGAACGGCTGGAGAGCGGCCAGGTCGTCGCCATCCATCCGGAGTCCGAGGAGGCGAGGCCGTTGCGCCCGCGCCCCGAGGATCGGACCGCCCGGGCGGTCGTCGTCTGGACCCCGGAGGGCGCGTACCTGTCTCGGCTGCCGCCGGGACCCTCGAAGGCTTAAAGGGCGCCGGGACTTTGTCGATGCAAATGAAGGTGGCCCTGGGCTGTCGGGCCCTGGACGACCTCCTGGGCGGGGGAGTCGAGGAAGGCTGCATCACGCTCCTGCACGGGGAGGCGGGGAGCGGCAAGACGAATTTCTGCTTGCAGCTCGCTCGAAACGTCGTGCGGGCGGGACACAAGGTGATCTACATCGACACGGAGGGCGTGTCGCTCGATCGCCTCCAGCAGATTTGCGGCGACGATTTCGATGTCGTCGCGAAGAACATCCTCTTCTCAGAACCGTACAGCTTCGAGGAACAGGAGAAGCTGATCGAGAAGGCCGTCAAGCTGGCGGAGGGCAATCCGGAGGTCGGACTCATTGTGATCGACAGCATCACGATGCACTATCGCCTCACGATGCGGGACGAGACCCGCCGGGACGAGCGATACGGACTCACCCGACAGATTGCGAAGCTCCTCCGCGCGTCTCGCGTCCGGGGCATCCCGGTCGTCGTGACGTCGCAGGTGTACACGGACATCGACACCGGCATGTACATGCCGCTCGGCGGCCACATGCTCAGTCACAACGCGAAGACGATCGTGCGCCTCGAGCGGACCGGGGTCAGCACGCGGGCCGCGGTCCTCGTGAAGCATCGACACCTCGAAGAAGCCGCCCGCGCGGCGTTCCGGATTACGGCCCATGGGCTCGAGGACTAGCGCACCCGGCTGCCTTGTGCGTCGAGGAGCGCTTCAAGCAACCGCCGGGCCTCGAGGTCTTTCGAAGGGAATCGGTCGAGCGCTCGCCTCGCTTCGACGAGATGATCCGCGATGCGGGCCTCCATCGTGGGAAGGACGTGCGCGCGGAGGAGCTCCCGCACGCTCCGCAGATCGCCCTTGGTCGTCCGCGGGCCGCGTCCGTACGCGCGAAGGAACGCCCCACGATCCTTGGCCGCGAGTCGTTGGATGGCGAGGACGAAGAGACGGGTTCGCTTCCCCTGCCGGATGTCCCCCTCGGCCGATCCGCCGATTCGAGACTCAACGACGCCGGCCCCGAGAAGGTCGTCGCGATCTTGGAATGCAATCGCGAAGTGTCGCGCGAATGTTTCGAGCGCCGCGCGATCTTCGGACGACGCACGAGCCGCGATCGCCGCGGTCGCGGCCGCACCCAGGTAGAGACGAGCCGTCTTCGCCTCGCTCATCCGCACATAATCCGCCTCGGGGATTCGATTCGCCCGCTCAAAGTCGATGTCGAGTCCTTGGCCATCGCTGAGAATCAGGTCGACTTGGGTCAACTCCGAGAGGAGTTCGAGCCGGATCGACGGATGGAGGTCCGTGGCGCCCTCGATGGCCCGCTCGGCAAGCGATCGGATGCGCAACGCGTCGAGAATTGCCTGAGACACCCCGTATCGATGGCGCTGGGTCCGAAAGACCGTGGCGGGGCGGTCCGCGCCGGGGCCGCGATACAACTTCGCGTCCGTGGCCCACGCGCTGGCGAGCGTTCGTCTCCGGACGTCCTCGTCCATGATGTCGTCCAAGAACAAGGTGTACAGATGGTACCATTCGAGCCACGTCGCGGCGCGTTCGAGGCCGTGGGACGGTGTCTCTCCCGTCAGAAGTTGATATCCGGCGAGGGCGAGCGCGTAGCGATATCGCTTTCCCGCGGTGAAGAGTCGGGAGTTGAGCCGCATCGTCCGGCTCGATGGGAAGGCACCGACCGGGTGTTCCGCTGCGAACTCCTCCCAAATCGCCTGGATGTGGGCGTTCGATCGGTCGCGGTATGGTTTCAGGAGAGATTCGAGTCGGTCCTCCGCAGACGAGGTCGCAAGGGCCGACATCGCTCACGCCTCTCCGGCCTCGAGCCAGCTCGCGGTCGGAGGACTCACGATGACGGGACGCTCCTGCAGCGCTTCGATCGACGTCGAACCGGTGAGGAACATCGCCGCCTTCAGTTCCTCGACGACTGCGCGCAGCTCTTGGATCGCGGCCTCCGCGGAAACCTTTGCGGCCTCGAGCATCGGCTTGGCCATCCCGGCCATCGTGGCCCCCAAGGCGATTCCCTTCGCGACGTCGAGACCGCTTCGCACGCCGCCCGTCGCGACGAGCGGCAATCCGACGTCGGCCAAGAGGAGCGACGCCGGCGTCGGGATCCCCCAATTCCAGAACGTCGCGCCGAGGCGCTCCTTCAGGCTCGCGGCCTCTTTCCGCGCACGGTAATGTTCGACCGCCGAGAACGAGGTCCCCCCGAGGCCGCCGACATCGATCGCCCGGGCGCCCGCGGCTTTCAACTTCTGCGCCGTTTCCCGGGAGATGCCGGCACCGGTCTCCTTCGCCATCAACGGAAACTTGGCGGCCAAGGCCTTGATCGCGGCGAGGCAGCCTTTCGCGCGTCGATCGCCTTCGGGCTGCACGACCTCCTGAAGGAAATTCAAGTGGACGATCAGCGCGTCCGCATTGATCATCTGCATCGCCTTCCGTGCGTCGGCGACCCCGTACGCACGCTTGCCTTCCTGCGGCACGAGCTGGGGCGCGCCCAGGTTCGCGAACACGAGCGGGACCCCGTAATCCTTGACGACCGCGTAGGTGGGCTCGAGCTCCGGCTTCTCCAACGCCGCGCGCTGCGACCCGACGCCCATCGCGACGCCGACTTCGGCGGCCGCTTTCGCGAGGTTCGCATTGATCTCCTTCCCCATCCCGAAGCCGCCGGTCATCGACGAGATGATCAGGGGCGCCGCGAGGCGCTTGCCGAAGAACTTCACGCTCGCGTCGACGTCGTCGAGGTCGATCTCCGGCAGGGCCGCGTGGACGAGCCGGACATCGTTCCAGTAGTTGTACTCCGCGGAGACGTTCTCCTGGAGGATGATGTTGACATGTTCCGCCTTGCGCTGCTCCGTCTTGGAGGGCTCGGCCATCTCAGGGACCTCGGATGACGCGGGTGCCGACGACGTGCCGGCCCCGGAGTGCATCCCGGACGCGGTTCTTTACGTTACCGTTGACGATGAGACATTCGCCCGCGTGGTCGGCGAGCTCGAACATCCGACGGAGCTTTCCTTCGATGCTGCCCGTGACGTCCGTGCGCGACGACGACGAAAATTTGACCCGATCGAGATCCGCTGGCCGTACGACCTCGAGCAGGGACGCATCACGCCGTCGCTTCGGATCCGCGGTGAAGAGGCCGTCGACGTCGGTCGCAAAGATTGCACGTTCCGGACGGAACGCCCGAGCGAGCTCGAGCATCATCACATCGCCGGAACAGACCGCGACCCCCCGGTGGAGATCTCGGACGACATCCCCGAACGTCACGGGCGTGAAGCCCATCGAGGAGAACTCCAGGAACGGGGTGAGATCCGCCGTCGCGACCGTCCCGTCGTTGAGGGTCAGGACGGTCGAAGGCGCGATGGGGATCGCCGCGATCCCTGCGCGGAGGAAGGCGTTCACCACGATGGCATCAAGCTCCTTCACATCTCGCTGAACGCGCGACGCCGCGATCCGCTTGGAGTGTGACACGCCTCCTTGGTTCAGCTTGTGTCGGCGGGCGAGGATGTGACCGTAGGAACCGGCTCCATGGACGACGAGGAGAGATTGCCGGACGGACGCAAGCTCCGACGCGAGGCGCCGGATCGTCGCCCGGCGCGCGGTCCGAAGGCGCGTCTTGTCCGTCAACACACTGCCACCGAGTTTCACGAGGAGCATCGCAACGCGGGCGACGCGCCGCGCCGCAATTAACGTTTTGCCGCGGACCACGTTCATCGGGGAAGGGTTAAATATCGCTCGCCACTTCGAGCGGCTCCCAAGATGACGCGAAAGCCCGGAAGTATGTATCGCGAGATTCGCGGCCAGGCGTACGCCCGCAAGGAGTACATGGGCGGCGTCCCGCAGATCCGAATCAGTCAGTTCGACATTGGCGACCCGCGGACGAAGTTCCCGGTGAAGATCCATCTCGTTGCCGCGGAGGCGTGCCAGATCCGGCACATCGCCCTCGAGGCCGCGCGGATTTCGGCGAACCGGTACATCGCGAAGAAGGCCGGGAACGCCTACCACCTGAAGCTCCGCCTGTATCCGCACAACGTGCTGCGCGAGAACAAGATCGCGACCGGGGCCGGGGCGGACCGCATCTCGGAAGGCATGCGCGCCGCGTTCGGCGCGCCCGTCGGCACGGCCGCGCGGGTGAAGCCGGGCACGAAGGTCTTCACGATCTCGACGACCGAGGACCACGTAGACGACGCGAAAGAGGCCCTCCGGAAGGGAGGCGTCAAACTTCCGACGCCGTGGCGGCTCGAGATCGAACGCGAAAAAGAACGCTAGACGCCGAGGGACATCTTTTTCCGCGCGGCCGCGTGTCTGTCGAGATCCATGGGCGAAACGGACCGACTCCTCGACGTGATTCGAGGGCGGAACTCGAAGACGGTCGGCCTGCAATTCCCGGTCGGTTTGCGTACGAAGGCCGTGGAGTTGGCGCAGGAACTCGAAGCGAAAGCCGGCGTCACGTGCCTCGTCTCGGCCGACCCCTCGTTCGGCGCGTGCGATGTGGCCGACATGCCCGTGGACCTCATCGTCCACCTCGGGCATGCGCCGATGCCGCACCTTCGGTACAACCGCGTCTTCTTCTTCGATCTCCCCGGACCCCCGCTCGGTTCGATGGCCTTCGTCGACGCGGCCGAGCCGATGCTCCCGAAACGGGTCGGGCTCCTGACCACGACCCAATTCCGCGGCTGGCTCCCGGCCATCCAAGCCTACCTGGAGAAGAAGGGCCATGTGATCCGGATCGGACAACCGGACCGGCGGGTCGCCTACGCCGGTCAGCTCCTCGGGTGCGACTACCACACGGCCACGGTCGTGGAGCGCGACGTCGACGGCTACCTCTACATCGGCACGGGCGACTTTCACCCGCTCGGCGTTGCGATCCTCGTGGACAAACCCGTGATCATCGCGGACCCCGAACGCGGGACCGCGCGGGATCTGAAGGAAGTGCGGGACCGCATCCTTCGACAACGACATGCCGCCATCGTGCGCGCCCAGGAAGCGGGCGTCTTCGGGATCATCGTCTCGAAAAAGATCGGCCAGGCGCGGATGGACATGGCGACCGGGTTGAAGGCCCTCGCCGAGAAACATGGCAAACAGGCGAACCTGTTCCTCATGGACCTGGTCGGCCCGGAACTGCTACAGGGATACCGCGTGGATGCCTGGGTCAACACCGCGTGTCCGCGGATCGCGATCGAAGACGTTCTCCTATACAAGCAGCCGATGCTGACGCCGCAAGAGTTCGAGATCGTGCTCGGGGAGCGGACGTGGGACGACTACGTGTTCGACGAGATCCGGGCCTGAGCGTTCGCACTCGCAGCGAGCAACCTAGGATGGTCCGCGAATCGCGGCCAGCGTTGCAGCCCGGAGCCGCTGCAGCTCGCCCACGGCCCGTGCATAATACGCCTCGCAGCGGCGGGCCGCGTCCGCGGTTGACCGGGCGGACCTCGCCGGTCCGACGTACTCCTTGAGTTGGACCCGCGATCGACCTTCCGTCTCGTAGTGCCAGAAGTACAGGTACACCTGCCCACGCACGCTGTGAAGGTACACACCGCATCCGACTTGCATCGCACCTCGCAAAGTGTTATGGTTATTTAACTATAACATTCGGATGTGCGAATGCGCTGCACAAAAAGGTCTTGGTCGAGGGAGGCGATGTCCGGATGGGATGGAGACGCCGCAGCCGAAAGGGATCCGTGCTTTACGAGACCCCTTGGCGAGCCTACCTGTGAACTCCGTCGTTCGCAAGGCCTTTAGCGTCCGCCCCGATGTCTGAACGATGGTCGAGACCGCAGTGGTCCTCGTGTCCGGCGGGATGGACTCGGCGACCGCCCTCGTGATGACGATCAAAGAAGGAAATCGCGTCATCGCCCTTACGTTCGACTACGGTCAGCGTCATCGAAGGGAGCTCGACGCGGCGGCGCGCGTCGCGAAGCACTTCCGGGTCGCGGACCACCGGATCGTGGCCATCGACCTGTCGGCGATCGGCGGGTCCGCCCTCACGGACGAGCGCATCCGCGTTCCCGAGCAACGACGGATCGAGGAAATCGGCCGCGGCATCCCGATCACCTATGTCCCCGCTCGGAACACAATCTTCTTGAGCTACGCCATGGGCCTGGCGGAGGCAACCGCCGCGAAGGCGATCGTGATCGCTGCCAATCAAGTCGACTACTCCGGATATCCGGACTGCCGGCCCGAGTTTTACGAGGCCTTTCAGGAGGTCGCTCGTCTCGGCACGAGGCGCGGGGTCGAGGGCGACGTCATCGAGATCCGCACCCCCCTGATCCGCATGTCTAAAGCCGACATCGTCCGGAAAGGGGAGGAGCTCGGCGTGCCCTGGGAGCTCACGTGGTCCTGCTACCTCGGTGGCGTCAAGGCATGCGGCGTCTGCGACTCGTGCCAACTCCGGCTTAAGGGATTCCGCGAGGCCGGCGTCAAGGATCCGTTGCCATACGCCTCGAGACCGAGGCGCGCGGCGAAGAGTTAAGAGGCCACGGGCTCATCGGAAGCACGATGGAGGCCCAGGCCACCGTCGCCTCGCGCAAAGGGAAGGAGTTCCTCCTGAGCGAATGCTACGTGTCGGTCCAGGGGGAAAGCTCCCTCGTCGGCATCCCGACGATCTTCGTGCGGCTGTACACATGCAACCTGCGCTGTCGCTGGTGCGACTCGATGCACGCGGTCGAGGGCGGGGACTTCACGCGGATGGGCGTCGACGCGACGGTGAAGAAGATCCTCGGCCTCGCGGGCGACCTTCAATCCGGTGCCCGCGGGATTCGGAACCTGTGCTGGACCGGCGGCGAACCGTTGCTCCAGGGCGAGTCGATCGCCCGCGCCATCGAACGCCTTCCGGAGACCTTCCTCCATTCGATCGAGACGGACGGAGAGATCGACCTCGCCGCCTTCGACGCGCTCGTGCCGGACGAACGGGCATCCGGTCGCGTGCGGTACGTGATGGACGTGAAGTGTCCCGGCTCCGGGATGGTCGCGAACAAGGCCTACGCGAACCTCGAGCGCCTCCGGGCGCATGACGAGGTGAAATTCGTCCTCCTCGATCGCGCGGATTACGAATTCGCGAAGGGCGTCCTCTCCAAGGTCGACACGAGGGCCCGGACGGTCCTCTTCTCTCCCGCCACGCCGGCGCACCACGTCTCGCATGGGCTGGATCCCGGACTGCTCGCGTCGTGGATCCTCGATGAGCGCCTGCCCGTTCGGCTCCAGCTCCAGCTGCACAAGGTGATCTGGCCCGGACGAGAGCGCGGAATCTAATCGGCGCACGGTTTGAGCGGCTCTGACGGGACGCGCAACACCGGAGGACTTTCATCTTCGAGTGCGTTTGGCCTCCCCGTGCGGTACGAAGAAATCGAGCACACCGCGGATGTCGGGATCCGAGCGTACGGAGCCACGCTGAACGAACTCTTCGCGAACGCGGCCGAGGGGATGTTCAGCCTCGTCGCCGATCTCGGCTCGGTCAAACCTGTCGGGGAGATCGAGGTCCGCCTCGCCGCGGAGGATATCGCGACCCTCATGCTCCGGTGGCTCTCCGAACTCCTCTACATCCACGAGACGCAGCGCCTCCTCCTCGCCGCCTTCGATGTGCAGCTGGACGGCACCTCGTTGCGCGGATGGGCCCGCGGCGAAGCGATCGACAAGAAGCGTCACGAGCTGAAACTCGTCATCAAAGCGGTGACCCGCCATCGACTGACTGTCGACCCGCAAAAGGGCATCGCCGAGGTCATCTTCGACATCTAGTCGCACGGGGATCCGGACATGAAAGCGACCGCGGTGGCCCATCCGATCCAGGGGCTCATCAAGTACCACGGCCTCGCCGACCCCGTCCTCCGGCTCCCGTTCCACGACTCGATCAGCGTGTGCACGGCCCCTCTCACGAGTCGGACGACGGTGGAATTCGGCGGCGTAGGGCGGGATACCGCGACGATCGACGGGCGGGACGTGAACGCGCGGGACATGGAGCGCATTCGTGCCGTGGTCGACGTCATCCGCGGCCGCGCCCCGCTCTCCGAGCCGTTCCGGATGGCAAGCGTGAACGATTTCCCGTCGAACATCGGGCTCGGCGCCAGCGCCTCCGGATTCGCGGCGCTCGCGACCGCGGCGGCCCACGCCGCGGGACTCCGCCTCGCACCCGAAGAGATCTCCCGCTTCGCACGGCGGGGCGCCGGATCCGCGAGCCGTTCCGTGACCGGCGGTTTCAGCAAATGGAAGATGGGACTGACAGACGAAGATTCGTACGCGGTCCAGCT
>Ga0209283_10000271_pt1 | contig 26203 bp, 22 predicted proteins | sample CZO8metaG_2_FD_188354 | JGI IMG/M metagenome (GOLD analysis project Ga0209283, IMG submission 188354) | Vadose zone soil microbial communities from the Eel River Critical Zone Observatory, Northern California, USA - CZOApr15con2H1.8 metaG... | ecosystem: Environmental > Terrestrial > Soil >...
GAGAAACTACAATCATATCTGCGGCAGGTAGGTAGTACAGTACTCACTGTCAACCTCGAACCCTTACGCTGCTGAAGCGGCACCTTCTTCGAGGTATCGGTCGATACCCGCGCACCGGAGGACCTTAACCGCTACGAATCATTCGTGCAAGATGGTATGCGCATCTACTACTCCCCCAGGCTCAGTCGCAAATCTGACACCCTCGAGCTTGATTATGTGCGTGTGCTCTTCCGCAGTAAACCAATCGTGTCTGGCCCTGAGAACCTCATAGCAACTATCATCATGGGTCGCTTCTGACTTTTAAATAGCCCTGGCTCTTATCCACTCATGCTTGACTGACTGTGCTACTATCTTCTTTGACACAAAGATTCAAAGCAACCAGGGAAGGTAGGTAACCTATTTGACAAACCAGGAAACTGCTCTCACCACCACAACCATCGAAGAAACGCTTCCCATAACAGCATTAGCCCACATACTTAGCACCGAGTTACAACTAAACAGCGGGCAGATCGCCCGTACCATCGCGTTGCTGGACGAAGGGAATACCATCCCGTTCATCGCCCGCTATCGCAAAGAAGTAACTGGCAGCCTGGACGAAGTGCAAATTCAGACCATCGCTGACCGTGCGGGAGCACTGCGAGCGCTACACGAACGCAAGGCCGATGTACGGCGGCTGATCGGCGTGCAGGGCAAACTGACACCCGAGCTTGCAGCCTCCATTCTTGCAGCCTCCACGCTGCAAGAAGTGGAAGACCTCTATTTACCCTATCGCCCCAAACGCAAAACTCGTGCCAGCGTCGCCCGTGAGAAAGGTCTCGCCCCGCTGGCTGAAATCATCCTGCAACAGCCCGAACGGCGGGGGGAAATAAATGCCATCCTTGAAGAATATGCGCACCCTTTCCTGGATGCAGGAAAAGGCGTGGAAACGAGCCTGGAAGCCTACGCAGGAGCGCGTGATATCGCCGCAGAGATCATTGCTGAAGATGCCGGCGTGCGCGGTAGCATGCGTACCTTGTTTTTCAAATATTCCACGATCGCAGCCAGAGTTGCAGACCCCGAAAAAATCGTGGAAAAGGATCCCAGCGGCGTTTATCAACTCTACTACGACTTTAACGAAAGCGTCACAAAACTCGTTCCCCACCGCGTACTGGCGCTTAATCGTGCTGAACACGAAGAGGTGCTGCGCGTTAGCGTCTCCTTGCCCTATGAGCAGGCGCAGGCAGGCATCACGCAGCACTATTCCATCAAAACCGCCTCGCCTTTCTCCGGGCAACTCGCGGAAGCGATGGAAGATGGCTACAAGCGCCTGCTGGCCCCGGCCATGGAACGCGAAGTGCGCGTAGAACTCACCCGCCAGGCCGAAGCGCACGCCATCAACATCTTCGCCGCCAACTTGCGTAACCTGCTTTTGCAGCCGCCGCTGCGTGGGCGCAAAGTGCTCGGTATCGATCCTGGTTTCCGCACGGGTTGTAAGCTCGCGGTCATCGATGAAACCAGCAAATATATCGACTCAGACACCGTTTACCTGCACAAGCCCGAGCAGGCGCAGCAAACGTTGCGCAAGCTGTTGGCGCAATACCATATCGATGTGATCTCCATCGGCAACGGCACCGCCTCGCGTGAAACAGAGCAGTTGGTCGCCGCCTTAATCCGCGAACTCGAGCAGGAAACAGGCCAGCACGTGGGCTATGTCATCGTCAATGAGGCAGGCGCGTCGGTCTATTCGGCGTCAGAAGCAGGCCGCCAGGAATTTCCCACGCTCGATGCAACGCAGCGCGGCACCATCTCGATTGCCCGCCGCTTGCAGGACCCCCTGGCAGAACTGGTCAAAATCGATCCCAAAGCCGTGGGCGTTGGTCTCTACCAGCACGACGTGGATCAGAAAGAGCTGGCGGCTATGCTCGAGCGCGTCGTGGCCTCCTGTGTCAACTTCGCCGGTGTCGAAGTCAATTCCGCCTCCGCCGTGCTTCTCAAGCACGTCTCAGGCGTCAACACGCGCGTTGCCAACGCCATCGTCAAATATCGCGAAGAGCACGGCCCTTTCAAATCGCGTGCAGACTTGCAGCAGGTGTCCGGCCTTGGCCCCGCCACCTTTGTGCAGGCCGCCGGCTTCCTCAAAATCACCAATGGCGTTGAGCCTCTGGATAACACCTTCATTCACCCCGAAAGCTACACCGCTGCACGCGCGGTGCTCGAGATGCTTCCTGATAGCGGTGATGCTAAGGTCAAAGCAGCAAAACCCTCCGAACGTATCGCCCACTTCCGCCAATTCATCAAGCTGCAAAGCAGCCTTGGGCGCGGCAAGGGTGCCGGTAGCGAAGAAACCGCCTGGGCAGATATCGCTAAGAAAATCGGCGTTGGGAGGCCAACGCTCAACGACATTCTGGAGAACCTGGAAAAGCCCGGCCTTGACCCTCGCGATGCGCTGCCCGCTCCTATCCTGCGCCACGATGTGCTGAAGATGGAAGATCTACAAACAGGCATGATCTTACAGGGCACTGTTCGCAACGTCGTAGACTTCGGCGCCTTCGTCGATATCGGCGTCAAGCAGGACGGCCTGGTACACATCTCGGAAATGGCCGACCGCTATGTGAAAGACCCGCTAAGCGTGGTAGCCGTCGGCCAGGTGGTGCAGGTGCGCGTGCTGAAGGTTGATCAGCAGCGGGGAAGAGTGCAGTTGAGTATGAGAGGGATAGAGAAGTAGGCATCAAGTTTTGGCAAGAACCCCTTTGTACAGGCAGCTATTCGTTTCCTACTACGAAAAGAAGCTGGCACAGACTGGAGACGGGAGATTGACGCGACAGGGAATGCATATGTTACAATGAAACCAGATACTATAGAGAGGAGAATACAATGGAAGAGCCTTTGATCGAAGCAGATCCAAGAATCATGGTAGGGAAACCAGTCATTAAAGGAACACGCATCACTGTTGAACTTATTTTGGATAAGTTGGCTGAAGGTCAAACAGTTGAGCAGATTCTAGAAGATTATCCACACCTGACTCGGGAGGGTATTAGAGCGGCACTAGAGTTTGCTGCCAAGTCCGTGAGTCTTGAGCGTGTCTATCCTATTGATCGAAACCGAGCTTCAGCATGAAGATTGTAGCTGACGAAGGCATTGAAAAGCCTATCGTATTAAGACTTCGTGCAGAAGGGCATCATGTTATACATATTGCTGAAATAGCACCCGGAAGTACTGACTCAGATATTCTAGAGTTTGCCAATCGTGAGAAAGCGTTGCTAATAACTTATGATAAAGATTTTGGAGACTTAGTATTCTATCTAAACTACCGAACTCATGGAGTAATTCTCATGAGACTTCCTAATGACCTCACCTCCTTGGAGAAAGCGGATATAATGGTTGATGTTATCAGTGATAAACAGGAGCAATTATTTCACTCCTTTACCGTCATTGCACTTAATAAGAAGCGCACAATCAGGATTCTTCCTAAAAGCTATCCTGAAGCAGATTGACAAGATAGGAAGGAAAATGAGCAATGTACGATGAAGACGAAGATATCTTGATTATATCTGATGATCAGTTCATGAACGGTAATCCAATTGTTAGAGGGACTCAAATTACCGTCGAGCATATCCTTCGAGAACTTGCCAGAGGTATGAGTATCGAGCAGATTCTCACTGAGTATCCACAGCTTACTCCTGAAGGTGTCAAGGCTGCTCTGAAATTCGCCGCTGAGTCAGTACGTTTTGATCATGTGACTCCACATTCTACTCAACCTCAAGAAGACAAGCAAGAATAAGCTTCTTCTCGTGGCGAGCGTGTTGCCGGTGCAAGCTACTCGCCAACAGACGACGTACTGCCTGGCCCTTTAGAGCATCGCGGCTGTTTAAGATAGCCCAGGCGCCTGAAGTATGAAGCTCAAGCGCCTGGGCTGCATTGCTGCTGCCAGCCTCAGAATTGCGATGCCATCGCAGCCGTACCGGTGAAGTCAGGGGTCAGCGCATTGACATCGTTTGGCTTCGTCGGGTCAATCTGGAACACGATTGAATCGCGCGTTGGAACGCGCTGGTTCGGTGATGACCCATACGTGACCGCAGGGTATAGTCCCCCCAGGTCAACGTTTTTCAACGAAATGAAGGCGTTGTACAGGCCATTGCGCGTGATGTCGTTATTTGCCATTGCATGGTTCAGGATGGCGTAGGTGATATATGACTCGGCATAGCCGAACTCGAAGTACCCATCAGGCTGCTGGGTAGGCGCATACTTAGCGACATCCTGGAGCAGCCGCGCCATGCCGGGCACGCTGGTATCACCCCAGGTAGCTCCCTGGGCGACTACCCAGAGTTTGGTGAACAGTGGTGCAAGGGCCTTGACGCTAAGCAGGACATTTGCCCACCCGGGACTCTGGAGAATAAACTGCGGGAAGTAGCCCAGTGCGGCAGCCGTGCCGATGATGCCCGCCGTGGCGGTCGGAATGGTGGTGAGGAACACGTACTTCGCCCCGGCCGCCTTCAGTTGCAAGACCTGGGCGGTGAAGCTCGTGGCGGTGGCGGCGTATGTCGCCTGTCCCACATCGTGCAACTGGTAGGCAGCCACGGCCTCTTTGTAACCGGTCAATCCATCCTGGCCGTACTCATCATCCTGGTAAATGATGCCCGTCGCGGGATTCTTGATGCCGAGCTTGTTGACGACGTAATCGAAGGCATTCTCGACCTGCAGGCGGTAGGGTGTACCCACAAGGATGAGGTACTTCTCCTTCGCCAGGGCTGAGGAGAGCGTGGCGGCAGACACCAGCATGTGATCGGCTTCAGCCAGGGGTTTGATCGCGAACGTCGTCGGCGTGCCCAGGCTATCGGCGATCATCAGCACCTGGTTATGAATCTTTTGGTATTGCTGCACCTCAATTTGTGGATTGTACTGCGTATCTTCCTCCAGGAAGTTTACCTTGTAGCCGTTGATCCCGCCATTAGCATTGACGTGGTCAAAGAACACCTTCACGCCTAGCGCCAGCGGATCCCCAATCGGGGCTGCCACCGGGCCGGAGGAAGGCGAGAGTATTCCCAGGGTGATGGTCTTATGCGCTACATCGACGCCAGGACCAGTTTGGAGTACGCTCCCACTGGTGCCGCTTGAGCTGTTGCTGGCACATCCGGAGAGCGCCAGTATGCCGACGATAATGATACCTAAGCACGCAAAGAGCTTTTTCTTGGTAAGCATGTGTTGCACCTCTTCATCGAAGATTCAAAATAACGACGATTGAGCATGTAAAATGCGCTACATCTCCTGAATCCTGCTCTGTTTTACCTGTCCCGCCGCGCGCAAAAGACTATGCGCTTTCGCCTTTTGTGAGCGTCGAGTTCCCGCTGCCAGGCTGGGACCCCGTGCTCGACGGCAGATCGGTTATCTCGGCTGGTTCACCTCCTTCGTCTTTAGATGAACTGAACTTGCGGGTCAACGCCTGGACCCGGCGCGCAAGTCCAATCACGCCTCCCGGCTCAAAGAGCAGGAAGACGATAATCAGCAGGCCATAAAGAATCGCGTTCAGGTCGCCACCAGTGATGATGCCCGAACCGCTTGCCACAGGCAGCAGTGAGAATTGATCAATGACCAGCGGCAATCCGAACACAAATGCTGCTCCCAGGATTGATCCCCAGACGCTGGCGATGCCGCCGATGATGATTGCCGCGACAAACTGAATAGAGAGCGTCAAACTCCAGTAGTCAGGGATAATATAACGACTATACGAGGCAAAAAGTGCGCCTGCAATGCCGGCCAGAAACGAGGAAAGGATGAACGCGCCCATCTTCGCTTCAAACAGGTTGACACCCATGATGGTCGCGCCCGTTTCGTTGTCCCGCACCGCCCGGAACGCACGCCCGGCCCGCGAACGCATGACGTTATACACAAAGAATGCCGCCAGCGCTAATACGATGAGAATCAACAAGAAATATTGCTGGCCCGATGTGAGCGCAATACCAAAGAAGGAGTTTTGCTGGTCAATTGAAGCAGCTCCAATGGCTGGGACGGGGAACGTTCTTCCCTGCGGGCCACCTGTGATACCGCGCGCGTTCAGAAAGAGGTATTGCCCGATGAAGACCAGGGCCAGCGTCACAATGCCCAGGTAGAACCCTTTGAGCCGCAGAGCTGTCGGACCGATCAGCGCTCCCACCAGCGCGGCGACGATGCCTGCCGCCGGAAGCCAGATGTAGAAAGGCAGGGCCAGGCCGAGCGGATCGAGCGGAGATGACGGCACGTTGCCACCGAGATAAGCGGCAGTGTACGCGCCAATCGCCATGAAGAACGCGATACCCAGCGAAACCTGCCCTGTATATCCCGAAAGTACGTTGAGCGCAATCGCCGCGATCGCCGCGATCAGCGTATAGTTGGCAATCGTGAGCCAGTCATCGCTCGCCACCGAGAAGAAGATGAGAATGACTGCTACCACCAGAATAATGGTGATCCAGCGCGACGCCCTTCCTCCCAGGAGTCGTGATGATGGTACAGCAGTGGATGCAGTGCTGGCTTTTGGAGATGTGCTCATATGCGCTCCACTTTTCTGGTCCCAAAAAGCCCATAAGGTCGAATGAGCAACACAAGAATCATGATCAAGTAAGGAGTAATCTGGTGAATTCCCGCGCCCAGGAAGCTGGCGACGTGGCTTTCGTAACCGGCAGTCAGGTCCTGCACCAGGCCAATAATAATTCCACCCACGACGGCCCCGGTAATCGAGTCAATGCCGCCCAGGATGATGGCCGGGAAGGCCAGCAGTGCCGCGCCTCCCAGCGTTGGGTCCATCGCAAAGGAACCAATAGCAAGAAAAACCCCGCCAATGGTGGCGATGGCGGCGGCAATACCCCATGCCAGCGCATAAACCATGCGAATGTTGATACCCACCGCCAGCGCAGCTTCCTGGTCGAGCGCAGTAGCGCGCATGGCCAGTCCATAGCGGGTATACTGGAAGAAATAAAAGAGCATAGCGCACAAAACGATAGTCACGATAATTGTCAGCAGGTCGTTCGCGCCCAGGTGGACGCCGCCAATGTTAAAGCCGCTCGTGACCGTATAGGGAGCCGCCGCCGGGATAGGATTCGATCCCCATCCTACGATAACGCCTGTGCGCAGGATCGTATCCAGCCCAATCGTAATCATCAAAATGGAGAAGACCGGGCGGCCAATCATGCGCTGCAGCACAAAGCGTTCAAAGAGGAGGCCGATCAGCACAGTGACGACGACACCCAGGAGCACTGAGACGAGGAAGCCCAGGTGCCAATTGAACACCCCCGACGAAACAACATAGGCTCCCACCAGCAGCAGTTCACCCTGTGCGAAGTTAATGACTTCGCTGGCTTTGAAGATAATAGAAAAACCGAGCCCGATGAGTGCATAGATACAGCCCAACGCAATTCCAGCAAAGACCAGTTGAAGAAAATATGCCATGTTCCCTCCTGTAAGTCACGGGATCGAGCGGCCATCCTCGGTCGGGATTGACACAGTATCCGCGACTTTCTCTCCAAACTCTTCACCCAGGTAGGCTTTAATCACATCAGGGTTGGCCTGAACGACTGCTGGCGTCCCCTGCGCGATCACGCGCCCAAAATCGAGGACCAGCACGCGGTCAGCAATACCCATGACAAGCGCCATATCATGCTCGACCAGAACCTGGGTAACACCGAGTTGCTCTTTGATATCCAGGATCACAGCTGCAATATCCTCGGTCTCCTCGAGGCTCATGCCCGCCACCGGCTCGTCCAGCAGGAGCAGCTTCGGTTGCAAGGCAAGTGCGCGGGCAATATCGGCGCGCTTTTGCAGACCATAGGGCAGGCTCCCCAGCGCATGGTTTTGCATGCGCTGCAATCCCAACAGGTCGAGCAAGTGCTGGCAGTAGGCGCGGTTCCTTTTTTCTTCGCTGCGCGTCGGGCCGAGATAGATGCCGCCGAGCAGGATGCCGCCGCGCATGCGCGTATGCCGACCCAGCAGCAGGTAGTCCAGCACCGTCATGGTAGGGAACTGTCCAAGATTCTGGAAGGTACGGGCAATACCCACACGCGCTACCTGGTGCGGTTTTAGCCGCAGCAGGTCGTGTCCATCAAAAGTCACCCGGCCTGTCACAGGCTGGTAGACCCGCGATAACACGTTAAATAACGATGTTTTCCCGGCGCCATTAGGGCCGATCACGGCGAACAATTCTCCTGGCCACACCTGCAAGGAGACATCCGTCAGCGCTTTGACACCGGCGAAACGTACCGAAATATCCTCGACGGTGAGTAAAGGTGCAGTGGGCTGTGCGAGTTGCTGACCCCCAGTTGGAGCAACGCTCATATGGCCCATCTCCTTTCAGGTCGCCGCTGGCGAATCGTTCCCATGTTGCTCCGCTCCCCTCCCTCGTGCAGTCCTAAATAAAACTTGCGTACGCTTTCGTCCTGCAAGAGTTGGGGGGCGGGTTGCGCCAGCACCACTTTACCGGTTTCCAGTACATAGCCATAATGAGCAACCGAGAGTGCCATCTGCGCATTCTGTTCTACAAGTAATACGGCAGTTCCACCGGCATTTATCTCAGAAATGATGGAACGAATTTGTTGTACCATGAAAGGAGCCAATCCGAGCGAGGGTTCGTCCAGCAAGAGCAACTTCGGGTTTGACATCAGACCCCGTCCAATCGCCAGCATCTGCTGCTCGCCGCCGGAAAGATAGCCGGCCTGACTTTGGCGGCGCTCGCGCAGCAGCGGAAACAGGTCCATAACGCGATCATATGCCTGCCGCGTACCGGCAGGATTGCGCGAAGAGATTGCTCCCGTGCGCAGATTCTCCTCCACCGTCAGATCGGCGAAGAGCCTCCGCCCTTCCAATACCTGGGAGATGCCGTGCTGGACGATTTGCGTGGTGTTGAGGCGGTCGATGCGCTCGCCGTCGAAGAGGATGGTACCGCGCACGATGCTGGCTTTGTGAATATTCAACAGCCCGGAAATAGCGCGCATAATGGTCGTTTTGCCAGCGCCATTGGCGCCGAGCAGCGCGACCACCGCCTTATCCGGTACCTCAAGTGAAACACCCTGCACCGCAGGGACAATGTTATGATAGGTCACTGCGATATCCTGGAGAACGAGCATGATATGTCCCCCCTCAATGTTGGCAACTACTTCGAATTCAGGTAAATAGGTGAGCAATTCAAATAATATACTATATGCTCTTCATGCGCAACTGCCGTGGGGCCTGGACGCCCGAAAAATTGCTCAGTTCTGTCATGCAACCTATTGTAAATAGGCGGCGGCATAGTATACAATGTTTTCTATTACAAATTGGAAGCGAGAATTTGTTCACTCGAACAATGCGGAGGTAGCAAGTATGGAAGAGAAGCATCCAATAGCCTGGACGCCTGTCACGAACTATTTGAAAACTGCTGCATTGCTTCCGCAGCAACGCGATGAGCTGATCTCGCGCGCGTTAGAGCAACTGCTCGCAAGTATTCCAGCCGCCGGTATTGCTTTGATCTGGCCCTATCGCAATAGAAAAGTGCCCTGGAAAGTCTACTATGAGGGAATCAGGCGCAATGCTATGCACCGCTGGCTCTCCGCCCGCCTTGACCCATCAGTGGATGTGACGATCGGGATGTTACAGCATGACCTCACCAGCAGTCTTTCAGATATGCCACCTTCCCTTCTCATGCGCCTGCACACATCACCTTCGTCTCCTTGTGGTTTATGGATCGTCTGGACCGCTCCGTCTTCCGCGTCTCCCCTCCCTGCCACCGAATGGATAGAACGTGTTCGCCGGGCGTTAGAAGCGGTGCTTGAAGTTGAAGACAGAGAAGAACAATATTTCTCCACGAGTTCTCTGCTGCATGATCGAGAGCTCATCGAAGCGCTGGCGCATGGCGACGCCTACGCTTTGTCTGCATTCCTCAGCCTGACGCGGGTGGTTGCGAAAGCGGATTTCACCTTTTGGGCGAGGGCCTATCAAGATGTCGTCGAAATCACCAGTCACCTGGGCGCGAAACACAGCGGGTTTGGGTTCGCCCTCGCGCGTGGGCAGGGGGTTGGGGGGCGCGTCGCCGCCTATGGGACGCTGATAGTAGGCGATTATCGCAACTCTCCCTATCGCGATCCCAGCGTCAGCGATATTGTTGATGACGAGCAGGTTCGATCAGGTATGGCGCTGCCCATTCGCTATAATACGGCACCCGATAATAGTGCACATGTCGCAGCGGTCCTCTATGCCACGCGCAGAACCGTCACTCCTTTCTCCCTGGCAGAGCGCCTGCTAGTGCAGCGCCTGGCGAGCCTGCTTGAGCCGTTGCCCCTTGAGATTCGTTCCCCATCTTTCTTCTTGCCCGGCGTACAGCAACTCCCCGATCATAAAGCGGCGTGGTACGACATCCTCCTGCATGCTAACCGGATTGAGATCGTCGAAGCGTGGGCCAGTCAGCTCATCAAAGGCGCGGTGATCGTCACAGACGGAGATGGAAGCCCCTATGTGTTGGCTCACAGCGAGCAGCTAGAGCAGATTAGAGCATCTCGCAGCGGCCAGCCGGACGCGGCGCAGGTGCTCTCCCTGGCCGCTCCTGGCGTGCATCAGCCCTGCCAGGTCTATCTCTGCCCCTCCATTCCGCTGCCACCTCCCCAGTGGCCCGATTTCTTCGCTGACCTGGTTGTGGCCTGTAATCTGGTCATCGCGCGCCTGGAACAGGCGCACGATCAATTGGAACGCCAGCGCGAGCAGTGGTTACACGCGCTGTTAAAGGGGAAATCGCCGCAGTATGTCGAGCAAGATGGGTATCGCCTGGGTCTTCCGGTTGAGCATGGCCAGCTCTGGGTACTGGCATGGCCCCCCGAGACCATGCAAGCCACGAAATCGGGGCATAAGCGCATGATCGCCGAAAGAGTTGTGCTGGACAACCTGAAAAGCCCGCTCATGTTTTTTGACGATGGTATGGCCGTCGTCCTGCTCGAAGGGCAGGCACCGCAACCCCCCTCGAAAGTGCGCGATGCCTTGCTCAAACACTGTGGCGCTCACCCGCTCTGGATTGTCCACGGTGGGCGTTATCGCTCGCCTCACGAACTGAAAACGACGCTCACCCACACTATCTCGCTCGCTCAGAAGGCTCGCAGCGAAGTGTATGGAGAATACCTCCTGGATATCTACACCTTCGGCCTGGATAGCCTGTTGGAGAATCCCAGGCTGGCTGAAGACCTGGACACCTTTGCTATGAGGCTGCTCAGCCCCTTGATCGAGTACGATGCCGCCAGCGGCTCGCATCTCACCGAAACCTTCGTGCTGGCGCAGACGCTGGGCTCAGTGCAGGCGGTAGCCGAGCAACTGGGGGTGCATGCCAATACCATTCGCTACCGGCTCCATCGAGCGGGGGATATCCTGGGGACAGAAGAGGCTTCACCAAAAGAGCATACGGCCATGGCGCTTGCAGCATTCACCTGGAAGCGCTTTCACACGGTGGAGCAGAAGGAGAAGCCCTAACTGGTGAGAACCTTCAACGCGAGATACCACCTTTGATCCATCCCCCAAAAGTGGGACGAGTACAGGGTGGCACAATCCCACTTCCGCGACATGACAGCACTCGCGCTGAAAGCTATTGAGCTCATGAGAGCCGAGATCAAGCGGGAGAGGTGACATTCACTTTAGTAGAAAGGTTCCCTCCTGTCAACGCATGCGTTCAATACTACCAAAGTACCATGACAATAAACTCCCTGTCCTGCTACACTTTCTTGTGTTATGAGAAACACACGAGCAATTGGAGGCACTAGATGAGCCACGATGTCAATCGGTCGCAAGAGCAGGACCCTGTCTCTTCAGAACCGCTTCTTACCCCAGAGCCAACGTTCACACACGCCAACATCGCCGAGGCTTACCGGGAAGGACTGTTCGGCAGCAGGCTTGACGCGGAACTTGCCGACATCTTTGTGAGTTGCCATATCGAAGAAGAGAAGCCACAGCAGCAGGGCACCATAGCACTCACCGACAAAGATATCGAGAGCCTGAGTTGTATTGCCATTATACAGGGAGGACAAATCATCCCCGTTATAGATCTGCAGGACATGCCGAAGCCCACAACCCTCGCGCAAAAAATGAGCCTCTGTGCCCTGGTTGCCAGGGCAGTCTTAGACGCGCTCATAGAGATTTTCGATCACTGGCACAGAAACGACGGCGCAGAGGGAGGTATACTCTCCACCTGAATTCATAGAGGTTCCCGAACACCGGACGTTTTCTCTCATTCGCTACTGCGCTTTCTGCAACTATTTGAGAAAGTTGATAGTATCAGCAGCAACGAGACGGTCAATCGTGCCGCCCGAGTAGACGGCCACAGCGACTGTCCTGTTGGGCCGAAGCACAAACGTGGTCGCCTGCAGGTAGAGCGGCTCTTCGTTGCTGGGGGCTGATCGTCGCTGCATGTGTGCGAGCACCTGGTGTGCTGAGCAACACGATCGGTGCGGCTTGCCTGGAGAGAGCACGGCGCGTTGGGGGAAGTTGGGGGAAGTTTCCGGCAGCGTTGGGGGAAGAATACCCAACATCCTGAGAGCAGACACCCACCAGCCGTCAATCCTGCAAGTGTTGACCAGTCGCATGGCGTCGGAGTACCTGGCGCACAGGCGCCTCTCTTGATTGCTCCTCTTGCTCACCCATACCCCTTGAAAGCAAGAGATGGAGCACCCTGGCTTCGTGTTCGGCTATGACCCGAAAGGAGTACGAGTGTGCACTCCTGCGGCTGCCGGCACAATCCCGCTTTTGGGTCATGACTTCTCTTGCTCCCCGGGGTATGCTTGCTCGTATCAAGGGAGAGAGGTAGAGAAATAGCACAACAATGCGGCCTCTCGACACCTTTGCTATGTGGTACGACGACAGGTCGTACCACATAGCGCATTGCATCGTTCGTTCAGTTCCATCTAAAGAAAGGGAGGAACTTCAATGGCTCATTACACCTTGAGCAATCAACAAGAACACGCCGAAGCAGTGGCCCCGGTCGCCGATCCGAGTCCGCTGGGATTGAGTGCCCTGGCTTTCACCACCGCCATCCTGGGCTGTATCTATGCCGGTTTCATCATCCCGAGATCTGTCGCAAGCATTAGTATCGCCGTTGCGGCCTTCCTCATCGGGGGCTTTGTCCAGATCCTGGCGGGCATGTGGGAGTTCAGAAAGGGCAACACCTTGGCGGCCACGGTCTTCTCCGCCTATGGAGGGTTCCTGATGGCCCTGGGGGTCCTCTTTCTTCCAGGCTTTGGCATCCTGGCCATCCTGTTCGCGACCGGCATCTACCCAGCAGCTCTGGGGCTATTCTTCCTGTGCTGGACGATCTTCACGGGGGTGCTGCTTCTGGCGGCGCTGCGGACCAACATGGCGCTGATGCTGGTGCTGGCGCTACTGTTCGTGGGCTACCTGTTCCTGACCATCGGGCAGTTGGCGCGTGGCTCGTCGTCGGTCGTGCTGGCTATTGGAGGCTGGTTCAGCATCGCGTGTGCGGTGGTGGCCTGGTATGTTGCCCTGGCCGATCTGCTGCGGGCTGCCAACAGTCCCATGCAGTTGCCCACGGGCCAGATCAGGTGGGGTCAGCAGCACCACCCTGGGGTAGAGGAAAGTCATTGATCAGGGCTATTCAATTCACTAACTTCACCAGAGAACTCAAGTAGGGACATCAATGCCTTGAGAGGGGTCAGTTCCCTGTAAAACACAACGTTTTTGTTTGCTTAGAGAGAGATGGCTCGCCTGGCAGTCATCCAGCACTGCATGAAGGGAGGCGCTGTTCCGCCTTTGTGAGGAACAGTTCCTCACCTTCCATCGTTGCCCGACAAGAAGAGGACAGACCATGGGTCTGTTACGCGTGGCCGTACTCGGCTCGCCCGAAGTGTTTCATGATGGCAGCCGCCTCACGTTTGCCTTGCGCAAGGCGCAGGCCTTGCTGCTCTACCTGGCGGTCGAAGGGGGCATGCATCCGCGCAGCAAGCTGGCGGCGCTGCTGTGGCCCGACAGTGAGCCCTCCGATGCGCGTAAGGGGTTACGCAACGCCCTGGCCTTGCTGCGCGGCCTGCTCGCCGACGCCGACGCCTCGCCTGCTGTCCACAGCCATCTGCTCAGTGAGCATGAGCTGCTCGGCCTGAACCTGCAGGCCTCACTCGAGCTGGACCTGGACGTGGTGCAGCAGGCCTGGAAAGAAGCCCAGGCACTCTCCACGGCCCCCGCTGAGCAGCAGCGCACCGCCCAGGTCCAGCATGCCCTCTCCCTGGTGCGCGGTCCGTTCCTCGACGGCTTCTGGCTGCGCGAGGAAACCGCCTTTGACGAGTGGGTGCAGTTGCAGCAGCGCCAGTGGCAGGTGCGCCTGCAGTTCCTACTGGATCGGCTCTCCTCCTGGCAGGAGGAAACCTTTGAGCTGGAGCAGGCCAAGGCCACGCTCACGCGCTGGCTGGCGCTCGATCCACTCGCGGAGGAGGCCTACCGGCGCCTGATGCGGCTGCACCTGGCGCTGGGTGAGACGAGCGCCGCTTTGCAGGTCTACGCCACCTGCCGGGCACGGCTGGTCGAGGCGTTGCAGATCGCGCCCTCGGCGGACACCGTGGCCCTGGCCGAGCATATTCGCGCCACCTCGGTTCGCAGCCCTGGCAGCTCCCCTACTGCCACGGCGGAGCGCCGCCCGCCCAGTCAACTGGTGGCCCCGCTGATCGGGCGGGCGGCGGCTTTCAGCCAGCTGGTCGGCCACTACCAGCTGGCGCGGCAGGGGCAGCCGCAGGCGGTGCTGGTGATGGGCGAGGCGGGCATCGGCAAAACGCGGCTAGCCAGCGAGTTTGTGGCCTGGGCGCGGACGCAGGGGGCCGAGGTGCTCAGCGGGCACGCTCTCGAAATGGATGGACGCCTGCCCTATCAGCCACTGGTGGAGGCCCTGCGGGTGAGGCTGGAGGCGGAGAACGCGCCGGAGGATCTGCTGGAGGACCTGTGGCTGGCCGAGCTCGCACGCCTGCTGCCGGAGCTGCGGGTGCGCTATCCTGATCTGCCTGCTCCCACCGAGGATGAGCTCGCGGCCAAGCTCCGGCTGTTTGAAGCGGTGGCCCGTCTTTTCGATGCCCTGGCGCAGCGCGCACCGCTGATGTTACTGCTGGATGACCTGCACTGGATAGATGGGGCTTCGCTGGACCTGGTGCGCTACCTGGGACACTCCTGGAAGGGGCATGACAGCCGCGTGCTGCTGCTGGGTACGGTACGCAGCGATCAGCTGGAGCCGAGTTCGCAGCTGGCCGTAGAACTTTCCGACCTGGGACGTGACCTGCCGGTCAGCCAGGTGCCGTTGCAGGCGCTCAGCCAGGCGCAGACCCTCCAGCTCGTGCAGGCTATCGCGGGCGAGGGAGCGCATAGCACGAACAGTGGAGGTGAGAGGCGTGAGCATGCCACAGATCTGCCTTCCGCGTCAGGGGCATCGCCTGCGCCGGAGCAGGAGACGAAGCTCTCGGCGCTGGGCGACTTCCTGTTTGCGCAGACGGGTGGACAGCCCTTGTACCTGCTGGAGACGCTCAAGCTGTTGCGCGAGCGGGAACTGCTGGTGCCCCGGCGGGGTGCTGATGGCGCCTGGCGGCTGGAGCCGACCGTGGACATAGCCGCGGCCCTCGTGCAAGAGCAGTCCCAGCGCGAGCTGTTACCACCCTCGGTGCACACGATGATCCAGGCACGCCTGGCCAAGCTATCGCCGGCTGCCCGCCAGCTGGTGCTGGCCCGTACCGTGCTATGCACCCAGGCGAGCGCACAGTGGCTGTGGCGGATTGCTGAGCTGGGAGTGCAGGCAGGGGTCGAGGCCCTGGAAGAAGCCGTCGCAAGTGGGATGCTGCGCGAGGAGCAAGCCGGGGCAGGTCGCCCGAGTAGCTATCACTTCACGCATGAGCTGATCCGCGACGTGGTCTACACCGAACTGAGCGAGGCACGGCGGCAGGTCTTGCACCAGCGCGCCCTGGCGCTGGGGCAAACCGAAGGAGCTCCGGCCTGTGCGCTGGCCTATCATGCGCAGGCTGCCGGTGAGACCGGGGCAGCCGCTCGCTACAGCGTACAAGCCGGGGATGAGGCGCTGGCCGTCTTTGCCGTCGATGATGCCATCAGGCGCTACGAACAGGCGCGCTTCTTGCTCCAGGAGCACAAATCTCGGATGCAGGGTGTGCTGCCGGGACCGGAGATCGAACATCTCTATGTCTGCCTGGGACAGGCTTATGCCTTCCAGCACGCCTGGCAGCAGGCCCAGCAGGCCTATGAAGAGCTGCTGGCCTATGCGCAGCAGCAGCAGTTGCCCGCGCTGGCCAGCATGACCCTCAACCGCCTGGCGATCCTGGTAGCCCAGCACTCGTTCGATAAGCCCAGGGTGCAAGCGCTGCTGGAGCAAGCCTACCAGATAGCTGAGACCAGTCACGATCAGAAAGCGCTGGCGGAAACGGCGTGGAATCTGGCACAGATCACAGCCGAGGTGTGGGAGGACCCAACGAGCGCCTTGCCGCATGGAGAGCAGGCGCTCGCCCTGGCACGAGCAATCCAGGACCAGGAACTGGAAGCCGGAAGTCTCTTCACACTTGGAGGGATCCATCTGTTTGGGGGGGACTTTGAGGAGGCCATACGCTATCTGGAAACCTCCCTGGCGCTCTATGCCGCTCTGGGCAGCGAGCCGACCGCTGCGCGCGAGCTGTCCCTGCCCTCCTTCATCCTGGGCGCTCCGCTCACCCAACCCTTGACCAATCGGGCCTCCGAAGCTGTGTGCTGGGCGCTGCTGTCTTTCGCGCAACTGCATGCCGGACAGGAGGTACGCAACGGCCTTCGCAGTGGCCGCAGAGCGCTCGTGCTTTCCAAAGAGAGCAAGAACGTCTGCACACAAGTCTTAAGTACGGTCTACCTCGCTCTTGGATTGCTGGAGATGGGGGCTTATGAAGAGGCGCTCGTGCTTATGCAAGACGCCGTCGCGCAGGCACGGACCTTTCCTCTGATGGAACACGGTCTTCTCTTTGCCCTGGGGAGTATGTATCAGGCCTCGCAGCAATGGGAAGAGGCACGCAGCACGCTCGAAAAGGCAGAAACCCTTGCAGAGAGGTTAGACCTCGGACCCTTTCGCCCGCCCGTCCTGTCGCGGCTGTGCATGCACTATGCTGTAGCAGGGGAGTGGGACCACGCCTACACCTATGCTTTGAGGGCCATCGCCGTCCGCAAGCGCTTTGAGAGGACATTGATCATGCTGGATTTCTGCTCTCACTATGAAACGCAGGCCTTACTGCGTGGAGGGGACGAACGCCAGGCGCGAGAAGCAGTGCACCGGCTGGGGGAACGCGTAGGACCCAATCGACGCTTCCGCGTTCCCTACCTGCAGTCGTTGGCGACCCTCGCCGCGTGGGACGGGCAGAACGAGCGGGCCATCGGCCACCTGCACGAGGCTGCCCAGCTAGCGGTAGACCTCGGCTTGCCGGGAGAATGCTGGCAGATCCAGGCGGCGTTGGGCAGGTTGTACGAGGCAATTGGACAGCAAGAGCAAGCACACACCGCGTTTGGGGAGGCAGCGACGATCATCCAGGGGCTGGCGGAGGACATCGGGGATGAGGCGAGGCGTTCGCGCTTTCTGGCGGGGCCGCAGATTCAACAGGTGGTACAGAAAGCCCAACGCGAGGTCTCCCATCCTTCCTAAATCCCGCCCGTAGCCGAGACGGCGCTGAAGCGCCTGGTGCTTGCAGGCTGACGAGCCATATGAATCAATCAGGCAAATCCTAGTGGCAAAGCAGATGTATGCCAGAGCTTTTATTCTCTATGAGCATGCTTCATCTCAACATGAGTCAGCATGCTCTTTGCTGACCAAGTGAAATATCCACAATGACATCGGAATGGGTGGAAAAGACGCCATAACGCCCAAAAAATGAGAATGACTGTACAAACTCCTGCGATCGTCTCGAATTGTATCATTGGAACACCTCCGACGCGCAAACGCTGTTTCTCAGAGATTGATATTTAGACTAATTGCATTGAGGAGGACTTACATTCAATTACTCACTATTTAGACGATAAAGGTAAGAACTTTTAAAAGATGAATTTCTGATACGAATCTGTGGCCTAACATATAATTTTTTGCTCGTCTTGAGAGCGATAGAGATGATGAGAAGTTTATATACCGGATCGCAACCTGGTATGAAATCGTACAACTTTAGAAGTTGTGTAAGGTAGATAGACCATGCAAAAAGCGGGCGGAAGCTGCCCTTTTTTTGTGCTATATTCAGCATAAACAGTCGATAGCTTCTTAGGAGTGAAAGGAGGACACGATGGACAAGGCCACGTTCATCAACACACTCGAGCAGTCACGAGCGGAATGGGAGGCGTTACTGGCCCAGGTTGACGAGGAGCGGATGCTCCAGCCGGGCGCAGCAGGCAAGTGGTCGGTGAAAGACGTCATCGCGCATGTGACGTGGGGCGAGCGCGAGATTGTGCCGATCATGCGCACACACGTGCTTGCCGGCTCCGAACTGTGGAATCTGTCCGACGATGAGCGCAACGAGATCGTGTACCAGCAGAACCGGGACCGCCCTTTGCAGGAGATCCTACAAGAAGAGCAGCAAGCCTACGCCGATTTGCTTGAAGCGGCGCAGACACTCAGCGACGAAGACCTGAATGACCCGCATCGCTTCAAGCAGATGTCGGAGGAGTGGGTGCCCTGGCAAATCATCGCCGGCTGCTCTTTCAAGCACTACCAGGACCACATGCCCTCGATCCGTGAATGGCTGGCGCAACAACAGACGCACATGCATTAGAATTGTTATAACGTTGACGTTATAACAAAGATGTGCTATTCTTCATAGAGATACGTGGACGTGGTCATATTCAACGGCAAAAGGGCTTCATCGTGGCACGGTTGCAGATCAAAGATATTGCGCAAAGGCAGAACCTGAACCGCTCTCAGCTTCAAATGAAGGCAGGAATTACCATGCCGCTCTTGAACCGCTACTGGAACAACAAAACGAAGTCGGTCAACCTGGAAGCATTGGGTAAGATTGCCAGGGCACTTGGCGTAAACGTGCGCGATTTGTTCGCGGAGAACGAGGAGGAGTAATGAACATCGGCAAGTATATCCGCTTTCTTCGCCGTAATAAACAGCTAAACTGGCAGCGAGGCCAACTGTTGTCTCACCGCCTTGATCTGCAGGATAGTACAAAAATTGTCGAATACCAAGACCGCTGGACGAAGGCTCCCTCCAGGGAACCAATCCGGCTTGATGACGCAGGTAGCCACACATAGCGCCCGCTCACGCTAGTAAGCGCGTTTAGGCACCTCGCCGTAACTTGCTGGCTCGACCACCTCCACGTTACGGTGATCGTAGCGGTAACAGGATATGCGATGGCCGCGACCTGTCATGGAAGAGAGTGTTGTGGGCAATATATCCATGATTGCCGGTACCAAATGCCCCTCCTGTATTCGGGTTTCGGTCGTATCGCGGGAAATCACTGCTCGTTACCTCGACGCGGAGCCGGTGTCCTGCGCCAAACACCTGCGCTGTCGCCCACAAATCGACCTCAAAGCGATAGACCTGCCCTGGCTTCATCAATTCAGCGTGACTGAGGAAGTTCCGATATCGTGCCCGGAGAATCCCGTCACAGACTGAGAGAGCGCGGCCATCTGGCCAGACGTCGCAGAGGCGTACCACCCAATCAGTATCTGGGGCGGAAGACGTGCCGTAGAGAACCGCCTTCACCGGTCCAACCACGGTCAAATCGCTTTCAAGTGGGGACGATGTGTAGGTCAGTATTCGTCTCTCGACTGGCCGATGATCCTTTGGACCCAGCAGCGGGTAGATCAACAGACTTTCCACGGGATCAACCGGATCATAGAGGAAATTCTCCGCCGGCTCGTCTTCACGAGGCAGATCGAAGGTGAGCATCCCGTTGTTGAGCGAAGCGGCGGTTTGCCCTGAACCTTCACGCAGATACACCGGCTGGTAGGTGATGCCAGGAGGAGGCCAGGTCTCGGCCTCTAACCAGCGGTTCGCTCCCATCAAGAAGATACGCACAGCTGGACCATCCATGACCCCATTGTCCATCCCCTTGAGCCAATAATCATACCACCACAGCCGGTACGCGAACAGATCAAAGGCTGTCTGTGATCCAAAGTCGAGTTCACCGACGGAAGATAATCCGATCTGACCGGGACCGTGAATCCAAGGGCCAATGATGAGCCGCTGACTCCTCCGGCAGGTTTCAGTCATTCCCGCGTTTTGAATGCCCTGGAAGCAGCGAAGAGTACTGTCCAGAAAGCAGTCAAACCAGCCCCCCAGATGCACGACCGGCACGTCCACCTCACGAAAATGCCGCGAGAGGTTGATCGGCCACCAGTAGGGCCCGTCTTCGGGATGGCGGAGGTCATCAAAGTACCATTGGGCGATGCCCTCGAGCGGAGGACATGACAGGAGGGGAAGATAGCGATACCACTGCTCCGTGTGTTGGGCAGCCTGTTCCAGGCGAGCGCGCACCTCTGCCATTTTTGTTGAGAGGTCCTGTTGAAGCGCCGACAGTGCCTCATCGATCGCCCATCCTCTGTGCAACGCCAACTGGTAAGCTCCACCACGAAAGGTAAAGTCACGATAGATATCCGACAAACCCTCGCGTGCGAAGAGTGCTTTGAGGAAAGCTGGTCGTGTTGGAGCAAGCAGATATTGGGTTCCAGCAGAATACGAGCCGTCGAGCATTCCCACGGCACCATTTGACCAGGGCTGTTTTCCTGCCCAGAGGATGGTATCATAGCCGTCGCGGCGATCACCCCAACCATCATCACGGAAAGGAGCAAAAACGCCCTCTGAGGCGAAGCGACCTCGCACATTCTGTCCGACCACGGCGTAGCCACGGCTGGCGTAATACTCACCGGTGTACCGGCACCGTTGCGTCAATTCGTAGGCGACGCGTTCGACGAGAACAGGAAACCGTCCGGGTGCCGTGGGATGATACACGTCGGCGCGCAAGACCGTTCCATCCTCCATGGGGATGGGAACCTGTCGTTCGACTTGAAGCTCATACTTTGGTAAAGAGGGATCGTTCGCTTGCATATGTTTCTCTTTCTGCCTTGACCTTCTCAGGGGGCTTCCGAAAAATGTTCTTCTGTCTCATATACTCCAGCAAAGTGTATGACAGAAAGCCGGCGCTGATAAGAGATGGAGGGCCAGAACTCTTGACAATTCCCATATCTTTATGTTATATATCATATAGATATATATCTGGGAGATATTGGAATGGCCAAAGAAAATAAGAGCAGGTATGCCTTACTTGGCATGCTCAGTATTCGCCCGGGGTCTGGTTATGACATCAAGAAGTTCATGGAACAGAGCACCAGCAACTTCTGGCACGAGAGTTACGGGCAGATCTACCCATTGCTGAAGCAGCTTGTTGACGAGGGGCTGGCCACCAGTCACACGGAGAAACAGGAAGGCAAGCCTGAACGCTACATTTATACGCTTACCAGCGAAGGGCTGGAAGAACTGCGGCAGTGGCTGACTGACCCAATCGAATATACGGTCGAGCGCAATGAGCTGCTGCTGAAATTGTTCTTTGGCCTGCAAGCTCCGCTCACTGACAATATCGAACACGTGCAACGGTTCAGGATATTGCAGGAAGCGTTGCTGCGCAAGTACCAGGGCATTGAGGGGTATCTGAAAGCGAATTGCGCAGATGATCCCGGCCTATGCTACTCCCTTATCACTGTCAGGTATGGCATACACAGGTGCCAGGCTCTGCTTGCCTGGTGTGATGAAACCATTGCTACTTTAAAGACATTCGCTGAAACAAAAGAAGTTGCAATAGAATAAAGGAGCATGTGATATGGCTAAAGTGATACCAGGGCGATTTACGGCTCAGGCGGATGAACCCTTTGTTGTTTTTTTGATTGGGATACGCATCAACAAGTTCTTGGCTTTTCGCAAGTGGATTCCCACGGCGATGGCGATGGGGCCGATGCTGCGCACCCTGTACCAGCATCCCGAGAAAGGATTCTTGGGGCGGAAATCTACTTCAAATTGCGCGGGCCCGTGTTGATACAGTACTGGCGTTCGTTTGAAGACCTGGAAAGATTCGCCAGGGATAAAAATGATCCGCACCTGAGCGCCTGGAGGCGTTTCAACAAGGCTATCGGCTCTGATGGCAGCGTTGGCATCTGGCACGAGACATTTCTTGTCGAAGCGGGCAGCTATGAAGCGCTGTACGGCAACATGCCCGTCTTCGGATTGGCTGCCGCGACGAAACACGTTCCAGCCGTAGGCCGCCGTGAGACCGCGCGCCGGCGCTTAGGCGGTGAAAGCGAACCAGCGGTAGCATCACCACCACAATCAATACCTGTTGCTGAGTGATCTGATCTACACTCACGAGTTGTCAAATATGTAAAGGTCATCGAGCTGAATCAAAACTCGATGACCTTTACACTGTGCTCATACACCTGTTAGCCTATTCTTTGCCGATCATCACCTCGGTTGATTTGATGATCGCCACGACATCATCGCCTACGCGCAGGTTCAAGTCCTGGGCTGAGGTAAGGGTAATAGCTGAGACGATTTCCTGACCGTCTGGCAATTCTACCACGATCTCTGCCATGACTGAACCCGGTTTGACGGCTTTGATTTTGCCTTTCAATTGATTACGGGCACTCATTTTCATATCGGTTGGAAGACTCCTTTCGGGTGTGAAATCTGTTGCTCACGGTATTGTAGTAGCGCTTTTAGGGTACGCTACACACTTATTATACACGAAAGTCGTGGCTACCATTATGAGAGGTTTCAGGGCAGCGTGTGCTGGTGATTGCCGAGAAGGCGGACCCACTTGAGTTTACCCGCGATGGCATTCCACAAGCGTGTATCAGCGGTCCAGTATTCACACTGCTTGCGTTCTGCCAGTGCCAGGTAATGCGCATCATATGTAGCGGGCAGGCCATATTGTTCTGCTAACTTTATTGCTCGCATGCTAAGCGACGAATACTCTGAAAAATTAAACTCCAGTTCTGGAAAAAGGACATCTACTAGAGCTTGCTGAGCTTCGCCAGCCGTCATCTCAGCCTTACGAACCCGCTGGTAAAGAGCGTTGGCGACTTCGTATATGAGCAAGGCCGGTGCATATATCGCTGTTCCCTCGTTAATCCATTTGGTCAGTAGAGCGAGTGCAGTGGTTGAATCCGGCTCATCGAGCACCCATTTGATGACAATACTTGTGTCAACAACTATAGCACTTTTCATAGCTCTCCCAGGTACTTTGAGCGCTCTTCGCGCATCTGCCGGATAATCTCAGTGGAGTCACTAAATGGTCGCCCCTGGCGCCTTTGCATAATCTGCTCCCGTGTTCGAAGCAATCGCTCCAACGATTCACGACTCACGGGGCGGGGTTGCCCCTCTGCTGCGCTTGCTTTTTCAGAAGGAACGGCTTCCTCGAGAATGCGCCCGACATATTCATTCACAGAGAGATCTTTTTGCGCTGCGGCTACCTTAATACGGCGACGCAGTTCAGGACTGATATCAATCATCAGCCTGGGGCGCTTTCCGGGCAGTCTCCTCTGGCTATCATTGTATTGATTTTGCATTGCCATTGTTTTCACCTACTTTCGTTGACTTGGCGACTTCTTTTTAGAAGACATCAAGACAAGTATATAGCATATGTGTCTTGGTGACAAGTCGTCACTATTGTTCGGGTGTGCGTAGGATTTTTGCAAGGAAGAGCTACTATTTTGACCAAATCAGAGATGCTACTCTCAATGCGATGCATCGAGACCTCCCATTGAACGAGCATTCATGGCTCAAGAGGTGAGATTAACTCAGCTTTGCAAAAAACTAGGACCGCACCTCTGCTTCCCCTTGTTGTCACGCCTCCACGCAGCGAAGGGTCTGTATCGCTGGGCAGAGAGATGCTTCGCTGCGCTCAGCATGACAGGGCTGGACCTTGCTGTTGCTGAGGAACTGTCACGTTCATTTGAACCTTGCCTAATGTGCAAAATCGGCGCTGGCCGCGATAATGCAGAGTAACTTTTAAATGCGGACACCATCACATCTACCGAGAGGGCCGATAAATCGGCGGTGTGCGCGATAAATCGGCACCTACTGCTGATCGAAGTAATTGTCAATGTGCATAATCGGCACCTACGAATGGTTGGAGTAATTTGTTACTCTGCATAATCGGGCCCTATGGATGGCCGGATTATTTCGTCAATGTGCATTATTCCCGAGAAAATAATCCTTCCGGGGTCTTTTGTGGGACCACGACTTTGAGTGTGCCGGGGGAGATGCTAAAGGTCGCGGGTGTATGGCCGGCTGCTTCACCGTCGATCTGAAAAGCAACTGGCTGCAGTGTTTCTATCTTGATGGAGGTGAATGTGTCGTAGCGCACCCAGAGGCGGCGCTTCTCGCGGCCAAGCAGAAAGTCCCAGAGCACTACAATGCGTCCCAGCAAGTTGCGCTTGCGGACGATACACAGATCGAGCAGGCCGTCATCGCATTTTGCTTTCCAGGTAAATTTAAATGCGCCTGCGTAGAGCTGTGTATTGCCGACAAAGACTTGCAGCGCGCGAGTTTTGACCACTAATCCATCAATTTGTACGACGACCGGAAAACCACTGTACCCTGGACCAAGCCAGAGGGCAGCCAGAGCGTAGCCGAGCACTCCTAGACGTTTGAGAGGCTTTCTTTCGACCGCCTGGATGACCTCTCCATCGAGGCCAATTCCTACCATTAACAGGAAATAGCGACCATTCACGCAGCCCAGATCGATGTGGCGCGTCCGACCGTTCACCAGTACAGCGCGTGCCCCGGCCTCATCCAATGGAATGCCGAGTTCTCGCGCCCACACATTGACAGTCCCATTGGGAAGCACACCCAGCGCGGTTTCGCTGCCTGCCAGTCCCTGAATGATCTCATTAATCGTACCATCGCCGCCTGCTGCAATCACCAGGTTGGCTTTCTGTCCGACCGCTTTCCGTGCGAGTTGCTCACCGTCTCCTGGAGCATGCGTGTACCAGAGCTCAACTCGCCATCCATAGCCACGTAGAAAGGCGAGTGTCTCATGCAAATGGTGTGTATGATGCGGAAAGCCGCAAGATCCGGATGCCGGATTGGCGATAATGATTGCAAAGAACCGGGATGGATCCGATTCTTCTGATCCATTGTCCGTCTTACTCGATTGCATCCCCGTCTTCAGTCTACTCGCGGCACACGAGCCAGTATCTCTGAGACAACTTCGTAGTTTATTGTACCCAATCGCTGCGCTACTTGCTCTGCTGTTAAAGAGGCGCTCCCCTGTCGTCCAATGAGTACAACTTCATCACCTGCACGCACCTGCGGAATATGCGTGACATCGACAATGCTCTGATCCATGCAGACTCGTCCCAGCAGTGGCGCTTCTTGACCGTGAATCAATACGTTTCCCCAGTTCGTGGGTGCGCGGCGAAAACCGTCGGCATAGCCCACGGGGAGTATCGCTACACGCGTAGCCCGTTCTGTTATATAAGCACAGCCATAACTGATGCACTCCCCCTCTGGTATGACTTTGACCTGGGCTACCTGCGTTTTGAAGGAGAGCGCAGGGCGAAATCCCACGGGCAGGCACACTTCCGGCGACGGATCCAGTCCATATAAAGCGACCCCCGGTCGCACCATGTCGAAATGCGCTTCCGGCAGGCTAAGGATCGCGGCGCTGTTAGCAGCGTGTACTAACGGTGGACGGATATGCTCCTTTTCAACTACTTGCAATACGTTTTGGAAGCGTGCGAGTTGCATGCGTGCATGAGTTTGATCGTGCGTATCGGCCATGGCAAAATGCGTAAAGATACCCTCTAACTCGAGGCCCGGCAAGTCAATAATCTCGTGTAGAAGCTCGAGTACTTCTGTCACCTGCTCTGCGCGTATGCCCAGGCGTCCCATACCTGTATCGACTTTCACATGTACCTTCACCGCCTGCCCCAGCGTGCAGGCCGCACGCGAAAGCGCCTGGGCAGATTCGCTTGAATAGAGTGTAATGGTCAGCCCCAGGCGTACCGCTTCGCGCATTTGCCAGGCCGGCACATAACCGAATACCAGGATGGGAGCGCCTATGCCCGCCTCGCGCAATGGCATTGCCTCGCTCACCGTTGCCACGCCCAGCATACTCGCGCCATTGTGTAGGACTGTGCGTGCTACTTTCAATGCTCCATGCCCGTAAGCGTCAGCCTTGAGACTGGCAAGAATGCGCACCATTGGCCCCACCAGGGACTGAACCTGGCGCGTATTGCTAGCGATGGCGCTCAAATCGATCTC
>Ga0209283_10000272_pt1 | contig 26183 bp, 27 predicted proteins | sample CZO8metaG_2_FD_188354 | JGI IMG/M metagenome (GOLD analysis project Ga0209283, IMG submission 188354) | Vadose zone soil microbial communities from the Eel River Critical Zone Observatory, Northern California, USA - CZOApr15con2H1.8 metaG... | ecosystem: Environmental > Terrestrial > Soil >...
TACCTGGCAGGCTGGATGTGGGGGCTTCCCGACCACGATCTGGCAGTGTTCAGCAACGCCGTGGCAGCGCTATCAACAACCGCCGTGGGCTGTCGCGATGGTCTGCCGACACTCGGACAGATCAGAGAGTTCCTCCAGGCGCGTGGACATTCGATCCCCTAAAGCTCAAGTGGACCGGCTGCGCCGTTCAGCAGCGCCCCGCGTAATCGTCCCACCGCCGATCATGACTTCGGAGCTTGGCTCTTTCGCGCACCACACCATGACGGTGCGGATTCCCCGCATCATCGACGAAACGGTGCAGTTGAATTCCTACTCACCAGACATTGAGCGGTTGCTGCGCAATCTCAAGAGTGAAGTTCTGAGCGGCCTGATCCGTCCACTGCAGGAGGGTGCTTCGGATCAGAGGCGGTGGGCCCGCCTGTCGCGCCCGTACATTGGGCGGTCCTGGCTGGATGTCCCGTGGTATTGGGCCGAAGCGTTCTTCTACCGTCGGGTCCTGGAGGCAACAGGTTACTTCCAGCCAGGCCCCTGGTACGGGAAAGACCCATTCGCGACCAGGAAGCAGCCGGAACTTGCGCCGCACGCTGCGCCCAAGGATACTAATGCCCTCCTCTCTGCCATCCCTGTGAACCCTGGCAAACGATTCGCCGCATTGCTGCACGCCAGCTTGTGGGGCAACCGGCTCGATCTCAGTCACGATGTCTCCATGACGCACGCGCGCGCCGAACCGGCTTCGCACAATCCAGCCAACCTCCTCATAGACGGCACCTCGAGCGTCTGGCAGTACCTGACCTCCCGAGAGTCAGGAAGAGTGATTCTCATTGCAGACAACGCAGGTGGCGAGATCCTGGCAGATCTCGCCCTTTTAGATCTCATGCTCGACAGCGGGCTGGCGGCTCGGGTCGACCTCCACGTGAAGCAGCATCCCTTCTTTGTGTCAGACGCCACTGCTCGGGACGCTCAAGAGGCGCGCGAGGCGCTCGTGACAGGCGGGCAGAGCGTTGCTGCGCTAGCCGGCCGGCTGAAGACACACATTGAGAAGGGACGGCTCGTTATCGCGACGCACTGGTTTTACACTAGCCCCCTCTGCTACCTGGAACTGCCTCGAGACCTCCATGCCGAGTACTCCCGGGCGGCTCTCGTCATCCTGAAGGGCGATGCCAACTACCGCCGTCTAATGAGCGACGCGCACTGGCCGCCAAGCGCCGAATTTTCGCAAGTCACCAGCTATTTCCCCGCTCGCTTGGTAGCACTGCGGACCCTGAAGGCTGAGCTCATCGTTGGGCTAGCTCCTGGGAGAGCCGAGAGTCTGGCAGCAGAAGATCCGGAGTGGCTGGTGAATGGCCGGCGAGGCGTTATCCAGGCGTGGCTCCCGAGCCGAGGTCGCCTCCGGTAGGGAGACCAGGCGGAGAGTCTCACAAAGACTGCCTCACATGGTCGGGTTGGTCTGTCGGGAACGGAAGGCCGGAGTTCGAGCTTGGGACAGCTGATCCATAACTACCTGGCTCCGGTTCCTTCGCCACGGGCGGCCGCAACCAGCCTGGCATCAAACGATAAGAGTCTAAGTTCAGGCAACTTCAATTGAGACATTCTGCGCGTCAGAACTGCTCCTCATGGTTAAGGTCCGTCCTGATTCGTCTACCCTTCACCCTAACATTGTGTAGTTGTCGGCCGTACCGTGTTAACCAAGATGATGCGGTCGAAGGATTTCCAGGTATTTCGAAGAATGTAAAGGCGCACTTTCCCTAACCCGCGTTACTTAAAGTACATTCCCGAAGCATGATCGGGTTTCTTATTACGCTGCGGCTACCGTCCAGATTGATAACGACGTCGTGATCCCATACTATAGCTGGCTCGCGAAGCAGTTCACGTTCTGCGACCATCACTTTGGACTCGGCACGAACTCCACTCCGGGGCATATGCTCGCGGTCGGGGGGCAAACACCAACATTGCGCAACCCGCCGCAGAACACGGCACCGGTGTGGGACCTTCCTACCATCTTCAAGCGCGTGGAGCACGCTGGGATCAGCTGGGGTGCCTTCACGGGCTCCGACCGTTACCCCGTCAAGTTCTACGCCGAGCTCAATGATCCGGCGAGCCGGGCGCATGTCTACACGTCGAAGGCGCCTGCCTCCGACAAGTTCACCGAGATGGCGGCCAAAGGGACGCTGCCGGATTTCTGCTTCGCCTGGAGCCCAGGCGGGTACGATGAGCACCCACCATACAAGACGCAGGATCCCCATTACCTGAAAAAGGGGCACGATCTGACCTGGCAGCGCGTGGACGCTGTGGTGAAGGCAGGTGGCTGGACAAACACCATCTTTATTCTGACTTGGGATGACTGGGGCGGCTATGCCGACCACATGGCTACTCCGAATGCCGAGACGGTGGTGGACGCCCTGCACCCGAACGGCTTCCAGATCCTTGGCGGCTCGCGCATTCCGCTTATCATGTTCGGTGGACACGTTAAGCAAGGAATCGAGCCAAACTGGCACTCACATGCGTGCATCCCCAAGACAGTGCTCGACCTGTTTCAGCTGCAGGCCTGCGGGGTCCCGAGAGTGGATACGGCCCGATCTCTAGTAGGCCAGGTAGATCTTACGCTCAACCGCCCCGCGCCCCCGAGTTTTGGAAGCGCGACCAAGCAACCGGCTCCCCCCAATCCCGCGCCGAAGCCCGTCCCGCCGAAGCCATGGGGCGGCGCCAACGCGCAACCGATGCCGCACCTAGTGGCCAACGGTGGCGCAATCATCCCTGCCCCTAATGATGCGGTCGTACAGAACCATCCACCGCACCTCCCGGCTGGACTCTCGTGACGAGTGTCAATGAATTATGCAAACTGCTCATGCACAAGCGTTGTCTCACCCCTTCCTCAAACTACATCTGCGCCTAGACAACGATTTTTCGTCCTGACTATCGGGGGTCCGCCCTAGTAGCACGACACGACGCTGTTGCGTCGACCCATGTGACGGCGGTTGGCGTGCGCAACTAGTGAGATGCGAGAGCATTGGGTTTCTGCACATGGTGCAACAAGGGTCTACTCCTAAGACTCATCGGGCGGCGCACTCGTAATGCGCAGGTCATCGGTTCGAGTCCGATCGCCGGCTCGAGGAATCTCTTGATTGGCGCGGACTTTGTGAGATCCGTGGCAGGGGGACTCCTTCAGAAGGCCGGAAATGGTACTCAATGGTACTCTGCGAGGCCGAAAATGGACAGTCAGGCGGATCTCGGACGAGTGACGGCTATTCCTCTCCGCATACCTCGGTGCTCTAAGCCTGATCGAGTCTACTCGGGTTGTGCGAGTGAACGATATGACGGGGGCTGGCTGGGTCGCGTTGGATTCTGTGCCCTCTGCGCAAGACAGGTTTGGTCGTCCTCACGGGATCTTTGTCCGCTAATCATTCATAAGGAATTCTTTTCTCCGTTCATGTCCTTGTCGATCATCCCAAAGGAACAGGCCGAGGACTGGTTACGACAGGTGTGGGAGTGAAAAATGAGAAAGGTCCCTCCGCACGAAGCTAAAGACGATCTTAACCACACAAGCAAGGCCGATGTCCAGGTTCAGATAGATGCCGTTCATGGAGGGAGCACGGAAGGTATCAAGCGAGGAGTTCGCAAAAAACCGGCGGATCCACATCTCGGGACTTAGGACTATGGACAGCCGCGATTCCGAACCGACCTCAAGGACGAGAGCGACATGTTGCTCTCTCGAGGCGGAGAAGCTGATGCTCATTCAGGGATGGTTGACGCGCGTGTCTTCAGAAAGCTGACCGCAGACGCATCGGGAGACTCCGATAGGGGAGGTGGAGAAGATGGAAGAGCGCGAGAAAAAGCAGAGGCTCAGCCCTCTGAAACCCGCATCAGACGAGGGGTTTGAAGGCTCCGGTGACCCCATGCTTTGCACGCAGGGGGTCAGGGGTTCGAATCCCCTCGTCTCCACCAAGCCACATCTGCAGCGGGGTTCGCGATTTCACCCACTCCAAAACCCGCCGAAAAAGCAGAGGCTCACCCCCTCAAGGAGGCCGTCGACGCGTTTCTTGCTAAGCAAGCGCGTGGCTGGATGCACTGAGGCCACGCTCGGCATCTACGTGTGGTGGCTGCGGCGGCTGATCGCCGACATTCCTCATGTGACGCCTCGAGGAGAACCCCAAACACCGGATCGCACCGATGGAGGAGGCGGCCCAAATCCGCCCGCAAAACGCTTAGGCTGGCGGCTGATGGCTCGTTTGGGGCATAATTTGTTGAAGACCGCCTATTTTTCGCCAATAGTACCGCTCGACGATTTCGAAGCCAGTTGCTCTGAGCTACCTGCACAAGGAGAGATCGGGTATGCGTGTTGTCCCAGGCATCATCGCGGCGATCTTGGCTCTAAGTCTAGGCAAGGGATTCGTGCGTGCGCAGACAAGCGACAGGTGGCTGTACGATCTCCACATGTTCGATACACAGACCGGCTGGGCGGAGGGCGCGAAAGGGCGGGGTGGAGTTTTCCCCATGGGTGCAGAGCCATCGATCGTGCGCACCAGCGACGGCGGGGTTCATTGGAAGGACGTTACGCCGCAAGCCCCTCCTGGACAACAGATCGGCTACAACGCCTTTGCGATCCATCCACTTACCGCACTCCGCGCGTGGATCAGGACGCCCGGAGGTTCACAGACTGCGGATCCCGGGAAACCCGACAGCGATGTGCTCTTCCATACGCTTAATGGCGGCGAGACGTGGAGTAGCGCGATCATCCCGCGGAATAGTGTGCCCATTTCGCCCGCCTCGTTCGGCTGGTTCATCGACTTCATCAACGCCCGCGATGGATGGCTAGCATCAGGAAACGATATCTATCGTTCGGCTGACGGCGGCAAAACATGGATCACTGTCGGGAGCGCAAAATCCCCTTGTCGTACTCAGTACACTGCACGGTCACCAATCCAGAGCATCGCTTTTCTGAACGCCACGACTGGGTGGATTACGGGGTACTGCGACGATGGAGTGGGAATATATCATCTTCTTACGCTTGACGGGGGGCACACTTGGCAGCAACAGAAGCTATCCCTACCGCCACAGTTGACGCGCGCCGCTGGTGCCCTCCGTATCTACCAGCCATCTCCCGGTGGTCCCGCAATCCCAAGAGGACCACAGTTTGTTACTGCACAGGATGGCGTCTTCCCGGCAGTTTATGGCACGAACCAGGCAGCCGGCGCATTCTTCTACGTCACGCACGACGGCGGTATGACCTGGATGTACACTGCGCCTGTCACCCTGACAGAGGGGCGCACCGCCGGGGGCGGCCTGTGGTCTAACTATCAGTCGTCGACCTTCGCTGATGCAAGCCACGGATGGGTGACGGATGGACGTGCATTGTACGTAACACGCGACGGCGGGCGGCGGTGGGCAAAGATACTACTCAGCTTGCCCTTTGACCGCCTACTGGGGGAGATAGACTTCGTCTCACCGAGAGTGGGGTGGGCGACAGGACAGGCGTCGCAGATACCGTTTCTCTTGAAAACTCTAGACGGCGGCTACACCTGGACACCTGTAGCCTACACTGTCTCACCGCGGTAAGGCTGGAACCCGTGGGATTGGTGAGTTGCGTCGCCTTCCAGTGTTGGTTCTAGTACCCAGAACAGTCCCGGTTGCGAGCCGCGAGACCAGGCGGGAGAGAATTGCTTCTCTCAGGCGCAGCTCTCACCAACCATCTCCATGGTTTAACTTCGGGCTGCGTCATCCTTCGCTACCAGCCGTAGCGTCAAAGATGCTTCGCACCAGATACCCGTCGTGGGCCAAGTTATGGTCACTCCACGCCAAGAAAGTCTGTTCGATATGTCGATTTCGCCGCCCCTTGTTCGACGTACGAATAGGGCCGGGGTCCAGGCGATCAAGACCCGGAGCCCCGGCCCCAAAACCCGAACCCACAAGGAGGCACGACGATGCGAGTAATGGTGCTGGTCAAAGCGAACAAGGATTCAGAGGCGGGCGTTCTGCCTGACCAGAAGATCCTCACCGAGATGGGAAAGTTCAACGAACAGCTGGTGAAAGCCGGCGTGATGCTCGAGGGTGAGGGGCTCCACCCGAGCTCGAAGGGCGCACGCGTCAGGTTCTCGGGGAGGCAGCGCACCGTGATCGACGGGCCTTTCACCGAGGCCAAGGAACTAATCGCCGGCTATTGGCTGTGGCAAGTGAAGTCTATGGACGAGGCGATCGAATGGGTCAAGCGCAGCCCCTTCCAGGACGGCGAGGTCGAGATTCGCCGGGTGTTCGAGCCGGAGGACTTCGGCCCCGCGTTCACGCCCGAACTCAGGGAGCAGGAGGCGCGCCTGCGGGCGCAATCCCAGAAGCTCAAGAAGAGGTCCTGACGACTTCCGATACCCATCGGGCAATCGACGCAGTCTGGCGGATCGAATCGCCCAGGCTCATCGCCGGACTCGTGCGGATCGTGCGGGACGTAGGTCTAGCCGAGGATCTCGCGCAGGACGCGCTCGTCGCTGCGCTCGAACAGTGGCCCGAGTCAGGCGCCCCGGATAACCCGGGCGCCTGGCTCATGACTGCCGCCAAGCACCGGGCGATCGATCTCCTGCGGCGTAACAAGCGACTGGAGCGTAAGTATGAGGAGTTCGGCCGCGATCTCGCGGCCCGGCTGGAGGGCGCGGCGCCGGACCTCGACGCCGCGCTCGACGATCCCGTGGGCGACGATCTCCTGGGCCTCATCTTCATCTGCTGCCATCCGGTGCTCTCGACCGAGGCGCGCGTGGCCCTCACGCTCCGCCTGCTCGGAGGCCTGACGACCGAGGAGATCGCGCACGCTTTTCTCGTCCCGAAGCAGACGGTCGCCCAGCGAATCGTCCGGGCCAAGCGGACGCTTGCCGAGACACGCGTCCCCTTCGAGGTTCCTCGTGGAGCCGAGCTCGGTGCCCGGCTGTCGTCGGTGCTTGAGGTCGTCTATCTGATCTTCAACGAAGGCTACTCGGCGACTGCCGGCGACACCTGGATCCGGCCTGCGCTCTGCGAGGAGGCGCTTCGTCTCGGCCGTATCCTGGCCGGGCTTGCTCCGCAGGAGCCGGAGGTCCATGGCCTGGTGGCGCTCATGGAAATCCAGGCGTCGCGCTTGAGAGCGCGCGTCGGCCCCGCGGGAGAGCCAATCCTGTTGTTCGACCAGGACCGCACCCGTTGGGATCACCTCCTCATTCGTCGTGGGCTCGCGGCGCTGGCGCGCGCCGAGAAGCTAGGCGGCGCCCTTGGCCTGTACACGCTCCAGGCTGCGATCGCAGCCTATCACGCGCGGGCGCGTACCCCGGCGGAGACGGATTGGGCGCGGATCGTGGCCCTCTACGATGCGCTCGCCCAGCTCGCGCCGTCGCCCGTCGTGGAGCTAAATCGTGCGGTGGCGGTCGCCATGGCGTTCGGGCCGGCTGCGGGCCTCGAACTCGTTGACGCGCTGGCCTCGGAGCCGTCACTTGAGGGCTACCACCTCTTGCCGAGCGTGCGCGGAGATCTCCTCGTCAAGCTGGGCCGCTCCGGCGAGGCTCGCGCGGAGTTCGAGCGCGCGGCTTCACTCACGCACAACGCACGCGAGCGTACGCTGCTCCTGGAGCGTGCCGCTGCGTGCCCACGCGGATCGGCGCACGCGTAGTCATCCGTTGGCTAGCTGAGACGCCGTTTGATATCACTCGTGACAGAGAACCGCCTGTGGAACTCCTACAGCAACAAATGCTAAGCTCCTCAATCTCTCCATGTGGTTGCTTCGCTGCACGGTGGGCGTCATCTTGTTGATGATCGGATCCTGGTCGTAGGGGGCGGTGAAGACCTGTGGCTCGGCCAGGGTGTGCAGGTCGAGCATTTTGCCCATCTCGGTTCCGCCCGGGACGATCGCGCCGACTGATTCTTCACGCAGGGTTGGGACGAAAATCCCGCCTACCCTGGCGCGGACACCTTCCGTTGCGCTGACGTGGATAGGCTCGGCCGGCGATGGATGCCCGTCCAGAGCAAGGACGACGAGGCGATGGAGCGCGCGCTCGAGCCTGCCCCGCAACGGATTTTTAGGCTGTCCCAGAGGGGCTTCTCCTCAGCCGTCTCGTCGGTACCTGGTAGCGCAGGTCACATCCGATCGCTCCGTATGAAGTACTTCTTGGCATATGAAACGATTTCTCTGTCGGTCGGATGATCCACGGTCTCAATTCCAACAACTCTTGCTTCGAGCTTCTTGTCGTAGTCTTGCACGTACCTGAGGAATTCGAGCTTCGCTGACGACGGACCAACGATGAGAACGGCATCCGTACCGTCGAGCAATCGCGCGACCTCGTGGAAGAACCTCTTGGCGTCATCGGGGTGCTCTTTTGCCTCTCCCCGCCCCTTGGGATGTCTATGGATAAGGTGTTGCGGAGATAGGATCGTTGTTTCGTCGATTGCCTCCGGTTGAACGTGGCCGACCGTTTCCGGTTGAACGTGAAAGATGCGAGCTTCCTTGTGATCGATCCAGATCACAGCGTGCGTAGGCATGAGATGATCCTCCATGGTGAAGTAGATCATTCGACCATCGTTCGCTGGAAGCTATTTTACTGGAGATCCGTGCCGTTGAGGACTGCGCTGCACCGGTCAAACACGGCTCTCGGCCTGCGATTCGCCCCGTCGGTCCGCCACATCCTCAGGGCGCCCGCTTCGGCGTCAGACCACAACCAGTTACACCGGATGCAGATCATGATTCAGGATTAATGCTAGCGCTGGGTCGGACCAAAAACCCCAGACTTGGGACCACTCGGGTTTGTCTTTAGGATGCGGCGTTGTAGGAAAGCAAGTTACCCGATGAGCGGCCTGGCCGCAACTGGGATGGCGTTTTAGCTCTCTTCAGATAATCGGTTGTCAACAGAAATATTTTCTTACGTCATCCCTATTCGCATTTGCTCATTGTGCTCGTGGGCGATCCGTGCGACACTAGGTCAGTAGCGCACGATTGCTGCAGCGGTCGCATCGCTAGTACGCACGCTCCCTTCCTCTCGATTCAGTCCCCCTGGAGACAATTACGTGGAGCCCACCGGGATAAGCGAATCGCCGGGTTGGCTGCCCACTCTCGTTCACCGCAGGGAGAGTGAGGAAAATTCTCAGAGGAGAAGTACATGTCATTCGAAGAGAACCGCATGTCACCGGAAGAGACCAAAGCTCTTGGCCGCCGCCTCGTAGAGGCGCTCAACACGGGCAACCTGCCGGCAATCGACGAAGTGTTCGCCGCCGGCTACGTTGACCGAAATCCCTTTCCTGGGACAACCCCGGATCGGGAGGGCCTCAAGCAGGGCCTAGCCAAGTTCCGGTCCGCCTTTCCAGACTACCGCTACACGATTGAGGACGAGATCACGGCAGGCGACAAGCTCGTTCACCGGCTCTCGGCGCGGGGCACGCAGAAGGGTGAGTTCCAGGGCGTGACGCCGACGGGCAAGCAGGTCAACTGGACGGAAATTCACATCGCCCGCTTGGCCAACGGCAAGGTCGTGGAGCACTGGGGTATCGAGGATCAGCTCGGCATGATGCAGCAGCTCGGGCTTGCTCCTGCAGCGAAGGTTCCGGTATCGGCGTAAGGGACCCGAAAAAACGATAGGCCGGTACGCGACGCTTAGCGACCAGGACGGTAGGAGTGAGTTCCTAACGTCCTGGTTTTCGTTTAGGAAGCAGGCGCTCCTGAAGGTGTTTACTAGCTAGAAACATGAGGGAGAATCCACGATTCAGGGACATTTCGTCATTGTGCCTACACACGATTTGTGACATAATAAGGGTGCGTTACAGAGTCTGGATAGGATCTGTGATAGCTCTTAAGGTAAAGGGGTTACAGCATGGCAACAGGGATCGTGAAGTGGTTCAACAGTGAGAAGGGTTATGGGTTCATCACTCCGGAGGACGGCACGAAGGACGTGTTCGTGCACTTTAGTGGCATCGAGGGCGAAGGCTACAAGTCCCTCAATGAGGGTCAGAAGGTGGAATACGCGGTGACGCAGGGCCAGAAGGGCCCACAGGCATCCGGGGTCCGACCTATCGGTTAGTCCCTCAACACACTCAGGAGATGAAGACGGGCCGGGGCGACAACGCTCCGGCCCGTTAAGTTTTGTGTAGGACCGATGTCGGACGTTTCCCCCAGGAGGCTTGGTCGTCGCACCGGTCAACCGGCAATGCGGACGACGCGGCTTACGAAGCCCGATGTGTGTGCAAAGTTCCGCTCGGCCAGCCTCTTAGACCAACCTGCGGGAAGGAAGGACCATCGACTAGGGGCTCTGGTCCTTCTCCATCTCCTGCACTGCACTGCGGACGGAGACTACCCGCCCAGGATTTGTCCGAGTTGCTCTGATGAGATGTTTCCCCCACTCAGGACCAGGGCGATAGCTTTCCCATGGTACTGATCGCGTAGCTTCAACGCGCCCGCCAATGCTGCCGCCCCTGCCGGTTCGGCCAGAGTCTTCGCCTTCTCAAGGTAAAGCCGTACCCCTTCTTGCAACTCCGCATCTTCCACCAGGACGAAGTCGTCCAGTCCCTGCCACATCATCTGCTGGGGCAACATGAAAGGCCGTCGGGTAGCCAAGCCTTCGGCGAGCGTTCCCATGGCTGCGTCGGTCGGGCGCCGATTCTTCCACGTCAGGTAGGCAGCGGGTGCGGCAGCCGACTGGACACCGATGACTTGGATGCGCGCGTCGATGGTCTTGGCGACCAAACAAGCCCCCGCTGCACCGCTTCCGCCGCCAACGGGGACGAAGATCGCCTCGACGTCGGGCCGCTCGTCTAGAATCTCCAGGGTTTGCGTGGCGACGCCCGCAATCAGATCCGGTTCATCTCCGGACGAGATGTACCGCAACTCCTCCTCTTCTGAGACCCGCTCACAGTAGGAGCGTGCGTCGTCGAAGTCCTCACCATGAACACGGATTTCCGCTCCATAGCCCCGCATCGCCTCGACCTTGACCGGGTTGGCCCGTTCCGGGATCGCGATGATTGCTCGGATGCCGAAAAGAGTTGCCGCATAGGCAATGGATTGTCCGTGGTTGCCGGTGGATGCGGTGATGACGCCCCGGATCCGCTGCGCTGCCAGGCGCGACATTAAGTAGATGCCCCCGCGTATCTTAAAGGCGCCAATCGGCTGATAGTTTTCGTGCTTCACATAGACTCGAGCGTCCAGTAGATGATCCAATGCCGGATAGCGATGCAGAGGTGTCCGCGGGAGGTGGGCTTGAATTACCTGACGGGCCCGCAACACATCGGAGAAACTGGGCGCAGACAGTTCCTTCATCATCGGATCTCCAGGATCACTGGTAGAGTTCGTGAAGAAGCAGGGGATGACCTCGGCAGCGTGATTAATCTCATCCGCGGCTCCGTAGTCCAGGTCTGTGAGAGGATGAGAATTCGTGATCGCTCTTCAGCCAACTCGTCACGGCGGTCAGTGATGGGCGCTTGATGACCTCCACGGACATGTTTTGTCTCACCGACCGCATTGCCGTTGTCACGGGCGCCGGACGCGGCATTGGCCGGGCGATCGCAATGGCGCTCGCCGGAGCTGGGGCCAATGTTGTTGCCGTCGGCCGGCGGCCAGCATCCGACCTCGTGGCCGAAGTCGAGCGCTTGGGTCGCCGCTGCGTGGCCGTGATGGCGGACTTGGAGGATCCCACTCAGGTGGAGACCGTGATCCCCCGCGCGCTTCAGGCGATGGGACGAGTGGACATCCTCGTCAACAATGCCGGACTCATTGTCCGGAAGCCGGCGGTCGAAGTTACCGCCGAGGACTGGCATCGGGTCATCCAAGTCAACCTGCACGCGGTGTTTCGGCTCTGTCAGGACGCCGCGCGCGACATGCTGCCGCGCCGGCGCGGCAAGATCATCAACGTGGGCTCTCTCATGAGTTTTGAAGGCGGAATCCTCATCAGTTCCTACACCGCGAGCAAGGGTGCCATCGGACAGTTAACGAAGGCGCTCGCGAACGAGTGGGCGCCGCAGGGCGTCAATGTGAATGCGATCGTCCCCGGGTACATAGCGACGGATCTCACGCAGGCTCTCCAAGACGATCCAGTACGCAATCCCGCGATTCTCGCGCGTCTTCCCGCAGGACGCTGGGGACGTCCCGACGATCTGGCGGGCGCCGCCGTGTTCTTGGCGTCGGCCGCCTCAGACTACATCCACGGCCATCTGCTGGCCGTAGATGGCGGATGGCTGGCGAGGTAACGCGCTCGGAGTGCTGTCAAACCCCGGGTTCTAGTGCATCGCCACCCCGTCAACCTCGTTTGGCGAGCAGCTTGTCGAGTTCGGCGTACGACTGGTTCATGCCCTCTTCCATACCCGACTTCAGCATCCCGTCTCGCTCTTCGGTGGTGTGGGCCAGCAGCATGGTGACGACCCGCGTTCGACCGTCGCCGAGGTCCTCGAAATTGGTGGTCTCAATCATCACGTAGCCCGGCATGCCGTCCCACTCGAAGGTCTGCACGAGGCGCTGCGGCGGTGTCACCTCGCGGTAGCGCCCCTCGAAGCCTTGAGGGCCGTCGGAGGTATGCTCGACGTATCGCCAGTGCCCGCCCCGTTCTACCTCCATGCGCTCGATGACGAGCTTGTGGCCACGTCCCCACCACTGAGCGACCATCTTCGGGTCAGTGAACGCCTGCCAAACGTGCGCGCGGGGCGCGTTGAAGATGCGCTCGGATCGAATCTCACGATCGGTGGGGGTGGTTACCCGCGAAGCTGTGACGGAGGGTTTCCCTGTCGTGCTCATGATTGGGCTCCTTTGGTGTGCTCGAGGAATTTGCCAAGCCGGTCGAGTCGAGCTTCCAACATCTGTCGGTGTTTCGCGATCCAGGCGGTTTCATTATCCAGCCCACGCGGGCCCAGCCTGCAGTGCCGTACCCGCCCGACCTTCTGCGTGGTGACCAACCCGGCACCCTCGAGGATCTTCACGTGTTTCTTGACTCCCGTGAGGGTCATCTCGAAGTTCGCGGCCAAGGCGCTGATCGAAGCGTCCCCGCGCCCGAGACGTTCTAAGATGCCGCGGCGAGTCGGATCAGACAGTGCCGCGAAGGAGGTATCGAGCTGTGGACTATACTGAACCATATGGTTTAGTATAGTCGAGACTGGGACTGGTGTCAAGAGGGTGTGAATCTTTCATGCGCAGGGAGGGGAGTGCGATCGGGTGATTGCGCCTGAGGAGCCTGAAGTGAAAGAGAGGATCTTGTTCGATTACCCTGACCGCTTCATCTCTCGTGTCATCTCGAAGACCCAGCCCTACCCGAGCACTCCTAACCTGATGTCAGCGAAGATCTCAATAAAAACATTGGGGGCGCAGTTCGCGCCCCCAACACTAAGACCGGGTTACGGCTCAGGACTTAGAATCCTTTTCTTCCTCCCGCTTGATTCCCCACTCCACAACGCCATCTTCCAGCCTGTCTGTGGACATGGGCCTCACCTCGTCGACCTTAGCTTCGGTCTCCGGCTGCGGGGTCGGCGTCCCAGGCTGTGGAGGCTTTGCCCGCTTGGGAGGTTTCGCTGGTTTTTGGACCTTGGCGGCGACCCGAACCACTTCCTTGCGCACTGGTCGCGCCAGGGTGGGGATGGCCTGAGGCGCCTCGACGGGGATCTTGTACTCGGGCTGTGTCGGCGCAGGCGCCGTCGGTGTTTCTGGGGTCTTCGCAGCTATCCCAAGGACTTGCTTCCAACTCCGCCATGCGGCACCGGGGAGGAGTTGCGCATTATCGACTGGCGGTGCTGCAGATAGTGCTACTTGCTTCCGCTCGCGTACTGGCCTGACGGGTTTGACGAACGCTGCAGCCATCTGAGGGTTCGCGGCCATCCGCAGAGCCCGTTTCCGGCTCCGTCGCACCGATCGTGGGACAAGATGGCGGGCCGCCGTCTTCCCATGCAGGTTGTGTGTTTCCATGACCCGATGTCCCATTGCGGAAGCCTCCTTGGTGAAGACCCCCGCTGCCCAGGCGGCATCGCGGGGAAGTCCGGCTGTTCCAGTCTCGGATCGCGTCTGGGGTGGGTCTGCCCTCAGAACAAATCCGGTAGACGTACGGCTGGGTGGCGGACGTCCGGCTCGTCTTTTGTTATGCCCTGACGCGGCCTCCCACCGGGCAAGATCGGCTCCGGCATCTTGGGTAATCGAGTAGTTCTTGGGGCAATACTCAATAGTCAGGAGGAGGCGACTCATGTTCGGTCCATTCGTGTGGTATTTCCGGAGAATACAAGCCCGGCGGAGAGGCAGATACGACGGCGCGCAAGGCGTGCCGGCCCTGCAGGAGGCGGAGACGTTTCCCCCTGGCGAGTTCCGCTTGAAGGCGACGGCCGATCGGGAGTTGGAGTGGCTGGCCCGACGCTGGTCGCACATCGACAGGCGTCTTAAGGGACGGTACTGTGGCCTGTTGCGTGAGCTCCGTTTGCTGAAGATCACGTTGACGGAGATGGAGTTCGAGTCCAAGAGGCTGAAAGACGTCCACGACGCTAATGCGGGCGCGATCGATCTCGAGCTCAAGGCCAAGCGCGGCACGCGAGGATTTGAACACGAGTGGCGGATGAATCCCCTCGGCTACCTGCTGTTCATGGTGGCGATTTTGATTGGCGAGTTTCCGCTCAACGCCATCGCCTTTCGGCTGTTCGGGGAGGCGGAGATCCTCACGTATGTGATGACACTGGTCCTAGCCGTCTCCCTGGTGGGGAGCGCGCACGTCTTGGGGATTTTCCTCTCAATGGAGCAACCCAGTCGGGTCCAGAAGATCTTGCTGACCGTGTGTGTGCTCGCGCCATTGGGAGCGATCTCCGCGATTGCCTTGGTCCGAGAGGCGTATGTCGCGGAAGTGGGAAAGGCGGTCATGAGCCCCCGGGCGGTGACCGCCGTCTTTGTGCTGATTAACCTACTCATCTACGCAATCGCGACCGTCCTGTCGTACCTGACGCACGACCCGGTGGCGCGGCAGGTGCGCATGACCGAGATCCCCCACCAGCGACTCCAACGGCGGATGGCCCGCTTGCAGCGCCGGAAGGAGAAGCTGGAAATCCGGCTGCAGTACATGGTAGCCTGGCGGCAAAAGTCCCTTCAGGCGATGATGCACGCCGCGCAAATCATCAAGCAGGAATTCGAAGAGCTCATTGAGGAGTATCGGATGGGCAACCTGGAGGCGCGCGAGGAAAAGGCGGTTCCTCTGGCGTTCAAGAACCATCCTGAATTCACGTTCCCGCTGACCCTCCAGGTCCTGGACTGGTACTGTCCAGAAGTCCCTGACCTCGTGGCCACAAGTCGGGTGCTGACTTCCACCAAAGACCCCACACCCTAAGGATGAGATGAGACCGGTGCACCGTCGCCTGGTCGTCCTGACCCTCGCCCTGGCGCTGCTCGCGTCTGGGTGCGGGGGCAAGTCTGCGCAGACGCACGTCACCGTCGTCTTGTTCCACGTGACGGGAAGTACCTACAAGGGAAACGTCCGAGGCCAATACCTCACGGATTTCGCAAAGATCCTGAACGGCCCGGCGGCGGGCGGCGTTCTGGTCGGCGACGTCATCGACGATAATCCCCTCGCGCACTCCTCCTACCCCATCAATGCGTCATTTGACCGCTTCAACCCGATGGCCGAGAACAAACTGGACTACCAGCGCCGGAGTCGCCAACAGCGGGACGAGGTGATGAAGGCGGCGGAAGCGCTCGTGCGGAAGCCTCCGTCGGGTCGCCTCGGGCACAACATCATCGACTCGATGCAGCTCGCTGAGAGTGCCTTTGCGACCTTCCACGGGGACCGCGAGCTGCTCGTCATTTTCTCGGACATGATCGAGCAATCGAAACGGTATGACTTTACAGGCGAGAACCTGACACCAGCCCGCATCGACCAGATCATCAACCAGGAACGGTCGGCCGGACGCGTGCCGGACTTGCGGGGGGTCGAGGTTTGCGTGGTCGGGGCGGGAGCCTCCCCGACGGGAGGCCTGGCGACGGAGAGGTTGCTTGCGATCCGGCAGTTCTGGCTTTCCTACTTCCAAGCGACTGGCGCGCACCTGCCCAAGGAGCGGTACAGCTCTGCCTTGCTGAAATGCCCCTGATGGCCTGACCTCGAAACAGTGTCCCGTTCCAAACGGGACGGCACAGGGTGTGGTGTTGTACACTGATCCCTGTCGCGTCCGAAATCCGGTCTGTCCGATGACCCGGAAGGAATTCGTCGACCTTCTCACCTGGATTCACGCGGAGGTTCCAGACGCCGCCCGCGGTCTCTCCCGCCTCCGCCGGCAGCGGCAGGTGCCGTTCTTGAAAGTTCTGCTCGGGGCGATCTTGTCCCATCAGACCACGAGCCTGCAGACCCGCCTGGCCACTGAGCGATTGTGGAGCTCTTACCACACACTTGGGCGTTTGGCTAAAGCGGAGCACGCCGAGATCGCCCGCCTCATTCGCAACGTGGGGCTGGGGGGCATCAAGGCCCGGCGTGTCGTGGCGATCGCCGCGGAGATTGGAGATCGGTGGACGAGTGCGCGGCAGCTGGCGCGATACGTCAGGTCTGCGCCTCTGGAAGACGCGCGACGGGCGCTCCTGGAGTTGCCGGGGGTGGGACCCAAGACCGCTGCGGTCGTGCTGCTGTTTCGATTCCACCGGCCTACCTTCCCGGTGGATACAAACATTCTGCGCGTCGCACGGGGACTAGGTTGGGTGGGGAAGGGGGGCGATCCGGAAGACGTGCGGGCGGTCGTCGAGAGGATCCTTCCACGCGATCCCGCGCTTTTGCTCAAAGCGCACGCCTACCTGATTGCCCTCGGGCGGGTTACGCAGCGGGGAAGGAGACAGGATCTGATCGATAGACTCCGGGACCTCGGGATCGGTCGCGGCGCAGTGAAACGATCACCTTCTCGCCGAGCCGCGAGAACCTGAGGTGCACATCGGGAGCGCACCAATATCCCGATGGGTGAGCGCGGCTGAGCGCGGGCGCCAAGATTGCTCGCGGGGGTCGCCAGTGATCGATTCGTGCAGCGGGCAGTGGGGAAGAGCGGTTAGGCAGTTTCGATGATGTCACCGACGCGGATCATCCCGTCGCTTAAGACCTCTGCTCGGAGACCACCTCGGTGCACGAGGCCCCGAAGGACACCCTTCTGACTGAGGCCTTCTAAGTGAGAGCAGGGCTCGCACAATCTCGCGCCCGCGAAGATCACGGGACCCACGCGGAAGCGGCGCCCGACAAGGTGGTTGAGCGCCACCCCTTGGGTCACAATATTTCGTCGGGCGGATGTCGGGGGAATCGCAATTCCATATTCGCGTTGGAGTGCCTCAATCGATTCCAACTCGATGAGCGTAACCTGGCGGCCAGTTCCAGGCGTCTCGGAGTAAGTCCCGACCCCCAGGCAGTACCGGTCTCCGTCCAGCCCCTTTCCGGCCACTGCGCGAACCTCCGGAACTGACTTCATTGGGCTGCTCGCCATTGGCGTGATGCAAATGGCCGTGACATTCCCTAACCGCATCCGTCACCTTTGCGCGCTGACCTCAGGTGATCTATCTCATGCCAGTTAATTTTTGTAAAGCGAACACGCCCCACAACTTGATCTTAGCAGATGGAAGATCTTACTGGGCATCTACAGATTGCGCCGAAAGCGGGTTCTGCGCGAGGGTTCTGGTTGTTAGCGCGCGCTCAGTTGGATGGTGTGCACTACGTGGATAACGACCGTGACCAGCATGAAGATCACATACAGACGCAGGCCCCACAACAGGACTCGCACTCCTGGCGAGAGCCGAATCCGTCCCCAGTGGATCCGTTCTTTTGCTCTGACAAGTTGGTCCTCTTCGAGTACGGACAGGATAGCATCCGGCCTGTCGGTGCGGTCCGGGGCGCTGGGGTTGGGGTGAGGAATCCCCTCGGTCCGTCTATCGTCCGGGCGTTGCATTCTTCTCACCTCGATCAACGGCTCGTAGTCAATCGCGTCCTTCTACCCTCCGCCTAGGAGGTGGGGAAAAACGGTGAGGATCCCCCATACCAGGCCGGCGGCGACCAGTCCGACCGTCACGGCGATCGCCGCAATGTTCGCCCAGAGGCCGTTGGCATGAGCTCCAATGATCTCGCGGTCGTTCACGAGCAAGACTAAGAAGAGTAACGCCGGCGGCATCGCCAGAGTGGCGATGACGTTGACGATTAGCACAATGTAGGTGAGGGGCGCGTTCGGGAGCAGAACCAGGGCCGCCGCTGCAGCGGCCGATCCCAGGAGGATGGCATAGAATCCCCACCCCTCAGAGAGAGGGATGTTAAGGCTGTGCGGCTTGTGCAAAACTTCGCCAAAGGCGTAGGCCGATGACGCCGAGATCGTCATAGCGGCGAGCAGTCCCGCTTCTGTGATCCCGAGGGCGAAGAGCAGGGCGCCGACGTGTCCGATCAGAGGCTCCAAAGCCTGGGCGAACTGCGCGGCTTGGTAGTCACTTGCGTTGATTCCGTGAGCGAAGAGTGGCGCGGTTGCGAGAATCGCGGCAATCCCAAACATCGCCGCCACGAGGCTTCCCGCCAGCGTGTCGATGCGCCCGGCGGTAATGTCACGGGGTTGCAGGCCCTTGTCGACCACCGCGCTCTGCTGGAAGAACAGCATCCAGGGTGTTACCGTGGCCCCGATGTCGGCCATGATCAGCAGCATGGTGTCAGGTCTGAGCAAACCGCCGGCAGGAAGCGGTGTCCAGGTAAGAAACGCGCGGCCGACCGCGCCCCACTGCGGGTGCGCAAGCAGCGCGGCGGGGACGAACAACCCGTTGAAGACGGCCAGTCCCAAAAGCGTTCGTTCCCACGTCCAATAGCGGTGGGTCAGGATGACGACGAACACGAGCACCACGGCGCCACCCACCGCCAGTTCTGCGGGAACCCCAAAGAAACTGAGGCCCGCGCGCACCCCGATGAACTCAGTAACGAGCGTGAGGAAGTTGCCGATGATCAGGTCCGCAATCGCGAAGCGTCCCCAGAACGGCCCGAAGCGTTCGAAGATGAGTTCGGCGTGCCCGCGGTGAGTGACCGCGCCCAAGCGCAGGGTCATCTCCTGGACGACAAACCCCGCCAGGAACGTGAGCAGCACAAACGGGAGAAAGAACCCAACCCCGAACTGCGCGCCAGTGGCGGCGTAGGACAACATGCTCGGCGCATCGTTCTCCCCGAGAAACACTAGGATCCCGGGGCCTATCAGCAGCCAGAGTGGCCTCAGCCGTCGCAGCAGCGAGCGTTGCTGGTAGCCTTGGCGGGCACGCTCGACAGCCAGGCGGTCTCGCGCCCGGTCGATGTCCTCGTGGGTGATCTCGAGGTCCGGGGCAGGCGGCTGAACTTGTGGGGTCATCACAGAATTTTAGCATCCACTAAATATCGACCACATCCAAGACTAAAGGACCACCATGGCTAGTGTCAAGGCAATTCACTCAGCTCTTCACCTCGTGGGGAGAGACAGCTTTGCGCGCAAATGAGGAGCGGACATTTTCACTGAAATCTTAGGGCGGACAGAATCACGGAATTACCACACGGCCGACGGTGCGCGTTTGACAGCGTGCGCGGGCGTTTGATACAGTGGCAGAGAAGCCCGTTCCCTTTAATCCGGTCCGGGAGGCCGGAAAGGATCCCATGGAACAGCCCGCCGCACTCGAGATATCTCTCGCCACCGAAGTCGCTGGCATTCGATTCGCCAATCCCGTTCTCGCCGCGCCTGGCCCGCTGGGCTTCGGGCGGGAAGCTCAAAATGTCGTGAACCTCCGTGCGTTCGGGGGTTTCATCACCAAGACCGTCACCGTCGAGCCGCGTGCAGGTAATCCCTACCCCCAGATGGCGCGTACTGAGGGCGGCTGGTTAAATTCGTTAGGTCTGCCCAACAAGGGGCTGGCGGCATTTCTCACGCGTGATCTGCCGTTTCTGGCGACTCTGGGAATCCCGATCATCGTCAGTGTCGCGGGTCACACCGTCGACGAGTTTGTGACCCTCGTCGAGTGGGTCGGCCAGGAATCCGCCGTGGCCGGCATTGAGCTGAACCTGTCGTGCCCGAATGTAGAAGACGGCCTGACTTTCGCCGTCGATGCTCACGCGACGCGCGACCTACTCGCTCGGGTGCGCTCGCTCACGGCCAAGTCCCTGATCGCAAAACTCTCACCTAATGTCGCCGACATCGTGGCGATTGCGAGAGCCGCGCACGAGGGAGGCGCAGACGCGCTCACCCTCATCAACACACTCACCGGCCTGGCCATCGATGTGGAAACGCGCCGGCCGCGCCTGGGAGGAATTACCGGCGGGCTCTCTGGCCCTGCGATCCGTCCGATTGCCGTCCGTATGGTGTGGGAAGTGGCTCGCGCAGTGCCATTGCCGATTATCGGGGTCGGAGGCGTGGCCTCCGCTTCCGATGCCCTGGAGTTCATAATTGCGGGTGCACGGGCAGTCGCGATCGGTGCCGCTGTCATCGATCGTCCCACCGTCGCTGAGGCCGTGGTCGCCGGCCTTGTAGACTACCTTCAGCGACACCAGCTTGAGTCACTCTCGCGAATCGTCGGCACACTTGACACGCCCTCGCCAACGACGGCCGCTGAGGTGCCCCCCGTGCCTGCCCACGCGAACTCTACACTGACTTCGTAGCTCCACAGAGAGTGGTCGGTCGACCCCGCAAACAATCGGGGCGGCGATCGTTCCGATCAGATCAATGCCTTCCCCCAGTTCCGCCGCTCAAGTGCCCTTTGTGTTTTCTGGCTTCCTGCACCAGTGCGGCGGCGGTACATGCCACGGGCTGAGGGCCCTTAGAGGAGGGCATAGGGGTGAAGAGATGGGTGTCCAACGTAAAGGAATGTCGGTGCGGAGGGCGTCGTGAAACGAGAGATCAAGATCCAAGCAGGCCCCGTGAACGCAGAGGCGGAGCTCAACGACACCGAGACCGCCAAGGCAGTGTGGGGCGCCCTGCCGTTCAAAACCACCGCGAGTACATGGGGAGAGGAAATCTATTTTGAGATCCCAGTTCGCCACCCGCTAGAGCTTGGGCAGGAAACCGTGCAAGCGGGTGACCTCGGGTACTGGCCGGTAGGGCGGGCGTTCTGCATTTTCTTTGGGCCGACACCGGCGAGCAAAGGTGACGAGATCCGGCCTGCGAGTCCGGTGACGGTTATTGGCCACCTCCGTGGCAACCCCCAGGCTTTCAAGCATGTGCGTGACGGGGTCCGTGTCGTGATCACGCGCCGAGAAGAGCCGCGCGACGAAGTGTGATAGTCGGTTTGCTCTCGAGGTCGTTGCTGCGGGTCAAGTTTTGGCGAGCTTCGTAATGCGTCCCATTCGGAGGTTAATGGGACAGACCCCGTTGCCGCACCCGGGTATTCCGCACGATCCCCGCGCCTCCTTCGCCTGAATCCCTTCCCCCCCGTGCCCGCCTGAGTGCAGTTGGGACTGAAGGGGTCACCACCGCACTAGGATGGTCAAAATCACCTGACTGCGTCGCTGACGGAGCACTCCTCGGAACTTCGTCGGGCGGACCCGCGTATACGAGTGTGACTCCCACAACACGGCGGATAAGAGAGCGTTAAGGTTTGACCAGGGGCAGACGATGTTCAGATTACCCCCGCCTGGAACTGGGGAGGACCGATTCCGTTGGTCAGTCCAAAACTTCCCTCATTTCGGCACGGAACTTGCTGTGTGATTTGGCTGTACGCGGGCATAGGATTAGACAGATCCGGAGGGTCAAGTGACGGTAAGGCGTAATTCCCTGCTCCGCTTTGCGCTGGTGAGCGGTCTCGTGGTGATCGCGCTGACCACGAGTCTATCGTCTCTTGCTGTGGGAGCTCTCCGCTACTCGGTTGTCGATCAAGAGGCACGTCAAGTCGCTGCGCAGATCCAGCAGCTGATGTTGCAACCGCTTACGCCCGACGATCTGGAGCGCGGGCTGGGGGAGAATACGCGGGCCGCCCTCGACACTCTCTCCGCCGATCAGCACAAGGCGAACGTGCTCCGGCTCCTGTTGTGGAACCGCAAAGGCGTCCTCCTCTATACCAACGACCATCAGGGCGATGGGCAGAAGGCGACGCCCTCCGATGGTCTGCGAGCTGCCTTCTCGGGTTCCATGGCCGTCCTTCCGCTAGCGCCTGAACGTCTACAGCCGTTTTCGCCGGAGACGATTTACTTGTCTGTCGAGGGGTATCTCGAGTACCTCATGTTTCAGCGCAGCCAGGTCTGGATTCGGCCCGGCCCGCCGACGGTGTCGGCGCAGACGACGCGTCCCTTAGTCGCGCAGGCGGCCAGCTTGGGTGTCGCTCGGGTATTCGTGCCCGTGCGGTTCACCGAGACCGCAACCCCGGCGGGGGCGTTTGAAGTCTTCTACGATTTTCGCCCTCTGCAGCAGAAACTCGCCCGGCTCCAGAAAGCGGTGTGGACGACCATTCCCGGGGGCTTCCTCGCACTCTATTGTGCGATGCTCGTCGTGGTGCAGCGCACCTCGCGGGTCTTGACCAAACAGCGTGAGGATCTGCGCGCCGCGCACCTGGGGACGTTCCATGCCCTCGCCAGCGCGGTGGACGCCCGTGACTCGGAGACCGGTGACCACTCGGTCCGCGTCGCGACATACGTCGTCGCGATCGCCCAGGACCTTGGGCTGTCGGCGGAGCAGATTGCCGAACTGAAAATCGCAGCTGAGTTGCACGACATCGGGAAAATCGGCGTCCCGGATTCCGTGTTGATGAAGCCCGGCCCCCTGACCTCGGCCGAGTGGGACCTCATGCGCCACCACGCTATCGTGGGGAGCAGCATCCTGCAGTCGACCCCCCTCAGCGCCGCCGTGAAAGAAGCCGTCCGTCACGTGCACGAGCACTGGGATGGCGGAGGCTATCCCGATCAACTCAACGGGGAGCAGATTCCGCTGTTTGCGCGCATCATCGCGGTCGTGGATGCGTTTGAGGCGATGACGTCCAAGCGCCCATACCGGTCCGCGCTGTCGCGCCATCGGGCCATGGGGGAATTACAGCGCAAGCGCAACTCCCAGTTCGATCCGCAAGTCGTGGACGCTTTCTGCCGCGTCGGGGTAGGGGATCTGACCGGTTTCCGTAGCGCCTGACTTCCCGAGAGTCCCGTTTGCAGGTCTTTTATCAACCAGTGGTTCTTCAGAGGTCGAGGAGCGCTCCTAGTCTGCTCGTCCCGAAAAACCAGTGTTCCTAGAGAGTCTCGCGTTCAGTGAGGTGGCACCCCGTCCGCGCTACTTGAGTGTGCCTGCCATTAGGCCTGAGACGAAGTAGCGGCCCAGCACCACGAAGATCACTAACGGGGGTAGAGAGGTCAACGTGGCGCCGGCCATCTGGATGTGCCACAGCTGCGCATAGTTACCCTTCAAGCCCGCGAGCACGGGCGTGGCGAGTTGGTTGAGCGTGCCTTGCGTCATGGCGGTGGGGATCAGGAACTCGTTCCAGACCAGCGTGAAGATCAGGATAGCCGTCGAGATAATCCCCAGGCGCGCGGCGGGCACGAGGATCCGCCAGTAGAATGTGCTGGGCCCACAGCCGTCTAGTGTCGCCGCTTCCTGCAACTCCATCGGGACGGTCTGAAAGAAAGTGGCCGTGATGAGCGCGGCCATCGGTGTGGTGAGGAGCAGGTACGCGACGATCAGGCCGGGGCGGGTATTGATGAGGTGCAGGGCGGAGAGCAACTGCGTGAGCGGAATGAGGAATTTTTCTTCGTGAACGCGTCGAAGATCACTTGCATTGCTTGGCGCTCGCCGCCCGCCGTCCACCAATGGTAGACGACCAGCTGCTGTTGCTCAGCGGCGTAGAGGGCGGTCGTCGCCCCCAGGGTCGTGGCTAACGCGATTGCCAGCCACCGTATGACTATCTGATGCCGGGTCATGCTTCTCGCCTCCTTACGAGGATGCTCTGCACGCGTGATGCTCCACGTCGTCACCCGACGCGGAGGGCCCAGCTCTGCTTTCACCTCCTCTCCGTCTTACATGTGCGCCGCACACCGGCCATGGGAGATCTCCGTCTGCTCGCATGGTGTGGAGCATTGGAGGTCGGTGCGGCCGGTGAGGCGTGTTATCCATGTGCGCCTCCGGAAGTGTGGGGATGGACTCTTTCGGAGAGGAAATCCCCGACTCCTGTCACGAATTCCACGCCGACACGGATGCACGGCGACGCCCGCCCCTCTGCTCTAGCAGACCCGGCAGATCTCCCGCAGTGGACTGCCCCGCCTGACGCCTTTCTCGGCGTGTACTATATCGAGACACGCGAGAATTTGCATCAGACCGCGGAGTTCATTGCGCTGGAAGAAAGCGCCGGCGCGTGGTCGGGAGGCGGGGAGGCGACCGGGCGATACCGGCGATCGGTGGCCCGCGTCGTGGACGTACGCGAACTGCGTCCGGGCGCAGGGTACGCGGCCATCGCCTTTCCCACCGCAAATTTGCCTGAGCGGGGCTCACCGTTTCCGGCGGTGTGGCTGTACCTGTCTGCCGGTCCGTTGTTTGAGCGCCCGTTTGCAGACGTCGTTCGGCTCGCCGACGTGCTCCTGCCTGACGAACTGCTGCGCGCGTTCCGGGGTCCGCGGTTTGGCGTGGCGGGGACGCGCACGGTCCTCCAGGTGCCCGCGACTGCGTTGCTGTTCGGCGCGATCGTCAAGCCCGGCGCCGGGCTTACCCCCGCTGAAATAGCCGCGCGCTGCACGGCCGCCGCGCTGGGTGGGGTGGACCTGATCAAAGATGACGAGAAAATGAACAATCCCGCGTACTGCCCGCTACTGCCCCGGGCGGCCGCCGTCACGGCGGCCCTGCGCGGTGTGGAAGAGCGCACCGGCCGCAGGGTGATCTACTGCCCCCATGTGACCGGACGGCCAGATGAGATGCTGGCCGCTGCCCGCGCGGCGGTCCAGGCGGGGGCGACCGGGCTCATGGTAAACGTCTTTGCCGCCGGACTGGCGTCACTGCAGATGCTCAGCGAGGCGAGCGATACCGCAGTGCCGATCTACGTGCACTCCGGCGGCCGCTCGGCTTTCGCGCACCCCCAAGGGAACGGGATCGATGTCCGGGTGTTCGCCCGGTTCGTGCGTTTGCTCGGCGGCGACTACCTTGATCTCTATGCGCTGGGGGGATACCTCCGAAGCGGAGGGCCCACCCAGGTCCGTCAGGTCGCCGATGTCCTGAGGGAACCGTGGGGGTCCATTGGGTCTATGCTGCCTACCTGCTCGGGCGGCCTGACGGCGCAGACACTGGCGCCGAACTACGACGTGCTGGGCAAAGACATCCTGCCGATGGCCGGCTCGGCCATCTTCAATCACCCCCTCGGCCCAGCCGCCGGTGCCTCCGCGCTGCGTCAGGCGGGGGATCAGTACTTTCGAGCCGCGTCTGCATCGTGATCCTGATTCTCTGTCCCAATCTCTGTCTCGATCGCATCGTCGTCGTCCGGGATTTCGCCGCCGGGCGGATCCACCGCGCGGACACGGGGTCCGTGCTGGCCAGCGGGAAAGGATTGAATGTCGCCCGAGTGGCGCGGGTGTTGGGGGCGCCCGTGATGGTAATCGGCGTGATCGGGACCGATGAGAACGGGCGCGCCATCCTCCGCGGCGCGCGCGCCCATGGCATCCCCATGCGTGCTGTCCGCGTGCGGGGGCCCTCACGCGTGTGCACGTTAATCATCGATCCGGGGAAGACGGAGACGGTCATCAACGAGGCCGGTCCTGCGCGGGGCGCTGGCGTGGAGGCCAAACTCCTGAGCGTATTGCGATCAGGTCTGCGCCGGGCCCAGGTGTTGGTGCTGGCGGGGAGCCTTCCGGCGGTGCTGCCCGAAGACTTCTATGCCCGCGCGATCCGGCTCGCTCGCGCGGCCGGGGTGCGCACCGTGCTGGATGCAGCGGGCGCACCCCTGCGACGAGCGCTGGTGGCCCGTCCGGATTTCGTAAAGGTGAACCGAGCCGAAATCGCCGATGCCGTCGGAGGGAGATTGGATTCTGATGACGCAGTGTTCGCTGCGGCCAAGGTGCTGCAGGCACAGACCGGCGGTCAGGTCCTTGTCACATTGGGAGACGCGGGCGCCGCGTTGATCACAGCCGACGGCCGGTGGCACCTGCGTCTCCCCACAGTCACGCGAGTGAGCGCGATTGGGGCGGGGGATAGCCTCACGGCGGGCTTAGTTGTGGGGCTGCTCCGCGGACAGTCCGTGCTCGATGCGGCGCGGGCGGGCGTGGCTGCTGCCGCCTGCGATGTAACCACGCTGTTGCCGGGGACGATCGATGCCTCCCAGACGCGCGCGTTGATCTCCCAGGTCGCTGTCACCG
>Ga0209283_10000279_pt1 | contig 26009 bp, 22 predicted proteins | sample CZO8metaG_2_FD_188354 | JGI IMG/M metagenome (GOLD analysis project Ga0209283, IMG submission 188354) | Vadose zone soil microbial communities from the Eel River Critical Zone Observatory, Northern California, USA - CZOApr15con2H1.8 metaG... | ecosystem: Environmental > Terrestrial > Soil >...
CCTCGCGGATCCCATTCGCACCGTAACTTTTCTAGAATGACACTTACAAAAGTCTATCAAAACAAACAACTTTAACCGTCATCGAATCACATTCTTACAAAAAACATGGGGGGGGTGTTATGGTTAACCAGCCCAGGCTCGTCGTCTCTGGCCACTCTCTTTGCTCGCATTTTTCACTCTTTGCACCAGATTCGCCGCAAATCTCGTCCTTTGTTTTCAAGAGCTTCCATACTCTTTCGTTTTCCGTATCCTGTAAGTCCTTTGCTTGCCACTCTTACGAAAACTGCCGGGTGTGGGTGTATACCAACAATTCCCATTCTGGAACTCAACGCTCCTTCCACCCCGAGCAAGGCCGGGGCAGCGATGATTTTCCACGAGTCACCAATCACGAATCACAAGTCACGCGCTTGTCCCCCCATTTCCGAACGCAGTACAATAGTTTCCTTGCACATCCAGGAGGAATCCCGCCATGGCCACCGCTGAGAAAACAGTTCACGTTTCCGAGTTCACCAACGAGCCATTCATCGACTTTTCCAAGCCCGAAAACCGCAAGCGCATGGAAGACGCCCTGAAAAAAGTGAAATCCGAATTTGGTCGCGAATACCCCATGTGGCTCGGCGGCCAGAAAGTGACCACGACCGAAAAGCGCACTTCCACGAATCCCTCCCATCCAATGGAAGTGATCGGCGTCTTTCAAAACGCCACAGCGGAGATGGCCAGGAACTCCGTCGAATCCGCGCACAAATATTTCGATACCTGGAAGAAAGTTCCCGCCGAGGACCGCGCCAAGTGTCTTTTCCGCGCCGCGCAAATCGTCCGCGAACGCAAATTTGAGCTGAACGCTCTGGTCTGCTACGAAGTCGGAAAAACCTGGATCGAAGCCGACGCCGACATTGCCGAAACCGTGGACTTCTGCGAATTCTACGGTCGCGAAATGTTGCGCCTCGCCGAGCCGCAGAAGCTCACCCCCATGCGTGGCGAACGCAACTATCTCGTCTACATTCCGCTCGGTGTCGGCGTGGTCGTTCCCCCGTGGAATTTCCCCTGCGCCATCATGGCCGGCATCGTCGTGGCCTCTCTCGTCACTGGCAACACCGTAGTCGTCAAGCCCGCCGCCGACTCTCCCACCATCGCCGCAAAATTCATCGACATTCTTTTTGAAGCCGGCGTCCCGAAAGAAGCCATCAACTTCATCACCGGCCCCGGCAGCGTCATCGGCGACGTGATGGTGCAGCATCCCAAGACGCGCTACATCGGCTTCACTGGCTCGAAGGAAGTCGGCCTGCGCATCAGTGAACTTGCCGCCAAAGCCGCTCCCGGCCAGATCTGGATTAAGCGCACCGTTCTGGAAATGGGCGGCAAGGACGCCATCGTGGTGGACGACGAAGCCGATATCGACGCCGCAGTGGAAGGCACCGCACAGGCCGCGTTTGGCTACCAGGGACAAAAATGTTCCGCGTGCTCGCGCGCCATCGTCTCCGAAAAAATCTATGACACGTTCGTGCAAAAGCTCGTCGATCGCACAAAAAAAATCACCGTCGGCCCCAGCGACGATCCCAACAATTACATGGGCCCGGTCATCAGCCAGTCCGCGATGAAAACCATTCTCGATTACATCGAAGTCGGCAAGAAAGAAGGGAAGCTGCTCACCGGCGGCAAACGCGCCGCGGGCGACGGCTATTTCATCGAGCCCACGATTATCGCCGACGTGGATCCCAAAGCGCGCCTCGCGCAAGAAGAAGTTTTCGGCCCCGTCCTTGCCGTGATCAAGGCAAAAAATTACGACCACGCCTTGGAAATCGCCAACAACACCGAGTTCGGCCTCACCGGCGCCGTCTATTCCAAAAATCCCGAAAAAATTCGCAAGGCCGAAGAAGCCTTCCACGTCGGCAATCTCTATCTGAATCGCAAGTGCACCGGCGCGATGGTCGGCGCGCATCCCTTCGGCGGCTTCAACATGTCCGGCACGGATTCCAAGACCGGCGGAAAAGACTATTTGCTCCTTTTCCTGCAAGCCAAGTCCGTAGCCGAAAAAGTTTCAAATTAACTGTTTGAAGGAAAGGTTTTAAATTAATTGATTGTAGGAAAGGATTCGACCTAAGAGTTTGCTGTCGGCTTTGCATCGGCGCCGCGGGAGGCCCACTTCATCACGCGAAACACGGGATAGCTCAGCACGAGCATTCCCAGCGCCAACGGCGCGTTTTCGCGATCGGTCGCGATCGAGCCGATAAGAAACAAAACGGATCCGATCAGCGCAATAGCAGTCGTCCACGGATAGCCCCACGCGCGGTACGGGCGATCCATCTGCGGCTCTTTCTTGCGGAGAACAAAAAGCGAGGTATACGTGAGCGTGTAATTCGCCACAAAGAAAAATGACAGCATTGCGATCACCCGTTCAAACGAGCCCAGCACAAAGATGATGCCCACGATCGTGCTCAGCAGCAGGGAAAAGGCCGGCGTGCCGCCGACATTCACTTTCGCCGCGCGCCGGAAAAATAATCCATCGCAGCTCATCGCGTGGAGCGTCCGCGAACAGAAAAGCTGATTGGCATTGAGGCAGCTCAGCATGGAAATCACCATGATCGAACGGATGATCGGATCTCCAAGATTTCCGAAGATGCGGTCCGCCACCGTGCCCAGCACAAACGTATTTCCGGCAATTTCTTTCATCGGCAAAATGTACAGCGCCACGATGTTCAGCAGCAGATAAATTCCCATGATGGAATACACGCTGCCAAAAATCGCCCGCGGAATGTCGCGCCCCGGATTGCGCACTTCTTCCCCGAAATAAATCACGCCGTCCCATCCATCAACGGTGTAAACGACGCCCTGCAATCCCAGAAATACCGCAACGATAAACGGCCACCCCGTAGCAATCGGCATCGCCGTGGCGTTGGCGATGGCTGCGGATTTGTGCGCCGGCCCACCGAGCACGAAGCAAGCAACGATCAAAATTAAAAACGCGGCGGTCTTGAGCGCCGCGGTAGAAAGTTGCGCGCCGCTGCCCCAGCGAATTCCGCGCCACTGCAAGATTCCAAATCCGGCGATGATGGCGACAGAAATTATTTCTATTTTTTCTGGACCCGCGAGAATGGGAAACAGGTGACCGCTGTATTCACTGATCACAATCGCAACCGCTGCCGCGGTTCCGCAAGTGGATAGCCAATCGCTCCAGCCGACGACGAAGCCGGCGTAATCGCCGAGAGCGCGACGCGAAAAATTATACTGGCCGCCGCTGCGGGGAATCGCGGCGCCGAGTTCCGCGATCGACGAAGCGCCGAATAGTGCGTAGAGGCCGCCGACCACCCACACGGCGAGAAAGAGCCAGGGATTCGGCAAGTTTTTTGCGATGTCCCCGGGAGTTCGAACGATTCCCGCGGCGATCGCATTCCCGATGGCCGCGGCCATGCCGAACCACATGCCGAGAACTTTTAGGAGCCGGCCGGTGGTGTGCGGGAGATTCGAATGGACCAGAGGTTTCGTGGTCAATGGCGCCTGCTAGGCAGAAAGATGAGCGAGCAGAGCAAGGCGGCCATCATAACCGCGGAAGTGGGAATTGCAAGAGGGAACTCACTGGGGAAAAGTTTCGAATGCTGGAGAGATGGGAAAGTAGAATTCAGCGGGGATGGCCGACGAAATTCCATTTGCCCCATTCGAATGATTCGTGGACGGGCGAGAAATAGGTCCCCGCTAACTTTCGAATCAATTCGGGCTGTGCGAGCCATTGCTCGTAGGTGCGGCGTTCGAATTGGATCATGGTGGCGAGCGCGTCCATCTTGTTCGAAAGGCGGCGGGCCAACGGATTTTCTGATACGGCGTGCACGAATTTCAGAAAGGGAGTCAGCCACGGTTCCACAAACACGACGCGACCCTCTTTCCGCAGCACGCGTTGCATTTCCGAAAATGTTTTTTCCAGATCTTCCGGCACCGCCGGCAGATGGTGCAAACCGCCCTGGACGATCAGCACGTCCTTGCTGCGATCCGCGAAGGGAAGTTGCCGGCAATCGGCGACGAAACATTTTGCAGAGCCCCGATACTGCGCGATCAGCCGGGGGGACAAATCCACGCCTTCGACGTGAGTAAAACCGAGCTGCTCCAGCGCGTTCAATCCATTGCCGCGCCCGCAAAACAGCTCCACGATTTCAGCGTTGCGGGGCCACTGCGCCGCGCCTAATTTCTGAAGGCGTGAAACAAATTTCTGAACCTCCTGCTCCGGCGTCTCAAATCGCAAGTACGCGGCTTCCCATGGGTCGGGCGAGGGTGCGCTTAGAGCATCCCGATTCAAATTGTCGGACTCAGGTTCCATTTGTGGCGAGTGCAAATTCACGAGGCGGCGAAATCACGCCCACGCAGTTTCCCACAGTTGGCAAGTCTTTTCGAGGCGGTTCGGGGAAGGTGGGTCACTTTCCAGTTCTGGAGAGCGAGAGAACAGTCCATCCAAAATGCGAGCAAAGGGGCCAGGCGCACTCCACTCGTCTTATTTACTGCTTAGGTGCACACCGTGAGAAGAGAACAAGAGGTACTTACGATTTTGAGATACTTGCGAATGAGCCTAATGCGACGGCTGATTGTCGCCTTGGGCTGAACGGATTCTCCTCAATACCGGCAAGAATTGACCTACGCAATCCTTCCTGTCCGCCGAGAACTCCGTTTAGGAGGCCATATGCCTGCTACGGAAGGCCATGAGGGAATCATCCTTGTAGCCGACGACAACGAAGCCAACCGCGAACTGCTCTCCGCTCTGCTGAGCGCAGAGGGTTACCAGGTTGTCTGTGCAGCGAACGGCAAGGAAGCGCTGGCCCGTGTGCATGGCGGTTCGATTGATCTCGCGTTGATGGATGTGGTGATGCCGCGCCCAACTGGGTTCGAAGTTTGCCAGGCGATGAAGTCCAAGCCGGAAACGCGCTTGATCCCCGTGATATTGATTACCAGTTTGAACAGCGACGCCGACCGTATCCACGGGATCCTATGCGGCGCAGATGACTTCCTCAACAAACCCGTAAATAAGCACGAACTGCTGGCTCGCGTGCATTCCTTGTTGCGCTTGAAACAATTCACCGATGAGCTGGACAATGCCGAGACCGTGTTGTTTAGCCTTGCGCTGACCATCGAGGCGAAGGATCCGTATACCGAAGGGCACTGCGACCGCCTTTCGAAATATTCCGTCGCGCTGGGGGAAAAACTGGGCCTGCCGCAGGACCTGCGCGTCGCTCTGCGCCGAGGCGGTCTTATACACGATATCGGCAAGCTGGCCGTGCCGGAGCACATACTGCTCAAACCCGGACCACTGACTCCGGAAGAGCGAAAAATCATGGAGCGGCACACCGTGATAGGCGAGGGAATTTGCGCCCCACTCCGATCCTTCCGCAATGTGCTGCCGATCATTCGGCACCACCATGAAAAACAGGACGGCTCCGGATACCCGGACGGCCTGAAGGGCGACCAAATTCCACTCACCGCGCGCATCCTTCAAATCACGGACATTTATGACGCGCTTACCACGGACCGTCCCTACCGTAAGGCGCTTCCCAAGGAAAAGGCCTTTGCCATCTTGCGGGAAGAAGTGAAGCGCGGCTGGTGGGATGCGTCTATCTTGGATGAATTCGAGGCCGTCGTTCATGGCTATGAGCCGGTGCAACCGGCAGGGTCCGGTAGCTAATGCCTGCTCCCGCGAATCCGCGGTACAGCGGTGGAAAGGCAGGCATAACCGTGTGGAACGGAACCACTCGAAGGTTTGCCCCAAGCGCAGCAGGCGTGCCCGTGACGATTACGCTCCTCAAAGAGCCAAGTTTCATTGCTAGGTTGCGGCCGAGTCTTCAACATAATTGGTGAGTGATCTCTATTGGAAAGTCGCCATGAAAAACTCCTCCCCATCCTGTCCAACGCCTGACTTCCAGGCCCTATTCCAATCGGCGCCCGGTTTGTATCTTGTCCTTACACCCGATTTGAACATTGTCGCAGTCAGTGACGCTTATCTGCGCGCAACTATGACCAAACGAGAGGAAATCCTGGGCCGCGGAATCTTCGATGTCTTCCCCAATAATCCGGATGATCCCTCAGCGACAGGAGTCCGCAACCTGCGAACCTCGCTGCAGCGTGTGATTCAAGATAAGACCCCGGACACAATGGCAGTTCAGAAGTATGACATCCGGAAGCCGGAATCGGAGGGAGGCGGATTCGAAGAAAGGTTCTGGAGTCCCGTCAACTCGCCCGTCTTTGGTTCGGATAAAGGTGTCGTCTACATTATCCATCGTGTCGAGGACGTGACGGAGTTCGTTCGGCTCGAGCAGCAAACACTGGAGCAGGAAAAACTGGCGGAAAGGCTGCGCACACACGCGGGGCAAATGGAAGCCGAAGTTTATCAGCGGGCGGCGGATGTACAAGAGGCAAACCGGTGCCTGGAGGCCGCGAACCAGGCACTGCTCCGCGAGTTGTCCGAACGCAAACGGGCGCAAGAAGCTCTGGCAAAAAGTGAAAAATGGTTTTCGACCACTCTTGCAAGCGTCGGCGATGCGGTAATCGCCACAGACATGAACGGCGCCGTGACCTTCATGAACTCCGTCGCCCAGGTGCTCACGGGGTGGAGCCTAGAGGAAGCTCGCGGGAAGTCCATGGATCTGGTGTTCGACATCGTGAACGCGGAAACGCGCCGCCCCGTTGAGAATCCCGTGAAGAAAGTGTTCCGCGAGGGGAAGATAGTAGGCCTTGCCGATCACACGCTGTTGCTCTCCAAGGGCGGCAAAGAATTTGACATTGAAGACAGTGCCGCGCCCATTCTCACGGCTACCGGGGAAGGGCACGGCGTTGTACTCGTTTTCCGGGACATCACGGATAAGAAGCGGACAGAAGAAGAGACGAAACGGCAAAAAGAACTCCTGCAATTGATTCTGGCAAGTATCGCCGATGGCGTGGTTGTGGCCGATTCGAATGGCAAGTTTCTTCTGTTCAATGCGGCCGCGGAGCAGGTCCTGGGTATCGGGGCCACGGAAGCGACTCCCGACCAGTGGTCCGACCAATATGGCGCCTATTTGCCTGATACCATGACTCAATATCCCGCCGACCAGCTGCCTCTGGTGCGGGCGATGCGGGGCGAAAATGTTGACGCTGTAGAGCTCTTCATCCGCAACCCACAAGTGCCCGACGGCCGTTTGCTGAGTATTAACGGCAGACCTCTAAAGCGTGCGGATGGCACACTTCAGGGCGGCGTTGTCGTTTTTCACGACATGACAGAGCGCAGGCGGGCGGAGGAAGCGCTTCGCCAATCCGAGCAACGATACCATCTGCTTTTCGACAGTAATCCGCAGCCCGTGTGGGTTTATGACGTGAAGAGTTTAGCCATCCTGGACGTGAATCATTCTGCCGTCCGGAACTACGGCTACTCACGCGAAGAATTTCTGTCCTTGACGATTAAGGACATTCGCCCGCCGGAAGACGTCCCCGCACTGCTGGAGAGCGCCGCGAAGGCATCGCCGGAAACTGAAACCTCCGGCGCCTGGCGGCATCGCAAGAAAGACGGGACGCTGATCGATGTTGAGATTACGTCGCATCCCCTCGTTTATCAGGGTAGAGACGCCCGTCTGGTTGTTGCCACGGACATCACCATGCGCAAGCGAGCAGAAGAGGCGCTGCAAACCAGCGAAGAAAAGTTTCGCAGCGTGGTGCAGACAGCACACGATGCCATTGTTAGTGCCGACAGCCACGGAAACATTACAGATTTCAACCGCGGGGCCGAGGTAATCTTCGGATATTCCGCACAAGGCGCGATCGGCAAACCCCTCGCTGTTCTTATGCCAGATCGGTTCAAGGAACTTCATCAGCGGGGCTTCAAGCGCTATTTGGAGACCGGTGAAGCACACGTGATCGGAAAGACGGTTGAGCTGGTTGCGAAGAGAAAGGACGGAACGGAATTTCCTGTAGAACTTTCCTTGTCCAGCTGGAAGGCACGCGCTGGGCTCTTTTTCACCGCCGTCATGAGCGACATCACCGACCGAAAAAGGGCCGAGGAGGTCCTACGGCAAAGCGAAGAGCGTTTCCGTCTGCTGGTCTCGGAGGTAACGGATTACGCGATTCTGATGTTGGATCCAGAAGGACGCATTGCCAGTTGGAATGCGGGGGCTGAACGCATAAAGGGCTACAAGGCTCGGGAAATCATCGGCCAACACTTCTCCCGCTTCTACCCAACCGAGGATGTGGAACGAGGCAAGCCTGCCCATGAACTGAAAGTTGCCGGCGAGCAAGGGCGATTCGAAGATGAAGGCTGGCGGGTGCGCAAGGACGGCTCGCGGTTCTGGGCTAACGTGGTGATAACCGCCATGCGCGATGGGACGGGACGGCTGCGCGGATTCGCAAAGGTCACGCGCGACATCACCGAGCACAAGCGCACGCAAGAACTTCTTGTGCAAGCAAAGGAAGAAGCGGTGCGCGCCAGCAAGTTCAAGGATCAGTTTCTCTCGACCATGAGCCACGAGCTGCGCACGCCGTTGAACGCTGTTTTGGGCTTTTCGGACCTGCTCGCCGATGAGCGTTACGGCCCGCTGAATGATCGCCAGCAACGCTACGTCGCGCACATCCATACCGGCGGGAAACACCTTCTCAAGCTGATCAGCGATATTCTTGACCTTTCCAAAATCGAAGCGGGACGAATGGAGCTCACGCGCGAAGATGTGACCGTGACGTCGGCCTTTGCCGAAGTGGTCAGCGCCCTTTACCCGCTGGCGGAAAAGAAATCACAAGCATTACTCCAGCAGGTTGAGCCCCATCTGCATGTTCGTGCCGACCCTCTGCGATTCAAGCAAATGCTCATGAACCTTGCGGCCAATGCGATCAAGTTCACGCCGGAGGGTGGCCGTATCGAGCTGGCCGCCCGTCAGGTGGATGACCAAGTCCGGGTGGAAGTCCGCGACAATGGCCCGGGAATTCCAGCGGAACAACAACAGCGTATCTTCGAAGCATTCTTCCGCCTGAGAGAAACAGGCACCGCCACCGAGGGCACAGGCCTGGGACTAACCATCACTGCACGCCTGGTCGAGCTGCATGGCAGCAAACTGGGGATCGAAAGCCAGCCCGGCGAAGGCACCTGTTTTTATTTTTCTTTGCCTCTCATAGCTATGGCTGCGGATCAGCCCGTTCAAACGTCTAAATCCGTTCCGCGGGCACGCAAAGCCCCGAGGATTCTTGTCATTGAAGACAATGCGGTGACGGGGCAGCTCATCCAATCGCAACTTACTTCTTCAGGCTATGAGACTCTGAAATGTGGCCGGCCGGAACGCGCCCTAGAAATGGCGGCGGCGCACCAGCCGGATGCCATCACTCTGGATCTCCTCATGCAGCCGATCCATGGGCTAGAGGTTCTGCTGCAGTTGAAAAATGACCCGCGCACTTCAAAGATCCCAGTCATTGTTGTGACCATCGTGGATCAGCCCGGCGTTGGAACTGCTCTCGGCGCCGACGAGTATTTGATTAAACCCGTGGACAAAGCAACGTTGCTGGCTGCCGTGGAGCGCTGCCTTCGGTCTCGCGGGGGCGCAGCGCCACTAAGGAGCATTTTGGTGGTGGAAGACGATATATCCACCCTTGAGATCATCGTCGAATTGCTTAAGGGGTACGGTTATGCGGTGACAACTGCGACAGATGGCGCCCAGGCCCGCGCCAACGTGGCGCAGTCCCTGCCCGAGTTGGTCATTCTTGATTTAGTCCTCCCCAAGATGAGCGGTTTTGAATTGCTTGCTGAGTGGCGTTCGAATCCTCGCACGGCCGATCTTTCCGTCTTTGTACTGACCAGCAAGGATCTAACCAAGGAGGAGGAAAAGTACCTCCGCGCGCATGCCGAATCGCTTTTCCGAAAACAGGATTCATGGCGGGAACCATTGATCAAGCAGTTGGAGCGCGTGGTGACTCCCCATGCTTTGGAGAGCGCTTGAAACATTGCATTCTCGTCGTCGAAGACAATCAGCTCAACCGCGAGCTGCTCCGCGACTGGCTCGAAGTGGAAGGCTACGAAGTTTGGTGTGCCGCGGATTTGAAGGAAAGTTACGAGGTTTTCTCCAAGCGGCGTCCCGATGCCATCTTACTGGATATCAATCTCGGTAAAGACGATGGCCTCGACCTCCTCGCCTGGATGCTCCAGAAAACGGAAACGCGTGAAATCCCCGTGATTGCCGTGACGGCACACGCTCTAGTGGCGGAGCAGGAGCGGATCCTGAAGGCCGGCTGCAGAGCGTGCCTTTCAAAACCAGTCGACTTTCAGCAGCTTCGAGAAGAACTAAACAGCAGGTTGCAAGAGCCGAAAGCGTCGCAGCTGAATACTTAGGTTTGTTACGATGGCGTAGCCTCACTGGAATCGCGTTCGCCACAGGAGCGATGCCTTGCCTGCAAGGGTTCTTGTCGTCGATGACGATCCGCTCGCCGGCGAACTTATCTGTGAAATCCTCCGCTCGGCCGGCATGGACGCCAGCTTTATAACCGACAGTACCGAAGCCGCCGAGCTTCTGAAGCGGGAGAAATATCATGCCGTGTTCCTGGACATGCGCATGCCCCCACCAGATGGAGTGGAAGTAGCACGTCAAATCCGCGCTTCCCGCGTTAACGCCTCCACGGTTATTGTGATGATTACCGGAGAGGAGGAACGGACGTTGATGAAACGTGCCTTCGAAGCCGGGGTTGAGTTTTTCCTCTTCAAGCCCGTCGCGCGAAATAAGCTCCTAAAATTGATCCGTGTGGCTGAAGGCCCGATCGAGCGCGAGAGGCGGCGCTTCACGCGCGTTCCGATGCGTTGCAGAGTCTCTCTGGAATCAGGCAATGACCGTCTTGAGGGGACGACGCAGGACCTCAGCCTTAGCGGCGCGCTGGTTCAGTCGGGCCGCGCGTATCCGCTAGGAACCCGCGTCACGGTCAGTCTAGAGCTTGAGGCTGGAACGCCGGCGCTGCGCTCAGGCGCGCTAGTGGTCCGAACGGTCGGGATGGATCGCATGGGGATTCACTTCGAAAACCTTGGGCCGGCGGAAAGCATTCGCCTGCAAGAATACCTCCTGCCGCTGATTCTCGCAGCTCCTTGATCCAAGGCATTCCTAGGCCCAGTCGAGTCAAATGACTCCAACTGCATGTTCCTGAATGCTTGGGGAAATACTCCCAAGAAGCGTCTCCTGGCATTTCTGCGTCGCAATGACTGGTACCGCAGCAGAAAGTGTCCGCCGGAGATGACAATGTCAGGAGAATCGTGCGTAGCAGAGGGTCGGTATGCCAAGCCGGCCTGCGTTATCTGCTTTGTTTCCGGCCCTGTCGGCACGCAACAGCATGGACAGAAAAGTGCCACGGAGAGTGCCAGGCAATTTGGCGAATACGAATGAACGGAGGGGGCCGCAGCCATGCGAAAAGTGATGTTAGCCGCGTTTTTGGCGTTTGCGTCTCTCTCCCGGCTTCTTACGTCCACGCGCATCGCCATTACAAACAAGAGTGTCGCCAGTTCGTTTGACACCTGCCCCTTCGCAGAGCAACTCTCCATGAGACTTTTCCTCATTGCGCCGCCCTCCAGGGCGGTCCAGAATGAGGGTCATTCCACGGTAATCCTTCCTATTCAAGAGAGGACTATATGCGCTCCCCAAAAATCATAGCCGCAATCACTCTGGTCGCTGCTTCTCTCCCCATAGCAAATGCACAGACCACCGCACCGGCCCTATCGGGGGATCAGGTCGTGGAGCGGGTTTCGCCTTCCGCCGTATCCATTCTCGTCGGCAAAGGTGACGGCCAAGTTGCAGGCGTCGCTTCCGGAGTGATTATTCGAAGCGATGGCATGATTCTAACTGCGAACCATGTTGTGAAAGGGATGCGGGAGGTACAGGTGCGGCTAAAGAGCGGCGAAATCTACGACAAAGTTGAGTTGATGGCGTCTGATGAGCGCCGCGACGTTGCGGCACTGCGCATCTCCGCCGCGGGGCTCCCGGTCCTGCCCTTCGGCAACTCCGCTAGTGCAGCATCTGGCGCAGTGGTGTTTGTCGTATCGAATGCCGTCGGCTTACCCTGGACTGCATCTTCAGGCATCCTAAGCGCCACGCGAATGGCCGACGATGTACCCGGAGCAGGCAGTGGTTACCGGATTCTGCAGTTCACCGCTCCGTTGTCGCCGGGATCCAGCGGCGGAGTGTTGGTCGATGCTGAGGCTCGTATACTAGGAATTGTCATGGGATCACTCAGCGTCGGCCAGAACATCAACTTCGCCGTACCGATCGAAAGTGTTGCTGGCCTCGCCAATGCATCTGGTGGGACGCGTTTTGACTCTGGCGGACGATTACAATCATTCGCCGGGAAAGCCAAAGCCTTCCCGGCTGCTCCTGCCAACGCTCCTGGGATAGCGCAAGCAGTTCCCCCGAATCCGACTCTACCCCGCCCGGACCAGCGGCAAATGCACACCATTTCGGTGCATTCCAAAACAATTTATTTGCGCCGCGAGCTGCTGCAGGACGACATTCATAAAACGGCGATGTTCCCGCACTTGGGATTGCGCTTCGCCGATTACGGGCAAACTGCCGATATTGCGGTCACGGTTGACCGGCCGGTCATGACGTTTGACTGGACCTACGCGCTGGTTTATCAGCCGAAGTCCTTGACACTCGCTTCGGGCACGGTTGAAGCAACCGATGAATTCGACGCTGGTCCGAAGCTGGCTGCAGTAATTGTGGAGCAACTCGCCAGTGTCGTGCAGTTCCCGCGCGAAGAGCTGGACAGACCGACTGGAACATCGGAGGCGAACGGGGCGGCAATTCGTGAATCAGGAAGCGATCCGGCAGGAATTCTTCGCTCTGCTCGATCGATATTTGTGGAATCCCACACGATCTGGATGAAGGGCAATTTGTTGCAGGACGCGCTTTACACGCGTCCCGAGATGCGGGAGTGGGGCATCCGCATCGTCGACGACCGCAACGGGGCCGATATCTATATCGATGTCACGCGGCCCTGGCTGACATACGACTGGATTTCAAAATGATTAACCCGAAAACAGGCATGGTCCTTGGCACGGGGAAGGTCACCGCAATTGACGGTCCCGCCGCGGCGCAGCGACTTGCGATCGATATTGTCAACCAGATCCGCAGTGTTCGTCCCGTTCCGGCAACACCATGATCCCGTGGGCGAACGAACTGTCGGCGGAAATCGTGAAGCGCATCCGGACCGCTCGGCCGCTGCTCTTAGCCGACAAGCAAACCCCCAACTCACTCAAATCATTTCGTCCGAACACAGCTTCAGTTGGCAACCGAAATCTTGCCGCGAATCCACATACCCCTTTGCCATATGCGTGGCGCTAAGCTCTCCTAGCCGTGTTATGCGCATATTGGAAACTGCCCCATTTCCAGCGGAAGGCTTTTGCGCTTTCACTTCCTTTGTCAGTAAGCCGCAGCTCGCGGGATGAAAAGTCGAAGCGAGCGGGTTATCATGGGTTCCCGTATGAAGACAACGCTGGCTTCCGAGGGCGCGTTGCCCGACTCCGTGGGTGCGACGCATCCGGTGGACGTATCCGTCGTAATCCCTTGCTTGAATGAAGCGAACTCGCTCGCCCATTGTGTGGACAAAGCAATGGGCGCGTTCCGAAAGGCCGGTCTTACAGGCGAAGTGATTGTCGCGGACAACGGCTCGACGGACGAGTCCATTCAGATTGCGGAAGAACACGGAGCGCGCGTTCTTCGCGTGACCGAGCGCGGCTACGGTGCGGCCTTGCGTGCAGGAATCATTGCCGCGCGGGGCCCCTTCATCATCATGGGAGATGCGGACGACAGCTACGATTTTACGGACGTGCCGCGCTTCGTCGAAAAACTTCGCGAAGGCTTTGATGTGGTGATGGGCAATCGATTTCGCGGCGGGATCAAGCCGGGCGCAATGCCTCCGTTGCACAAGTATTTCGGTAATCCGGGGCTCACGGCGCTCTTGAACACTTTATTTCATGTGGGAATCGGAGACAGTTACTGCGGGATGCGCGGCTTCACGCGGGCGCTCTACGACCGGCTGGATGTCCGCAGCTCCGGGATGGAATTTGCGCTGGAGATGATCATCAAGTCCGCGCAAATCGGCGCGCGCATCACGGAAATTCCAATTATTTTGTGGCCGGACAAGCGCGGCCGTGCTCCGCACTTGCGGAGTTTTCGAGACGGTTGGCGAAGTCTGCGGTTCATGCTGCTGTACGCGCCGAACTGGCTTTTTTTTCTGCCGGGCGCTTTGCTCGTTGCGGTAGGTCTTGCGATCGTGTTCTGGCTGCTGCCGGGGCGGCGGGCCATTACGCCACGGGTTACGCTCGACATTCACACCATGATTTTCGGCGTCATCTTCACGCTGATGGGCGCGCAGATTCTTTCGATCGGAGCGTTCGCAAAAGTTTTCAGCTATGCGGAGCGTTTCGATCGCGGGACGGTATCTTTGAAGCGCGTTTTGCGGCGCGTCACGCTCGAGTCCGGTTTGTTGCTCGGTGGCCTTCTGTTTCTTGCAGGTTTTGCTGGTTGCGCCTGGATCACCTGGCGCTGGGCGGCCAGCGGATTCGGTCCGCTCTTCGAAGTTCGCCAGATTCTTTTCTGGTCTATGTGGCTGTTTCTCGGCGTGCAGGTGATTTTTGCTTCTTTTTTTCTAAGCATGCTGGGAATCAGCCGCGGCACCTACATTGGCGACTACGACTTGAAATAAATGGCCGCCACACCGCAGCCCCCCTGGCCGCTTTCCTGGATCAGCCGCTGGCACCATATTTTTGTTTTCGAACGCCGCACGCGCGTCCTGGCTGAGATGCTTGCGGCGCAGATTCCGCAGCGTGCTTCCGTTCTGGATATCGGATGTGGCGACGGCACGATCGGCAGCCTTATCGCGCAACTCCGTCCAGACATTGCTATTCAGGGTGTTGAATTTCTCGTGCGGCCGGGCTGCAAGATTGCATGTCGCGCGTTCGACGGTTCTTCCTTGCCTTTTCCGGACGCCTCGTTCGAGGTTTGCCTGTTCGTGGATGTGTTGCATCACACGCAGGATCCGGCTGTCCTGCTTCGCGAGGCCGCGCGCGTCAGCCGTTCCTTCGTGCTGCTGAAGGATCATCTGGACGAGAATTTTCTCGATGATGCGACCCTGCGTTTCATGGATTGGGTGGGCAACCGTCCGCATGGCGTGGTGCTGACGTACAACTATCAGAGCCGCAAAGAATGGGCGGAGCACTTTTCGAAATGTGGGCTGGAGGAGGTGAGTTGGACCACGCAAGTGCCGCTGTACCCGCCACCGTTCAGTCTGCTCGTTGGGCGAGGACTGCATTATGTGTCGTTGCTAAGAAAAAGAGAGTAGCAGCGCCGGCTAATGTTTTTGCGGCATCGCTGCGAGAGGGCAGGGAATCAACTCGGTATTGTCTTCTTCCGGTTCGATGAGCCAAATCTGACGGTCCTTGAAATAGTCGAAGAGTCTTTGGTTTTGCTGCGGATTGGTTTCTCGCGCCCAGAGTAATTTTGCGCTGTCGATCTCCGCACCGTTGAAAACCCAATCGTCGTGCACGTTGTAGCCCTCGGGGTAGCGCACGATGACCAGATGTTTTCCCGGAGTGTGCAAAAGTTTTTCGACGATCGCGGCGCGGCTTGGATCGCCTGTACAGGTCCAACTCAGCGGATCGCAAACCCCATGCGCGACGCCAAGCGCCATATCGACGGCGAGCAACACGACCGCCGCGCGAGAAAGCGCCGCGCCGACCGGGCGTCCACGCACGTTGATGGTTCTCAGGTGCCGGATGGCTTGCACGAGCAGCAGAGCGATCACGCAGGTCAGCGGAGCTGCATAGTGAGGCATCGACCAAATCACAAGAAAAAATCCAACCGTGACCATGAGAAAGATCGCCACCGGCAGCCGCAACTTGCGATCAAAAAACGCAAAGGGCAATCCGGGCAGAAGCAGCAGCGCGCCCCACCAGAAATAGGTGCTGCCGCTGCGCGTTAATTTTTCGGCGGTGACTTTCCAAGCGTCGCGCCAGGAATTGTTATAATTCTGGAGTTCCCACCCACTATAAAACTCTTCAAACTGCTCGTTGTTGTAATACAGCGGCTCGCGGGGATGATCCCAAAGAAAAAGTCCCGCGGATTCATAGGTTCTGGCATTCAAGACGTAGGGAAAAACTGCGGCGTGTCCCGTCAATCGCCAGTTGTAATAGCCCATGAAGGCTAGGCTCAATGCCATGACAGCTGCCAGAGGTACAAGGACGTTTCGAATGCGCGTTCGCATGGGCATCCGTGATTTTGATCTTCCGGCAAGCCACCAGAAGAACGAGCAGGCGATGGGGATGCAAAAGAGGAAGCCCTCGAAAGGCCTGCTGTTGGCCAGAAGGGCGATCCCGAGTCCCATGAGCAGCGCGTCTTTCGCTTCCACGCTTCGCGCAATTCTCGGCAACGCTCCCAGCACAAGCGCGCCTCCCGATGCCGCGACGGCCCCGCCCCAATAGCTGTTCATCCAGTAGCTCGCGATGCCGAACTTCAGCGCGACGAGAATCCCGCCAAAAAACGCCCATCGCGCGGGCAGCCACGCTTGCAACATCCAGAGAACGGCAGCAGCCATCGCCGCGTTGCTGAGGAGCACACCGATCCACGGATGGCCGAGCAAGTAACCGATGGCCAGCACAAGTCCTTGCGCCGGCGGATACTTCGAGGAATACGTGGGAATCCAATTGACGTGGAACGTTTCAAAGCTGATCCACATGGGATGAGTCGGATTGGCCAGCCGTCCGTGCGCGAACGTGTCTCCCATCAGCAAGTAACTGAATTCGTCGTGAATGCCGCCAATCGGAATAGCAAGCCGCGGCAGGAGCGCCAGCCGGACGGTGATTACGAAAAGAAACAAGAGCCAGATCGCGAGCGTTTTTCGTTCCGCTAGTTTTGTAAAACCACCTTCAAAGCGATGGAAGAAGTCCTCGGCGGAGCGAGGCGCGAAGAGGCTGAGCGAGATAAATCCGAGTGCGACGATCAGAACGACGAGAATTTCAGTAGGGAATTGCAGCATCGTGCTGCCGCTCGCAGAATTCATTTCAAGGAATATTTTTGGATTCCGGACCTGGATCGCGCCTCAGGCCGCCTACAGGATAACCGATTTCGGCGTGGAGGCCGCGCTTTTCCTGATTGCTTATCTTTCGATTTCGATCTCGGTAGCCTGGTTTGACGTGCTCGCCGGCGGCTTGTTGCGGCGTTCCTCAGCGTAATCCGCCATTTCCAGGCGCAAGTTACCGGCGTTGGATGAATAGGAGATGCCGGTTTCGAAATCGACGATTCCTTCGCGGATGAGCTTGTCAATTTCTCCATCGAAATGCTGCATGCCTTCTGTGCTGCCGTCGCGCATGGCGTCGAGGAGCGACTTGCCTTCGCTCTCGCCTTTTTCGACGTATTCGCGGGTGCGCATCGTGGATTTCAGAATCTCCACGGCGGCGATGCGCCCCTTGCCATCCTTCTTGGGAAGGAGGCGTTGCGAAACAATGAAGCGAAAGGCTTTCGAAAGGCGGGAGCGGATGGCATGCTGATCCGTCATCGGGAAAACGCCGACGATGCGCTCGACGGTTTTTGCCGCGTCGATGGTGTGCAGCGTGGACATGACGAGGTGGCCCGTTTCAGAGGCTTCGAGAGCGATTTCAATCGTCTCGCGGTCGCGCATTTCGCCTACGAGAATGACCTTCGGCGCCTGGCGCAACGCCGCGCGCAAGGCCAGCGCAAAAGTCGGCGTATCGGAATGCAGTTCGCGCTGATGGATGGTCGCTTTCTTGTGACGATGCAGAAACTCGATGGGATCTTCGATGGTGAGTATGTGGTAGGCATTCTCTTCGTTCATTCTGTCGAGAATGGCCGCGAGCGTGGAGGACTTTCCCGAGCCGGTCGGGCCGGTGACAAGTACCACGCCATTCCGCAGATCAACGATCTCTTTCAGCGTCACGGGCAGATGGAGCTCGTCAAATCCTGGAATCTTGTCTGGAACGACCCGCATGACGATGGCGCAGCTGCCGCGCTGCTTGAAAATATTGACGCGAAACCGGGCAACTCCTGTGATTCCGTAAGAAAGATCGGCGGAGCCTTCCTTCTCAAGCTTCTGGACAGCCGTTTCATTCTTACCCATGATTTCGTTAGCGATGTAGTTGGTGTCCTGCGAGGTCAGGCACTCGAGACCTTTGAACATCAACTGGACCAACTGGCCGGATACTTCGACTTGCGGCGCTCGGCCGGGCGAAAAAATCAAATCACTCACTTGCGTGTTGGTCTTCAGCATGGCGGCAACCAACTGCGCTGTGCGGATGGTTCTTTGTGCGGGGGCTGCTGATGTCGCTGGTGCTTCCGTGGCCGCCAGTTCTGGCGGCATTTCTTGTGTCGGCGTGGCCATGGAATTCGTTGGATCCTTGCGAGGCCCATGAAACGGAGGGCGGGTCGCACGCAGCGTGCTCAAAACGATTGTAGGCGAACTGGCTCGTTTGGATTTATGAGGTCTTGGCTACGGTTCCCTGCCGGTAACTGGCCGGAAGGACAGGTAGGTGGAAGCAAAGAGCGCGGTTCCAAGCAGGGCGCAGCATCCCAGCGAAGCCGGGACAACTGCTGGGCCCCTACGAGGGATATCCTACTGTTTGGACGCTCCATCAATGAAGCCGGCGATGTTGGATTTCAGTTTGGCGAGATCTTCATCCCGCAAATACATCATGTGTCCCGCGTCGTAATACTGCAGATGAATGTTCTTCTGCAGTTTTTCCGGCAAGCCCAGGTGCTCCATCGTGTATTCGGTGGCGAAGAACGGCGTCGCCAGGTCGTAGATGCCGTTTTCCACTTCGACTTGCAAGTGCGGATTGGCGAGCATCGCCTGGATCAGGTCGCCTTCCACGTTCGGCGAACCGGGAAAACCGAAATTTTCTCCGCCGCCGCGATGCTTCCAATCCCAATTGTTGCCCGCCTCGTCGGAGCCCGTGTGATAGACCTTGTCCTGTCCGAATTTCAGCTCATCGCGCACGTAGTTGTTGAATGCGGCGGTGAATGGGCCGGTGATGGCCACATCCTGCGGATCGTATTCGGCGTATTCACCGAGCAGGTCGTAGCTCCAGCCGGAAAAACGCGCATCGAGGCGGCCGGTGGTCAACCCGCGGGTGCGCTGCAATTCCTTCATGAATTGCGGCAAATTGACGCGCAAGTGGGCTTTGATCAGATACTCCTCGCTCAAGCCGGTGTAGCGCGAAAGTTTTTTCGCCACGGCGGATTTTTCCGCTTCGCCCAATTTCGATCCTTTCATCAAGGCGCCGGCATATTCCGTTTGTGCGAACTGGCGCGCTTCTTCCAGCAAGGGACTCAAATTGTCCGGGCGGTCTTTCAGTACCTTGTGATACCAGGCTGTGGCCGCGTAGCTGGGCAGATAGAAAATGTACGGCTTGTCTTCGCCCGGATTGAAGGAAATGGTTCCCAGGTCCAGCACCGAAGAGATCAGCACGATGCCGTTGAAGTACAGCCCGTCATGCGATTGCAGATAATTCGAAAGTGCGGCGGAACGGAACGTTCCGTAGCTTTCGCCGATCAGGAACTTAGGCGAATTCCAGCGGGTGTTGCGGCTGACATACGTATTGATGAATTGCGCCAGCGATTTGACGTCCTGATCCACGCCCCAAAAATCCTTGTCCTGTGCTTTGCCCACGGCGTGGCTGAATCCCGTTCCCACGGGGTCGAGGAAAACCAGATCCGTTTTGTCCAGCAGGCACTGTGGGTTCTCCGCAAGTCTGTAGGGCGCCGGCGGCGTGGCACCGGCATTGACCGTGACGACCCGGCGCGGCGAGAACGACCCCATGTGCAGCCACACGGAAGAGGAACCTGGGCCGCCGTTATAGACAAAAGAGATGGGCCGCTGGCTCAAGTCCTTCGCGTCGCTGCGCGTGTACGCCGTGTAATAAACGAGCGCGGTCGGTTCGTCCTTTTCGTTTTTCAGCAAAATCGTGGCCGCGGTGGCCTTGTAGGGAATCGTTTGCCCGCCGATCCTGATGGTGTGATCGGTGACGGACGATTCTTCCTTGGCCGGTGCGGCAGCCGCCGCCTCCGCGGGCTTTTCAGCGGGCTTGGCATCTTTTTCCTGCGCGCGCAATCCGGCGATGCTGGCGATCAGGGACAACACTAGCACTGGCAGCGCACGCAGATTTTTCACACGCATCATCGGTTCTCTCCTCGGCGTAAACGGATCGATCGCCGTTTGGCAAAGCTGAGATTCTACCTGTTTGTCGGAAGCCCGGGATTATTTTGTTCGACGGCTGAGGAAAAAAGACTCCTTATGGGGGGATTTGAAATTCAAGATGATCTCGGCACAGTTCTCGACGATCCAGTCCGCGCCCGCCTCTTCGAGTTCCGCGTCGCCGGCGGTGGTGCGCAGCGCCACAACACGCGCTCCCGCCGCCTTTCCGGCGCGAATTCCCGATGGCGCATCCTCGATCACGACGCATTCCGCCGGCGGGACGCCCAGGATTCTCGCTCCCATCAAATAGGGATCGGGATTCGGTTTCCCGCGCTGCACGTCGCGCGCCGTCACAAGATTTGCCGGGACCATGAGCCCGGCGGCGCGTAAGCGGAGTTCCGCCAGGGGCCGCGTCGCTGAAGTTACAATGGCGTACCGGCTTGCCGGCAGAACGCCCAAAAGTTCTGCGGCCCCGGGTAAAGCCGCGACTCCCTCGACGTCTTCGATCTCCAGGCGCTCGACTTCGCGATCCTCCGCTTCATGGTCCGCGCGAGGGAGGAGTTCGCGGATGGTGCTGATGCTGGGCCGCCCGTGCGCGATCTTCACCACGGTCTCTGGATCGAGACCATGCTCCCGCGCCCAGATGGCCCACACCCGCGCCACCGCTGCCGTCGAATCCACCAAAACTCCATCCATATCGAACAGCAGACCACGACACTGCATTGGAGTCATCTCTCCATAATAATCGGAACGGCCGAACGTGTTGCGAAAACTACCCGGTTTTCAGACGAAAGCAGCCAAGCTCGCGTGGTTAGCGAGCTAATCGGAGGCGCCGGGGGGCGAGAAGGTCTCGTGGCGGATTGGGGAGTGAATGAGTTCAGTGGTCATTACGTAACTGCTGGTATGTAGTTCTCGGGATTGCACCTAACAATCCACGCTCCATAAAGTGATATTGGTGCCGGGGCTTCAGGGGTGGGGTGGGCGATCCGAACAACTACCGGCGTTGTTGATGCCTCCGCTTGCCCGGCTGAACGCGTTTGATGGGAGTGCACCTCATGTATGGAAGAAAATCAAGGGTCCGAGGCCGGACAACAAAGTTCGGGTCATTCTCCTCTACTCTCGCCGTACGAAGATTGTCCGCTCGTAAGGGGGTTCTCCGCTTGGAAGAATTCTTGATCTGCACAAACAGGAATTGCCTATTTCTCGTCTCTCTTCGGGAAGGCAACAAACTCTTGCGCCGCTCGGACCTTATTCTCAGCGCATGTCCGGAATGTAATCACAAATGGTCGGGCCGTTGTCCATTCTGTGTGCAACCTCTGAAGGTCGTTTGGCAAAGCAAAGTTCCCTCCTGTTCACATTGCGGTAAAGCGCTGCGACCGGAAGCGCATGGGAACTAGACCGCCCAACGAAGGTTTATCTGCGGGGGAGCGGCGTGGACGGAAAGACCAGGCTCGCGAACTTCAATATGTACGCACTCAGAATGGATTCGCTCGGTGAACTTCTCCTGACGGATTTTCCTGGAACGCGGCAAAGCATGCCTACGGTGCTCATTGTGGATGGCGATGACGCTTTCCGGAGACAGCTTCGCACGCTTTTCGAGCGTGGCGGCTGCTTCGCCCCCTGCGTGGAGGCCGCAAATGGGGCCGAAGCCCTGGATATGGCAAAGCGGCTATTGCCCGAACTGGCCGTCTTGGACTTCTCATTGCCAGACACCAGCGGATTTGAATTGGCTCAGGAGCTGAGAGCAGTCGGGCCTGAACTGCAGATCTTTATGCTGGCGACTGACTATAGTGTGGACATAGAGAGAATTGCTCAGTCCTTTGGAATAACTGCCGTCTTTTCCAAACTGGATGATCTGGCGGCACTCGTGGCGAATGCCCGCGCCGCGTGCGGAATCGAATGAGGCGGCTCCAATCGAAGCGCGTTTGAGGGTGCCACTATCTGGAATCGCGTTGCGAGTCACGGGTCGTCTGTCAGGGTCGACCCAGCGTTCGACCGCCGCTGTCGAGTCCACTAACACTCCATCCCTATCAAGCAGCACGCCCCGGCAGGGAAGTGAAGCCATGATTCATGGCAGGCAAAATGTGGCCGATTGCGAAACGAGGAGCTTCGGATGACATAACTTAGTCAAGTATGAGTTTATGAAGCAGGTGAATATTCACGAGGCCAAAACCCAATTTTCACGGCTGCTGCGCCGCGTGGTCGCCGGCGAGGAAATTATCATCACGAACCGCGGTGTTCCGGTGGCCCGGCTGGTTCCCGTTCCCGTGCCCAAGCCCGTGCGAAAACTTGGACTCTGTAGCGGTACGTTCAAGGTTCCCGATGACTTCGACGCACCGTTACCGGATGAGATTTTGGATTTGTTTGAAGGCCGAAAACCTAAGAAAAGAAAGAAGTCATGAAACACCTGGTGGATATGAGCGAACATATCCACAGTCAGCTCTCACAACCCAAACTAAATCATCGGGCTCTTACCCGGTGGGCATAGTGCTAGCAATTTGGAGGGGACGACTGAGCAGCCCAACCGATGATGGCCGAAACGTAATGCAATAAAGTAACGATCCACTACAACCAGTCACCACTCACAGCCATGCCCGCAACGAAGAACGCTCCCATAAGAATCATTTGCAGCACTGCCACCAGGCTAAATGCAAACCACCGAAATCCTTTCATTCGATAAACCCAGAATCCAGCCAATGCTAGTGAGAGCCAGCCAAGGATTCCAGCGGTGGTGCTTGCTATCGAATTCGGACTAGTGCGTAAGAAGCTCGGGCCGGAAGCAGGGTACAAAACTCCAATAGATATCACGACAGGAAAAAACAGCAGCTGTGTCAGTGCGAGCCAATGTGACCCTCTCCATAGAGGGTTCCGAAATGGACGTTGCTTCAAGAATGCAATCGCAAGGCTCAGGGAAGCAGAGACAAAGATGATGAGGAAGGGCGGAAGGAAAAACAGGGATTCAAGGCTCCAAACGGAAAGAGTCCAGAATTGTCCCGCAAAATGGCTGAGAGTCACGAGATTCAGTGTAGACTCGCACCACTTTGCAATCTACCTTCGCCTTCATCCATGTGCCCACTGCTAAAGTGGGAGAGCCAATATGACGCAGTAGATGGGCGAAGCCGGATGTGATGAGAAATGCAGGGAAGTTGGGGTGGGAGACGGGGCTTGAACCCGCGACATTCGGTGCCACAGACTGAAAATCTGTTTGTGGGCCGAATGTTTTCAACAGGATGGAATCTCGGTGTGTGTCTGAAATCATGGTTGTTGGGCAGGAGTGGACAACAATTGTGCAATGGTTTGTGCAATTGCTTTTCAAGCGCCGGTTTGGTGTGAAAAATAGCATGGTCAAGTGCCTCAGTTTGGGGCGGAATTTTCCGCATTCTTGGAGAAGAGTGAGTCTATTTTCGCCATGGCGCGGACTGCATCTTCTGGCAAATCTTTGATGTAAAACTGCTGAGTTGTCGCAACGTTGAACATCTAAATCCGAACTACTGGCCAACGCGATACCGAAGATGGCACAACAACACGTGGGAATCCTGTGCACACTATAGGAAGATGCTTTCCAGATGGCTGTTCAAGATTCCGCTGCAGGGGTTCACCATTTCACCTTGTGCGGCGGAATGTGGTCTCGTTCGTTTGAGTTGGCTCCGTTCACGAATGTCAAAACTCAGCTCTCGTGTTGGCCTCAAAAATGCTGGAGCATTCCTTGCGGGCTATTTGGTCGGAGGCCCCAATCTCCATGGCTCTTGATGCCAAGGGAGACCAAGAATTTAATAGGCCCAGTACGGGTAGCCCGCGCCAATTTCACTCCGTTTAAGGCCTGTTCGTGAGAGAAAAGCCGGGTGCGAAGATGTGGCAGAAAAACTGTCCGGTTTGTAAGAAACTATTGCAAAAGAAGCATCCTGCAGAGACGGTCTCATGCCCCTGCGGTAAGTATGTCTGGAAGTGATAGCACAGCCTGAATTCCCTCCCGGATTCCTGTAACAAGAACCACCTGTATAGATGTGAATGGCACGTAGGTCAAGCATAAATGGCAATACTTAACCACATGATAGGCTCATAACCCTGTCTCCGCGTTTCATTTTCAGAACCACAACTTTTTCTTTTTTTTGCTCCGCGATGCCTTTCCTGGGGTCACCGCCTGGACCTCATTTGAAACAGCACTCTCACCGCAAGGAGGCGTGGTAATGGTAATCTTCGCTGGACATGCAGGGAGTACCGCCGTAACGACGTAGTACCAAGTCTGTCCAGCAGCCACGCTTGTGTCTGTGTAGGTCAGAACTCCCTTTTCGGAATAGCCGATTCGGCAGCAATAGCTGTAGCAAAGTCCATTTACACAAGTCTCGCCACCGCCCTGCGTCGCACTCCTATAAACTTCGTAGGTCGGCGTGGACGGACAGGCAATCGTGTTGCCGTTCACGTCTAGGCAGGTCGCGGCGTTCCATGTCAACGCGACGCTGTGCCCTGCTGGCGTACTGGTGACTGTTATCCTGAGCGAGAGGAAAGAAGCTTGCTGTTGTCCAAAGGCAGACAGCGGAAGCCAGAGAAGGGCTGCCAAGGGCAGGAGTCGTTTCATTGGACTTCCTCAATTTAGTTTGTCAATATCCTCTACCGTCTCTCTTACGTCAAGCACCCCGCCCGTGTATCGGATGATGCGTGGTCCCTTAAAAATACCCCTCTCCCGAGTGTTTGGCCGCAACGCCCCGCCGGAGAGAATGTTGGGAAATCGTCTTGTAATCAGTTCCATCCAGCGCGCACGTCAACGACCCAGCTAAAGGAAAGGCTGTCACTTTCGCTTCTTAATGGAAGATTATGAGCACGACCAGCGAACAGATATGAACCCCGCGTTCGAGTGGTATGTCGGCATCGACAATTCGGGCGCTCAGACGCCCACGTCGAGTCTTAAGGGTCTGCGCGTTTACGCAGCCGACCGTTCGACCGCCCCGCAGGAAGTCGAGCCGCCACCCAGTCCACGTAAATACTGGACTCGCAGGGGTATCGCCGAGTGGCTGGTTGAGAGACTCTGCGAAGGGCCGACGACGCTCGTCGGCATCGACCATGGTTTTTCATTCCCGGTGCAATACTTCGAGCAGCACGGATTGCCGCTCGACTGGCCGTCCTTCCTAGACGATTTCCACCGCCACTGGCCGACTGACGATAACATTTACGTTGATTTTGTCCGAGACGGCAGCATCGGAAACGCTGCGGCCCGCTCAGGCAATCCTCGCTGGCGGCGGGTGACCGAACTGCGAGCACGTACAGCCAAATCCGTGTTCCATTTCGACGTGCAGGGGTCGGTAGCGAAGTCCACGCACGCAGGCATTCCGTGGCTGCGTTACATCCGGCAGCACGCTGAGGAACCCGTGCATTTCTGGCCGTTCGATGGTTGGAGCGTGCCGCCCAATCGCTCGGTGGTCGCGGAAGTCTACCCTGCGCTTTGGAGGAGGACTTTCCCAAGCGCAGGGCGAACGTCCGACCAGCAAGACGCCTTTGCTATCGCCAAATGGTTGCAACGTGCGGACGGCGATGGCAGCCTTGAAAAATACCTCAGCCCGAATATTGAACCGCACGAGCGCAAGACGGCTGAGATTGAGGGCTGGATTCTCGGGGTTTTGTAGAGTTCTAAGAGCGCAAGGCGAACGAGCCGATTGCATGTAGAATCCGAAAATTGGAGGGATGGATATTGGGTCAGGTTCGAGAGGAATCCGATTCAATCGGAGAAGCAATGACCACGGCCGTTTTCAAAACACAATCAGGCGAGCACATAGTCACCAGAAAGCAGCTACTGGCAGCAATGAATGAATTTGACTTGCGATACCGTGCGACTGAGCAGGACGCAGGAACTATACAGA
>Ga0209283_10000280_pt1 | contig 26005 bp, 24 predicted proteins | sample CZO8metaG_2_FD_188354 | JGI IMG/M metagenome (GOLD analysis project Ga0209283, IMG submission 188354) | Vadose zone soil microbial communities from the Eel River Critical Zone Observatory, Northern California, USA - CZOApr15con2H1.8 metaG... | ecosystem: Environmental > Terrestrial > Soil >...
GGAGGTCCTCCAGGATCTCCAGGCCGATCGTGCCATTGCCGGCCATGACTGCCACCTCGCTGACCGGGTGGATGAAATGCGCGGGTTCCAGCGGCGCGTAACGGTGCGTCGCGACCACGTTCCACCAATCGTCGTAGGGGAGCGAGACCGTTTCCGCCCCCAGCCGCTGGATTGCGTCCAGCTTGGTGCGCGGTGCCCCGTCAGGTACTACGACCGTGCACCGGATGCCAAGCCGTCTGGCGTTCCAGGCGACCCCCTGGGCCATATTCCCCGCGCTGGCCGTGTACACACCGGCCCTGAGCGTGCCGGCATCGAGAAGAGCCATTGCGTTGGCGGAGCCGCGGACCTTGAACGACCGGATCGGCTGCAGGTTCTCGAGCTTGAGATAGAGCTCCCCGGCGTCCTCGAGGCGAACAAGCGGCGTGCGAGGCACGATGCCCGCGATGCGCGTGCGCGCCTCCTGCACGTCGGCGAGGGTGATCGAGTCGGGGTCGCGTTCGCTCACGGCTTCGCGGGTGGCGGCACCGCAGGGTCCTGCGCGAGGAGGAGGAATGCGCCGGCCAGCAAGATCGCCAGCCCCGGTGGCCCGTAGTCGGCGACCCAACCGTTCGGGAAGAACACGCGGATCACCGCCGATATGATCACGTACACGCCCGCGAGGGCGAGTACTAGCCGGAACCGCCGGGCGGCCAACCGGAGCTGCCGGCGCAGCCCGCCCGGCCGGATGGCGAGCACGGTCGCGCTGAGGCCCGCGAGCATCAGCAGCCCCAGCAGGAATGCCCTCATATAAGGCTCAGGATCGGAGGTCTCGGGTCATCTCCGCGAAATTGTCCACGTAACGCTGGACATCGTCGGCCGAATGCTGGACCGACAGCGTCTATATAAGGACGAAGTCCGGCACTAGAATCTAAATCCGTAGCGGGAGCCAAGCGATGGCTGAGAGGGCGCGCAGCGCCGACCGCATGAACCTGAACTGGGTAATGCCAGCGGAGGGAAAAGGATGAGCGTTCAAAGCGTCGACGCCGACGCTTTCGGAAAGGTCGAGACGCACGGCATCGATGCGATCCCGGCCGCCGAAAGGCACGGCCGGCCGCGCGAGCTCGGCTTTCTGTGGGCCGGCGCCTTCGCCAATTACGCGAGCCTTTTCACGGCGAGCCTGCTGACGACGTACTACGGGCTCGGCGTTTGGGACGGCCTTGCCGCCACGGTGCTGGGAACGCTCGCGGCGGCGCTCATCCTCGGCCTGCTCAGCAACACAGGGCCGAGGAGCGGGCTGCCCCAGATCATCTTTACGCGGGGCATCTTTGGGCGGCGCGGATCCTACGTCGGGGCGGCGCTGACGCTGTTCCTCGCGGTGGGCTGGTTCGCGGTCGACTGCGTCATCGCCGCCAAGGCCGGCGCGCAGCTCTTCGGTGGCGGCAACCGCGTGGTCACCTTCGCGCTTGTGATCATGATCGCCGGCATCAGTGTCGCCGTCGCCGTGTACGGCCACGCGACGATCAAGGTCCTGGAAACGTACGGCGCGATCATCTTCGCCGCGCTGGCCGCCGTCCTCTTCTTGCTCCTTGCGCCGCATTTCCACTGGGGGCAGGGCCCGTCGGTTTCAGGTGCCGACTACCCCGGCGCATTCGTGCTCGGCTTCATGACCTGCTTCGCCCTGGTCGCCTCGTGGTACCCGTTCGCAAGCGATTACTCGCGCTACCTGCCGGCGTCCAGCCCGACCCGATCCGTGACGTGGTGGCCGGTTCTCGGTGTGGCGCTGCCGATGGCCCTGCTCGGCCTGTTCGGCCTCTTGCTGCCGACCATCGACGCCAGGCTCGCGGCCGACCAGGGCGTGCTGGCTGTTATCAGCTCGCACGCCCCAGCCTGGGTCGCGGTCCCGTTCTTCCTGTTCGTGGTCGTGGGCGAGATCTGGGCCAATTACCTCGACGTCTACACGGCGGGGCTCGTCACGCTGACGATGGGGATCCGTCTGCAGCGGTGGCAGACCGCGCTGGGCTGCGGGATCCTGGGCACCGCGCTGGCCGCGTACGCCGTGCTCGTGACCGACCTCCATGTCGCTTATGAGGACTTCCTCATCCTCACGTACCTCTGGGCGCCGGCGTGGGCGGCGGTCGTGCTGCTGAGCTTCTTCGTCTTCGAGGGCAAGGCGCGCCCGCGGCTGGCGATCGCGGCCTGGCTCACCGGCACCGCGGCGAGCCTGGTGTTCGTCAACTACGAGAACCTCTTCGGCAACGTTCTGTCCTCGCCCCACTTCTTCAACGACGGGCTGATCGGCGGTCTCCGCGGCGCGGACGCCAGCGGGCTGGTGAGCATCGCCCTGGCCGCCGCCGTGTACTGGGGCGGCCGCCGCCTGCGCCCGAGTTGACGCCGGGCGCGCGGAGGGCGCACATTTGAGAATTCCCGTCGCGCTCACGATCGCGGGTTCCGACAGCGGCGGGGGCGCCGGCATCCAGGCCGACCTCAAGACGTTTGCCGCCCTGGGCGTGCACGGGACCTCGGCGATCACCGCCATCACCGCCCAGAACACCCTGACCGTCACAGAGATTCACGAGGTGCCGGTGCGTGTGATCCGCGCCCAGATCGATGCTGTGGTGGAGGACATCGGGGTGCAGGCGGCGAAGAGCGGCATGCTCGCCAGCGCGGAGATCATCGAGGCAGTGTCGGATGCCATTCGGGAGCACGGGATCCGCAACCTGGTGGTCGACCCGGTCATGGTCGCCAAGGGCGGGGCCAGGCTGCTTCACAACGATGCCATCGCGGCGCTGTACAGGCACCTCCTTCCCCTAGCGCTCGTCGTGACGCCGAACATCCCCGAGGCCGAGGTGCTCCTGGGCCGGGCGCTCGAGACCCTTGACGACCGGCGGCAGGCCGCGCGCGACCTCGTCGCCCTCGGGCCGCGGGTCGCGGTGGTCAAGGGCGGCCACGCGAGTGAATCGGACGCCATCGACGTCTTTTGGAACGGCCGGGAAATGGTGGAGCTCAAGGCCCGCCGGATCCAGACCAAGAACACCCATGGCAGCGGCTGCGCGTTCTCGGCCGCCATCACAGCCGGCCTGGCCAAGGGCGAGGATCCGCTCACGGCCGTCCGAGCCGCCAAGGCTTTCATCAGCGCCGCCATCGAGCACTCGCTCGAGCTGGGTAGGGGACATGGGCCCGTCAACCCGATGTTCGGGCTCGATTCCTGACCCGACCCCGGCCGACGCCGCTTGCGGTGCCGGCCTTCGCATAGCATCCTGTGTCCCACCGTGAGCGCTAACGGTCGATTCGGAGTCGTGGACCCCCGGAACTGGTCGGGCACGAGGTTCGACTGGGGCTTTTCGGCCCTCGGCGCAATCCTTGTCGGCGGCGGCTACCTCGACGCGTGGGAGCTCCGCAATCCGACCGTGCACCTCTGGGAGCACGCCGCCTCGCAGACGGGGTGGCTCCTGGTCACCCTGCTCCTGGCGGCAGTCGGGACGAGGAACTGGATCCGTGATCGGCGGTTCGATTCGATCGTTCCCCATGGTTACCGGCTGTCTGTCATCGGATGCCTGGTCTTTGCGGGCGGGATCCTGGTCGGAGCGTGGTGGGAGAGACTTTTCGGTCCCGACGTGATCGCGATACCCGCGGTGTTCCGCCCGCCCAACCTGATCCAGATCGCAGGCGCCGGCCTGATCGTGACCGGCCCCCTTCGGGCCGCGATCAGCAGGGGGGAGCTGGTCGCCGGGCCGACTGCCCTGATCTCGGCCACTCTCCTGCTCTCGACAGTCTTTTTCTTCACCCAGTTCGACCATCCCTATGTGAACCCGTGGGTGAACGACCCGCACGGGTTGCCGGTCAATCCATACGGATTCGTCGGTGAGGAGCTCGGGACGCTGAGCTTGATGATGCAGGCAGTTGTCGTCGTCGGCGTCACCCTCCTGGTTCTGCGCACGATTCGGCTGCGCCCAGGAAGCATGACCTTCATGCTCACCGTGACCGCAATCCCGCTGTGTGCCCAACTGGGGCACTTCGAGTACCTGGCGACCGCCGTGGTGGTGGGCGTGCTGAGCGACCTCCTTCTGTTTTGGGCTCAACCGCGTTCGGACCGCCTGACGCAGCTGCGGGTGTGGACAGCCGCGACAGGCGCGCTGCTGGCGGGCGTCTACATGGTCCAGGTGACCCTTGGCGGAGGCACGTACTGGCACACGGACGTCGTCTACGGGAGCATCGTCGTTTGCGGGCTGGTCGGTTGGCTCATGAGCTACCTCACCTTCCCCGAGCGCGAGCTGGCAAAGGCGGCTGCCGTGCTGTGGCCACCCGCGGATCAAGACTCCAGCCCAACCGCTCCCGACGTCACTGTCGAGCGCCTCGAGCACGCGCTCAAGGTCTTCAACAACATGCGCGACCTGGGCGACAGTCCCTTGGTCGGGATGCGCTGCCTACCGACACATTCGGCGGTATCGCTGAGGCAGCTGATAGAGGACGGAATCTCGGCGATGCGGGCGTCGCCGTCGCAGATCGATGCGCAGGCGGGCGAGATCCTGAACCTCTATTACGTCCACCACATCGGCGGCCACTACGCGGTCGAGCGGCGGGTCGGGCTGAGCCGCGCCGCGTATTTCAACCGCCGCTCCTACGGCGTCAGACGGCTGGTCGATCGTTTGAAAGAGCTCGAGGAGCAAGCGACTCCAGCCTGACGCTTAGCTAGCGCATCCCTAGACCAGTCCAGCCACCTGGGTGGACTTGTCCAGCCTTCGTACCCCGACTCATTGCGGACTTGATTCGGACCTCAGCGGTAGAGGTCTGTTTCGACGCTCCCCCTCACCGAGCCCAACCGGGCCGGAAGGAGGAGCCAGATGTTCGGAACCAGCCGTCAGAACAAGCGCTCAGGACTCGAGCGCCTCGACCTCGCGGAGCTGCACTTCGCCGCGGAGATGCCGGTCGGGAGGCGGGTGGATCTGCCGGGCCGCGGCACGATCTTCGTCCGCGAGGCCGCGGGCCCCCCAGGAGCGCCCACGGTGCTGCTCGTGCACGGGCTGCTCGCCAGCGCCGACCTCAACTGGTCGCTGGCCGTCCCCGAGCTCGCCACGTGCTTTCGTGTCATCGCTCCCGACCTGCGTGGTCATGGCGACGGCATCCCGACGCGCCGGTTCGACGGGGCGCAGTGCGCCGACGACCTGGCCGCGATCGTCGAGACCCTCGAGCTCGGCCGGGTAATCGTCGTCGGCTATTCGTTGGGCGGGTTGGTGGCGCAGCTGTTCGCGCGCCGCCATCCAGGGCTGGTCTCGGGCCTTGTGCTCTGCGCGACCGCCCACAACTTCGCTTCGGCCGGCGGCGGTTCCGCGATGCGTTTGCTGACGCGCGCTGCACAGTTCGCGCCCGCGCGGGTGCGCAGGGCGGCGATGATGGCCGTGCTTGCCCCGCGGTCGGCGGATGGCGGTCAGGGTCGTTGGGTGATGGACCAGGTCGCCAAGCACGACACACGCGCCATCCTCCAGGCGGCGACCGAGGCGATCGGCTTCGATTCCAGCGACTGGCTGGGCGCCGTGGTGGGTCCGAGCGCAGTGGTGTTGACCACGCAAGACCAGGTCGTGTCGCCGGCGGTCCAGCGCGAGCTGTGCCGGGTCCTCGCCAACCCTGTCGTGCACGAGGTCGAGGGCGACCACTTCATCTGCGTCAAGCGGCCCGAGGTGTTCAACCGGGCCCTGGTCGCCGCCTGCACCAGCGTTACTGGGAGTTAAAGCCCCACGAACGCAGAGGCTTCGCCGTGCGTTCGCGGGGACCCCTTATTAGTCGGCGAGCGGTGCCGGGATGCCGACTTTCATCAGCTCGATCTGCGAGGAGACGTTGAGCTTCTGATAGACCTTCTGCAGGTGGGTCTCCACAGTCCGCGGCGAAAGTGACAGGTGCTCCGCGATCTGGCGCACCTTGAGTCCGTCGGCGGCGAGCGCGGCCACGCGCCGCTCCTGGGGCGTGAGGTCGTCCGGGCCGAGGTGCTTGCGCTGGCGGCCGCCGGCCGCATGCAGCTCTTCCATGGCCTGCTGCGCCAGCCACGTCGCGCCGGATTCGGTCGCGACGTCGGCAGCCTTGTTGAGATACGGTCTCGCCTCGACCGATTTGCCGAGCTGCCGGAGGAAGCGCCCGAAGAAGATCATCGTGCGGATCTCGGAAAGCGGCTGGCGGATCTGCGCGTACAGGTTCAGGGCGTCGCGATAGAGCGTCTCGGCCAGCTCGTTGTCGCCCGCCTTCTCGGCCAGCTGCGCGCGGCCGAACAGCGCGGTGGCCCGCGGCCACTGGCAGGGCAGGTCCGGGCTCCGGGCCTCGAGCCCTGCGACGACCCGTGCAGCATCGTCGAGGCGCCCGCAGGCGACGTGCGCGGTGATCGCGTCGCGCGACCACGGCACAATGCAGGGTTCGAAGAGCCCGGCCTGGTTGGCGATCGTCTCGGCGACCAGAAAGAAATCGCTCGCCTGCTGCTGCTGGCCGCGGCGGCCCGCGATTATGCCTCGCATGCGCTGGATCCAGATCCGGAGGATTAGGGCCTGCGGCAGCTTCTCCAACCGGTCGCACCAGGCGGCCGCCTCGTCGATGCGTCCCAGCTCCAGGACCGTGGCAGCGTTCGCGATCCACGCATAGCCGGCCAAGGATGGCACGAGGTCCACCATCCTCAAGGCGTGCTCGGCGTGGGCCAGCGCGTCGCTCAGGCGGCCGCGCCTGATGAGCGCGTTCGTGCGCAGTGAATCGAGGAGGCCGATCGCCATCGGCGCGCCGAGCTGCTCGGCGGCATGGTAGGCGATGTCGAGCACGCGGCCGGCCTCGTCGTAGTTTTCCGCGAACTCGGAGATGAACATGTAGTTGCCGAGCGGTCCCCAGCTCCACGTGGGGTCGACGGTTTCCAGGAGCGGGTTGAGCTCCGCCTCTGCGGCGGCAGCAGCCGCCGCGGGCAAGCCCTCGGCGGACCCAGAGATGAAGGTGACCATTGCCCAGGTCGAATCTGCCCGCCGTCTCACGTCCGGATCGGCACCTTGAGCCAGGAGTCGGGCTCGCGTTGCGTAGTCGACGGCGCGCGCGATCCCTCCCGCAATCCAGCATGCCGTCGCGCGGTCGAGCAGCGCCTCGATCGCGGGTGTGGGGTCCGAGCCGGCGAGCCCCAGCTCGGCTGCGGCCGCAAAATGCGACTCCGCGGCGCGCGCGTCGCCGCTCGCGAACAGGGCGCGGCCGAGCATGCGATGGACGTGCGAGCGGCCATCGCCATCAACAGCAGACCCATCCAGGACGCGGGTGTAGATGGCGACCGCCTTGGCCGGCTCGCCGGTGGACAGGAGTGTTTCCGCAAGGCCCATCAGCAGCTGCGGCGACGGGCTGTCACCCGCGAGCGTGAGCGCGGACTGCAGGCGGTGACGGGCAGTGGCCACCGCGCCGTCGGCCATCGCCGCGCGGCCCGCTCGCTGGAGGACAGCGATCGCCTCGGCATCACCGAGGAGCTGTCCGCTCACAGCGTGCTCGGCGGCTTCCGCCGGCTGGGCGCCGTGAGCGAGGAGGTGCCGGAATGCCTCGGCATGCCATCGCTCGCGGACCGGCGGAGCCATGTCTTCGTACAGGGCCTGCTGAAAGAGCGGGTGCGTGAACTGCGCCCAACCCGCCTGGGCCGGCCGGACCAAACCGGTGTCGACGAGAACAGCCAGGGCTTCGGTCGCTTCGCGCTCATCGAGCCCAGCCACCCGCGCCGCGAGCAGCGGCCTGAACTCGATGCCGAACACGCTGGCGGCGTGGGCGTAGCGGAGGTCGGCGCCCGGGCCCGCGATGCGGGCCAGCATGATGGTGGCCTCCGGTCCGCGTTCGTCGAGCTCAGCCAGGCTGCGACCATCTCGCAGATGGCGCGCGATCTCCTCAAGGAAGAGGGGGTTGCCGCCGCTCGCGGCCCAGGCCCGGTCGATGGTCTCCTCGGCTGGCTTGCCACCCATCTGCTCCGTAAGCAGCGCAGTCGCCGCCGGCGGGCTGAGTGGCACCAGCTGTTCCAACTGTGCTTGACCCTGCTGGGCCAGGTGGCGCGCGAGGTCGAGCGCCGCCCGCGGCCAGGGCCGAAGCGTTGCCACCAGCGCCACCGGGATCGAGCTCAGGCGGTGGGTGAGGAAGGAGACCAGCGCCAGTGAGTCGGGGTCGGCCCAATGGAGGTCGTCGAGCAGGATCAGCGCCGGCTCTTTTCGAGATTCGAGGTGGCGCAGGGTCGCATAGAAGTACGCCGCCCGCGCATCGAGGCCGGCCGAGGCCGCGGTCCTCCGTACGTCGATCGGAGTCCCTGCGCCGACACCTCGTAGGGCTTCGCTGACGATCCCGAAATGGAGCGTTGCCTCCATCGCCTGTCCCCGGCCTATCCCGACGGCGAACCCCGTGGCCTGCTCTCGCGCTTGCTCGAGCACGCTCGTCTTGCCGAGCCCGGCTTCGCCGATCACGAAGATAGCCTGCCCCTGCCCAGCACGCGCTCTTTCGAGCACGAGGGCGATGGCCGCCATAACCCCTTCCCTTTCGAACAAGGCGTCCGGGGCGAATCTTAAGTCTCCGTGGCCTTACGGATGCCCAAAGGACCCGCCGCGCCTAGCATTCGGGTCGACGTGATGGCCGACGGGGCGCCGGGGGGCGTGAAGCGGAGGTTGGCGCGGGTCCGCCGCAAGCTGCCCGCACTCTGGGAGCGAGCGGCGTCCGCCCTTGCCGGAGGTCAGGAGCACCTCGCGGGCCTGGCTCTCCGGCGGCGGCGCGTGCTTTTGCGGGAGCTCGACAACCTGTCGCAGCTCATCGTCACGAAGGCACCCCACAGCGGGGTGCTGGCACGCATCGATGCCGCCGACCGGCTGCTCGACGCGAGCCTCTGCGAAGCGTCTCGCACCAGCTCGCCCCAGCCGCGCGAGGTGGTCGCGCTCGATCTCGACCCCGCGGTTCAGTCCGATCTTCGGCAGCTGCGAGCGAAAATCCGAAACGAAAGAGGCCCCGGCTCAGTTTCTGACCAAAAGGAAGAAGGAGCGTGATGGCCCCCGCGACCTCGCCCGCCCTGCGCAAACCCAGGCAGCCCGGAGTCGCCAGCTCGCGCTTCACATGGACGTTCGTGCTCCTGTGCGTGTGGCTGATGGCCGGCGCGTATCTCGACTCCTGGCACCACCACAACCTGGTCCGGCCCGAGACCAATTTCCTCTCGCCCTACCACATCCTTCTCTACTCGGGAATGCTCGCGATCGGGATCTTTCTTGCCATCAACGTCTACCGCAACTACCGCCGCTACGGCACCTGGGATGAGCTCCTCCCCGACGGCTACGGCGTCTCGCTGCTCGGCACGGTGCTCTTCGGCGTCGGTGGGGCGCTCGACTTCCTGTGGCACAGCCGCTTCGGCTTTGAGCTCAGTGTGGCTGCCCTGTTCAGCCCACCACACCTGTTCCTGATGCTCACGGGCGGGCTGATCGTGAGCGGTCCCCTGCGCGCGGCCATACGCCGAGGCGGGAACTTCGCGACCTGGCCCGCCATCATCTCGGGCGCGCTCACGCTCTCGATGCTCACCTTCTTCCTGCAGTTCGACCAGCCTCTCATCGATCGCTGGGCGGCCGGAATCGTGCCTGATGGGCGTGGCCCGATCTGGATGGAAGAGGAGTTGGGGATGATCGGGCTGATCCTGTATGCCGCGATGGTGACCGGCCTGCTGGTGATACTCCTCCGGAGGTTTGAGCTTCCGATCGGCGCCGTGACGGTGACCATCACCATCAACGCCTTGCTCGTGAGCCCGGTCGCCAACCACACCGAGCTGGTCCTGGCGGCGCTGCTCGGCGGTGTCGCCGGCGACGTGCTCCTTTACGCCCTGCGACCTTCACCTGCTCGCCCGCGCGCCTTCCATACCTTCATGTTCGCGGCGCCCGCCGCCCTGACCGCCGCTTACCTGACCGTCCTCGGGGCGACCACAGGCGTGTGGTGGGAACCCACGATCTGGGTCGGTGCCGTGCCCGTGACCGGCATGGTCGGCTGGTTGGTGAGCTTCATCGCGCTCCCCGGCCCTGCCGCCAGGAGCCGGATCGTGCAGACCGACCCCGCCGCCTAAAGATCAGTACATCCGCTGACGACATCGGCTCGGGCGCTGCCTACGGTGGACCCATCGCAGTCCACGTTAGGAGGAGAACGAAGACCATGTCTCTCAACCCGGAAGTCGAAGGAACCGACGCCCTCGGCCAGCCGGCCGAGGCGGAGGTTCGGAACCCGTATGCGATCGCAGCGCCGGTGGCGCCGCCCGTCGCGTACGCACCGCCTCCACCCCAGGCGCCGCCGTGGGAAGCACAGGTCGTCGCCGCCCCGGCGCCGGCCCAGGCTCCGGCCCGCAGGCGGCCGGGCTGGATCGTCCCCGCGGCCATCGCCGTCGTGGGCCTGATCGTTTCGGGCACGCTCGGCTACTTCCTCTACGCCACCACCGGGCAGCGGGACACCGCCAGGCACCAGCTGGCTTCGACGCAGGCCACGCTGGCCGACACCGAGAAGCAGTTGGCTGCGCGCAAAGCCACCGACGCGTACCTGGGCGTCTACCTGACGAACAGCGGGCGCGTCATGACCGAGTACCAGAACGTGGTCGCTTGCGACACCTACGCCACCTGCCGGACCTCCAGCCAGGAAGCACTGACTGATATGAAGTCGTTCCAGACCGCTCGTACCACTGTTGCGGTCCCGTCGTCGCTTGCGAGCTCAGACAGCCAGATGGGCGATGCGCTCAGCGCGGCCATCGCGGCGGACCAGGAGTTCATCAACGGCCTCGACACCAACAACCAGGCCAAGATCGACGAAGGTTTCAAGAAGTTCAACGCCGCCATGCTCAGCTTCGCGAAGGCCGAGGCGGCACTCGCGGCCTCTCTCAACTAGGCGACGTGGAAACCATCGCGGGCAACCGTGCAGCGCTGGCCGGCATCTGGTCCGGGGACCGGGTCCGGCCGGTCGCGCGCGGCCTCCGCCGGCTGGGCCAGCTACCCAGATGGACCATGGTGGCGGCCGTCGCGGTGATGCTGTCAGTGGCGGCGCCCGCAGCCGGACTTGGCCTCGCCATCCACACGATGAGCTCGCAGGCGCGCGCGATCGACGCGCTTCGGGCCGACGTCCGCGGCCTCCAGGCTAAGGTCGACGCGCAGCCGGATTGGAGCGTGATCGCCGCCAAAGTGGAGCCGTCGGTTTTCATCATCGAGACCGATTACGGTCTTGGGTCCGGCTGGGTCGCCCGCTCCGACCAGTCGGGCTCAGAGCTGGTGACGAACTTCCACGTCATCGCGGACGCGTGGAACGCCGGGATCGTCACAGTCCGCGTCCGCCAGGGCGACCGCACCATCAAGGCCCTGATCACGAGGGTCGATCCCAACGACGACCTCGCCGTCATCCACGTCGCGGGGATCCTTCCCGCCCTACAGACCGCTCAGGCCCGACCCACCCTGGCCCAGGCCGTCATGGTCGTCGGCGCACCGCTGGGGTTGGGCGGCAGCCTGTCGGTGGGCGTGATCTCAGGCTTTCGAAGCCTGGAGGGGAGCGACTTCGTGCAGTTCTCCGCTCCCATCAGCCCCGGCAACAGCGGGGGACCGGTCGTGGACGCCCGTGGTCGCGTGGTGGCCGTCGCATCGGCCAAGTTCGAAGGGCAGGGCGTCGAGGCGCTCTCGCTGGCGATCCCCGTCCAGATCGCGTGCAACATGGTCGTCGCCTGTTCGGTCGGCTCTGATCAGTAGCCTATCGGAGGATAGGTAAGCGACCGACCCCCTCGACTGGTGCGTTGTGGATCTGTAAACCAGTAACTAATGGGGGTAGCGGATGGCGATCGTGATCCCAAGCCCGCTGATTGGGGCAGCCCAGACCAGGATCGGAAAGGCGCGCATCGTGCGGGTCTCCGATCGTGAGATCCGCGCTCACAACGGACGCGTCGGGCAACTCTGCGTCCGCATCGGGCGCCAGCTGGGGATGACGGCTTCGGAGCAGCGAGTCCTCGCCCGGTCGGGCTTGCTCCACGACATTGGCAAGCTCGGGATTCCCGGGTCAATCCTCCACAAGCACGACCCACTCGACGACTCGGAATGGAAGCTCATGAAGACGCATCCCGAGGTCGGCCTGCGGATCCTGCAGTGGGCAGGGCACTTCGAACGGGCGCTCCTGGCGGTTCTGCACCACCACGAGCGGATGGACGGCACCGGCTACCCGCATGGACTGGTGGGCGACGCGATTCCGATCGAGGCGCGGGTGGTCGCGGTAGCTGACATGTATGACGTGCTCACGTCCGACCGGCCATACCGGCGTGCGCGGGACGAGCGCGAAGCGCGCCGCGTCCTCCAGGATGAGGCCGGCCCGCACCTCGATCCCGTGGTCGTCAGCGCGCTCATCAGATCGCTCGACGAAGAGGCTCCGCCGCCCGCAGTCTTGCACTAACCTCCAGGTCATGGCCACGGGGCCGAAAGCTCGCGAGAAGGCGCTCCCATTCGTCCAGCTCGACTACCTGTACACGCCCAGCAATGACGTCGCCGCCGACGCGCGCTATTTCACCGAGGTGCTGGGCGGCAGGCTGGCCTTCAGCGTCGAGGGGATGGGCGCCCGGGTGGCGAAGATCGAGCTCACCGAGGGCCCGCCCCACGTACTGCTGACCGATCACCTGGATGGCGATCGGCCGATCTTCATCTATCGGGTGGACGACCTGGACGGTGCCATGCGCGACTTGAAGAAGCGAGGTTGGAAGAAGGCCCAAACCCTCGAGATCCCTATGGGCCCGTGCTGCTCCTTCACGACGCCCTCAGGCCACCGCCTCGCGATCTACGAGCTCACGCGCCCGGACGTGGCCAGGCACTTCGACGGCCGCCACGACTTCTGAGCGCAGGATGAGCTTGACGGTATTCCGTGACACTTGAAGCCGACGGACTACTGTTCGCTGCCGACCTAACCCAGCGCGAAACGGTAGTCGCAAGTCTAAGCTCCCAGCGTGCAAAGATCAGGCGCCGGCCTCGCAGCTGTTGGCGCCGAGCGCCGCCTGGCAATTTGGTTCGCCAGATACGCGATCGCGCTCCTTGCGCTCGCCTTGTTCGTCGCTGGAGACGTCCCGTTCGCCCTGTTACTGATCGTGTTGAGCGAGGTGCTGTTCCTCACCTTGCGACCAAGGCCAAAGCTCGGCGCATCCACATATCGGCCACCTGCGCCGGAGCAATGGCAGACCCCAATCACTGTGTTGAGATGGACGTCTCTCATCAGCAGTGTCTGGGCCATCGTCACAGGTGCCGTGGTCCTCACGATCGCGATCACGATCGTGATCGTGGTCCTCGTAGTCATTGGATGGCACCACGGACTCGGTGCGAGCAACTTCGCCGTGCTGGCGCTCTTTGGCCTGTGGTTGTTGACACGGCCATTGTGGATTGCGCCTCTCAGGAAAGCCCTCAGAGTGGAGGCCACCCGGCAACTTGCGCCTCACATGGCCACCCTCCACGTCGGCACCGACGGCGTTGAGGTCGACATGCGGCCCGCGTTTATACGCCGCGCGCCGGAAAGCTATCGGTTCTCGGTGGGCTTTGCCGAGCTCGATGAGGTCCGCATCATGGACGGGCTCACCGCCCAGGGCTACTGGGGATCGATGGGTCAGTACGACCCCACAATCGGCATCAGAATGGAATTGGAGCTGCTCCACTTCGTCGCCGACCAGAAAGCCAGGCCGTCCATCCTTGGCCTGATTGGTTTCGGCACGCATCTGTTGCTGCGCGGTTCGACCCTGCTCTACTTGATCGGTAACGCAGACCCGTTTGCAGTGGATGCGCTGACCGCATGGCAGGCCTGGCGTGCCGCGCATCCCGCGCCCGCAACCCCGACGCCGTAAGACTCGCGCGCACCGTCTCGTAGGCCGCGTTCAGATCTGCGCCTGGGCCATGTCTTCGCTGAGCAGCAAGTAGCTCGTCCAGCAGCGACCCGGGGGGCGGTGCGGCCAAGTCGGAACTCGGATCTCAACCATCAGCCGGTGTTCTGGAGGCCGGCCGCGACGCCGTTCACGGTCAGCAGGAACAGCCGCTCGGCGCGCGCTCGCTGCTGCGCCGAGCCTCCTTTCGCGCGGAGCGCGCGGAGCGCTCGCAGCTGCAGGTGTGAGAGCGCATCGACATAGGGGTTGCGCAGCTCGACCGCCCACGACAGGACCCGATGCTTCTCCAGCAGGCGCGTATGGCCCGTGACCGCGAGGACGTTCTTCTTGGTCAGGTCGTATTCATGGAGGACGCGGGCCGCCAGGTCCGCCCGATCGCCCAGCGCGAGGTACCGCGCAGCTATCCGCCGGTCGGTCTTGGCGAGGCTCATCTCCGCGTTGTCGAGCAGGACGTTGAAAAGCGGCCATGACGCGTACGCTCGGCGCAGGTCCTCGAGTCGCGCTGCCGCCAGGCCGCTGCCGAGGCCGTACCAGCCAGGCAGGTTGAGTCGCATCTGCGACCAGGCGAACACCCACGGGATCGCCCGCAGGTCATCGAGCTCCGTGCTCCCACCATGCCGCCGCGCCGGCCGGGACGCGATTCGCATGCGGCTCAACTCGTCGATCGGGCTCACCTCGGCGAACCAATCGGCAAAGCCGCTGGTCTCGACGAGCCCGCGATAGGCGGCGCGGGCCGCGGCGTCCACCTCGAGGGCGAGGCTGCGAAAGCGGCGCGATGGATCCACGCGCGACGTGGCGGTCGAGGCTTCGAGGACGGCCGAGGCCACCTGCTCCAGGTGGCGCCTGGCGATGGCCGCGTTGCCATAGCGCGCGAAGATCACCTCGCCCTGCTCGGTGACCTTGAAACGGCCGGCGACGGATCCAGGCGCCTGGGCGCGGACGGCTCGATTGGCCGGACCGCCACCGCGCCCGAGCGCTCCGCCGCGCCCGTGGAACATGGTGAGCCGCACGCGCCGCCGCTTCGCCCATGCGGTCAGCTGCGCTTGCGCTTCGTAGAGCGCGAGGGTGGCCGGCAGCGGCCCGACCTCCTTGGTCGAATCCGAGTAGCCGAGCATCACCTCCAGCGACCGGCCGGTCTTCGCCAACCGGCGCTTCACGGGCGGGAGACCGAGCATCTGATCCATCACCCTGTGCGCCGCGCGCAGGTCGGCGACAGTCTCGAACAGCGGGATGACATCCAGCACAGGAGGTGTGCCGCCCGTTGCGTGCTCGGCCAGCTCGTACACCGCAGCGATGTCGCCGACGTCGCGGGTGAAGCTCACGACGTAGCGGCGGCAGGCGTCCGTGCCGAACCGGGTCTGGATGGAGGCGATCGCACCCAGGGTGTCCAGCACCTCCCGCGTGATGGGCGGGACCGCGCCGTCCGAACGCAGCCCTGTAAGCGCCCGTACATGCACGTCGCTGTGCTGGCGCACCTCGAGCTCCGCCAGGTGAAACCCGAAAGTCTCCGCCTGCCAGATGAGGTGCTGCAGCTCTCCATATGCCTGTCGTGGCGCGCCGGCGCCGGCGAGGGAGCCCTGCACGCTGCGGAGGTCGGAGACGAGCTCTGAGGCGGACGAGTACGCTGCCGCCGCGCGCATTCGCGTGGCGCGGACGCGGTCGGCGACGTGGAGCAAAAATTGACGGTGCTGCTCGGAAGGCGAGCGCTTCTCGAGGTCGGCCCAGCGATCGGGCTCTTTGTTGCGCAGCGTGGCGATGCGGCGTCGAAGGTCCGCGCTGGGTGGGGTGGTCGCCGCATCAGCCGTCAGCGCGCGGCCGATGCGATTAGCCGCGGCCTCGAGCGCGAGCAGCGCGTGCTCGGCCTGGATCACCATCGTCTCGGCGGTCACCCTGGCGGTCACTGAAGCGTTGCCGTCGCGGTCGCCACCCACCCAGCTGCCGAAGCGCAGGAATGCCGGCGCGATTGGAGGGCGCATGCCGCTGTCAGAGGGGCCGAGCGCCCAGTCCAGCGCGCGATAGATCTCGGGCGCGACTCGAAATAACGTCTCGTCGAAGACCGCCATCGTGGAGCGGACCTCGTCCAGGGGTGAGACCCCCGATGAGCGCAGCTGTCCTGTCCGCCACAGTGAGTCGATCTCCTCGGTGAGCTTTCGCCTCGACTCGCGCCGCTCGCCCTCGGACGCCCTCGGGTCTTCGAGACGATCGAGCTGCTCGCCCACCCGGCGGATCGCGGCCACGACCGCGCGGCGCCTGGCCTCGGTCGGGTGGGCCGTGAAAACGGGGTGCACCTCCAGGCAGGCGAGCACCTCCATCAGGCGCCGCCGCCCATGTTTGCGGCGGAGCTCGGCCACGGTGGCGGCCAGCGATTCCGGCTGCGGCCCGGAAGCATCGCGTTCGCGCAAGACCCGCGCCCGGTGATGCTCCTCGGCCAGGTTGACGAGGTGGAAGTAGCACGTGAAGGCGCGCGCCACCTGCTCGGCGCGTTCCAGGGACCATGAGGCGACGATCCTTTCGGTCTGGCGTTCGTGGACGTCAGCCTCCCGGGCGCGGATCACCGATCGCCGCAGGATCTCGACGTCTCTCAGGAGGCTCGCGCCGCCGTAGTCCTTGATGACGCGACCGAGCTCGTCGCCGAGCATGCGCACGTCCCGGCGCAGCGCGTCGGGGATGGCCTGCCGGGCGGAGGCTCTGGTCGGGCTGGTCGTCAAGTCTTGGCGGACGTCCGCGGCTGCTGCGCGTATTCGAAGGAGTCGAGCAAGGCCGCGAGCGACGCTTCGATGATGTTGCTCGAGCAGCCGACGGTCGTCCATCGCTTTGGCCCCTTGCCCGATTCGATGAGCACGCGAGTCGTCGCGGCGGTGCCGGCCTCGCCGTCGAGGATGCGCACCTTGTAGTCGTGCAGGCTCACGCCCCTAAGCGCGGGGAACTTCGGGCTGAGCGCTTTGCGCAGAGCGGCGTCGAGGGCGTTGACCGGCCCGTTGCCCGAGGCGGCCGTGTGGTACACGGCGCCGCCCACCTCCACCTTGACCGTCGCCTCCGCGTGCACCGAACCTCCGTCCTTGCGGACGAGCGTCGTGAAGTCGGCCACCTTCCAGGGCGCCTGGTATCCGGGCTGCAGGCGTCGCAGCAGCATCTCGAAGGAGGCGTCGGCGGCCTCATACGAATAGCCCTGGTGCTCGAGCTCCTTCAGGTGCTGGACCAGCCACTGTGTGTGCGGGTCATCGCGGTCGAGCTCGAGCCCGAACTCGCGCGCCTTGGCGAGGACGTTGCCGCGCCCCGAAAGCTCGGAGACCAACACGTGCGGCTCGTTGCCGACCAGGCTCGGGTCGATGTGCTGGTACGAATCGCGATGCTTCAGCACCGCCGCGACATGCTGGCCGCCTTTGTGCGCGAACGCGCCGTACCCGACGAAGGGCTGCTGTAGCGGCAGCGCCACGTTCGCGATCTCGGCGATCGTGCGAGAGAGGTCGGTGGCGCGAGCCAGCGTTCCCTCGGGCAGAGCGTCCATTCCGAACTTCAACACGAGGTTGGCGACCACCGACACCAGGTTCGCGTTCCCGCAGCGCTCTCCGTACCCGTTGATCGTGCCCTGCACCATGTCCGCGCCCGCCGTCACGCCTTCGAGGGTATTGGCCACGGCCAGCTCGCAGTCGTTGTGGCAATGGATGCCGACCCGGGCGCCAGTCTGGATTTCGCCGAGCGCGCGCCGTACCGCCTCCACCCCCTCGCGGATCTGGGCCGGAAGGCTCCCGCCGTTGGTGTCGCACAGGACGACCCAGGACGCGCCCGCGCGGGCGGCTTCGAGGCAGACCTCGATCGCGTACTCGGAATCGCGCGCGAAGCCGTCAAAGAAGTGCTCCGCGTCGAAGATGACCTCGTGCCCGCTAGCCACCCCGTACGCGACCGACTCCCGCACCATGGCCAGGTTCTCGTTCGGCGTCGTCTGCAGGACCGTGCTCACCTGCCAGGTGTCGCTCTTGCCGACCAGTGTCCAGGTCGGCGCCTCGCTCCGGGCCAGCGCGTTGAGGTTGGCGTCGTCCGCGCAGGTGCCGGCCGCCCGCCGGGTCGCTCCGAACGCAGCCAGCCGGGACCGCTTGAGTGGATGGGCGGCCAGCTCGGCGAACAGCTCCTCGTCCTTAGGGTTCGAGCCCGGGAATCCGCCCTCGACGTAGTCGAATCCGAGCCCGTCGAGGGTTCGGGCGATGCGCAGCTTGTCCGAGGCGGAAAACGACACGGCGGGGCCCTGGGCGCCGTCGCGCAGGGTCGTGTCGTAGATCACGATCCGTCGTGGGGCGCCGGTTCGGTGGGTGTTGTTGGCTTTCTTGGGCATAAAAAAACCTCCAGGCCTTCTCTGGCCGGGAGGTCCCTCGACATCAGCGACGAGCTAAGTCGGAGAACCTCCCCGATTAATCTCAATGGGCGCCCTGCGCGCGCCCGGCGTGGCGATCTCGTTCCGCTTGAGCATGGAAACCCAAGGGTAAGGCATGCGAGGCGATCGAGTCATGGTTCCCGCCTCCAAAACCGGGGCACGGCCCTCGTGTCACGGAGACAGGGAGGATCGCCTCGGGCGCAACGCCCAAATTACCTGTTGACAAACCGTTCGAACCGGACTACGGTTTGTGAAATCAGTTCGACATTGTCGAACACTAGTCAGATATAGGGGGTCGGAGAAAGATGCATTCGATGCCACAGCGCGCATTGGCCGAGTTATTCGGCACGGCGGCGTTGGTTCTGGTCGGTCCGGGGTCGGTCGTCGCGACGCTGACCCTTGCGGGGAAGGCGGTGCCCGCGGTGACCGAGGCGGACCTGCTTGCGATCAGCTTTGCGTTTGGCTTCATCATCACCGCCCTCGTCTACGCGATCGGCAAGGTCTCCGGCTGCCACATCAACCCCGCGGTCACGTTCGCACTGGCCGTGACGAAGCGCTTCCCATGGAAGGAGGTCCCCGTTTACTGGGCCGCCCAGTACGTCGGGGCGATCATCGGCGCGTTTGCCATCTGGGGCGTGTTCGGGCACAACGCGGTCGGCTTCGGCATGGGCCAGACGAAATTCATCGACCAGTCAACGAGCTACTACATGCAGGCCGCGCTCGCCGAGGCGCTCGGCACCGGGCTGCTCATCTTCGCGATCCTCGGTATCGTCGACTCGAAGTCCCCGACGCAGCTCGCCGGCATCGTGATCGGCGGCGCGGTGGTCGGGATCATCCTCATCTTCGGTCCCGTCACGGGAGCGTCCCTCAACCCGGCGCGCGCATTCGGCCCGGAGCTGGTGCAGGCGATCGCCGGCGGCACGACCTTCTGGAGTGAGTACGTGCCCGTCTACCTGGTCTCCGGCTTCATCGGCGCGGCGGCCGCGGCATTCCTCTATGACTTCCTCGCCAACCCGCGGCTGGTCGCGCGGCCGATCATCGAAGCGGTCACCCACGAAGAGACCGCCCGCGCAGCCGCCAACTAGATTTCAATTCCGACAGGAGAAAAAAGCAGAATGGCAGTCGAAACCAACCAGATGCGTAAGTTCCTCAACGACCCGGCGGCGGTCGTCAAGGAGTCCCTGAAGGGACTCGCGGCGGCCCATCCCGACCTGCTGCGTTACGACGTCGCCAACCAGATCATCGTGCGCAAGGGCGCCCCCAAGAAGGGCAAGGTGGCACTGATCTCGGGCGGCGGGTCGGGCCACGAACCGCTCCATGGGGGCTTCGTCGGTCTCGGCATGCTGGATGCCGCGGCGCCCGGAGAGGTTTTCACCTCGCCAGTCCCCGGACAGATGCTCGCCGCCACGAAGGCCGTGGACGGCGGGGCCGGCGTCGTCCACATCGTCAAGAACTACACGGGCGACGTTCTCAACTTCAAGCTGGCGGCTGAAGACGCCGCCGACGAGGGCATCAAGGTCACCTCGGTCGTCATCGACGACGACGTCGCGGTGCAGGACTCCCTGTACACGGCCGGGCGGCGCGGCGTCGGCGCCACGGTCCTGGCGGAGAAGATTGCGGGCGCGGCGGCTGAAGCCGGGTCTGACCTGGCCAAGGTCACCGACACGATCAAGAGGGTGAACGCGCGCGCGCGCTCATTTGGAGTGGCCCTGTCCTCATGCGTGCCTCCGGCTTCCGGAAAGGCCATCTTCGAGCTGCCCGAGGGCCAGATCGAGTTGGGCGTCGGCATCCACGGTGAGCCAGGACGCCGGCGGGCTCCCCTTGGCAGCGCCAGCGAGGTCGTGGACGTCATGGTCGAGGCAGTCCTCTCGGACCTCAAGCTGAAGCACGGCAGCAAGGTGCTCGCATTCGTCAACGGCATGGGCGGCACGCCGCTGCTAGAGCTCTACCTTATCTATGGCGAAGTCGACGAGAAGCTTCGCAAGGCCGGCGTCGAGCCGGTTCGCAACCTGGTCGGCAGCTACATCACCTCCCTCGAGATGGCCGGCGCCTCGCTGACCGTGCTCGAGCTGGACGAAGAGCTCATCAAGCTCTGGGACGCGCCCGTGCACACGGCCGCGCTCCGCTGGAGGGTCTGACACTCTAACTTGATCACGAATGAAAACAGGGGTCCCCACGAAATCGCGGTGGAAGCGCCGGGGGGAAGCGCTTCGCGCGGCCCGGCGCGGGGTGCGGATTTCGTGGGGCTGAGGGTTATGGACGCGGCCACGATCAGCTCCTGGATGCGTGAGATCGACGCGTCGGTGCGCACCGAGCGGGACCACCTGGTCCAGCTCGACGCCGCCATCGGCGACGGCGACCACGGCACCAACATGGTCAGGGGCTTCGAGGCCGTCGTCCAGGCCCTCGGCGCTGACAATGGATCACCGCCCGGGCGTCTGCTCATCATCTCCGGCCGGACCCTGGTGTCGACCGTTGGCGGCGCAAGCGGCCCGCTGTGGGGCTCCGCGCTCCGCAGCGGCGGGCGCGTGCTGGGGGATCAAACGACCTTCGATGGCTCGCAGCTCGTCGAGGTCCTGGCGGCGGCGCTGGCATCGGTCAAAGACCTCGGTACCGCGGCACTCGGCGACAAGACGATGGTCGACGCCCTCGAGCCCGCGGTGGAAACCCTGCGAGAGCGAATCGCCGACGGCGCACCACTTTCGCGGGCGTTGGACGATGCCGCGGCCGCGGCGGAAGCCGGAATGCGAGCGACCATCCCGCTGCAGGCGAGGAAGGGCCGCGCCTCATACCTCGGCGAGCGCTCCGTCGGACACCAGGATCCCGGCGCGACCTCGACCGCGCTCATCGTGCGAGCTCTTCAGCGGGCGGTCGGATCCGAGCCCTGATGGGCGAGCGCTTGACTCATGGGGCGGGCGCCGCCCCCGGTGTCGCGTTCGGCCACGCGGTCGTGCTCGATCGACCTCGACCCCTGGCCCGGACGGCCATCGCGCCGGCGGCCCGTGGCCGCGAGGCAGATCGCGCCAGGGCCGCGCTTGAGGCTGCAGCCGGTGAGCTGCAGGACATAGCGGCACGATTGCGAGAGAACGGTCGCAACGACGAGGCGGAAATCGTCGAAACGGGGGTACTCATGGCCGCCGACCCCGGCTTGATCGAGCGCGTGGAGTCGCTCGTCCTGGAGTCAGGCCTGCCCGCCGATGCCGCCATCGCCGAGGCGGCGGAGCAAATCGCGATGGAGCTTGCGAAGCTGGCCGATCCGACGCTCGCGCTGCGTGCAGATGACGTGCGCAGCCTGGGCCGCCGTGCAGCCGCGCATGCAGGAGGGGGCAGGACGACCGCGGCCGGCGGCGTGCTCGTGGCAAAGACCCTGGGGCCGGCAGACGTGGCAGACGTGAGCGCCACCGGCATCGCGCTGGTCGGCGGAGGAGTGACCGCCCACGCTGCCATCGTGGCCCGTTCATTGGGAATCCCCATGGTGGTCGGGCTCGGCGCCGATGTGCTCGAGGTCGAAGACGGGGAAGAGGTCGTTCTCGATGGCGATGCCGGGCTCCTCGTTCGCAACCCAGGCGCGGCGCGGATCGCCGCAGCTCGCGCTGAGGGCGATCGCAAGCGCAGGGGCAGGGACGCAGCGCGGGCGCAGAGGCTCGAGCCCGCAAAAACGCGGGACGGCAGGCGGATCGCCGTCCTCGGCAATGCCGCCAGCGTGGCCGAGGTTGTCGAGGCGCTCGAGCAGGGCGCCGAGGGCGTGGGCTTGCTCCGTACAGAGCTGGGCTTCCTGGATGTGCAGGCATGGCCGTCGCACCAGCAGCAGGTCGCGTTCTTGGGCCCGATCCTGGCGCGACTCGCGGGCCAGGTCGCGACTGTGCGCCTGCTCGATTTCGGCGGCGACAAGACGCCACCATTCCTGCGCGGCGCCGCCGGCCGGGGCATCGAGCTGCTGCTGGAATCCCCCGATGCGCTGAGGACTCAGCTGGCCGCGATCGTTGAAGCCGGGGGGAAGACCAGGCTTCGCATCCTGATCCCGATGGTCACGAGCCCTGACCAGGTGCGGTCAGTGCGCGAAGCCCTGAGGACCATCCTCGACGGCAGGCCCGCCCCTCAGGTCGGGTCGATGATCGAAACACCAGAGGCGGCGCGGCGAGCTGATGACATCGCTCAGGTCTCCGACTTTCTCAGCATCGGAACCAACGACCTCACGCAGCTCGTGCTCGGCCTGGACCGCGAGCAGTCGCGGTCGGCACCGGTCACAGATCTCAAGGTCCTTCGACTCATCGCCGCGACAATGCGCGCGGGCCGGGCCGCCGGCATAGCGGTCGATGTGTGTGGAGAGGCCGCCTCGGATGTCGCGGCAATGCCGATCATGGTCGGGCTGGGTGCGGACGAGCTGAGCGTGGCGGCGGCGCGTGTCGGCGACGTGCGGCGGCGGATCCGGGAAATGGAGTTCGCGAAGTCCCGAACCGAGTCGGAGGGCCGGCTAGTCGACCAGCCCGCTGACGCAGCTGGAAAGAGCCGCTAACGCATCCGGCGCGTCTTCGCCTTCGGCGCTCAGGCGCAGCACGGTGCCTCCGAGCGCTCCGAGCGCGAGCACCGCGAGAATGCTCTTGGCGTCGGCCACCTTGCCGTCCGAGCCAACCGTCAGCCGCGACCGGAAACGGAGCGCGGTCTTGACGAAGGTGGCCGCCGGCCTTGCGTGGAGCGCGACTCCCGCGGGCAGCGCGACGGTGGATTCAGAACTTGCTGGCACCACGGGCTTCCTCTGCGGCCCTGGCCACGTCCTCGAGCGACAGGCCGGCCGACGACATCACGGCCGCCGCCACGGCGCCTTCGACGAAGGGAGCGTCCACCAGGCGGACGTGGCCGTTGGCTTTGCCCTGGAGCAGGTGGCGGACAGTGAGGATGGAGCTGCCGAGGTCGGCGAGCACCACGACCCCCTGGCCGCAGTCGGCGCGCGCGATCGCCTCTCGCACCGAATCGCCGCTCGTTCCCAGCGAGCCGCCCGGACCGCCGCCTGCGGGCTCGACCTTCACCTCTGCTCCGGCGATCTGTGAGGCAAGGTCCGCGAGGCCGCGCGCGAGGTCCAGGCTGTGGGAGACCAGTACAATCCCGACCAAATTCGACACTCCCCGACAAGGGCTAAACGCCATTCCGAACGACAGCCGTAGTCTACACTACCGACAGGAATTCAGCAATGCCGAATGATTCAAAGAGCCGCCGGTCCTCGATCCAGTCCATCGACCGCGCGACTGCGATCCTCAAGGCGCTCGCGAGCGGTCCGCGCCGGCTGGGCGTCAGCGAGCTCGCCGACCGTCTCGGGCTCGCCCGACCCACCGTCCACGGACTGCTCCAGACCCTGCAGTCGCACGGCTTTGTCGAGCAGGATCGGCACTCCGACAAGTACCAGCTCGGGCCTGGACTGCTCCAGCTCGGCTACTCATACCTCGACCTCAACGAGCTGCGGGCGCGCTCCATCGCCTATGCCGATCGGCTCGCCGTGCGCACCAGCGCGGCGGTCAGGGTCGGCGTCATGCATGGATCGAGCATCGTCGTCGTGCACCACGTCTTTCGACCGGACACGGCGTTCGGCGTCCTCGAGGTCGGCCTCCAGCTGCCGCTGCACGCCAGCTCGCTGGGCAAGGCGATCCTCGCATTCTCGCCGGCGCAGGTGGTCGACGACCTGCTCGCCGAGCCGCTGCCGCGCCTGACGAAACAGACCCTCGACGAGACCGCTCTACGGAGGGAGCTGACGACTATCCGCGACCAGGGCGTCGCCTCCGAGCGCGACGAAGCGGTGCTGGGCGAGTCCAGCGTCGCCGCCCCGATCTTCGACCACGCCGGCACGGCGGTCGGCGCGATCGGAGTCGTGGACGCGACCGAGCGCATTTTTCCGCGCGGTCTGGCGCGCGGCCTCTCGGCGGCGCTCGGCGAAGCCGCGCGCGGGGTCTCCCGCGAGCTGGGCGCGCCGCGCTGGCCGCACGCGGCCGAAGGTTAGCCCCGAGCGTTTATCTTCTCTGCATGTCTGACGCAGAGGTCCTAGGGCTCCTGGTCGCGACGCGTGACGAGCCGGGCGTGCTGTACCGCATCTCGGAGGCGATCTTCAAGCACGGCGCGAATGTCACCTACATCGCGGGCGGAGCCCATCGCGAGCACGTGGCCGAATTACAGCTCGAAGTGACCGGGGCCCGCGACGAAGCGACGCTGGTCGCGGACCTGGTCGCCCTCGAAGGGATCACCAGGGTCTCTCGCGTGCCGACGTTCCAGCGCATTTACGGCAAGCGGGTGATCGTCGTCGGCGGCGGCGCCCAGGTGGGCATGGTCGCGCAGGGCGCGATCTCGGAGGCGGACAGGCACAACATCCGCGGCGAGCGCATCTCGGTCGACACGATTCCGCTGGTGGGCGAGGAGCAGCTGGCGCAGGCGGTGCGCGCCGTGGCCCGCTTGCATCGCGCGCGGGTGCTGGTCCTCGCCGGGGCGCTGATGGGCGGCGACATCAGCACAGCGGTGCGGGAGATCAGGGAGGCGGGAATCATCGTCCTCTGTACCAACATGGCCGGGTCCGTGCCGGACGCCGCCGACGTGGTCGTCAGTGACCCGGTGGAGGCGGGCGTCATGGCGGTGATGCTGATCGCGGACACCGCCAGCTTTTCGATCGACCACGTCCGTGGCCGCCGCTTCTAGAGCTGCCTGGTCCGGACCTTCACGGCCATCGTTCCCGTCGCCGACCCGACATAGATGCCGCGGGTAGGGGCCGCGTCGCTGTAGTCTCGCCCGACGGCGACCCGAACGTGGTTCTCGGTGACGCGCACGGGATGGGTGGCGTCGTAGCCGATCCATCCTCGCTCACGCACCCAGGCCTCGCCCCACGCGTGGGAGGCGCCCGTGACCCCGCGGTCGCGCGGATCGTGGATGTAGCCGCTGACGTAACGGGCGGGAACGCCCATGGCCCGGGCCACTGCGATGAAAAGGTGAGCGAAGTCCTGACAGACGCCGGCGCGCAGCTCCAGCACCTCGTCGACGGCGCTGTACACGTTGGTGACCGCGCGGTCGTACGCGAACTCGCGGCTGATCGTCAGCGTCAGCTCTTCGAGCGCTCGTTCCACGTCCGCGCCGGACGCCCCCTCCGCGATCAGGTGCCGGCTCGCAAGCTCGCGCACGCCAGGCACGTCTTTGACCGGGGATCGGTACCGCAGGAAGTCCTGGACAAGGTCCTCGCCTGGCTCGGCATCCGGCTCCAGGCCGGTCTCGACCACCGACCGGCTCGTCACGCTCAAGCCGGTGTGTGGACGCACCAGGTTGAAGTAATGGACGTTGTTGCCGTAGCCGTCGCGGTATTCGCGCGGCTTGATCCCGGAGCTGACGTCGAGATCGAACCTCACGCAGCGCTGGCCGTTGCCGTCCATCGGACGCAGCCTCACCTCCATGACCGTCTCCGCAATCGGCCCGGTGTACCGATACCGCGTCTCGTGCACGACCTCCAGTCTCACGGCCGGCGTCCCGGAGTGACGCCGAGATATCGGGCCATCCAGGCGGCCCAGATGCTAGGAAACGACGAGCACCGCAGCGAGCGCATTTTTGATGCGTGAGCGAGGAGCGCAGGAGTTGACAACGCAGATGGGCTGCATGGGGGCCCTAGATCCGGCGGCAATTCCGGGAGGCCGGCCTGCTGCTGCTGTTGGGGCATCGCCCGGCCCTCGTCGCCCAGGACGTTGGCCGGGACCTTGCTCGGATGGAAGTACGCCTCGCGCATGGCCACCACCAGCAGTCGCATGAGGGCGCTGCACTACGCGTCGCAA
>Ga0209283_10000285_pt1 | contig 25790 bp, 23 predicted proteins | sample CZO8metaG_2_FD_188354 | JGI IMG/M metagenome (GOLD analysis project Ga0209283, IMG submission 188354) | Vadose zone soil microbial communities from the Eel River Critical Zone Observatory, Northern California, USA - CZOApr15con2H1.8 metaG... | ecosystem: Environmental > Terrestrial > Soil >...
TACCTCCACATCCATGGCGGAGGCTGGACCCTGGGTGCCCATGACATGCAGGACGTCGCGTTGAAGCTGCTCGCCAACGAGACCGGGCTCTGCGCCGCGAGCATTGGCTACAGGCTCGCCCCAGAGCACCCGTACCCCGCCGGCCCCGACGACTGTGACGATGCCGTGCTCCATCTCCTCGAGCACGGACCTGCGCTGCTGGATGCTCCGGCTCGGTTTGCCATCGGCGGCGAATCGGCTGGAGCGCATCTGGCCGTCGTGACGCTGCTGAGGCTCCGCGACCGGCACGGGATCAAGAATCGAATCGCCGCCGCCAACCTGGTGTACGGCGCCTACGACCTGAACGGCACGCCGAGCCAGATCCTGTGGGGCGACCGCAACCTGGTTCTTTCGCTGCCGATCATCCATTGGTTTGGGACCAACTTCCTCCCCGGCGCCGGCTTCGAGCAGCGGCGCGACCCCGACATCTCGCCCCTCTACGCTCGTCTCGGCGAAATGCCGCCGGCGCTGTTCACGGTCGGCACGATGGACTGCCTGATGGACGATTCGCTCTTCATGGCCGAGCGCTGGCGCGCGGCCGGCAACCGGGCCGAGGTCGCCGTCTATCCCGAAGGAGTGCACGCTTTCAACGCGTACCCGACCGGCCTGGCGCGAAAGGCAAATGCCAGGCAGTTCGAGTTCCTGCGTAACTCGCTGACCTGAAGCGATAGTCCGCTGCCGTCGCGAAACCCTCGAGCTTTCGAGAGTGAGCATTGGTTGCCAATAGCCGTTTCGCACCGTGATGTAGCATCGGGCACGACCTATCAACCGCTGGTGTGAGCAATGGGCACAGGAGTTCGAAGCATGGCGACGCAGGTCACGGACACCGGTCAGGTCTTGAGTCATCACATCCAGGCACTCGGAGGCGGCCAGCTAGACGAGCTTCTCGACGATTACGTCGAGGAATCGGTGCTGGTCACACCGGACGCTACGATCAAGGGACTCCGCGGTATTCGGGCGGCGTTCGAGGGATTCCTGTCAGGTCTCTTTAAGCCTGGCACCTATGAGCTCACGTTTGACGCGCGCCGCGTGGAGGGCGAGGTGGCGTACATCATCTGGCACGCAAAGTGCGCGTCCGCCGACATCGTCTTCGGCACCGACACTTTCATCGTTAGAGACGGAAAAATCGCCGTCCAAACCTTCGCCGTAAAGATCGAGCCTAGATAGCGTCTAACGACAGAGATGCAACCACACGAAACTGGACTTCTGCTCCCGTCTCGGGAGGCCCTGCTGTGGGCGGACAGCGACCTGGCTTTTCTGATCGAGGCCGCGCGGCACGCCGAAAACGCCGGCTTCGACTCGGTATGGGCCGGCGACTCCCTGCTGGCGCGTCCACGCGGCGAACCCCTCACCCTCCTCGCCGGCGTCGCCGGCGCGACGACCCGCGTCTCGCTGGGCACGGCGGTCCTGCTGCCGCTCCTCCGTAACCCTCTCTCCCTGGCGCACTCACTGGCCACCCTCGACCGAATTGCCAAAGGCCGGATGATCGTGGGCATCGGTCCTGGCGCAGAGCTCCCAGGCACACACGCCGAGCTGAAGGCGCTTGGCGTGGCGAGCGATCGGAGGGTCAGCGCCATGGTCAACGCCGTCGAACGGGCGCGTCGGTTGTGGCGGAACGAGGAGCCGGGCCTCGAGCTGCAGCCCCGACCGTTTCGCCCGGGTGGTCCCCCGATCTGGGTGGGCGGCACCGGTCCTCGCATGCTGCGCCTGACGGGCGAGAAATTTGACGGCTGGCTGCCGCTGAGCCCGACCCCCGCCGACTACGCGTCAGGTCTTCGCGCCGTGCACGAGGCTGCCGAGCGGGCGGGTCGAGATCCCGACAGCATTGCCACCGGCGTCTATCTCACCGTGGCCGTCGCCGACAATGCGCGTGAAGCGGCCGGCGAGCTCGACGCCTACATAAAGGCCTATTACGGTGTGCCGGCCGAGGTCATGGCCAAAGCGATGGCGCTCCAGGCCGGAACGATGGAAACCGCTGCGGAATGGTTCGCTGCCTACCGCGCCGCCGGCGCCCATCACCTGGTGGTGCGGCTGGCCCGTCCCCGCCTCAGCGACTACAACGAGACAGTTAAAGAGCTCCTCGGTGCCGCCCGGAACCCTTCAGGCACGTAGCTCAGGTCTCCCCCATCGCCGCGGATTCGGCCGGTCCGATCTCCCATTCCAGGGGCTCGCCCGCCAGGTAGCGCTTGAGCTCGCCGATCAACAGGCGGCCCAGGCGCTGGCGCTCGCGCCCCATCGCCCCCGCAATATGAGGCGTCAACACCACATTGGACAGGTGCCGCAGCTTAGAATCGGCCGCCAGCGGCTCGTGCTCCGTGACGTCGAGCACGGCATGAAGGTCGGGCCGTTCCTCGAGGGCCTCGACCAGCTCCCGCTCACGCACGATGGCGCCGCGAGCGGTGTTGATAAACGTGCCGCCCTGCGGCATGGATGTGATCAGCTCGCCCGTGACCAATCCGATGGTCGAATCCAGCAAGGGCGTATGGACGGAGACGACATCTGAGTCCGCGAAGAGCTCTTTCAGCCCGACCGGCCTGACATCGAGTCCCCTCGCTTCGCCCGGCCCCAGCGCCGGATCGCAAGCCAGCACGGTGAGGTCGAAGGGGCGCAATCGCTCGCGCACGAGCCTGCCCACGCTGCCGAGAGACAGCAGCCCGACCGCCGAGCCGTAGCCGCCCGGCATCAGAGAGGCCGGAGGATACGGCTCCCACGGAACTCGCGTCGCGCCCATCAAGCGCCATCCGTGCTTGAGCGAGAACAGGATCACGGCGAGCGTGTAGTCGGCGACCGGCAGCGAGTTGGCGGCCCTGGCGGTCACGACACGGATTCCGCGACTCCAGAGGTCCGGGGTCACGAACGGCCGCGTCGAACCGCCACCGTAAAGGACGAGCCGCAAGCGAGGAGCGTGCTGGAGGATTTCGGAGTCGAGTCGAGGCAACCCCCAGCCCGCGAGCAGCACCTCGACATCGCGCAGTGGAGAGGGGTCGCTCCGAATCGACGCCGGAGACTGCGGTGGATGGGGCAGCTCGAGGAGCGCCGCGGCCTCCGCCTGATCACTGGGTCCATAGACCTCGTCCAGCGCATCTGGCCGGATCAAGTACATGCCGACCGGCTTCATCAGCGGGCTCCAGGCCTGACTGCTTCGACGAGCCGGCGCAGCTCGGTCATCTCGTGCGCCAGCGCGACTGCGGGCTCGGCCAGCTCGGGGTGCCATAACTTCTCCCATTCGGTTACCAACCACCCGGCGTAGTTCCGGCTCGCCAGCTCATCGATGCCGGCGCCCACCGGCACCTCGCCCTCACCGAGCGGAACGAGCTGCCATCTGCCTTCGCCATTCGGCCGCGCGTCCTTTACATGCACGCCGAGAACGCGGTCGCCAAGCTGGTCGAGGACGGCCGCCGGGGCCTCACCGGCGCGGTGTGTGTGCAACATGTCCCAGATCACCCCGAGCTGCGCTCCCTCGAGCTCCCGGACCAGCGGACCCAGGACTGCCGCGGCGGCATAGCCGTCGTGGGTCTCGACTCCAACCCCGGCGCGAAACCCGTCGGCGGCCTCGGCTGCAAGCTCGAGACCGCGACGCAGCTCGTCCAGCGTGCCCTGGCCCGGGAAGACACGAACCACCGGCGCCGCCCAGCTGTCTGCCATCTGCAGATATTGCTGAAGCTCCGCGAAGTTCATTGGCTCGGAGAGCCGGATGGACGTGTCGACCGCCGCCACCGCCACACCCGCCTCGATCATCACCTTCGCGACGCGCCGGCGATCCGTGGCGTCGAGGTCGGCGGACAAAAGAGCGCCGTCGAGAAGGCGCAGCTCGAGGCCCACGTATCCGAGCTTGACGGCTGCATCAATGGCCTCTTCGAGCGACCAACCTGGGCACGCCAGCGTGCTGAAAGCCAGCCGGGTCACCGCGTCACCCGGCAGCGGGTCCGGTGCTCTGCCGGCGGACCAACCGGGTCGGCACAAACTCGACTCGCACGGTCCCATGTCGTGGCTCCAGCGCCATCCTCAGAGCCAGGGCGCCCATCTCTGCCGCCGGAACCCTCACGGTCGTGAGCGCGGGGGTGACATCGCGCGCGATCGGGACATCGTCGAAGCCAGTGATCGAAATGTCTTCGGGCACACGCATGCCTCGCCTCCGCGCCTCGGCCATCGCGCCGATCGCCATCAGGTCGTTGAATGCGATCAGCGCGGTCGGCGTTGGTCCCGAACGCTCCAGGAGCTCGCGCGCGGCAGCCACGCCCGAGTCTCGCGTGTAATCGCCGTGGACCAGCATCTCGTCAGGCGGCTCGATGCCGGCACGGTGAAGGGCTTCCCTGAGGCCTGCCAGGCGCTCTCGCGTGGTCGTCACCGCCGGCGGCCCGCAGATGACGCCAAATCGGCGATGACCAAGTCGCAGCAGCTCCTCCGCCACCTCGCGGCCCCCGCCGAGGTTGTCTGGCATGACCGCATCGCCATGCCCGTAATGCCGGCCGATAAGGACCGCCCGCCCGCCCCCCGCCTCGAACGCCATCAGCTGGTTTGTGATCGCGGTCGCGAAATCGCGCGCTTCGATGCCGCTGCTCGCGATCACCAAAGCCTCCACCCTGCGGGCCCGGAAATGGGCAATGGCAGAGAGCTCGCGCTGGAGGTCACGATGCGCGGTGATGAAGATCAGCGTTCGTTTGGCGGCGTCCGCCACTTCGTCCATCCCGCGAACCAGCTCGGCGAAGAATGGGTTCTCGACGTCGTGCAGCACCACGCCGACGGTCGCCTCGCCCGCGGACGCCAGCGCTCTAGCGTGGGGATTGGCCTCGTAGCCGAGCTCCGCTGCCGCAGCCAGGACCTGCTCGCGAAACGCAGGACTGACGTTCGCCGTACCGCTAAGCGTCCGCGATGCCGTGGCCACCGACACCCCGGCCGAGCGGGCCACGTCGGCGATTGTGGGCGCCCTGAACACAGGCTGGATTGTAAGCGGTTTCTGGCCACTGAACTAGACGATTGACGAAACCCCCAAATCGGAATAGGCTGGCGGGCAAGTTCTTATGAAAGCGCTTTCAAAGTCTGGAGGACGGGCATGAGAGGTTGGAACCGGCCCCTGGGGGCCGCCGTGCTGATGATCCTGACAGCTGCCTGCTCGGGGGGCGGCCAGCCGAGCGCCAGCTCATCCGCGGCTCCGGTGACGCTCACCATCCAGGACTTCTCCGTCGAGCAGACCGATTTCCACAAGCAGGTCGCAGCCGAATACCAGCGCGTCTACCCGAATGTCACCGTCCAGTGGTCGTCGACAGCCCAGGCGCAGTACGAGCAGACCCTGCCGCTCGCCTTCCAGAGCAAGCAGGCCCCCGACCTCTTCTACTGGCAGAAGCAGGGCTCAAACACCATGAACTGGCTGCTCTCCAACAGCTGGATCTCGACGGTCTCGCCTGATGGCAAGGTGCCCAGCGACTGGACGAAGCGCTGGCCCGCCGGTTCGTTCCAGAACGGCATCAACATGAAGGACGGCAAGGTCTACGGCTTCCCCTGGCAGGACACCCACTACTGGGGTCCGGGCTACATGTACATGAACAAGGCGGTCTTCGCGCAGGCCGGGCTCGACCCGACCAACCCGCCGACGACATGGAGCCAGCTGGCGGACACCTGCGCCACCATCAAGTCGAAGACCAAGGCCTACTGCATGGCGGTGCCGTTGAAGGGCACCGACTGGCAGCGAACCTGGTACGCGATGGCGGCCGGCAACATGACCGACCTATTTTTCGACTACAAGAACGGCAAGTTCTCGCTCGACAACCCGGCCATGCTGCAAACCTTCAACTACCTGCAAGGTCTCTACAACAAGGGCGACTTCGCCCCGGGGGTGCAGGACAAGTCCTTCTCACGCCAGCAATTCGCCGCGGGGCAGGCCGCCATCTACATGGACGGGCCGTGGATGATCAGCGTGTGGGATCAGCTTGGATTCCACAGCGACAGCTACGTAGTCGCAGCCCATCCCAATCCCGATGGCGGCGCGAAAGGCGCTCTCTCGTCGTTGAACTCGCAGAACGCCTACTGGGTGAGCTCGCAGACGCAGCACGCCGCGGAGGCCTGGAAGTTCATCCAGTGGATGACCAACCCGACCGGCTTTTTCGCGCAGAACTTTCTCAGCCACCAATTCGCCACCCTTGCCTTCGCCGACGACAAGAAGTTGCTGACCGACCCCGCCTGGCAGCAGGTCTTCAAGATCGCCGACAAGACAGGGTTCCGCGTTCAATACCCCGACCCGCTGCTCAAGTGCCCAGCCCTCGCCCAGTCCAAGGCTTATACGGACGCGTCCGCGCTTCACCCCAACTGGGAGCACCAGGTGATGGTGGATGCCATCACCAGCAACAAGGACCTCAGGCCGGCCGCCCAGTTGGTGGTCACGACGCGCCAGCAGGCGCTCGAGTCGGAGCTCCAGAAGGAGTCGGCAGCGGGGCTGAAGGTATCAGCCAGCTGCTACGAGTTCGGCACCAACGGCTGGGACTACACGCAGAACTTCAACACCGCCAACTACTCCAAGCCATAAGCTCCCGGGAGCATTGAATGAGCTGAGCCGGAGACCGCCCATTGCGGCCGGGAGGCTGAGCCTCTCCGCGGTCCGCGCTTCGGCAGCCCGAGGCGCCGGCCCCGACGGCCGGCGCTTCTGGATCCCGGTGTTCCTGCTCCCCTTTCTGCTCCTCTACGGCGGTTTCACCCTCTGGCCGCTAATCGCCACCGCCTACTACTCGCTCTTCAACTGGGACGGCATCCGCCCGCTCACAGACTTCATCGGGCTTGGCAACTACCAGAAGATCGTGGCCGACCCGATCTTCTGGCTTGCTTTCAAGAACACCCTTGTCTTCGCCGTGGTGGAGACGGCGATCAAACTGCCGCTGGCTCTTTTCGTCGCCATTCTGCTGACCCGCCGATGGCTGCTTTTCAAGACCTTTTTTCGGACCGTCTTCTTCCTGCCCATCATCCTACCCGTGGCTCTGGCCGGCCTTGTCTTCACCTATTTGTTAAACCCGTCGAACGGCGCCATCGACAGCTTTCTGACCGATCGGGGATGGATACATACGCCCATCGACCTGCTTGGTCACGGGAATACCGCGCTGGTCGCCATCATCCTGGTCGCGGTCTGGCAGATCTTCGGCCAGTACATGGTCTATTGGATGGCCGCCCTCCAGAACGTCCCCGAGGACGTGTACGAGGCAGCCGACATCGATGGGGCGAACGAGCTGCAGAAGCTGATCCACATCACGCTGCCTCTGATCCGGCCGGTGGCGCTGATCATCACGCTGCTCGCCATCGTCAACGCGCTCCACGTCTTTGGCGTCATCGTGACGCTGACGGCGGGTGGTCCCGGGCAGGCGAGCTACACGGTGTCCTATTTCATCTACAACGAGGCTTTCAGCGAGGCTCCGTTCCGGTACGGATATGGATCCGCCGCCGCCCTCCTGTTCGCGGTATTGGCGTTCATGTTTGTCACCGGGCAGGCCGCGATCGCGCGCGGCGCAGAGCGCATGCGCAAGGACTACAGCGTCTGATGGCGGTGCTCACTCGCCCTCCGGTCGCCCTGGGACATCGGCCCCGGCTGCATCGCCGCGCTTACCTCAACCTGATCGCCCTGCCCGGCCTTCTCATCGTCAGCCTGATCTGGGCCTACCCGTTCTTGTGGACCATGTCGACCGCTTTCAAGACGCAGCTGGGCGCGTTCACCGCCGGCGCAAGCCTCGTGCCGCAGCCGCTGGACCTGGACAACTTCAAACGCGCTTGGGTCACGGCCGGCTTCAGCACGTACTTCATCAACACGGTGGTCTACGCAACTGGATCGACGCTGATCGAGCTGACGAAATCCGCCCTCTGCGGATACGTGCTGGCCCGCTACCGCTTTCCGGGCCGAAACCTGCTCTACAAGCTGATCGTGCTCACGCTCTTCGTGCCCGTGATCTCCATCCTCATCCCGCAATTCGTCCTGATCCAGCATCTCGGTCTGCTCAACACGAGGCTCGGGGTGATCCTGGCCCAGTCGGGCGGGGCCGGCGCGCTCTACGTCCTTCTCTTCACAGGCTTCTTCGAGAACCTTCCGCAGGACCTCTTCGACGCCGCGAGAGTCGACGGCGCCGGTTTCCTGCAGACGTTCTGGCTCATGCTGCCGCTGGCCCGGCCGATCATCGCCGTCGTCGTGATCTTCCAGTTCGTCTACAACTGGAACGACTTCACGGTCCCGCTCGTGTTCACGTTGGGGCAGCCAGACCTACAGAACCTGGCGGTGGGCATGCTGCACTTCCAGGGGACCAACAGCTTCGACCTGACCGGCTTCGCGGCCGGGATGTTGATCTCGTTCGTGCCGGTGCTGCTCGTCTTTCTCGTCTTCCAGAGCTACTTCGTGCGCGGGCTGGCCGGCGCCGTCAAGGGATGACGCGCGCTGCCGTCCTTGCTGAGCTCGAGCGCAGGGCGGCGGCCCTGCTGGATTTGGAGCCGCCGACGGTGGTCCGCAAACACACTTTGCCCCCCAGCGGCGACATCCACGATTACCTCTCGATCGCACCCTACTGGTGGCCGAACCCGGATACGGCTGATGGGCTGCCCTGGGTGCAGCGCGACGGCCACATCAACCCGCGCTCGCGCGACATACCTGACAAGCGCGGTTGGTACATGTTGCTCGACCTGGTCTGGGTGCTAGGTCACGCCCACCGCGAATTGGGACGCCCGGAGTTTGCGGAGAAGGCGGCCACTTGCCTGCGAGTCTGGTTTCTCGAGCCCGCGACACGCATGAACCCGAACCTCAACTTCGGCCAGGGTGTGCCCGGGGTGGCCGATGGAAGGCCCGCGGGTCTGATCGAAACCCGCGAGATCGGAACGCTTCTCGACGGTGTCCGGCTCCTCGAGGGCTCGGACTCTTGGTCTTCGCGTGACACCGATTCGATTCGGGAGTGGGTGCGCGATTTCCTAGACTGGCTCGCGGTCTCGCCGCTCGCCAAAGCGGAGCGCGAAGCCAACAACAACCACGCCACCTGGTATCTCGCCCAGGCCACCGCCATGCTCGAGTTCGCCGGCGACCACACGGAAGTGCTCGCGATGGTCGATGACGGCCATGCCCTCATCGATCGCCAGATCCTTTCTGACGGCAGCCAGCCCCAGGAGCTCGACCGCGCCAACTCGCGCCACTACTGCATGTTCAACCTGCTCGGCTTCTGCCGCCTGGCTGAGCTCGGTGAGCGGGTGGGGGCGAATCTCTGGCAACACAAATCCACCTCGGGCGCCAGCTTGCGCTGCGCCTTCGACCACCTCGTTGCCAATTGGGACGACTGGCCGCAGCCAACTCTGGACCCGATGCCCTCCGACGGCTCGGAGTTCGCGGAGGTGCTCTATCACTCGGCCCGGCACTACGGCGGCGCCTTCCGCGAGCGCCGGCAGCGCACCGCCTCCCCGGGCGACCTCAATGAGCTGTTTTGGGGGACACTTCCAGCGGAGACGCGGTCTAAATAGTGGAAATCAACCTGTCGGGCCAGCGGGCGATCGTCACCGGCGCCAGCACCGGGATCGGGCGCGCGACCGCGATCGCGCTGGCGGAAGCCGGCGCCGACGTGGCGGTCCACTATGGAAGCAGCCGGAAGGAGGCCGAGGAGACGGCCCGCGCGATCGAATCCCATCGACGCCGCGCGGTCATCGTGCAGGGAGACTTCCGCGATCCAGAGGCGACGCGCAAGTCAGTAGAAGAGGCAATCCTTGCACTCGGCGCGCCCGTCGACATCCTCATCAACAACGCCGGATCGTTGATCGCCCGGACTCCGCTCGACCAGATGGATGCCGAACTGTGGCAGGAGGTGATCGCTCTCAACCTGTCCAGCGTCTTCTTCGCCACCAAGGCCGCCCTCCCCCACCTCGGCCCAGGCGCGCGGATCGTGAACGTCTCGTCGATCGCCGCGCGTCATGGTGGAGGACCGGGCGCCTTTGCCTACGCGGCGGCCAAAGGAGGCGTGATGACGCTCACGCGCGGATGGGCGAAAGAGCTCGCGCCACGAAACATTCGCGTGAATGCGATTGCGCCTGGCGTCATCGAAACGCCATTCCACGACCGCTTCAGCACGCCCGAGCTGCTCGAGACCTTCAGGAAGAGCATCCCGCTCGGCCGCCTCGGCACTGCCGACGAATGTGCCGGCGCAATTCTCTACCTGGTTTCTCCGCTGGCCTCATACGTCACCGGCCAAAGCATCGACATCAACGGCGGACAGTGGTTTGCCTGAGGGCAGGCTCCACGTCAAAGCATCCGAGGGCCGCACGGGATTGCTGGTCAGCCCCCAGAACTCGGCATCAGAAGGGCTCGAGCTGGAGATCATCAAGCTCGCCCCAGGCGACCAGGAAGCCGGTACAGCGGTTGGCAAGGAGACCCTGCTCGTGGTCATGGGCGGTCGCGTAGATCTCGAGCTCAATGGAGTCCGGTGGAATGAGCTCGGAGAGCGCGCCAACGTCTTCGGCGGCCGGGCCACCTCGGCCTACCTCCCGCCTTCAACCGAGTATGTCGTGCGCTCGCCTGCGGGCGCGGAGGTGGCTCTTTTCCGCGCCCCGGCCGGCCTGGGCGGCGCTCCTTATGTGATCGGACCGGATGACGTCGACGTCGCAACTCGCGGGCGCGACAGCTTCGAGCGCGAGGTGCACACCATCCTCGACACCCGCAAGCCGGCGGCCGCGCTCGTGGCGGGCGAAACGTTCAACGCGACGGGCGCGTGGTCGAGCTACCCACCGCACAAGCACGAGGTCGACGACCCCCCGCGCCAAGCTCGGCTGCAGGAGGTCTATCACTTCCGCATCGACCCGCCCCAGGGCTTTGGCATCCAGCGCATCTACTCGCCAGAGCGCGGCTTGAACGAGGCATTTGTGGTGGAGGACGGCGATACGGTCGTGATCCCATTCGGCTACCACCCGGTCGTGGCCGCGCCCGGCTACCGGCTCTATTACCTGTGGGCGCTCGCCGGTGACGGTCGGGATCTGCGCGTTGTCGAAGACCCAGTCCACGGCTGGGTTGCTCGGCAGCCTTAACGTCCGCGCATGAGCGACAAGTCTTGCGTGCTTGCGCTCGACGTTGGCACCTCTTCGGTCAGGGCCATCCTGTACGACCGCGAGGCCCGACCGGTGCCGGGCGCAGCGGTCCACGTCCACCATCAGCCGCGGACCGGCGCCGACGGAACCTCGGAGATGGACGCAGACGAGCTCGTGGATCTGATGTCGCTCAGCGTCGTGCAGCTCATGGATCGGGCCGGCGGGGAGCGAGCAAGCAGCATCGCCGGCGTCGGCGTCTCCACCTTCTGGCACGGCCTGGTGGCGACGGATGACTCGGCGCGCGCGCTTTCTCCTGTCTACCTCTGGTCGGACACCAGAAGCTGGAAGTCAGCCGAAAATCTGAAGGATCGCTTCGATCCCGAAGCCGTGCGACAGCGCACGGGCTGTCCCATCCACTCGAGCTACTGGCCGGCAAAGCTGGCCTGGCTGCGCTCGGAGCGGGCCGACCTCTGGAGCCGCCCCGTTCGGTGGATGAGCTTCGGCGACCTGTTGTTCTGGCGGATGTTCGGAAGGCTCGGCACCAGCGTATCGATGGCATCGGGAACCGGCCTCTTCGGGCTGGCCGACTGCGGCTGGGACCAGGAGCTGCTCTCCGTGCTCGAGCTTTCGCCAGCAAGCCTACCCCCGATCGCACAGGTCGAACAGACGCTGACGCCCTCGTATCAGCGGCTCTTGCCCAACCTGGCTGGGATTCCGTGGCTGCACGCGCTCGGAGATGGGGCGCTTGCGAATCTGGGCAGCGGCTGCATGACTCCGGATCGGCGCGCACTCACAGTTGGCACGTCGGGAGCCCTGCGAGCCATTGATTCAGCGCCACCCACGCACATCCCGTCCGGCCTCTGGTGCTATCGACTCGATGGCGGGCGGGTTGTGATCGGAGGGGCCTTGAGCAACGGAGGCAACCTTCGCAACTGGTTGGTCAACACATTGCGCGTGCAAGAGACGAAGCTCGAGGATGCGCTGAGCAGCATGGTGCCGGGGGCTCATGGCCTGACTGTGTTGCCGCATCTGGCCGGCGAGCGGAGCCTCGGTTATGCCCCCCACGCGTTTGGCGCGATCGCCGGCATCACCTCGGCTACGACCGCCGAAGACATGGCTCGAGCCGGTCTGGAGGCCGTTGCGATCGAATTCGCCCGGGTTGATCGGCGGCTGGATGACGTGATTCCCGGCGCCACGACGCTGGTCGCCAGCGGAGCCGCCCTATTGAGCTCGCCCGCGTGGATGCAGATGATGGCCGATGCCATCGGGCGGCCGGTCGCGGCCGGGCAGGCGGAAGAAGCCTCCAGCCGTGGGGCGGCGGTTCTTGCGATGGAGTCGCTCGGTATGGCAGGGCCTCCAAAACTCGACCCTGGGACCTCTCGGGTATTCGAGCCTCGAGCAGACTTTGCCGCCATGTATAAAGGAATCGAGGCTCGGCAGGAGATTCTGTATCGCGCATTGATCGGCGACCGGATACTCGGGACCTGATGCCGATGAACCGAACCGATTACCTCGCCTCGATGTACAGCCTCGAGGGTCAGGTCGCCATCGTGACGGGCGGCACCGGCGTCCTCGGCGGCGCCATGGCGAGAGCGCTGGCCATGGCCGGCGCGAAGGTCGGCGTACTGGGTCGCAATCGCGAACACGCCGAGCGGGTGGCGTCGGAGCTCGAGGCGCAGGGCGGCGAGGCGTTGGCGCTCACAGCGGACGTGCTCGATCGCGATGCGCTCGAGTCGACCCGTGACATGGTCGTCGGCCGGTGGGGATCGATCACCACATTGGTCAATGCCGCCGGCGGCAACATCGCTACGGCGACCATCCCTGAAGGCGGCGATGTTTTTGGGATGTCGCCGGCCGCGTTCCAGCAGGTGGTCGACCTGAACCTGACCGGCACCCTGCTGCCGAGCCTTGTCTTCGGGCGGGCCATGGTCGAGGCTGGGAATGGCTCGATCGTGAACATCTCCTCGATGGCATCTCCCCGCGCCCTGACGAGGAACGCCGGTTACGGGGCCGCGAAATCGGCGGTCGACAACCTGACCCGCTGGCTGGCGGTTGAGCTGGGCACCCGTTATCAAGGCAAGATCCGCGTGAATGCGATTGCGCCGGGCTTTTTCATAGGCGAACAGAATCGCAAACTGCTCGTGGAGCCGGATGGCAAACCCACCGCCAGAGGCCGCGCGATCATCGGCCACACCCCTTTTGGGCGGTTTGGCGAGGCGGACGATCTATCTGGGGCGCTGGTGTGGCTGTGCAGCCCCAGCGCCCGTTTCGTCACCGGAATCGTGGTTCCCGTCGACGGCGGATTCAGCGCGTTCGGCGGCGTGTGATGGAAGGTCGCGTCGAGCTGAGCCGAAGTCTCACGGAGGACGACGTGGGCGAAGTCCTCGCGAAGGCTTTCGCCGGCGTGCCCGTGAGCGGGCGCCGCGTCCTCGTGCTCATCCCTGACGACACTCGCCACGCTCCGATTCCGATGCTCTATCGGCTGTTGAACGAGATCGTCGGCAAGCAGGCTAAGCGACTCGACTTCCTGATCGCGCTGGGCACTCACCCGCCGATGCCGCCGGCCGCGGTTGACAGACTGGTCGGCATCCCGGAGTCCGAGCGTGGTCGGAATGTGTCCGTGGTCAGCCACTGTTGGGACCAGCCCGACAGTCTTGTCCGCATCGGGGTCATCCAGAGCGGAGAGATCGAGGAATTGACCGGCGGCTTGTTGAGCGAACCGATTCCGCTCGACGTCAACCGGCTCCTGGTGGAATATGACCAGCTGGTGATCTGCGGACCGGTGTTTCCGCACGAGGTCGCGGGTTTCTCTGGCGGAGCGAAGTACATCTTTCCCGGCGTAGCCGGTCCGGCCGTGATCAGCGCTACACATTGGCTGGGGGCGCTGGGCTCGAGCATGAAAACGATCGGGGTCAAAGACACCGCTGTCCGGCGGGTGATTCACCGCGCGGCGGAGCTGGTGCCCAGGCCGATCATGTGCCTCGCGCTGGCTGTCCGCGACGACGCCCTCCACGCGATCTACGCCGGGGGATATGTCGAGGCATGGGACAAGGCCGCCGACGTGTCAGCTCAGCTCGAGATCACATACGTGGCGCACGGCTTCCAGCGCGTCCTATCGATTCCGTCCACCATCTACCACGACCTCTGGACCGCCGCCAAGGCAATGTACAAGACCGAGCCCGCGATCGCCGACGGTGGCGAGGTGATCATCTACGCGCCGGCCCTGACCGAAATCTCCTACACGCACGGACGTTTGATCGATGAGATCGGCTACCACGTGCTCGAGTACTTCACGAAACAGCCGGAGCGCTTCGCGTCGGTGCCAGGGGTGATCAAGGCCCACAGCACGCACGTCAAGGGCTGGGGCTCGTACAACGCGCGGACCGGCTCAGAGCGGCCGCGAATCCAGGTCACGCTGGCAACCGGGATTCCCCAAGAACGATGCGAGCGGGTGAACCTCGGCTACCTGGATCCAAAGTCGATCGACCTATCCGATTGGACTGAACGCGAGGCAGAAGGAGTAGCCGTCATCCGCAACGCAGGCGAAATCTTGTATCGAGCCAAAGACGTCCTGTAGGGCCTCAATCCGGCGCCCCGGAGCCTAGTATTGCGGCCCGATGCAGAATCCGCCGCAGCTGTCGCCCGATGGCGACTATTGGTGGGATGGCCAGGCCTGGCAGCTGATGCCAGGTCGCGTTGCCGCCACCCCTGTTGCACAACCCACAGCGGGCACGCCCCCGCCCTCATGGTTGCCCGAGGGCGCTGAAGTCCCAATCCCGCCAGCACCGCCTGGCCTGCCGTTCGTCCCGCAGCCGGTCGTGGTCGGGGCTTTGGGCGGCCCGGCCGTCTACGCGCCGGCCTGGGCCAACGAACCTCCATCTCCACCTGAGGAGATCTCGATCGGCAAGAAAATCCTGCTTTGGGCTGGCGTGGTTGCCGGTGCCGGGATCGTGCTCCTGGCGCTGCTCGGAATCCCGTTCGCTCTGAGCCAGACCGACACGACCCGAGCCGACGACATCAGCAGCGCCGTATTAGCCATCATCGTCGGTGGGCTGATCATGTTGCCCTGCCTCGGTGTGCTCTTGGGGTTTGGGCCGGCGGTAGCGGGGACGTTTCACTCGCTCGGAATCCTGGGAGTCCTGTACGTGCTGGGAAGCATCATCAACGCTTCTGTCGCCGTGACCACTCCGGTAGGCGGAGAGCGTTACTTCATTCCCTGGACCATGCTGGCGGTGGTGGCCTTCCGGGCGTGGCGAGGGCGGTGGGTCGGGGCCATCCTCATCCTGGTTACCTGGGCGATATCGACAACGATCACCCTGTTTCTGGCCCGCGGCTAGCTGCTTGTGCGGCCCATGGAGCTGGGCTACCGCGGCACCGAGCTGCGCCGAAAACTCGTTGCGGCAGTGCTCCGTGGCGACAAAATCGCGACGGCCAGCCTCCGCGAAGAATACGTACCCCACACGGACGAGCCTCTGCCAGAACTCGGCGAGAGTTTTCTTCTGGTCGGTTACGACGACGAGGCGTTGGGGGTGGTGAAGACGACCGAATTGCGAGTCGTTCGAGCCGCGGACGTCGACCTGCAGTTCGCCCGCGATGAGGGCGAGGGCTTCGAAACCCTCGAGCAATGGCGTTCTGCGCACGAGCGGGCTTGGAGCGACCGCGAAATCGCCGACGACACTTTGATCGTCTGTGAGTGGTTCACGTTGATCGAGCGCTATTGACGTAACCGCTCGGCGGTAGTTCCCGTTGATCAAGCATGGATAGGCCGGGGGGCCCGGCTCCGTGAGAGTCAAGATGATCCTGCCGGCTCTCACTGAAGCGACCAGCCCCTTCTTCCGGCCGATCAAGTATTCGCTGTTCCCTCCACTTGGCCTCGCCACGCTCGCCGCGTACCTGAGCGACGACGACGACGTCGCGATTTGTGACGAGCACGTTGAAAAACTTCAGCTGGACGATGAGCCCGACCTCGTCGTGATCCAGGTTTACATAACCTCGGCAAGACGTTCCTACGAAATCGCGGACCACTATCGCCGGCGCGGAGCACGCGTCGTGCTCGGAGGCCTGCATGTCACCTCGCTTCCCGATGAAGCCGCTGCCCATGCGGACCACATCTTCATGGGTCCCGGCGAGGACACCTGGCCGCAATTCCTCGACGACTTGCGGCGTGGAGCTCCATTGCCTCGCTACGTTTCGCGTGACAGAACTCTGGCGGCCATTCCGCCGATCCGGCGCGACCTGATCAAACGGCACCTGTACCTGGTGCCGAACTCAATCGTGGTCTCGCGCGGCTGCCCGCACGTGTGCGACTTCTGCTACAAGGTCGCCTTCTTCCAGGGAGGCAAGCAGTTCTACACGATGGAGGTCGATCGCGCGCTCGCGGAGATCGATCGACTACCCGGGCGGCATCTCTACTTCCTCGACGATCATCTCTTCGGGAATCCGAACTTTGCGGCCGCCTTGTTCGATGGGATGGCCGGCATGGGCCGCCTCTGGCAGGCGGCGGGCACGGTCAAATCCGTGCTCGAGCAGCCGGTCGTGCTCGAGAAGGCGGTGCGATCGGGCTTGCGAAGCCTGTTCGTCGGCTTTGAGACGGTCAACTCAGCCAACCTCCAGGACCAGCGCAAATACCAGAACATCGGGCGCGACTACGCCGCGGCCATCCGCCGCCTGCACGACCTGGGTGTCATGGTCAACGGCAGCTTTGTGTTCGGCATGGACCACGACGAGCCAGACGTGTTCGATCGCACGGTCGAGTGGGCCGTCCACCACGGCATCGAAACCTCGACCTACCACATCCTGACTCCGTATCCGACCACCGCCCTTTACCAGCGGATGGAGGCGGAGAACCGGGTGCTGCACCACGATTGGGATCTGTTTGACACCCGTCATGTGGTCTTCAAACCGCAGCGGCTCACCGCTGGAGAGTTGGAAGCCGGCTACTGGCGTGCGTATCGAGATTTCTACCGTTGGGGATCGATCTGGCGAGGCGCGTCGTCCAAGGCCGGACTCAGATCGCGGTTGCGGCACATAGCCTACGCCGGCGGCTGGAAGAAATTCGAGCCGCTGTGGGACCTGCTGATCCGAACCAAGCACGTGCTCCACGCGCTGCCTGTCCTCGAAACGATTCTGACCGGGTTCGGAAGCCGGCCGGCGTCAGCGCAGCAGCGTGACTATCAGAAGGCGACGCCAATCGGTAGCATCCAGGAGCATGAGCCTGGGCTCGGCTGACGCCGTGGTCGTCGGAGGTGGCGTGATCGGCTGTTCCATCGCGTACCACCTTGCCGACCGCGGTGCGAAGGTGGTGCTGGTTGAAAAAGACGCGCTCGGCTCGCAGTCGACGGGTAAGTGTGCCGGGGGCGTGAGGCGTCAGTTCTCATCCGAAACCAACGTCCTCATGCAGCAGCTGTCAGTTCGCATGCTGAAGAGCCTCGAAGCCGAAACAGGCGTCGATCCGGAGTTCAGGCAGATCGGCTACCTGTTCGTCCTGACCAACGATCAGCAGGTCGCCGACTTCAGACGGCTTGTGCCGATGTGGCAGCGGCTGGGGGTCTCAGATGCGCGGTGGGTCGAGCCTTCGGAGGTTCGAGAGCTGGCTCCGATCGTTCGCGGTGATGACATCCTGGGTGGCACCTTCTGCCCCAGCGATGGGATCGCCAGTCCGCACGCAGTGACTTCGGCATACGCGGGCGCGGCCAAGCGGCTGGGCGTCAAGATCCATGAAGGCGTCGCCGTCACAGGCATCGACGTGCGCGCGGGACGCGTCTCGGCAGTGACGACGTCGGCCGGCGACATCGTGACGCCGGTGGTCTTCAACTGCGCCGGCGCCTGGGCGGGCGAAATCGGCAAGATGGCCGGCGTAACCGTGCCCGTCGAGCCGTACCCGCGCAACATCTTCGTCACCGCACCGATGCCCGCGGTGACACGCGACCATCCGATGACGATCGACATGACCACTTCGTTCTACTTTCACCCCGAAGGTGACGGCCTGCTCTTCGGCATGGGCCTGCCCAACGAGACGCCGAGCTTCGACACCGAGGTCGATTGGGCCGTGCTCGAAGCCATGGCTGATATCGTCGAGCGCCGAGCGCCCGCGCTCGGTACCGCCGGTGTGCGGACCGCCTGGGCAGGCCTCTACGAGGTGACGCCCGACCATCAACCTATCCTGGGCGCGGTCGATGACCTCGGCGGCTTCTGGTGCGCGTGCGGATTCTCCGGACACGGCTTCCAGCAGGCGCCCGCCGTGGGCCATCTGCTGGCTCGATGTTTCGTAGGGGAGAAGCCAGAGGTTCCGCTGGACGCGTTCGCCCATCGGCGCTTCACGACAGGTGTAGTTGAACCCGAGCTAAACGTGGTTTGAAAGGAGATTCGATGAAGACGCAACTCGTTGGTGACCGACAGTTGCAGGTCGACGAGATCCTGGGCGCCTTCGAACTGCCGGTTGGCGGCACCCTCTCGGGCGTCGCCTACGGCGGCCGCTTCATTCAAAGCGGGACGGGGGCGGTGATCGAGACGCGTGATCCTTCGACCGGAAATGTCCTCGGGCACGTTCGGAGCGCAAGTGAAGCCGATTGCTCGAGCGCCATCGCGGCTGCCCTCGAGGCCTTCATGATCTGGCGCTCGGTGCCGGCTCCAAAACGCGGCGACGTGGTGCGCGAGTTGGGTAATGCCTTCCGGAGGCGCAAGGACGACCTCGCCCGCCTGATCAGCCTCGAGAACGGAAAGATCCTCAGCGAAGCCCGAGGAGAGGTCCAGGAAGTGATTGACATCTGTGACCTCGCGGTTGGACAGTCCAGACAGCTTTACGGCCGAGAGATCGCGTCGGAGCGGCGGGACCACCGGCTCGTCGAGCAATGGCACCCGCTCGGAGCGGTGGGGATCATCTCCGCATTCAACTTTCCCCTCGCGGTTCCGGGCTGGGGCTGGGCTCTCGCGCTGGTGTGCGGCGACACCATCGTGTGGAAGCCGTCCAGTCTCACTCCGCTGATCTCGATCGCTGCCCAGCAGATTTACCACGAGGTGACCGCCGGCACAGAAGCCGAGGGCGTCTTCAGCCTCGTCATCGGCAGCGGCGGCACCGTTGGCGAAGCCCTCCTCTCGGACAATCGAGTGCCCTTGATCCAGGCGACCGGTTCGTGCGCCGTCGGCGAGCGAGTCTCGGCGGCGGTGGGGAAACGGTCGGCACGAGCCATCCTCGAACTGGGAGGCAACAACGCGGTCATCGTGCTCGACGACGCCGATCTCAAGCTCGCGCTCCGAGCGATCGTGTTCGGAAGCGTCGGCACCGCCGGTCAACGCTGCACCAGCACCCGCCGCCTGATCCTCCAACGAGGGATCGCCACCCAGTTGCTGGAGCGAGTGGTGGCCGCCTATCGAACCGTCAACATCGGCGACCCACTCGACGAGAAGACTCTGATGGGGCCGCTGGTGTCGCGGGAGGCGGTCGATGAATACCGCGAAGGCCTCGCGGAGATACAGCGACAGGGCGGAAAGTTGATCTACGGCGGCCGGGTGCTCGAGGACCGCGCCGGCTACTTCGTCGAGCCGGCCATCGTCAGGTCGCGAGTGGAAATGCCGATCATCCGAGAGGAAATTTTCGCGCCGATCCTCCACGTTTTCGAGGTGGACAGCCTGGACGAGGCGATCGAGGCCAACAACGCGGTTCCGCAGGGCCTCAGCAGCGGCCTGTTCACCACCAACCTCAACGCAGCCGAGCGATGGCTCTCGGCCGCCGGCTCCGACTGCGGGATCGCCAACGTGAACGTGGGGACCTCCGGAGCGGAGATCGGAGGTGCGTTCGGCGGGGAGAAGGCGACCGGCGGCGGCCGCCAGGCCGGCTCAGATGCGTGGAAGGGCTATATGCGCCGGCAGACGTGCACGATCAATTACGGGGACGACTTGCCGCTTGCCCAGGGAGTCGCCTTTCCCGTCGATTGACGCCCCGACCTGAGCTCGTCGATCACCGGCGCGAACGCACGGACGCCTTCCGCCCCACCCATGGTCAGCGCCACCTGGACCTCGGAGATGCCCAGCCGGGCGTGTCCGCTGAGCGTCTCCGCCATCTGTCGCGGCTTGCCTGCGAGCGGCCGTTCGTCGGGCCGCGGGGTGTAGCCCGATCCGGGCATCGCCCCGCGCACCGCGGTGGTGGCCACCAATGTGAGGGGATCGCGCCCGTGCTCACGGCAGCCCTCGTCGATGATGCGCAGCTGCGTCGCGGCGGACTCGGCGCTTGCGTCCGTGTAGCCGAGCCACCCGTTCCAGATATCCGCGTACTGGGCCACGAGCCGGCGCATTCGCGGCCCCGGGTTGAGGGTCCCGATCAGGATCGGGGGACCTCCCGCTCTCGGGCCCCGGGGCAGCAAGCGTGCACCGCGCAAGCGGTGATGGGCCCCGTCGAAGTCGAGCGAGTCGGTTTGGAAAAGACCCTTGATGACCTGAAGCGCCTCCTCGAAGCGGGCTACGGGCTGGCCGCTTGGGAACCCGAACGTGTTGTGCTCTCCCTGGGAATCGCCTGCACCCAACCCGAGCACCAGCCGGCCGGCGCTGATGTCGTCGATGGTCACGGCGATCTTCGCGAGCAGGCCGACGTTCCGGTAGCCGGTGCACGCGACGAAAGAGCCGATCGTCAGCCGCGGGATCTCCGCGGCCAGCGCGCTGAGCACCGTGAAGCACTCCAGGTAGCCTTCCAGCTCGACCTCCGGGTCATCCGGAAAGTCCACGCCCGCTCGCCGCTTCAGCTCCGCGTTGTTGCTGGGCAGGAGCAGGTGGTCGGCGACGTACAGAGCGTCGAACCCGACCTCAGCGGCGCTGCGCGCGACCTCCAGGAGCTCGGGCCAGCGCAGATCTGTGGTCGTCCAGGTCGGCAAGATCAGGCCCAGCCTCAACTTCTCCGGTGGCACCGGTGGGCGCGCCGCGGCAGCCGTCATGGCCGTAATTATGGTCAGGACCTGACGGCGCCTCGACCGCATGCGACTACGCTTCATGCGATGTCAGAAGGGCGGGCACAGACGGCGCGGATACCCGCCGAGTTGATGGATCTACTCGAAGGTGAGGCGCTCGGTCATCTGGCCACGGTCCGCGCCGACGGCACTCCACACGTGACGCCGCTGTGGATCGACCACGATGGCGACACCGTGCTCGTCGACGTTCGCGTCGACCGGGTCAAGGCCGCCAACATGCGCGAGCGGCCGGCGGTGGCCATCTCGATCGTCGATCCTCGCAATCCCTACCGATACCTCGCGATCACCGGAGTGGTTGTTTCCTGGTCGGAAGAAGGGTGGCGAGAGCATATGGACAAGCTCAGCCGCCGCTACATGAAAGTCGACCGCTATCCGTGGTCCTTTCTCGGCGAGCGCAGGGCGATCTTCCGGATCGAGCCCACGCACGTGTATTTCGAATCTGGCGAAGCCTCGACCGAGACCTGACCCTCAGCCCTTCTTGGCGGCCACCATCCACTCGCTGGCTGCCCCTGCTTTGCGCCAGGGGGTGAGCGGCGCGATGTCCACCATCGGATCAGGCCGGCCGGCAATCGTCTTGGCGAGCAGCTCGGCCACCGGCGGTCCGTGCATGACGCCGTGGCCCCCGAAGCCCGCGGCCATCCAAAGACCACTCTCGACGCTGCCGACATACGGATGGCCGTCGCCGCCGAGATCGACATTGGCGACGACTCGCTTCGCGATGTGCAGGTCCGCGAGCGAAGGCGCCCGCACGCGGGCCAGCTCCGCGAACTCCTCCAGCATTCGGGTGTGCCCGTAACCCGGCGGGTTGTCCTCGAGCAGGATGGCGATGATCAGTCCCTCCGATTCGCGCTCGACCACAAAGCCGGTATCGAGGTCCAGCGTCAGCGGCACGTGCTGCCCCGCGAGCGCGGCGCCGGTGATGGCGCTGTACAGCGGTTGCGGCCGGATGCTCAGGTCAAGGCCGAACGACCGCAGGAAGTCGCTGGTCCAGTAGCCGGTGCAAACGACGACCCTCTCGGCCGCGACCACCTCCGGCCCGGTCAGCCTCCATCCCGAATCGACCCGTTCGAGCGAGCGAACCGTCCAGTGCTCGCGGAAGCGGACGCCCCTCTGTCTCGCGGCTTTGACGAGCGCCGCGACTCCATCGGTCGGAGTCACCTTGCCGTCGTTGGGCGTGTAGGTCCCGCCCAGCAAGCCAGTCGTCGCGATCCACGGCACCGCCTCCCGGATCTGCTCGGGATCGAGGACGTGAATCTCGGTCAAGCCCATGCTCCGCTGCAAGGCCGCGGCCTCGGCGAGCTTGGCCATGATGTCCGGCCGGCCGGTCATGAAGAGATAACCGTTGGGATGCCAGGGCACCGGAGACTCGAAGCGCCCCTCGGCCGTCTGCCAGAACGCCAGGCCCCGGCGCGAGAACTCGATCTCGAGTGGCGTGCTGAACTGCTGGCGGACGCCGCCAAAGGAACCGCCGGTCGAGCCGCTGCCCAGCTCCTCGGCTTCGACCACCAGGACGTCCGACTCGCCCTCTTCGGTCAGGTAGTACGCGACCGCGCAGCCGACGATGCCGCCGCCGATGATGACCGTCCCGAAGCGTTCCATCGCCGGCTCACATGTGGTCCGGGGGCGCCTTCCACATCGACGTGTCGATCGTCGCGGCCGCAGCGGCCTCGACCTTGCGTGGCGCCTCGCGTGCGTATTTCGGAAGCACCTCGGCGGCCACCCACTCGAGCATGTGGATCTGGTCGTCGCGAGGCTGGTCGAGGATGAACTGGTTGACGCCCGCCTCGATGTAGGGCCCGATCCCGTCGTAGAAAGCCTGCTCAGACGCCCATGGATCTGCGTCTGACTTGGTCACCCAGTAATAGATCGAGCGGTCCAGCGTCTCCGGGTCGCGCCCGATCTCGCGGCAGTAGTCATCGAGCATCTGGTTGCGCTCGCGCATCTCCGCCGGCGTCCCGAAAGCATTCCAGGTGTCGGCGTACTTGGCGACGATCTTGAGCATCCTCGGCCCGAATGCGCCTATCACCAGCGGGGCGCGCGGCTTCTGAACGCCGAGCGGGCGCGATTGCGCGTTCTTCAGCTGGTAGTACTCACCCGCAAAGGAGCTCGTGTCCTCCCGCATGACCAGATCAATCACCTGGACAGCCTCGCGGAAGCGCGCGACCAGCTCCCTGGTCTCGGGAAACGGGATCCCGAACATCGTGTGCTCTGGTTCGTACCAGCCGGCGCCGAGCCCAACCTCCAACCGGCCGTTGGAGATCTGATCGACGGTCACAGCCATCCTGGCGAGGACGGATGGGTGGCGGAACGTGTTGGACGTCACCAGCACGCCGATGCGGATTTTTTCGGTCCGTGCCGCCAGGCCCGCCAGCAACGTCCATGCCTCCAGATAGGGTCCCTGTGGCCGAGTGGGCTGGACGAGGTGATCGCAGACCCAGGCGCTCTCGAAGCCCAGCTGCTCGAACCACTGCCAGCGCTCGACGTTCTTCTCCCAGGTCATGTTCTGATCGGTGCAGATGCCGAATCGGAATCGACGAGCCATTCGCCCCCTCCCCATTGCGTGTGTGCGGTCGACGCCACCGAATCGTAATCCCGAGCCGGCCGTCACCCCTTCCGGTTCGCGCCGGTCAGACCCGCGTGCTCGATGTAGTCCGCCGTGGCGCGCAGGTAGCGATCGACGGCGGCGGGTTCGGCGGCCCGGCCCATGTGGCCGACGCGGAAGATCCGGCCTCGGAGGTCGCCCAGCCCGCCGCCGATGCGGATGCGGTGATGCTTCAGCAGCCATTCGAGGTACTCGCTCACGTCCATACCCGGCAGCCCGTAGGCGGCCGTCGTCACCGGTGAGGCCACCGTGATCGGAGCAAGCATCTCGAATCCCATCTCCTCGAGGCCGTCGCGGACACGGTCGCGCGCCGCCGCCAGCCGCCGCCACCGGTTCTCCACGCCCTCCTCGAGCAGCCGGATGAGCGCGAGATCGAAAGCCTCGATCACGTTGGTCGGCATCGTCGTCGGGTGCGGGTGCCAGTCGCCCCAGAGCTCGGTATAGCGCCGCCAGGTGGCCAGGTTCAGATACCAGCCCGCCGTCTTGGGCCGGCCGTCGTCAAGCGCCGCGAGGGCGCCGGGACCGGCTGCGACCGGCGCCACACCGATCGCCCCGCCGATGCACTTGTTGGCGACGGTGACGCAGAGATCGGCTCCCCAGGCGTCCATCTCGAAGGGCACGCCCGCGATGGACGAGATGCCGTCGACGATCGCGAGCGCCCCGTGCTCGCGCGCGGCGCGGCAGATCCCCTCCACCTCGTTGAGGATGCCGACCGAGGTCTCGTGGTGGACGACACACACCGCGCGAACGCCGGGATGCTCGGCGAGCGCCGCCCGAACCTGGGCGGCCGTGATCGCCTCGGCAAGGCCGGGGCGAAAACTATGGACCTGAAGCCTGTTGGCGGTCGCGACCTCGACCATGCGATCGCCGAAGAGCCCGTTGCTGGGGATCAAGACCTCGTCGCCCGGCGAGAGCACGCTGGCGATGCACATCTCGACTCCGGCCATGCCTGACCCAAACACCAGGTGGACATCGCCTGTCGTCTTGAACACCTCGCGCATGCTGGACACGGCATGTTTGTAAAGTCGGGTCCAGTCGTCTCCGTAATGGGCGCGGACCGGAAGCGCAAGCGCCTCCAGGATCTCATCGTCCACTGACACGGGCCCGGGGATCATCAGGAACTCGCGATCTTCCATGACCTCTAGGCCTCCGACATGACTTCGCGCGCGACCCGGTAGCCCGACTTGATGGCACCCTCCATACCGCCGGGGCCCACCCGGCTGTCGGTGTGCTCGCCGGCAAAGAACAGCCGCCCACCCAGTGGTGCGGCAATCAGCGGCAGCACCGAATCCCTCTGGTCGCCGATCGGGGCTCGGACCACCGCTCGCGACCAGGGGTCGTGGGTCCAGCTCTTGACCGATCCGAACAGGCGCTTGATCGGCCGTCCCACCACCGAGCTCAAGGTTGCGTCGACCTGGTCCAAGATCTCCTCGTCCAGCAGTCCTGAAGGCTCTGCATCCCCCGCGGCCAGGCCCGAGACAACGATCTTATCGCCACCCTGATGGACGGACTGCTCCATGACAAAGCCCGGCATCCGATCAGTGAAGCAGCCCGAGCCGATGGCTTGCTTGATGAGGTCGCGTTCCGAGTACTGCACCACGAGCCTGGTGGCATTGCCGTACCGCAGCTGCAACAGCGCCTTCACCTTCTCGGCCGGTAGGACGGGGGCGAAGCCCAGCTCCGAAACCAGGGGCCCCGGCACGGTGACCACCACGCGGTCGGAGTGAAACGTCTCGTGGTCGGACTCGACCGTTACCCCTGTCGCGCTCCAGCCGACAACCCGCACGGGCTGGTTCAGACGCACATCGACCTTGCTCGCCATCGCCCGGGGCAGCCTGTCATTGCCGCCCTTGATCTTTCGATACCCCTCGCCCCAGGAGAGCTCGACGTTCAGCTCCTGTGCGTCGGCAATCCGGAGCGGGGCCGCGGGGGTGGATTGGGCGATCGCCGCCAGTAGGAGCTCCGCCGGCTGGGAGACTCGCGCTCGGCGCAGCCACTGGGCCACCGATTCGTAATGACCTGGTCGAGTCGACCGAATGGCCACGCGCAGCTCGGTGACCAGCTCGACGGCTGCGTCGCGTTCGAGGCGCCGGCCGCCGAAGATGAGGTCGGGAACGTCGGTCCCGAGGCTGAATTCTTCGGTGAGCTCGAGGTCGAACTTTTCACAGAGGCCGGCG
>Ga0209283_10000294_pt1 | contig 25594 bp, 22 predicted proteins | sample CZO8metaG_2_FD_188354 | JGI IMG/M metagenome (GOLD analysis project Ga0209283, IMG submission 188354) | Vadose zone soil microbial communities from the Eel River Critical Zone Observatory, Northern California, USA - CZOApr15con2H1.8 metaG... | ecosystem: Environmental > Terrestrial > Soil >...
AGTCGCAGCTGGACCGCTTTCTCCTGCGCCTGCCGCTCGGCTATCCCGCTCCCGAGGTCGAGCGCGAGCTGCTCCTCGGCGGCGGCACCGAGGACGAGCTGCACCAGCTGGAGCCGGTCGCCTCGGCGCACGAGGTGCGCAGGCTGCAGCTCGGGGTCGAGCGGGTCCGGGTGGCGGGCGAGATCGCCGATTACGTGCTGGCGCTGGTCGCCGCGACGCGCGGATCGCAGCTGCTCTCGCTCGGCGTCTCTCCGCGAGGCGCGCTGTCCCTGCTGCGCGTCGCCCAGGCGCGCGCGCTGCTGCGCGGCCGCGGGTACGTGGAGCCGGACGACGTGAAGGAGCTGTGCGTGCCTTGCCTGGCGCACCGGGTGGTGCTGGCCGGCCGCGCGGCGCCCGCGGGCGAGGTGGAGCGCCAGTCGGCGGAGCGGGTGATCCGGGAGCTGGCGGAGCAGGTCCGGGCGCCCGAGTGAACCCGGCGGCAGCCGCCGCGCAAGAGGGTGCCCGCGCGGCGGTGCCGGCGTGGAGGCGCCGGCTCAGCTTCACGCGGCTGGGGCGCTGGTACGTCGCGCTCACCATCGGCATCGGGCTCGCCGCCATCAACACGGGCAACAACCTCCTCTTCCTGGTTCTCGGGCTGCTGCTCTCCAGCATCGTCGTCTCCGGCCTGCTCTCGGAGACGTCCCTGCGGGGCGTGCGGGTTACGCGCAGGCTGCCGGCGTCGGCGTCGGTGGGCGCTCCCGCGCTGGTGGGGCTGGTCGCGCGCAACGGGAAACCCCGGGCGCCCTCGGTGGGCCTGACGCTGCGCGAGAAGGGCGGGGACGTCGCGGGGCACGGGCTCTTGCTGCTCCTCGGCGCGGGCAGGACGGAAGAGGTCTCGTACCGGTTCACGCCGGAGCGGCGGGGGCTGCACCGGTTCGACCAGCTCGAGGTGGCGACGCGCGCCCCGTTCGGGCTGTTCGAGAAGTCGCGGCCCCTCGCGGCGCCGGCGGAGCTGGTGGTGTTCCCCCGGCGGATCGCGCCGCCCGCGCAGGAGCCGCGGCAGCTCGCGCGCGAGGGCGAGCGGTCGACCGGCCGGGCGGGACATGGGCTGGAGGTGCACGCTCTGCGCGACCACCGCCCCGGCGAGGACGCGCGCAGCATCCACTGGCGCTCCTCGGCGCGCGCGGGGAAGCTCATCGGGATCGACCGGGAGCAGGAACGGCGGCGGCAGGTCTGCGTCGTGCTCGATCACCGGCGCGCCTCGGGGGCGGCCCTCGAGGCGGCGGTCGAGCGCGCGGCGGCGCTGTTCGAGCGCGAGCTGGACGCCGGCGCGGACGTCTCGCTCGCGCTCTGCGGCGAGCGGCTCGCGCCCGGATCGGGCGAGCGCCACCGGCTAGCCGGCCTGACCCTGCTGGCGCTCCTGGAAGCGGCGGCCGGCGTCCCGGCGCCGGTTCCCGATCCCGGCGCCTCCGTGCTGGAGGTGCTTCCGTGATCGGCGCGCTGCGCGGGACGACGCTGCTCGCGGCGCAGCGCTGGGCGGGGTCGCTGGCGCTGGCGGCCGCCTTCGCCGCGTGCGCGGTGAGCGGCGAGATGGGCGCCCCGCTGGTGGTGCTGTTCCCGGTGGCGCTCCTGGCCGCGCCGCTGCTGCAGCGGCACGTCGCCGGCCGCTATCAGTGGGCGTGGACCGGGTTGCTCGCGATCGCGCTGATCGTCCAGGGCGCGCAGGTAATCTCGGGGCGCCTGGACGTGGTGCTCGCCGCGACGCAGTTCGCCGTTCTCCTCGCCGTGCACCGCCTGTGGCATCGCGGGGGGCGGCGCGACGAGCAGCTGCTCCTCCTGCTCTCGGTGCTCCTCATCTGCGCCGGCGCCGCGCTCTCCGCGGAGCTGCTCTTCGGCCTCTGCTTCCTCCTCTATTCGGTCGCCGCCACCTGGGCGCTCGCCCTCACCTGGCTGCGATTCGAGATCGAGGCGGCGCGCAGCCCGGAGCAGGCGGCGACGCTGCTTCAGGGGCGCCGGCTGGTGACGCCCGCGGTGCTAGGCGCCCTGGCGGCGCTGGCGCTGGCGGGTCTCCTGGGCTCGGCGGCCATCTTCGTCGCGTTCCCGCGGGTCACCATCGGTGGCCTGCGGCGCGCCTCGTCCGCGATTCCGATCGCGGGCCTGGGCGACCAGATCGACCTTTCGCGGCACGGCGTGATCGCCGACGACCCTCGCGTCGTGCTGCGGGTGCGGCTCGACCCCCCGCCGGCGCCCGGTGGGGAGCTGCCGATGCGCTGGCGGGCCCGCGCGCTCGAGGTGTGGACCGGTCGCGGGTGGCGCGCGCGCTCGGACGGGTGGGGCGGCGGGAGCTGGCTCTCGCCGATGCCGCGCCTGCGCGCCGCGGCCGCCCGCCGCGCCTCCGCGCCGCTGGTCGCCGACATCGAGGCGGTCAGCGGCTTCTCGGACGGCGTGGTGCTGACGCCGGAGGGATGGCCCACCAGCGTGACCTTCCAGCGGCCGCTCACCGCGCGCGCGAGCGCGACGCGGCTCTTGCGCAGCGCCAACGGAGACCTGTTCTACACGCCCGTCGACGTGGGAGACCTCCACTACGTGGTGCGCACCCAGCTTGCGCTCCCCGGGCCCGAGGAGCTTCGCGGCAAGGGCACGCGGTACCCGCCGGAGGTCGCGGCCTCCCTCGAGGTGCCGGCCGAGGTCGACGCCCGCGTCCGCTCCCTCTCGCAGCGCCTCACGGACGGCAAGGACCCGGTCGACGCCGCCGTTGCCGTGGAGGGCTGGCTACTGCGGTCGCTCGCGTACACGCGCGAGCTCCCGGGAGAGCAGAAGGACCCCATCGCGCATTTCCTCTTCGAATCGCGCCAGGGCCACTGCGAGCTGTTCTCCAGCGCGATGGTGGTCCTGCTGCGACTGGCCGGCATCCCGGCGCGGAACGTGACCGGATACTACGGCGGCGTGTACAGCTCCGCGGGGTACTGGGCCGTGCGCGCCGGCGACGCGCACTCCTGGGTGGAAGTGTACGTTCCGGGCGCCGGGTTCGTGCCGTTCGATCCGACCCCGCCCTCGGGGCGCGGCGGCGTGGACCGCGGTCTTTGGGCCGGCCTGGTGCTGGCCTGGGACGGGCTGGCGCAGCGCTGGCGCGCGTTCGTGGTGGATTACGATCTCCTCTCCCAGCAGCGGACCCTGCAGCAGCTCGGGCACGCCTTGCGCGAGGCAGGCCGGCGCCTCTCCGCGGCACGGCCCGGAGCGCCGGAGTTCCGCGCCGCCCTGGGGCAAGCGGCGCTCGGCGCGGTGCTGATCGCGCTGCTCGCGGCGCTGCTGCGGCGGGCCGGGCGGCGCGGGCGGCCGCGGGTCGCGCCGCTCGATCCGGATCAGCGCCGCGCGCAGGCGCTGTGGTGGCGGGCGCGCGATCGGCTGGAGCGAGGCGGCATGAACCTCTCGCCCGCGGTGTCGCCGCGCGAGGCGATCCGGTGGACCGCCGAGCGGCGCCCCGAGGCCGCGCCTGCGGTCGAGCAGCTCGCCTCCGCCGTTCTCGCGGCGCGCTGGGGAGGCGAGCGGCTGCCGGCCGCGCGCGCCCGCGCGCTCCTCCGCGAGCTGCGCCGGCAGCTCCACGGCATGCGCTGAGCTCAAGCAGGCCTTGCACGTCGCCGCCGCCAGGCCCCACACTGCCGCCCCGTGCCCGAGCTCCCCGAGGTCGAGATCGCCTCCCGCCAGCTGCGTGCCTGGGCGAAAGGGCGCCGCATCGTCTCCGCCCGGGCCGAGCGCTCGCGCGTCATCCGCGGCCAGTCGCCGCAGCGGTTCGCCCAGCTCGCCGGGCACCGCCTGCAGGACGTGGAGCGCTCCGGGAAATGGATGCTGCTCCGCTTCGACGGCGACGAAGGCCTGGTGTCGCACCTCGGGATGACCGGCAAGTGGATCCGGCGCGAGCGGGGCGCGCCCCCGCCGAGCCACGTCCGCGCCACGCTGGAACTGGAGGACGGGCACGTCCTCGACTACCGAGACCCGCGCCTCTTCGGCCGCCTGATCCGCGGAAACGTGGAGCAGCTGCGGAAGCTGCCCGTCCTCGCGGGGCTGGGGCCCGATCCGTTGCCCGGCGTGGACGCGCGGCGGCTGTACGACGTGCTGCGGAGGACGCGCCGCTCGCTCAAGGAAGCGCTCATGGATCAGCGCACGCTGGCGGGACTGGGCAACATCCAGGTCTCCGAGGCGCTCCACCGGGCGCGCCTCCATCCGGAGCGGCTCGGCGTCTCCCTCTCGCCCGACGAGGCCGTCCGGCTGTCCTCCGCCATCGGCGACGCGCTGCGCGCGGCCCTGGAGGGAGAGGATTCGCCCGAGCCCATCACCTACGTGGAGGAGGGCGGCGAGAACATCTTCCTCGTCTACGACCGCGCCGGGGAACCCTGCTCGAGCTGCGGCACGCAGATCGAGCGCATCGTGCAGGGCGGGCGCAGCACGTACTTCTGTCCGCACTGCCAGCCGCTGCGCGTCCGGCAGGGGGTCGGTGCGCGGGCGGGTCCGGGACGCGCCAGGCTGGCGGCCGCCCGCCCGCTCGACGCGGTCCCTCGCCGCCGCACGGAGCGGCGCCGCTGACAGGATTGCGGCCGGATCGCCCGTCGCTCCCCTTCGCGCGTTTGCGGACGCGCTGCTCCGTCGCCACCTTGCCCTGCGTGCAAACCGCGACCGAGGCGGAGCTCGAGATCGACCCCGTCGAGCAGCAGGTGCACGGCCGCGCCCTCGCGCTGCTGCAGGATGCGGGCATGGCTCCGATGGTGGGCGGCGCGTACGCGATGCGCACGCACGCCGGGCTCTGGCGCGACACCAAGGACCTCGACCTGTTCCTGCGCAAGGATCGCGTCGGCGACGCCCTCGAGCTGCTCGCGCGGGCCGGGTACCGCACCGAGATGACCGACCCGATGTGGATCGCGAAGGCGTTCGCCGGGCCGTACTTCATCGACCTCATCTTCTCCTCGGGCAACGGCATCGGGACCGTCGACGAGGAATGGGAACGGCGGGCCTCGCGCGCCACGGTCCTCGACCGGGAGGCGCTCATCGTCCCGGCCGAGGAGATGATCTGGCAGAAGGGGTACATCCAGGAGCGGGAACGCTTCGACGGCGCGGACATCCACCACCTGCTGCGCTGCCGGGGCGCGCAGCTCGACTGGCGCCACATCCTGGATCGGTTCGGCGACCACTGGCCGGTCCTGCTCGGCCACCTCGTCACGTTCCGCTTCGCCTTCCCCTCCGACAAGCAGCAAGTGCCTTCGTGGGTGATGAAGGAGCTGACCGGGCGGCTGTCGCAGCAAGAGGGCCAACCCCCGCCCGCAGGGCGCATCTGCCGGGGGACGTTGTTGTCCCGGCAGCAGTACCTCGCCGAGGTCAACGAGCGCGGCTACCGCGACGCGCGCGAGCTGGAGGTGAAGGGCTGGGCCGGCGACGCGCGCTGGCCGGTGAAGCCGTGGTCAGGCACGGAGCACTGAGGGGAGACGATGCGAATCGCAGCCGTCGGCGATCTCCACTGCCGCGCCGATACGCGGACCGCGATCGCCGCCGCGCTCTCGGGCGTGGACAAGGCCGCCGAATGCCTCCTGCTCGCGGGCGACCTGACCGACCACGGCACCGCGGACGAGGCGTCCTGGCTCGCCGAGGAGCTTGCCCGGCTGAAGATCCCCAAGGTGGCGGTGTTCGGCAACCACGACTACGAGGCGGGGCAGGAGCACCTCGTCCGGCAGAAGCTGGAGGAAGCCGGGGTCAAGGTGCTGGACGGCGAGCCGTTCGCGCTGGGCGACGAGTTGGGCATCGCGGGCATCAAGGGTTTCGCCGGCGGCTTCGAGCACGCCCAGTTGCAGCGATTCGGCGAGTCGGTGATGAAGCACTTCGTGGACGCCTGCATCGCGGAGGAGCTGAAGCTGGAGAACGCGCTCTTCCAGCTGCGCACCCGGGCGCGCGTGGCGCTCCTGCACTATGCGCCCTGCCGGGCCACGCTCGAGGGGGAGCCGCTGGAGATCTACCCGTTCCTGGGCGCCACCCGCCTGTCCGGGCCGCTCGATCAGCTGCGGCCAGCGCTGGCGGTGCACGGCCATGCCCACCGGGGGAACCTGCGCGGCGCAACGTGCGGCGGGGTTCCCGTCTACAACGTGGCGCTGCCGGTGCTCCGGCGGCTGGAGAAGCCGGTCGGGTTCCTCACGCTGGACGTGTAGCGCTCAGGCCGGTGCCAGCGGCCGGTACAGATAGGTCAGGCGAAGCGTTCCCGCTTTGGCGCGGTCCAGCGCATCGGGGCCGATGCGGATGAAGTCCACCGAGGTGCGAGGAAGCTGCGTCCCCAGCCAGCGCAAGGTCTGGTTCGCCCACAGGGAGAAGACCGGCCTCTTGCGGATCTTCTCCCCGCCCCTCCAGTAGCTCGTGTGCGCATAGAGCCGCGCCGGCTGGATCTCGTCCGGCCGCCCGTCGGGGATGCGCAGCACCAGCGCGTCCGTCCTCTCCTCGTCGATCTGTGCCCAGCCCGCGAAAGGTCCGGCGGGCTGCGGATGCGCCACCACCTCCGCGCTGTGCTTGCGGTGCAGCAGGTAGAGCCGCCTCTCGGCGGGCAGCGACTCGCGGCGCTCGAGCCTCGCAGGGGCGGCCAGGAGATCCGGCGGGTCCCCGCGGAGGTACCGGCCCTGCGACCAGGTCAGCCCCGGCTCGCGCGCTTCCAGCATCGCCAGCAGCGACTGCACGTCCTCGTCGGTGAGGAAAAGCCACAGCTGGCGCGCCGCCATGCGCCGAAGATCGCACAGGCCTCCTCACTCCACCACGACCGTCAGCGCCTCGACGCCCTCCTCGCTGCCGCCCAGCTCCACCTGGTACTCGCCGCGGGTCACGAACTGGGCATACATCGATCCGCCCTGCACCAGGGCGCCGCCCGGCAGCCGCCATTGCACCGAGCTCGCGGTCGCGCCCGCGCCCAGGCCTGGTACGGCGAGCCTGCAGGTGGCGCCGCGATCGACGTGCAGGAGTCCGTCTCGAACGGCGCATCCCGATCCGTTCGCGACGACGGCGGGCGCATCACCGAGGTGAAGCTTGACTTCCAGGACCACGGCCTCCGCGGGCCGGTCCGCGGACTCGATTCGCACGTGCGCGACGTGCTCTCCGGGCGCCAGCCCCGCCGGGTCGGCGCGCACGGACAGCCGCGCGGGCGTTTCGCCCTGGTCGGCCAGGAGCCGCACCCAGCGCGCGTCCGGCCGGGCGGTCCACCGCTTCGCCTCGCCGCCCTCGGCGCGCAAGGAGACGGTCTGCGCGCGCGGCACGCGGCCGCCCGAGGAGATGAAGAGCAGCGAGCCGCGGGACAGCATCAGCCCCCCGGCAGGCCCCGCGCCGGCTTCCGCCAGCAGCGCGGCCATGGCGCGCGCGGCGTCGATGCGGCCGTTCCTGGTGCCGGGGACCGGAACTGTGGAAGACAGGATCGCGCGTCGGATCTCCTCGAGCTTCGCCTGCGGCCGCGCCGCCCAGAGCAGCGCCGCGAGCCCGCTCACGTGCGGCGCCGCCATGCTGGTTCCGTCGTACCGCTCGTACTGCCCCGGCGCCGTGGTGGAGAGGATCCCCACTCCCGGCGCGGCGACCAGCGCGCCGCGGTTGGAGAACGGCGCCAGCCGGCCGTCCGGCGCCAGTGCACCGACGGAGAGGACGTTGTCGCCGCCGAGGTTTGCCGGGAACGACGGCCGCGACGCGCCGTCGTTCCCCGCCGCGGGGACGACGAGCACGCCGCGCTCGCCGGCCCGCGCGACCGCTTTCGCGATCGCCCGGCTCTGGCCGCCTCCGCCCCAGCTCGCGTTCACCACCCGCGCCCCGTGGTCCACCGCGTAATCGATGGCGCGGGCGAGGTCGTCGCTCCGTCCTCCGCGCGGCCCGATGGCGCGCAGGGCCATCAGCGCGACCTTCCAGTTCACGCCGGAGATGCCGATGCGGTTGTCGCCGGCCGCGCCGATGGTTCCCGCCACGTGCGATCCGTGCCAGCGCTCCTCTCCGGTGCGCGCGGGGGAGGGGTCGCCGCGATTGCCGACGAAGTCGTACCCGTTCACGTCGTCGACGTACCCGTCGCCGTCGTCGTCGCGGCCGTTGGCCGCGATCTCCGATGGGTTGATCCAGAGGTTGGGTGCGAGATCCGGATGCGTGAGCGCCACTCCGTCGTCGACGACCGCCACCGTGATTCGCCGATCTCCGACCGTGGATGTCCAGGCGCCGCCGGCGTCGATGGCGGTGAGCCCCCACAACTCCTTGAAGCGCGGATCGTTGGGCGCGCGTCCCTGGCGATACAGGTACACCGGCTCGGCGAACTCCACGCCGGGCCGCAGGGCCGCCTCTCGCGCGAACGCCACGGGGTCCTCGCCGGGCGGCAGTGGAAGCCGCAGCATGGCCGGACCGTCGGAAGGTCCGAGCGCCTCCAAGGGGACGATGGGAGCGCCGCCGGCGCCGGAGGTGGGAAAGGACGGCGGCTCGGCGTCGCGCTCCAGCTGGATGACGATCGAGTCGGGCGCATGCTGCGGCGCGGGCGACGGCCCGCCGCACGCCTCGACGGCGAGCGCGATGGCCGCCGCGGCCCGGGCCGCTGCCCGCCTCGGGCGGCGCTGGCGGATGCGCTCCGCATGCGGGATCTCGACCTCGGCGGCGTCGAGGAGCGGATCCTCTGGCGCCAGCCGGTCGATCCACCCGGTCGATCCCGCCGAGGCGAGTGGCCTGTCGGCGACGTTGCAGGTCCTGTGCATGAGTCCCCCGTGAGACGTGGCGGTCCGCTGCTCGCGGCCGCCGGGGGCGATTGCAGGCGCCGTGCCGCGTGCCGTTCACTCGGGCAGTGCGCGTCGCGGGGCGTCTCGTTTTCGGACCCCCTCTCGTTTTGAGACGGGGTGGCGCCATCCGCGGCGGCCGGTCATTCTAAAGCGCGTGGATCGGGACGGATCGGATCGCGCGGGCTTCCACCGCTGGATCGGTGAGGACCTCGAGCTGCGGGTGCACGCGGTCCCCGGAGCGAAGCGCACCGAGGCGCAGGGGCTTCACGGCTCGACGCTCAAGGTGAAGCTGCACGCGCGAGCCGTGGAGGGCGCGGCCAATTCAGCGCTCATCGAATTCCTGGCAGGGGAGTTGCAAGTGCCTCGCCGGCAATGCGTGCTCGTCGGCGGAGACAAGTCCCGGGAGAAGCGCGTGCTGGTCCAGCGCCCCGCACGGGCGCGGGCCGAGGAAGTGCTGCGGGCTTGGGCTCAGGGGCGGACGAGCTCGTAAGCCCGCGCCAGCGCCGCGTCGAGCTGCGCGGGGTCGCCGCCGCCGGCCTGGGCCAGCTCGGGCTTGCCGCCGCCGCGGCCGCCCAGCGTCTTCGACAGCTCCTTGACCAGGTCGCCGGCCTTGTACTTCTTCGACAGATCGGGGGTCACGGCGACCAGCAGCGTCGCCTTCCCGTCCTTCACGCCTCCCAGCACCACGATGCCGCTCTTCAGCTGGTCGCGCAGCTTGTCGGCCAGCTCGCGCAGGCTCTCCGGGTCGCCGTTCTCGTGGCGTGCCGCGAGCACCTTGACGCCGTTCACCTGGCGCGCCCCCTGGGCGAGCTCGCTGCTCTTCGCGGCCGCCGCCTTCTTCGAGAGCTGCTCCAGCTCGCGCTCCAGCTCCCGGATGCGGCCCGCCGCCTGCTCGGCCTTGAGCGCCACGTCCTTGGGCGACCCGCGCAGCGCGCTCGCGGCGCGCGCCAGCTGCTTCTCCCCCTCGTGGACCAGCGCTACCGCCTCGGGCCCGGTGACCGCCACGATGCGGCGCACGCCGGCCGCGATCGCGCCTTCGCTCTGGATCTTGAAGAAGCCGATGTCCCCGGAGCGCGCCACGTGCGTTCCGCCGCACAGCTCCACCGACGGGCCGATCTGCAGCACGCGCACGCGGGACAGCTGCGTGTACTTGTCGCCGAAGAACGCGATGGCCCCCGACTTCATCGCGGACTCGGGGTCCATCACGCGGGTCTCGGCCGCGTAGTTCTCGCGGATGAGCTGGTTGACGCGCGCCTCGATCTGCATGCGCTGCTCTTCCGAGAGCGGCTGATACGAGGTGTAGTCGAAGCGCAGGTAGTCGGGCGCCACCACCGAGCCGGCCTGCTTCGCGCCCTCGCCGAAGATCTCGCGCAGCGCCCGGTGCAGCAGGTGGGTGGCGCTGTGGTTCGCGCGCAGCCCGGCCCTGCGATCCTTGTCGACGATCAGCTCCAGCTTCTCGCCCACCTCGAACGCGCCCTCGAGCATCTTGACCCGGTGCACCACCAGGCCGCCGACCGGCTTCTGCGTGTCGAGGACCTGCGCGCGGCCGCTGCTCCCGACCACGTAGCCGGCGTCCCCGAGCTGGCCGCCCGACTCTCCGTAGAACGGCGTGCGGTCGAAGACCAGCTCGGCCTCGGACCCGGCCGCGACGCGCTGCACCCGCTGCCCGCCGGCCACCGCGCTCTTGAGCGTCCCGTGCGAGGCGACCTGCTCGTAGCCGAGGAACTCCGAGTCGCCCACCTCGCCCGCGAGCTGCTTGTAGACGTCGCCGACGGCCGCCTCGCCCGAGCCCGCGAAGGACCCGCGCGCGCGCTGCTCCTCCATCAGCTTCTCGAACCCGGCCTCGTCCACGGTGCAGCCGCTCTCCGCGGCGATCACCTGGGTCAGGTCGAGCGGGAAGCCGTAGGTGTCGTACAGCTTGAACGCGACCTCGCCCGGGATCTGCTTCCCCTTCCCGGCGCGGCGGATCTCTTCCGCGAGGATGGCGCTGCCGCGGTCGAGGGTGCGCAGGAACGCGTCCGTCTCGTGCTGCACCGTCTCGAGGATCCGGACGCGCGATTCGGACAGCTCCGGGTACACGTCCGACATGGTGTCGATCACCTTGCCGCAGACGCGCGCGTAGAGCGTCGAGTCGCTGCTGAGCCGCTGCGCGTGACGGATCGCGCGCCGCAGGATGCGGCGCAGCACGTAGCCCCGCCCCTCGTTCGAGGGAAGCACGCCGTCGGCGATGAGGAACGAGGCGGCGCGCGAGTGGTCGGCCACCACGCGCATCGAGGCGGAGTCGCCTCGCGCGTCCAGCGCGTCGGTCGGGGAGTACCGCTTTCCGCTGATCCGCGCCGCCTCCTGGATGAGCGGCTGCAGCAGATCGGTGTCGTAGTTGGAGGCGACGTTCTGCACCGCGGCCGCGACGCGCTCCAGGCCGGCCCCGGTGTCGATCGAGGGCCTGGGGAGCGGGGTGAGCGGACCCTCCGGCTCCTTGCGCTCGAACTGCATGAAGACGAGGTTCCAGATCTCCATCCACGAATCGCTGTCCGCGCCGGCGTTCTGGGCGAAGAACCGGTGCGCGTGCTCGTCGATCCGGCGAACGCTCGCCTCGCCGGGCAGGCGGTACAGGTGGATCTCGCTGCACGGGCCGCACGGACCCGTGGGCCCCATCGCCCAGAAGTTGTCCTTCTCGCCCAGGCGGAAGATGCGCTCCTTGCGCACGCCTGTCGCTCGCCACAGCTCTTCCGCCTCGTCGTCGTCGCGGAAGACGGTCACCGCCAGCCGGTCCACCGGCAGGCCCAGGGTGCGGGTGACGAACTCCCACGCCCAGGCGATCGCCTCCTTCTTGAAATAGTCGCCGAAGGAGAAGTTCCCCAGCATCTCGAAGAAGGTGTGGTGGCGTGCGGTGAACCCCACGTTCTCCAGGTCGTTGTGCTTCCCGCCCGCGCGCACGGACTTCTGGCTGGAGGCCGCGCGCTTGTAGTCGCGGCTCTCCCGGCCGGTGAAGACGTCCTTGAACTGCACCATGCCGGCGTTGGTGAACAGCAGGGTGGGGTCGTTCTGCGGCACCAGCGGGGAGCTCTTCACCCGCTTGTGGCCGCGCTCCTCGAAGAAGCGCAGGAACGCCTCGCGGATCTCCGCTCCGGTCCGGGGCGCGGCTGTCTTCGACGTCGGCATTGGGGCGGGAAGATAAGGAAATCCCTGCCCCTTGTCACTCCGAGGTGGGGCAGCCGGGCGGGCGAACGGTCAGCCGACGCCGATAGGGCGGCGCTGTCCTCCGATCGCGGGCAGCGCGGCCTCCGCTTAGAAGGTGAGATTCACCGCGATTCCGCTGCGGTAGGTGTCGATCGCGACGATCTTCTGGCTCGCCGGGTCGAACTGCCACTGCCGGCGGAAATCCATGATCAGGTAAACCGGTCCGGTGACCCGCACCGCGGCGGAGGCGGCGAGCAGCGACCGCTCGTCGAGCTCGAACGCGTTGCCGAGGTCGCCGAAGTTCTTGCGCAGGTAGTAGGCGGACAGCTTCACCGCCTCGAACTTCGGCACGGTGGCGAAGAGCCCCAGGGACGCGCCGTTGTCCTGCTCGTAGTCCTGCAGGAGCCCGCCGATCTGCACCAGGCCGGCGAAGTTGAACGCGAGCTCGCCGTAATACCCCTTCACCGCTTTCCCGCCGGCCGCCCTGGCGTCGAACGCCGCCTCCTGCTTCGAGGCGAATCCGGAGCCGGGCACCGTCACGGCGTACTGCAGGCGCCCCAGGTCGTAGGTCTGGTCGAAGTACTCGGGGATGTAGCCCGGCTGCATGTGCCGGTACTCGAGCCGGGTCTGCAGGCTGACGTCGATGACCGGCACTGGGAGGCGCACGTTGAGCAGCGCGCCCACGTGCAGACCGTTGCCGGCCCCGAACAGGCGGTTCCCGTCGACGTACGGGATGAGGTCGAGGAGCGAGTTGTGGACCAGCTCGTACTCCACGTCGACTCCGCCGGCGGCGAAGGCGCGCTGCGGGAAGATCGGGTTGCCGTTCGAGTCGGCCGTGATCGAGGGGGCGGCCGCGAAGGGCAGGAGTGGAGCGGTCGGATCCACCACCATGGTGACACCGAAGGCGAGGCCCCCCAGTCCCTCGATCCCGGCGAAGGGCCGCACGTAGGCGCGGCCGCCGAGGACGCCCACCCCGGTGACGTTGTCGACCAGGGTCTCGACGCCGAAGTACTCGCTGTTGAAATCGAAGGCGATGCCGAACTTGCGCTGGTCGAGGCTCAACGAGTTCGAGTACCGGTTGACCAGCGTGCCGTGCCCGAGCGTCGAGCCCCACAGCTGGCCCGCGAGGACGTACACCGGATCGCGCTTGTGCCCGTAGCGGACGAAGCGCACGAATTTGAGATAATCCTGGGGCTGGTTCCAGTCGCTGCGCCGCAGGACGTGCTCGTAGGTCTTCGAGTCGCGCGTGCCGGTCGAATCGTCGTTGATCGCGAGCAGGTTCAGCGGCACGCCCAGGCCGACCGCCCACGGACCCAGCGCGAGCTCGGTGTTGATCACCGTGCTCACGTACGTGTCCTTGTCGATCTTCCCGAAGCCCACTCCGACGAACGCGCCCGGCGTTCCGCTGAAGAGCTGCGAGGGGTCGGCGAAGTTCTGGCTGCCCGAATGCGCGTCGGGCTGGTTCTGGCCGGCGGCGCCGGCGGTCTCGATGCCCGGAGGTGGCGGAGGCGGCGGCTCCTCCTGCGCCAGTGCGGCGGAGGAGAGCAGCGCGGCGCAGGCGGCGCAGAGCAGGCGACGGGTCCGATCCAGCATGAGGGCTCCGGGCGGGCGAGGGCGTCTCCACCGTAGGGGACGCCTCCTGGAGGAGCCAGAAAAGTCCCGGCTCGGCCACGCCCGGTTTCCCCACTTTCACCTGCGTTGTCGCAGGAGCAGCGCGCGGAAGAGCTGTGCGAACCCGGCCGGCGCGGTGGCGTCCGGCCAGCGTGGCGAGCCGAGCGGCGGCAGCTCCAGCGCGAGCAGCCGCGAGAGCAGGGGATGGCGCCTGCGCACCTCCTCCGCGGGAGCGGCGAAGACCTCGCAAGAGACGAACCGGCGCAGGCGCCAGAGGTCGGTGTAGCTGGCGCAGCGCACCGACAGGTCGGCGCCGATCAGCTCGTGCAGCTGCAGCTCCTCGGCCTCGAGCCCGCACTCGGAGGCGGCGGCGCGGAGCTGGCGGAAATCGATGGACCATTCCGTGTGCTCGCCGGCCCTGGAGCCGGCGGTCAGCTCCACGGGGCCGGGGGAGAAGTCGCCGCCGAACTCGGTGAAGGCCGCCGCGCCTCCGGGGGCCAGCACGCGCGCCACTTCGCGGACGAGCTGCACGGCGCCGGCGTTGGCGCCGTCCCGCACGGGCAGGTCGGCGAGCATCTCGTTCCCGAGGACGAGGCCGCGGAACGATCCGGAGCGCAGCGGGAGCGCCACCGCGTCGGCCCGCACGCCGGACCAGCGCGGGTGCGGTCCGCGCGGGACGGCCGCGGGCTCGGCTCCCACCGCGAGCAGCCGCCGGCGCTGCGCGCCAAGCAGGGAGGGCGACAGATCGAGCGAGGTCCACCGACATCCGGTGAACGGCCCGGCATCGCCTCGCCAGGCGGCCTCGGCCAGGTGGCCCGCGCCGCCGCCGATCTCCAGCACGCCCTCCGGTCCGGGGAGGATCCCCCGCGCGGCGAGGCCCTGCAGCAGCGCCTCCCCGAACCTCCGGCCCCGCAGCGCAGGATGGGGGAAGCGGAGCAGGTGGGAGACGGTGCACTCGACCTCGTCGAAGCGGCGCCGCGCCGGCACCGTGTCGGTCCGGTGGTGGGCGCGGGTCGCATCCTCCGCCGGAGCGGCTCGCGTCAGCTCTTCAGCTGTCCGCCCGGCGGGTGGCCGTCCCATGGCACGAGCAACAGGCGCGCGGTGAGCGCGTCCATGATCTGGGAGATGTCGCGCATCGCTTCGGTGAGGCCCTGCAGGTCCGCGTCGCCGGCCCCCAGCCTGGTGAGCCAGGCGTGCACGCGCCGCCGCGCTTCCGCGCCCACGGGCCGGACGTCGTCGGGCAGCTCGACCTCCATGCGCTCCAGGGCGGCGTCCATCTCGTAGAGCCGGGCGAGGCAGGCGCGGGCGGAGTCGGGGTTCGGCGGCGGTGCCTCGGTCATGCTCCGGTTCTCGCCCGAAAGCCGCCTCAGGAGCAAATCGCGCCGACGGTGACGGTCACGATGCCGGAGGCATCCACCTCGACGGGAAAAGTCGGGAGCGGGACCGTGGCCGGGTCGTGCGTGACCGCGCCGGCAAGGTCGAACGCCGAGCCGTGGCAAGGGCAGTACAGTGTGAAGGTGCCTGGCGCGCCGGCTGGCGCGGGCTGGACGGTGCACTGCTGGTGGGTGCAGACGGCGGACAGAGCGACCGGATTCGCGCTCGCGTCCGGCCGCGTGACCAGGAGGGGCCCTGTCATGCCTTCCGGCTGGCCCAGGACCGCGCCCCCGGTCTGCAGCAGCGCGCTGTAGCTCGCCAGGGGAAAGACCACCTTGCCATCCTGGACAGGCGGGAAGACACCGTCCCCGGCGAACAGGTGGAGCCGGACGTCCCCGGTCGCCGGGTCCCGGCTGGCGGGATACGCCTGCAGATTGGTGCGCGCAGGCGGATTCAGCACCGTGCCGTCGCCGGCGAAGCGCGAGCCGTGGCAAGGGCATTCCGCCTGCAGATCCTCGCCCACCCAGGCCAGCTCACAGCGGGCATGGGGGCAGATCGCCTGCATCGCCACGAAGCCGGTCCCGGTGTTCGCGATCAAGACCGGCTGCGGAGCGCAAGGAGTGTGCAGCACGATCGCGCCGCCGGGTCGATCCAGCTCGGGCACCTGCGCCGCAGGAATGACGACCCTGCCGTCCACCAGCGTGCCGCCCTGCACGTCGCGGTTGGGAGAGATGCGGCGCGCGCATCCGCCCAGCCCGCGGGCGAGGGCGGGGACGCAGGCGGCCAGGGCGGCGCGGCGGACCAGCTGGCGGCGGGTCAAGTCGTCGGGCATGGACGCCTCAGAAGGTGAGCACCAGGAAACCCGTGTAGGTGGCGACGAGCGTGGTGTAGCCGATGATCTGGTGCGCGAGCGCGAAGTCGCGCTGGGAGAGCTGACCCTCCTTGCTCGCCGTGATCGGCCCCAGCACCACCTGCGCGACCATGCCCGCGGTTGCCACCGCCATGGCGATCTTGTGGAGGGTGGCGGTGTCCACGCGCAGCGGCTTCTCCAGGGGGCTCGGGGCAAGGACGGCGAGGAGGCCGGTCGCGGTGAACACCCCTGCCGCGGTGAACGCGGCGATCGCGTGGGGCGTGATCCAGCGGCCCGTGTCTCCCCCGCCGCCGTACTTGTCGAGGTAGTTGATCTGGCCCAGCACGACCGCCGCCGTCACCGTCGCCATCGTCGCGTAGCCGCCCAGCTGGTGGAGCTGCAGCATCGTGCGCCGGCGGCCGAGCTGCCGCATCAGTTGCAGCTCCTGCTCCCTCGTCGCCTCGTCGGGCGGCTTCTGCGGCGCGAGCAGGTCGAAGTCCTGGCCCGGAGCGGGCGCGTCGCGTCCTTCGGGCGGCGCCGGCGGGGGGGACGGCTCCTGCGGCGGCTGCTGCTCGGGCGCCTGCGCCTGCCCGGCGTCCGCCAGTCGCGGCAGCCACTCGGGGCGCGCAGCCCCGCTCGCCGCCTCGAACGGCGGCGGCCAGTGCACCTCCGTCCGCGGTTCGAGCGTCCCGGGCCCGTCGGCGAGCGCGGCCCGCGCCAGAGCGGCGACGGCCCAGAAGGCGCCGGCGGCGATGGCGCGCATCAGTTCCTCCCCGCTCCGGCGAGGATCCACTGCGCGACGGTGTCCACCGAGCTCGCGCAGATGGAGCCCGGCGCGTCCGCGGGCATGCCGCTGCCGAGGTGCGGGTCGAGGGCGGTGGTCAGGCGCAGCTTCTGGACGAGGAAGCTGTTCCCCGGATCGCCCGGCTTCACCAGCACGAGGTCTTTGAGATCGCCGAGCGGGTTCACCGCGGTGCGGCCGACCAGCCGCGGATACGCGTCGCCGGAGAGGTCCAGGAAGCTCGCGCTCGCCGCCCCTTCCGTCGAATGGCAGTTGAACGCCTTGTTCCCCGAGGTCCCGCAGCTCACCTGGAACAGGTCGCGGTCGATGCTCCCGTAGCCGGGCTGCAGCGTGGGGCAGGTGCGCGATCCCTGGCGGCAGCCGCCCGCGAGGCAGAAGGCGCCCGCGCCGCAGTCCGAGTCGATGGCGCAATCGGCGCGATCGACCGGGTACGCGCAGGCCCACAGCGCAAAGGCGGCGGCGACCAGGGCGAGCCTCACTCACGCACCGAGAAGACCACGTCGCCGGCGATCACCGCCCGGTCGTCGATCTTGATGAGCAAGAGCTCCGGCCGATCGACGTGGAACGCGTCGAGGCTGATGGGGAACGAGAACTTGGCCCGCACGCCGCGCTCGCCCGAGGGCTCCAGGTGGACGGGGAAGGCCTGCTGCTGCTGGATGCCGTTCAGCTCCACGCGCGCGTCCAGCGTCAGGTCCTGGGGCTCGGCGAGCGGCAGCGTGATGGGCGGGAGGGTCCCCTTCACCTCGGCGACCGGATGCAGCGGCTCGTGCGTGGCCTCGCGCATGTGCGCGTCGCGGTTGGAGTTGCCGCTGTCGAAGGTCGCCACGCGCGCCCGCACCTGCACCAGGGTGGGGCCTCCCGGCTGGAGCCGGGCGAGACCCTCGAGCTTTTGCGTCGTGCCGGTCACCTGGTGCAGCTTGTGCACCACCGTGTAGCTCAGGGTGCCTTTCTCGAGCGCGAGCAGCGTCGGCCGCGCATCGTCCGCGCGTGCCCCGGCCGCGATCAGCAGCGCCGTAGCGATTTGGAGGCTCGCGAGCGCCGCCGCCCTGCCCAGGATCGACCGCTTCATCCGCTCCTCCCGGCGCAGCGGGATCGGGTGCGATGACACCTCGGACGGACGGACTGTGACAGATCTTCAGGGGCGCCGGGTGTTTCACCCGCGTTGCATCGCCGCGTTGCGTCGTGAGCGATGCGAGCGCGCCGGCTACAGCGCCGTGGCCTCGCCCTTCCGCTCCGCCTCGCGCTGCGTCTTGAGCTTCTTCATCCGGCGGCGGATGAGCTCGCGCTTGAGCGCGCTGAGGTGGTCGACGAACAGCTTGCCGTGCAGGTGGTCCATCTCGTGCTGCACACAGACGGACAGCAGGTTGTTCGCCGCCTCCAGCCGGTGTTGCTTGCCGTCCCGGCCGAGGAACTCGACCACGATGCGGCCGAAGCGGGTGATTTCCTCGTACTCGTCCGGGATGGAGAGGCAGCCCTCGGTATAGGTGAACTCCCCTTCGCCCACCTCGATGACCGGGTTGATCAGCCAGAAGAGGCCTTCGCCCTTCTTCTTGGGCGGCTCGCCGTCCGCGGACGGACGCTGCTCGACGTCGACGGCAATCACGTTCTGGAGGACGCCCAGCTGGGGGGCCGCGAGCCCGACGCCGTTCGCCTCGTACATGGTTTCCGCCATGTCGTCGCACAGCTTGCGGACGGAGGCGTCCACCTCGGCCACGGGCTTCGCCTTCTGCTTCAGGCGGGGGTCGGGGTAGATGATGATTTCACGCAGGGCCATGTCCGGTCGTCCCTCCAACGGGCTGAGTATATTCGGCGCCGCAAAGCGCCGCAGCAAGGATTCCGCTGGGGCTGTCCGCGATTTGGCAGCCGAGCCGCTGGCCGCCCGTCAGAGCAGGGCGACTGGATCCACGTCGGCCGCCAGCTCGACCCCGGAGGGAAGGGGCACCTCGCCGAGCGCGCGGCAGAGCCGGTGGATCGGGCCGTGCTCCGGCGCGCGGAGCAGCAGCTGGAACCGGTGCTTGCCGCGGAGCCGCGCGATCGGAGCGGGCGCCGGTCCGAGCACGTCCACCCGATCGCCCCCGCGCCGCTGCAGCTCGCGGGCCCGCCCGGCCAGGCGCTCCGCGGCCGCCTGCACGCGCGCCTCGACGTTCCCCTGGAGGCGCAGCGCGCACAGCCGGGCGTGGGGCGGGAAGGAGAGCGCCTCGCGCCGCGCCATCTCGCCGCGGGCGAAGCCGTGGTAGTCGTGCGCCGCAGCGGCGACCACGGCGGGCTCGGTGGTCCGGAACGCCTGCATCAGCACCCGACCGGGCTGCTCGCCGCGTCCCGCCCGCCCCGCCACCTGCGCGAGGAGCTGGACGCAGCGTTCCGCCGCGCGGAAATCGGGCAGGTGGAGCGGCCCGTCCGCGTCGAGCGCGCCGACCAGCGTCACTCCGGGAAAGTCGTGCCCCTTGGCGACCATCTGCGTCCCGATCAGCACGTCCAGCTCGCGCCGGGCGAATCGTGCGAGCAGGGCCGCCGCCTTGCCCGGCCCGCCCGCCGAGTCCCGGTCCAGCCGGGCCACGCGCGCCTGGGGCAAGAGCGCGCGCAGCTCCTCTTCGACGCGCTCGGTGCCGGCCGAGAGGGGGACCAGGTCGTCGCTGCCGCACGCCGCGCAGGGGCGGGGCACCTCCTCGTGCCCGCACAGGTGGCAGCGCAGCGCGGCGCCGGAGGCGCGGTGGAGGACGAGCGCCACCGAGCAGTTGGGGCACCCCACGGCGGCGCCGCAGGAACGGCAGAGCAGGCTGCGGACGTGGCCGCGCTTGTTGAGGAACAGGATGGCCTGCTCGCCGCGCGCCGCGGTCTTCTGGAGCGCCTCGGACAGCGCGGGCGTGAGGAGCGCGGGATCGCCGCGCCCTCGCAGCGTGGTCTTGCGATCGACGATCTCCACCGCCGGCAGCGCCCGGCCGTCGACGCGCTCCGGCAGCCGCAGCGTGCGCAGCCTGCCGTCCTGCGCGCGCCGCAGCGTCTCCAGCGAAGGCGTCGCGCTGCCCAGCACGGCGACGGCGCCGGCATCGCGCGCGCGGACGAGCGCCAGGTCGCGGGCGTGGTAGCGGAGCCGATCCTCCTGCTTGTAGGAGGGCTCGTGCTCCTCGTCCACGACGACGATCCCCAGGTCGCGGACGGGCGCGAACACGGCGCTGCGGGCACCGACGACCACGCCGGCGCCGCCGCCGCGGACCCGGTGCCATTCCGACAGCCGCTCGCGCTCGGTGAGCCCCGAGTGGAGCACCGCGACGTCGTCTCCGAAGCGCGCCCGGAACCGCCCGGCGAGCTGGGGCGTGAGCGCGATTTCCGGCACCAGCGCCAGCGCGCCGCGGCCCTGGGCCCGGGCGTGGGCGATCGCCTCCAGGTACACGTGCGTCTTCCCGCTCCCAGTGACTCCGTCGAGCAGGAACGGGGCGTACGCGCGGGCGTCCAGCGCCGCGCGCAGCTCGACCAGGGCCGCGGATTGCGCCGCCGTCTCGCGTACCACCGCCGAGCCCCAGGGCGCGTCGGGCAGCCGCGCCGCTCCAGCCGGCTCGGTGCGCAGCGCGACCAGCCGGCGCGCCGCGAGCTTGCGCAGGTGCGGCCGCGCGCCGGGGAACGCGGCGAGCAGCTCCTCGACCGGGACGCCCACCGGGTCGCGCGCGAGGAGCCAGGCCAGCACCTCCGCCTGGCGCGGCGACCGCGCCGGAGGCTGGGCGCCGGGGACGGCCGCCGCCAGCTCGACCTGCGGCGCCTGCACCCGCGGCCGCGCTTCGGAGGTACTCAGCGAGACGAGGCCGCGCTTCTCCAGCGCGCGCAGCTGGGCGGCGCGCAGCGCCCGTCCCTCGCGCACGGCGCGCAGCAGCTGCCGCGTGCGCGTCGCCGCCTCCTGGCCGCCGGGCAAGAGCGCCCGCTGCACGCCGTCGAGCAGCGCATCGCCCTCGGGAGTGAGCGCGCCCCGCAGTTCCTCGCGCAGATCGATCCCCGGCGGCAGCGCGACCCTGACCGCGAGCCCCAGCGGAGCCAGGTAATGCGCCGCCGCCCAGCGGACGAGCTGGAGGACGTCGGGCGGGAGGAGCGGCTGCTCGTCGAGGACGCGCAGCACGTCGCGCAGCTCGCCCCGAACGGAGCGGGCGGGACCGAGCACCACGCCGGTCGCGGTGCGCCGGCCCAGCGGGACGAGGACGCGGCGGCCTGGCTCGACCGCGCCCTCCGGCAGCCAGTAGGTGAACACGCCGCCGTTCGCCGGCACGGGCAGCGCCACCTCGACGAGCGTGCCGTCGCGCTCCGGCGGCGCTCTGCTCGCGGGGCGCGCGCCGGCCGGGTGGGGAGGGCCGTCTTCCCCCGGATGGGGTCTACTCGCGCTCGTCGTCCTCTTCCTCGCCGGTCTCCCGGAAGCCCTTCGTCTCCAGCACCTCGAAGCGCGCCGACGGCTTGCCGTCGCGATACAGCTCGAGGATGCGCGGGAACCACTCGGCCGCGGCAGGGTTTCCGTACTCCAGCAGGCGCAGGTCCCCGAGGTGCCCGTCGCGGCGGGCGATCAGCCGCGCGGGCGCGTACGTGTCCTTGTAGAGCCAGAGCTGCGGCCGATCGGCCTGCCGCGGCGGCGCGCCCACCACCACGGCGACGCGATCGCCCAGGCGGTCGTACGCGGCCGCGCCGGTGAGGTCGGCGCCGGCGATGGTCGCGGCCGCGCCCAGCGCGCTCTCCGCATCGGCCGACCGCAGGCCGCGATAGGCGATCAGCGGGCAGGCCAGCTCGATCAGCTCCTGCTCGGGATTCCCGGCGGCGCTGGAGGGAAGAGGCTGCGCGACCGTCCCGCGCACCTGCGCGCCTCCTTCGATGCGGCAGGAGAGAGGGAAGCGCAGCGCGAGCACCCGCTGGGCCGGGGCGGCGTCGCCGACCTGCAGGGTGCCGGTGAGCGTCACGTCCCGGGTCCGGCTGCCCTCGTTGGCGCGCGCGGCTGCCTTCTTCAGGAGCACCGCGACGGAGGGGATGTACGCGAGGGCAGGCGCCGCGGCGGCGAGCACCGCGGCCGCGAGCGCCGGCCGGACCGCGCGCTTGACGCGCTTCATTTCACCACCTCGCGGAGCCAGGCGAGCAGCGGTTCGCGCAGGTCGGACCGCTTGAGCGCATAGGCGACGTTGGCCTGCAGGTACCCGAGCCGATCGCCGGCGTCGTGGCGCGTCCCCTGGAAGCGGACGCCCAGGAGCCGCTTCTGCTGCGCGAGCACGGCGAGCGCGTCGGTCAGCTGGATCTCTCCTCCTGCGCCGGGCTGCAGCCGCGCCAGCACGTCGAATACGTCGGGCGGCAGCACGTAGCGCCCGATGACCGCAAGGGTCGACGGCGCGCGGTCGCGAGGCGGCTTCTCCACGATGCGCTCCACTTCGATGTGGCCGCCGTCGATCGCCCGGCCAGCCGCCACTCCGTAGAGGTGCACCTGCGTCTCGGGGACGGGCATCAGCGCGACGGCCGCCTTCCCGGTCTTCCGCGAGAGCCGCACGAGCTGACCGATGGCGGGATCCTCCGCGTCGACCAGATCGTCGCCGAGCAGCACTCCGAACCACTCGGAGCCGACGGCGTAGCGGGCGGCGAGGATGGCGTGCCCGAGGCCGAGCGGCTCCTTCTGGCGCACGCTGACCAGCCGCACCGAGTCGCTGATCCGCCGCACCTGCTCGAACAGCTCCTTCTTTCCCTTCCGCTGCAGCTGGTCCTCCAGCTCGTACGCGCGGTCGAAATGGTCCTCGATGGCGCCCTTGCCGCGCCCGTTGACCACCACCACCTCTTCGGCCCCCGCGGCCAGCGCCTCCTCGACGATCAGCTGGATGGCCGGCGTGTCGACGATCGGCAGCATCTCCTTGGGGACCGCCTTGGTGGCGGGCAGGAACCGGGTGCCGAGGCCGGCGGCCGGGACGACGACCTTGCGCAAGGGATGGTTCATCGCACCTCCGCGGGGCCGCGAAGGTAACATCGGCTGCCCCAAACCGCACCGTGTTCCTCCGAGATCCTGCTCCTCTCTTAGCGCGGCAGTCCGACATCAGCGGCCGCCGTATCCGGCGGCGCTGTGCTCTTCGATCGCGGACCCCCGGCCGGGGCGTTTTCGGGACTCCCGGCCGGGGCCCGCTTACACTGCGCCGCGAATGCGCGCGTTCCTCGCCGCCCTGCTCGCCGTGGCCGCGGCCGCGCGGGCCGACAACAGCATCAAGGACCCGGGCGCGCCCTGGCCGGGCTTCGTCGACATGCCCCGTGCAACGGCGATGGGCGGCGCGCACGCCGCCATCGCGACCGGGAACGACGCCATCACCGTCAACCCGGCCGGGATCTCGCAGCAGCGCAGGTACCACCTGGAGGTCGACGGGTTGCTCGACTCGCGCTTCCCGGCGCAGGCCTTGATCGCGAGCATCGTGGACACCACCAGCTCCGCGGTCGGGACCGGATTCCTCTTTTCGCGCTGGGGCAGCGGCCAGCCCGGCGGGCGAGGCGAGGGATGGTACGGCGCGCTCGCTTACTCCTACACCGTCGGCGGCGGCTACTTCCTCGGCGGCGAGACGAAGTACTACCGGTTCGCCACGCCCGACGGCCTGGTGCGCACCTTCGCCCAGGACGTGGGCCTCTTGGTCAAGAGAGGCGGTTTCGCTTACGGCGCCGTCGTGCAGAACGTCTCGACCAGCGCCATCCCGAGCTTCCCGCTGACCAGCACGGTGGGGATCGCCTGGGGGAACGACCGCGACTGGCACCTCGCTTTCGATTACAAGGCGGACCTGTCCGACCTCAAGGACGTGAAGCACCGCGGCTCCGGCGGCGTGGAGATCCTGGTCGGCGACGTGGTCGCGCTGCGCGGCGGCGCCACCTGGGACGCGACGCACGATCTGTGGTGGGCGTCGGCCGGCGTCGCGCTCCTCACCGAGAAGGGCGGCGCGCAGATCGTGCTCCGGCGGCGCCTGAACGGCGACGGCTTCGACCAGTTCCTCATGGCGGGGATCACGCTCTACCTCGAGTGAACGACCAAAGCGCATCCCATTACGTCCGCGCTTTGAAAGGCGTAGCGCCGCCGAATACGGCGGCGACTAGCGCCGGATCCGCGGAGCGACCAGCGGCTGGCCCGTGGCGGGGTCGGTCACCACGTCCACCTCGGTGCCGTACGCTTCGCCGAGCACCTCCGGGCGCAGGACCTCGAGCGGGGGGCCTTCAGCCAGGAGCCGCCCGGCGCGGAGCAGCACGAGCCGATCGCAGGCGGCGCCGGCCAGCGCCAGATCGTGCAGCACGAGGAGCGCGCCGCGCCCGCTCTGCGCGCGCCGCCGGACCGCCCTGACGAGCAGCACCTGGTGCGAAAGGTCCAGCGCGCCGGTCGGCTCGTCGAGGACCAGGAGCGCGGCATCCTGGGCGAAGGCGCGGGCGAGGAACACGCGCTGGCGCTCGCCTCCGGAGAGCTGAGCTACAGGCCGCCCGGCGAGATCCAGCGCGTCGGCCTCGGCCAGGGCGGCCTCCGCCAGCGCGCGATCTCCCGGCGCTTCCAGCGCCCACAGCCCGAGGTGCGGGGCGCGGCCCATCAGCGCCACCTCGCGCGCGGTGAAGGGCAGATCGGCCGGCTCGTCCTGGGAGAGGAAGGCGACGCGCCGGGCGCGCTCGCGGCGCGGCAGCGCGAACGCGTCGTCCCCGCGCAGCCGCACCGATCCGGCCGCGGGTCGGAGCAGCCCGCAGGCGATCCGCGCCAGCGTGCTCTTGCCCGCGGCGTTGGGCCCGATGAGGCCCACCACCTCGCCCGGATCGACGCGCAGCGAGACGCCGGCGACCGCCTCCGGCGCCTGCGCGTCGTGGCGATAGCGGACCGACTCGACCGCCAGCAGCGGAGCGGTCACGTGCGCCTCCGCAGCAGGAGGACGAAGAGCGGGGCGCCGAGCAGGGCGGTGACGGCGCCGACGGGAGGCTCGGTCCCGAGCCCGCGGAAGAGCACCCGCGCGATGGCGTCGGCCAGCACCAGGAAGGCCGCTCCGCCCAGCGCCGATGCCGGGAGCACCACCCGGTGATCCGGACCGGCGACCAGCCGGACCGCGTGCGGGACGACCAGACCGACGAAGCCGACCAGCCCGGTCAGCGCGACCGCGGCGCCGACGGCGGCGCTGGCGGCGAAGAAGGACAACAGGCGCGTCGCCTCCACGTCCACGCCGAGCGCGGCGGCGCCCTCGTCCCCGAGCGCCAGCAGATTCAGGCGGCCGGCGAGCGCGGTCAGGATCGCCACCGCGACCAGCACCACGGCGCCCGCCGCGACCAGGACCGGCTGGGGCTCGTAGCCCAGTGTGCCCGCCAGCCAGAGCAGGACGGCCTGGGTCTTCTCCGGCGCAAGCACGGACTCGAGCGCGATGACCACGGCCGACGCGAACGAGTTGAACACCACGCCCACCAGCAACGCGCGCTCCGGGTGCAGGCGCCCGCGCGCGCGGCCCAGGGTGAACACCAGCAGGGCGGCGGCCAGCGAGCCGAGCACCGCCGCGAACTGCGTGGGCAACAGGCCGATCCATCCGGCGGCGGACGCGCCGGCCACGCCGAGTGACGTGCCCGTCACGGCGACGGACACAGCGGCCCCGATGGCCGCTCCGCCGGAGAGCCCGAAGACGAACGGATCGGCGAGCGGGTTGCGCAAGAGCGCCTGCAGGGCGACTCCCGCGACGGAAAGTCCGGCGCCGACGATGGCTGCGAGAACCACCCGCGGCACGCGCAGGCGGAACAGGACCGTCGCGTCCGGCTCGATGCCGCGGAGCGCCGCGGTCAAGGACAGTCTGCCGGCGCCCAGCGAGAGGCCCACGCCGACCGCGATCGCGACCAGCGGCGCGAGCGCGAGCAAAGCGATCGCGGCGCGGACCGCCGCGGAGCGCTTCACGGCGCCCGCTTTCCGCGGAGTGCGGCGACCAGATCGTCGAGTCCCTCGGCGAGGCGGGGACCCGGGTGCAGCAGCGCGGTCGAGCGGAGCGTCTCGACCCGCGCCCGCGCGAGACCGGGGATGGGAGGGCGGCCTTGCGGCGGGTCGAAACCGCAGATCACGATCACGTT